>OASY01001252.1_pt1 | contig 11731 bp, 9 predicted proteins | sample 1501231 | NCBI WGS metagenome assembly OASY01 (sample SAMEA2579917, study PRJEB22360) | human gut metagenome | biome: human gut; feature: human-associated habitat; material: faeces | place: Denmark | collected 2008/2010 | reverse complement strand
TATCCGGCCGTCGTGGGAGCCGTGCTGGCAGGCGGTCTGTTTGAGGGGACGCTGGGGCTTCTGGCAAAATACTGGAGAAAGATCATTACGCCTATCGTGGCGGCCTCAGTGGTAACCGCAATCGGTTTTTCGCTTTTTACCGTAGGCGCAAGATCCTTTGGAGGCGGTTATAATGATGATTTCGGTTCAGCCCAGAACCTGATCCTGGGTTCGGTGACGCTTGCCACCTGTCTTTTGTGGAATATCCTGGCCAGGGGGTATTTAAAGCAGCTGTCCGTACTGGCGGGCCTGGTGGTGGGCTATATCCTGGCCATTGTAATGGGGAAGGTAGATCTGTCCATGATCCTGTCCGGCGGTATTGTTTCCCTTCCTCACTTTATGCCCTTTAAGCCGGAGTTTCATCCGGGAGCCATCCTTTCCGCCTGCATTATTTTCCTGGTATCTGCGGCGGAAACCATCGGCGACACCTCGGCTCTGGTAGCGGGCGGCTTAAACCGAACCATCACAGGAGAGGAAATCTCCGGTTCTTTGGGATGCGACGGCTATGGTTCCTTTATCTCTGGTCTCTTTGGCTGTCCTCCAGTGACTTCCTTCTCACAGAACGTAGGTCTGATCAATATGACAAAGGTAGTCAACCGTTTTACGATTATGACGGGCGCAGCCTGTATGATCCTTGCAGGACTCCTTCCGCCAGTGGGCAATTTCTTTGCTTCCCTGCCGGATGCGGTGCTTGGAGGCTGTACTATCATGATGTTTGGAACGATCCTGACCTCCGGCATCCAGATGGTGGCGGACTGCGGCTTTTCCCAGAGAAATATCACCATTGCGGCACTGTCCTTGTCCATCGGCATCGGCTTTACCACAGCCAGCGAGGCAGGAATCTGGGAGATATTTCCGCCTGTGATCCAGTCGGTATTTTCCGCCAATGTAGTGGCAGTGGTGTTTGTGGTCTCCATTCTCTTAAGCCTGATCCTTCCAAAGGATATGGATATTAAGAAAATGGACTCTCAGTGATCTCTTGAAAAGACCTGGAAAATATGCGATAATAATATGCGGTTCAGCCTGGAAATGCGGCTGGACCGTATATTTTGTTTTACGGCGGAGGAAGAACAGACCTATGAAGAAAAAACTAAGAAGCCTGTTTCGGATCGTTTTCGGGCGAACTGCCTTTGTGATCCTGGGACTGGCGCTGCAGATGTGGGTGTTTGTGGAGGCGTTCCGCATTTTAAATGGGCATCTCCACTATTTTTATATTCTCTGTATCCTCTTAAGCGCGGCGGCGGTGATCGCCATTTTAAATGAGCCCATTGACTCCAGCTTTAAGATGGCCTGGATCATCCCTGTGCTGGTGATCCCGGTATTCGGGGTGCTTTTGTATATTTTCGTCCAGATGCAGTTCCAGACGAAAGACCTGGCCAGGCGGCTTAAAAACTCCTCGGCTAAAACATGGCCCTATCTGGGGCAGAACAAAGAAGTGCGCGAAGAATTAAAGGCCTGCGACGGGCGTATGGCCGGGCTGGTGGACTATCTGGGCCGCACAGCCGGTTTCCCGGTGTATAAAAATACATATGCAGAATATTTTCCGCTGGGAGAGGATATGTTCGAGCGGCTCATGGAAGAACTCAAGGGGGCCCAAAAGTTCATTTTTATGGAGTTTTTTATCATTGACCGGGGGTATATGTGGGATGAGATCATAAAAGTCCTGGAGGAAAAAGCCGGGGCGGGAGTCGAGGTTCGGGTGATGTATGACGGTATGTGCTGTCTGATGCTTCTGCCGTTCCATTATCCCCGGACGCTGGAGCGAAAGGGGATCCGCTGCAAAATGTTTTCTCCCATCCGCCCGGTGCTTTCCACCCACCAGAATTACAGGGATCATAGAAAGATCGCCGTCATCGATGGCCACACAGCCTTTACTGGAGGTGTGAATCTGGCGGATGAGTACATCAACCGAAAGGTGCGGTTCGGCCACTGGAAGGATACGGCAGTGATGATAAAGGGCGACAGTGTAAAGAGCTTTACCATGATGTTTCTTCAGATGTGGAATGTGACTGAGCAGCGGGAGGAGGAATATGAGAAATACCTGCCGCCCTCAGATCTTCCGTTTCTTCCCGGACAGAGCCCCCAGGGGTATATCATCCCCTACGGCGACAGCCCCTTTGATAAAGAACAGGTGGGAGAGCAGGTGTATCTGGATATGTTAAACCAGGCCACAAGGTACGTCCATATTATGACGCCGTATCTGATTCTGGACGACGGCATGAAGGATGCCTTGCAGTACGCAGCTAAGCGGGGAGTGGACGTAAAGATTATTATGCCTCATATACCGGATAAAAAATACGCCTATCTTTTGGCAAGGACGTATTATCCGGAGCTGTTGAAGGCAGGAGTGCAGATCTTTGAGTATGAGCCGGGTTTTGTCCATGCAAAGGTATTTGTCAGTGATGATGAAAAGGCGGCAGTGGGAACCATCAACCTGGACTTCCGAAGCCTGTATCTTCATTTTGAATGCGGCGTTTTCCTGTACCAAAACCAGGTTATTGAAGCTATCTGTAAGGATTACCACGCTACTCTGAAAAAATGTATTCCTGTCACATTAGAGACCTGCCGCCGCTATCATTGGGTGGGACGCAAGGTGGGGCGGCTTCTGCGCCTGATTGCACCGCTTATGTAAAACAGAAAACAGAGGACACAGCCTTCTGCCTGGAAGATATTGGCAGAGGGCTGTATTGTTTTTATAAAAATACAAAGACAAAACACAAAATTGACACAAACCAATGATATATTGAGTGGCATATAATCATTAGAGTGTATCATTATTCAAAGAGGAGTTTGCCAGTTATGAAACGTTCAAGAGCGCACGGCCGCCTGATCTGCGGCTCTCTGGCAGCAGCGGCTGCCCTTTCGCCTGTGATGTCCCTTACCGCATGGGCTGACAATATTTCCACAGCTAACTTCAACCTGCGTCAGAAGGTAGTAAAGCTGACCGGGATCATGGAGATCTCCAGCTTTCGCGGGGAAGTGACCCGCGCAGATTTTGCAAAGATGCTGGTTAAGGCATCCAGCTATCGTGAAAATCTTCCTTCCTCCAATGCATCCGTCTATGCGGATGTGGCTGCAGACGACCCCAATGCAGTCTATATCCGCGTGGCGGCCTCCCAGGGCTGGATGAGCGGATATCTGGGCGGGAATTTTAAACCGGATGATCCCATTACCTATAAGGACGCGGTAAAGGCGGTGCTTACGATCCTTGGCTATACGGACGAAGACTTTACAGGTGATTTGACAAGTTCCCGCATTTCAAAGTTTAATTATCTGGAGCTGAACGAAGATGTAAGCCGTCAGGCCGACGATACTCTGACAGAGACAGACTGCATGAATATTTTCTATAATCTGCTAAAGACCAAGAAAAAGGACAGCAATGAGATATACGGAACGGTGCTGGACTGTGAACTTAATTCCGATGGGGAGATCAATCCAATCACCATTCTGGATGATGAACGGAAAGGGCCGATTCTGGTTCACAAGAATTTCAGTGTAGCCCAGTCTGTTCCCTTTGATACTGAGGATGCCAATGTGTTCCTAAATGGCGTGGAAAGCACCCTGGCGGCGGTGAAAGCCTCCCAGCAGCAGGCAGGCTTTGCAGTGCTGTACTACAACGTAAAGTCCAAGACGATCTGGGCTTATACGACTACAGGGTGGGATACAAAGGATGACTCCGGCAACAATACATATGTGCTTATCAAGGGCGAGATTAAAAACATCTATTATCAGTCTACGGATGTAATGACGCCCACCTCTGTGCGCATTGATGTGGATGAGGCTAATTCAGACGATGACTTTGATACCAGTGAAGATGTGGACTCAGACGGCTATTTAAATATCAGCCTGGATTCCTCGGAACTCCAGTATATGTTCTCTATTTATGGAGACCTGGAGGTAGGAGACGACGTCGTTCTTGTATGTAACCGCAGCGGAAGCACCTATACTGCCGTAGACGCCATTGAATATTAAGGGGGAGAAAGGATGAAAAAGAAGAAAAAATGGGTCCGCATCATTGTGATCCTACTGATCCTGGCAGCCGCGCTTACAGGACTTATGGTATGGAAGAATAAGAAAGCAAAGGCCGCGGCGGCCGAAGCAGAGAGCCATAATACAGCCACGGTGGAAAAACGCAGCATTACCTCAGAACTGTCTTCCTCCGGCACCCTGGCAGCAAAGGACACCTACAGCATTACCTCCATGGTAGAGGGAGAGGTTGTTTCCGCTAATTTTGAGGAGGGTGATCAGGTAGAAAAAGGACAGGTTCTCTATGAGATCGACAAATCCAGCATGGACACCGAACTGACAAGCGCGGAAAATTCCCTGACCCGGTCCCAAAATTCCTATTCTGAGGCGTTAGAGGATTATAACCAGGCAGTAAGCGATTACAGCGGAAATACATACAAAGCCACGGAATCCGGCTATATTAAGGAACTTTATATCAGCGCCGGGAATAAGGTAAGCGGCAACACAAAGCTGGCAGATCTTTACAGTGATGATGTGATGGAGATCCGTATTCCCTTCCTCTCTGCAGAGGCTGCTCAGATCACTGCAGGGAGCGCGGCTACGCTGACATTAGTAGACTCCGGCGAGCAGGTGGCTGCTACGGTAAAGGCAGTTGCCAACCGGGAGGAGACGCTTTCCGGCGGTCGTCTGGTGCGCTATGTGACATTTACGGTCAATAACCCCGGCGGTCTTACCACCTCTTCCAAAGCCTCAGCACAGGTAGGCGACTGGATCGGAAGCGAAGAAGGCGTGTTTGAGGCATCTGTGGACACCACCATGGAGGCGGATCTTGCCACCAGCGTGGAGGTAGAGGCAGTGCTTGTAAATGAAGGCGACTATGTGACAAAGGGTACGCCGCTGTTTCGCATGACCTCTAAGACGGCGGATAAGCTCATCCAGAGCTATAAGGACAGTCTGGATAAGGCGCAGGAAAGCGTGGAGTCTGCTCAGAGCAAGCTTGAAAGCACCCAGGACAGTTATGACAACTATACGATCACAGCCCCTATTTCCGGTCAGGTCATCACAAAGACCTATAAGGTGGGAGATAATATTACAAAAAATTCCAGCAGCACCACAGTTCTTGCCACTATTTATGACCTGTCCAGCCTGACTTTTGAAATGTCCATCGACGAGCTGGATATCCAGAATGTAAAGGTGGGGCAGAAGGTGACGGTTACTGCGGACGCATATGAGGGGCAGACCTTCTCCGGAACCGTGACCAATGTGAGTCTGGAGAGTACCTATTCCAACGGCGTCAGCACCTATCCGGTTACAGTTACCATGGATGAGGTGGGAGATCTTCTTCCCGGTATGAATGTGGACGGAGTGATTACCCTGGATCAGGCAGATGATGTTCTGACTATCCCGGTAGATGCGCTGATGAGAGGAAACCAGGTTTATGTAAAGGACGATACGGTCAAGGAGCAGCAGGGTGCAGTACCGGCAGGCTTCCGGGCGGTAGAGGTAGAGACTGGCCTTACCAACGATTCCTATGTGGAGATAAAGAGCGGCTTATCTGAGGGAGATACGGTCTATGTGGCTGAATCCAGCACCAGCAGCAGTACATCCATGATGATGCCCGCAGGTGGAATGGGCGGCGGTCCCGGAGGCGGTGGCCCAGGCGGCGGTCCCGGAGGCGGCGGAGGGGGAGGCCCGCGCTAAGCGGGCGCCTTGTTAAAACGTCAGTGCTTTTGGCGGACATAATGATTTAGAAAGGAAGCTCTATGGACGAGACGAACAGACCGGCAGAGGAGATGCATCCTCTGATTGAACTGAAACATATATCCAAGATCTACTATCTGGGCGGAGAAGAAGTTCGGGCCAGCGACGATGTGAATATTTCCATCCACAAAGGCGAGTTTGTAGCCATTGTGGGAAAGTCAGGAAGCGGTAAGTCCACCCTGATGAACATCATCGGCGCTCTGGATGTGCCGACTTTGGGCGAGTATTATCTGGGAGGCGAGGATGTGAGCAAGATGGCGGATAAGCAGCTCGCCAGAATCCGCAACCGGATGATCGGCTTTATTTTCCAGCAGTATAACCTGCTTCCAAAGTTAAACCTTCTGGAAAATGTAGAACTGCCCCTGCTCTATGCGGGAGTGAGCGCAGAAGAGCGAAAGAAGCGGGCGCTGGCCTCCTTGGAAAAGGTAGGGCTGGCTGAAAAATGGAAGAATCTCCCCAATCAGCTTTCCGGCGGTCAGCAGCAGCGTGTGTCCATTGCCCGTGGCCCGGCCCGGGCAGTTTAAAGTGATGGACCCGGCAATCATTCTGGCGGATGAGCCTACCGGCGCGCTGGATTCAAGAACCAGCCGGGAGGTGCTTAATTTCCTGAAACAGATCAATGAAGAAGGCAACACCATTGTCATGATCACCCATGACAATTCCATTGCCCTGGAGGCAAAGCGGGTGATCCGTATTGCGGATGGCCATAAAATATTTGACGGAGATGTAAAAGACTATGCTGCAATCCTTTAAACTGGCTATCAAAAGCATATGGGGAAACAAGATGCGGTCCTTTCTTACCATGCTGGGCATTATCATCGGTGTGGCCGCGGTCATTATCCTGGTCAGCCTTGTAAACGGCTACATGGGAAGCATCGTGGAAAGCTTTGCCAGCATGGGGGTGAATCAGATCAATGTAAACGTGACCAATCTGACCTCACGGACGGTGAGTGTGGATGAGATGTACCAGTTTTATGATGAACATACAGATCTGTTTGACGGCATCAGCCCCAACGTGACCATTTCCACTACCATTAAAAAGGGAAATGATTCCATGACCTCTACCAGCGTGGCCGGACGCAGTGAACAGTATCTGGACATCAAGGACTATGACCTGCAGCTGGGGCGCAACATCACATACTCAGATATTGTTTCCCGACAGAAGGTCTGCGTCATCGGAGCGTATGTGGCACAGGAACTGTTCGGAAGCGCAGATAAGGCCATAGACGAAACGCTTAAGATTGGCGGTTACGCCTACAAGGTGGTGGGCGTAGTGGAGGTTCAGGATGAGGACGATATGGAGGACGGCGGCACCGACGGCTTTGTATGGCTGCCCTATACCACGGCTACCAGCCTGGCAAAAAGCGCAAATATCAACAGCTATACCTTTACGGTATCGGATACGGACAATGCGGAGGAGGCAAAAACCCTGCTTGAAAGTTTCCTTTATGATATCTTTAAGGATGATGACCTTTACAGAGTGACAGCCATGAGCGAGATGCTGGACTCCTTAAATGAGCAGATCGCCATGATGAGCGGTATGCTGGGCGGTATCGCAGGCATCTCCCTTTTGGTAGCTGGTGTGGGCGTTATGAACATCATGCTGGTATCAGTAACGGAGCGGACCAGGGAAATCGGTATCCGCAAATCCCTGGGTGCGGATAAAGGAACGATCATGCAGCAGTTCGTTATAGAAGCGGCTGTGACCAGTTCCTTAGGCGGCGTCATAGGTATCCTCATTGGCTGTATTGCCACTACTGTGGTGGGAGCAGCCATAGGCATTTCGGCTACGCCTACGCTTTCGGCGATCGTGATCTCCTTTAGCGTATCCGTAGGAATCGGCCTGCTCTTTGGCTATATGCCTGCCAGCCGTGCGGCAAACTTAAATCCCATTGATGCTTTAAGAAGCGAATAATATGTATCAGATCAGAAATCCCCGACCGAAGGCTGGCCGGGGATTTTTCTTTAGAGAATATCCCACCGTTTCCTGGCAGCAGTTGACAGATTCTTCCTGCCGGTATAGACTGAGTAGGACAGAATGTAAAATTTTACACACTTTTTACATTCGATTGGTTCGGATTTTACTTGTTTTTGGTATGCTGTTTACATGAAAATCAAACGGCAGACAGCCGGTACAAGGGAAAAGGCAGGAGAGAGAGTTATGGAAAAAATTTATATTATAGAGGATGATGAGAACATCAGAAATCTTTTAAAGATTGCGCTTGAGGGATTTGGCTATGAAGCGGAGGGCTTTGAGACTGCGGAAGAGGGGCTGGAACGCATCCGGCAGGAGCGGCCCTCTCTGGCGATCTTTGACTGGATGCTCCCTGGGATGGACGGAGTGACGGCCATCCGACAGATTCGCCAGACAGAGGGAACCAACAGCCTTCCCATCATGCTCCTTACCGCCAAGGAGAAGGAGCTTGACAAGGTAGTGGGCTTAGACTGCGGGGCAGACGACTATATGGTAAAGCCGTTTGGGGTTTTGGAGCTGTCCGCCCGGATCCGTAGCCTGCTGCGCCGGGTAAAACGGGAGGAGGATAAAGACGTTCTTTCCTATCAGGGGATCAGCGTCAATAAAAAGACCAGGGAGGTTACCAGCAGCGGCCGCCTCTGCGAACTGACCTTAAAGGAATTTGAACTTCTGGTCTACCTTCTGGAAAATCAGGCCAGGGTAGTGACAAGAGACGAACTTCTGAATCAGATCTGGGGCTATGAGTACGACGGCGAGACAAGGACTCTGGATATGCATATCCGTACCCTGCGTCAGAAACTGGGGGAAAACGGCGGCGGCTGCATTAAGACAGTCCGGGGGGTAGGCTATCGTCTGGTACGCCCGGAGACATAGGAGGAGATAAAATGAGAAGGGCCATACTGAAGAAATTTATACTTGTTCTTTTGGCGGCGCTGTTCATCAACAGTATCATCTTTTATCTGATCAGCAGCCACATGATCCTGAATATGGCAACGAAGGATATGACATATACCATAGAGATGATTGACCGCCTCCTGAACTATGAGGATGAGGCGGGGCTTAACGGACAGGTGGAGCGGATGGAGGAATTTACCGGGGCGGAAGATACCCGTGTGACTCTGATCCGCTTTGACGGCACAGTGGTTTTTGATACCGATGCAGCCACCAAGAAGCTGGATAATCATCTTGGCAGGACAGAGGTGCAGGAGGCTCTTTCCTCCGGGATCGGCTATGCAAAACGCTATTCGGAGACTCTTAGAAAACATCTTCTCTATGCGGCATACCGTTCTCCGCGGTCTGATATGATCCTTCGGATCTCCGTGCCCTATTCAGGACTCAGTGAGTATCTGCCCATGCTTTTGCCGGCAGCGCTCATAAGCTTTCTGGCAGCTCTGGCCTGTGCCTTTGTGTTTACCAAACGATTTGTGGATTCGGTCACAAAACCTCTGCGGGACATTGCGACAGAGCTGCAGAAGGTTAAGGGAGATTATACGGAACTGCATTTTGGTTCCTGCCTCTATCCCGAACTGAACGTGATCGCGGAAACTACCATGGAAATGTCAAAAAATGTAAAAGACTATCTGTCCCGGATCGAAAAGGAAAAGCATATCCGTCAGGAATTTTTCAGCAATGCCTCTCATGAGCTAAAGACGCCTATTACCTCCATCCAGGGATATGCGGAACTGATAGAGAGCGGCATGATCCAGGATGAATCCATGAAGCTGGATTTCATCCGCCGAATCAAGAAGGAGGCCGCCAACATGGCCGGGCTGATAAACGATATCCTCATGATTTCCCGCCTGGAGGCCAAGGATGCGGAGGTTCTGGTATCCGATGTGCGGATCAGCCCTCTCCTGGAGGATATTGTGGACAGCCTAAAGCCCGCAGCCGCAGACAGCCAGGTATTCGTCCATATAGACTGCCAGCCTCTTTGCGTCCGGGCAAATCCCCAGCAGATGAAGGAACTTTTAAGCAACCTTGTAGGAAACGCCGTCAAATACAATCATCCCGGCGGCCAGGTATGGGTCAATATCCGGGAGCAGGATGAGAATATCGTGATCCGGGTCCGCGATAACGGCGTAGGGATCCCTCAGGAAAGTCTGGACCGGATCTTTGAGCGGTTTTACCGTGTGGACAAGGGGCGCAGCCGCAAGCAGGGCGGCACGGGACTGGGGCTTTCCATTGTAAAGCATATCGTCAATTTTTATCATGGCTCCATACGGGTCACTTCAGAACTGGAAAAAGGCACCGAATTTACGGTTATGATTCCTGTAAAATGGGAGGAGCTGTAAGCTGATTTGCCGATTTGGCGACTTTATCACATTAAAACCACAAAAATTTAAAGCAATAAAATTGACTATCCCTCTTTTTTATAGTATGATATAAAAAGTCCGTGAAAATGGATGAGTTTTAGGGCAAAAAAGAGGAGACAATATTATGAAAAAGACGGCAAAGATCCTTTCGCTTGTATTGGCCGCAGCTATGGCGGCTGCCATGACCGGCTGCAGTACAGGCGCAAAGGAAACTGCGGCTGCAGACACCGTGAAAGCGGCTTCGGAGGCAGCCGGTGCAGCGGGAAAAGAAGAAAAAAAAGCAGACGGAAAAACTGCATATAAGGTAGGAATCTGCCAGCTGGTGCAGCATGAGGCTCTGGATGCGGCGACCCAGGGCTTTAAGGATGCTCTGATTGATGCGTTTGGAGAAGACGGAGTGGAATTTGACGAGCAGAACGCCCAGGGTGATTCCAACACCTGTTCCACCATTATAAACAGCTTTGTATCTGAGGATACAGACCTGATCCTGGCAAATGCCACCGCGTCCTTACAGGCTGCTCAGGCAGGCACCAATGAGATTCCTGTACTGGGAACCGCAGTAACGGAGTACGGAGTGGCTCTTGGCATCTCCGACTTTAACGGAACCGTTGGCGGAAATATTTCCGGCACCTCCGATCTGGCGCCTTTGGATGAGCAGGCGGCCATGATCAAAGAACTGTTCCCGGACAGAAAGAATGTGGGGCTTTTATACTGCTCCGCAGAGGCTAATTCCCAGTACCAGGTAGACACGGTAAAGGAGGCTCTGGAAAAACTGGGATATACCTGCAAATATTATGCGTTTTCCGATTCCAATGACCTGTCCACCATTGTCACCAAAGCGGCTTATGAGAGCGATGTGATCTACATCCCAACGGATAACACAGTTGCCTCCAACACAGAGATCGTAAACAATATCTGTCAGCCTGCAGGAATCCCCGTGGTAACAGGCGAAGAGGGCATCTGCGCCGGCTGCGGCGTTGCTACGCTTTCCATCAGCTATTACGATCTGGGCGTTGCAACCGGAAAGATGGCTGCAAAGATCCTGACTGGTGAAGCAGACATATCTGAGATGCCAATCGAGTATGCGCCTCAGTTTACGAAGAAATACAACAAGACCATCTGTGATGCACTTGGGATCACCGTGCCGGATGATTATGTAGCAATCGAGGAATCATTATGAGTGTAATAAGTCTGATCAATTCACTTCCCGGTGCCGTAGCCCAGGGACTTATCTGGGGCATTATGGCGATCGGCGTTTACCTGACATTCCGGATCCTGGATTTTGCGGATCTGACCGTAGACGGTTCCCTCTGTACGGGAGGCGCTGTCTGCATTATGATGATGTTATCGGGACAGAATGTATGGGTGTCCCTTTTATGTGCCGCGCTGGCCGGTATGGCGGCCGGTTTCTGCACTGGCATACTCCATACCTTTATGGGGATACCGGCCATTCTTTCCGGTATCCTGACCCAATTGGGCCTGTATTCCGTCAATTTAAAGATCATGGGAAAGGCAAACCAGGCCATCAATGTAGATAAGTATGACCTTCTTGTGTCTCTGCGTTTTATACGGAATGTACCTTTGTTTAAAAACAGCATTGTTCTGGTGGCTGTGATCATCCTGCTTCTGATTGCTGTCCTTTACTGGTTTTTTGGAACAGAGCTTGGCTGTTCCATCC
>OASY01001251.1_pt1 | contig 11744 bp, 10 predicted proteins | sample 1501231 | NCBI WGS metagenome assembly OASY01 (sample SAMEA2579917, study PRJEB22360) | human gut metagenome | biome: human gut; feature: human-associated habitat; material: faeces | place: Denmark | collected 2008/2010 | reverse complement strand
CCCTTCGGTCGTGTTAATGTGACGCCTGCCTGCGCGGGCCTTGGATCACTTGTTGATGACCTTCTTGAACAGGTCGGCGCTGGCCTTGGCGAGTGCGAACTGGCCGAAGCCCGGATCGACGGAAGCGAGGTTGGCGTTGATGATCTGGTTGAAAGTGTTGTTCTTCATGATGTTTCCTTTCGTTCGGCTTGGCGGCGTTCTTGTTTTCTGTTCTTTCCTCTGGCCGCTGCCGTAAGTCTGTTGCTTTTTGGTTACGTTCAGCGCGGGTGGCGTTGCCGTTTCCCCGCGTGTGGGGTGCGGCTCCGGTTTTCTCTCCGGTTCCTGCCGCATCGTGTCTCTTTGTTCTGTTGTGCCTTCATCATAGGCAGGCTCAACCGTCGATGTCATGCAACGATCGTCGATTCTTTTGTATTTTCATCGGCTAATCTTGAAATAAACGTAACGATGCTGTGATGAACATCAATCGTCGATTGCAGGGCAGTATTGCCGTCGCAAAAGAAACGGCGCGATCTTCAGATTTTCTATCTTTTCTATCTTTTCTATGAAAGTCTCAAAATCGTTCTCCCGTAAGACTTTTCGCAAGGTCGGCATTGTTCTATCCATTGTCTATCTTCCTTATTTGCGGGAGTATTTGCGCTTGTTGCCGGCGAATGTCAGGTTACATTGATTGATATCGGGCTGATTGGTGTGGGCTGATTGGTGTGGCTGTTCGACAGGCTGATTGGTGTCGGGCATAAGAAAGGAACGTGATATGGCGACTATTCCTGAACAATATGAGAGCCAGCGCGTGGGCGTGCAGGGATATCGCGTGCTCAATCTCGATTTGGACGGCGTTTGCGCGGATTACAAGGGCGCGATCCGCGATTACCTGCAGCGGCAGGGCATTGACGTGCCGGAACGTGCGCTGCAGACCGCGCATTACAATCTCACGCGCGAGGACGGATGGCCGTTCGAGACGCTCGACGATTACATCGAAACGCACAAAGCCGCGGAGCGTGAGCATCTGTATACGACGATGAAGCCGCTTCCGGGGGTCGCGCAGGCATTGCAGCGATTGGCGAATGAGCATGTGTACATTCGCATTGTCACGCACCGGCTGTTCGTGTCCGGCCAGCATCAGATGGTCGTTTCCGACACCGCGCAATGGCTGGACAGCAACCGCATTCCGTACATGAGTCTGTGCTTTACTGGGCTGAAAGACAGTATGCAGGCCACGATTCATATTGACGATTCGCCGGCGAATATCGAAACTTTGCGTGAGGCAGGGCAGCATGTGGTCGTGTTCGATCAGCCGTACAACAGTACGTATGCTGGTCCCAGAATCGACAGTTGGAGCGACACCAACGTTGAAACGCTCCTCACCCTCTTCGAATCCTGGCCGGAGTAAGGGGTGTGCTGGCGGTAGCTGCGATTCCGTCCGTGTGACTCTGGTAATCGGTTTTAGGTGCGGGTTGTGCGGACGGGATTATGTGAGCGACCGCATGATTTGTTAGTTGACCGCACGATTTCTTCTATCTGGCCTCATGATTTTGTTTTGGCGACCTCACGATCTGAAAAAGAGTGTCCCCGATTGAAATCGTGAGGTCAGCCAATCAAAATCGTGGGAAAATCGCAGATCGTGAGGTCGCCAGATCACAATCATGAGGCCAGCCAAACCAGATTATGGGTCAGACTAATGCTGGGGTAGACGTTTCAGCGCGTCAGCCAGTCTGCGGCGGAATATACCTGCTCGTCTTTGGCTTGAAAACTTGATTCCACGCGAGCCGCCACAAAGCGCCGCTCAGAGCGCAAAGACGCAGGAATTTGTGGAAAGCGGTCACGTTTCGCACATTGAGATAACCGGCCACGTTTCGCTCGACATATGTGCTGAGATATGACGAAAAGAAGAGTTCAAGCGGCATTTCGGAACTGTAGAGACGGGGGTAGCCGTCGCGCAGCATAAAATCATCCGCGAGCACGCTCCTGAATCTGACATTAGAGTTCTGACATCAGAGTGATAAAAATGGCGAAAAGTTGGTTGTCGATTCTTGAGCCAAGTTCCATCGCTTTTCGACTACGACCATATTCCAAAAATAAATACACAAAGAGCCTGCCATACGTGAGGTGACGCATGGCAGGCTCTTTTCGTATCGCAATCTTCAGAAGTAATCGGATATTGCGATGTGCTGACGATCAGAACACTTGAATGCTTTCGATGTACAGCTGGTTGCCCGGCAGGCTATCAAGTGGGACCCACAGCATGATGTCCTGCGTTTCCACGGCCTTGTCGAACTTGATGTCGGTCGTGCCGGAAGCGTCAAACTCGAACTGCGCCACCTGTTCGCCTTGGGACGGGCTGTTTGTCGCATTCACGCGAATATATCCCTGACCACCGGAAGAACGAATCTTGATGACCATGCGATACGCCTTCTGCGGCTGGCTCAGGTGCACGTAATATCCGTAGCCTTGCTGTCCGTCAGGATTCGACAGGAACTTACGATTGTCAATTTCGTATGCGGTCGTGTTTTCCGGCTGCTTCGGATCCGGCACCTTTTTCGACTGCTTGTCGGCGGTCACGACCTTGTCTTCGGTTTTCTTGGGTTTCTTGGATGCCGTCGAATCGCCGGATGCCGGCGCATTGGCGGAAGTATCGGAAGAATCCTTGGAATTGGACGAATCGGCATTGCCGGACGTGTCGGCATTGGAGGACGAATCGGCATTGCCGGACGAATCGGCATTGGAGGAATCTGCGGAATTCGCATCCGATTGATCTCCCTCGCCGAACGGCACTTCGTCAAGATTCATTTCCGGCCATGGTCCTTTTGAATCAGTCGTAACCGAATCTGAGGGCTGCATCAAACCATGAACTGCAAAACCAAGCGCAACCGCAACAACGATGACCGCCACGATAATCGCAACGACCTTCGTTTTCAGCTTGCCAAACAGTTTCGCGTCGGCAACGTCAGTATTCGCCGAAGCGGAAGAAGGATTCTTCGGCGTGAAGCTCGGCGGAACCGCGGCTCGACCGGCGGCATACGCGGCATCGATCGCCTCCTGCTCTGCTTTCAACGCACGGGCGGACTCCTCGCCGGGCTGAATGACCTGACCATCCGCGCCGATCACTGGAATGCGACCGGTTTTTTCCAACTGGGAATCGTCGGATGACATGCCATCGTCCGGTACGGAAACCCTGATGGGGAAGGAGAAGGGAGAATCGCTGGTGTCGGTCACGCCATCGATGTCTTCTTCGCTCAGCAGTTCACGGCCGCTGCTCCACAACGATTTCACCGCTCCACTGGTGGCCGCGACGCCTTTCGCCAAAGCCTCCTTGCCATCGGAAAAATCGTTATGCGGTTCGGGAGCCGTGAACGTCATTTCCGGAATGCTTCCAGCCGCTGCCAGCGTATCCGGCAGCGGGAGCGTATCCTTTTCGAGAATCTGCAGTAACGGAACATTGGCGATTGAGCATTCCGAATCCATGGAAGGCAACGTGATATCCATGCTTCCCAACGATGACAGCGGTTGATACTCGCCAAGCAACGCTTCCAATTCCGCAATGGTTGCCATCGGAACGGTGGGGAAGCCGTCGTCCTCTTCAAGTTCGAGACCGCGCTTGCAGATCACGCGGAATTCCATCGGCGTGGTCGGCGCGAGCGCTTCAAGACGGAAATCCGTCGACAGCGTGGACGGGCGTCGGATCAGCATAGCGTACAACAGCGCTGAGATTTGACGGATCGCAAGCTGTTCCCGATTTTCCAAAGCCTGCGCGCGGGAAGTGTCGGCAAGCATGATGCTCACTGGAGCATCTGCGATCTGAATGCCGGAACGGGTCAGTCGCACCGTGTCGGTGCTGATGGAGAAATGCGTGAGATTGTCTTTTTGCAGCGCATGCAATGATTCGATGACTTCGCCAATGATGGAGCGCATGGCTGTATAGCTCAACGGCTGGTTGGCGTTCAGCGCAAGATATTCACTGAGGGTCATGCCTTCGTCAAGCTGCGTCACCACCAGCGCGACCTGGCCGGCATGCTGGAGCTGCAGCACTTTCGTGAAGTGGGAATCATGCGAAATAGCCAGCATGGAAGCGGTTGCGTTGACTTCCTGCAATGCCTTGCTGCTGCTGACAATAAACAGCTGGCAATCCCGTGCGAGCACATGGTCGCTGGCCTTCCAGACCTGCAGTCCGGTTTCTTCGCGCAATGGCGAAACGAGCACGTAGCGATTGCTGATGGTATCTCCCAGCTGAGGTTTCATGGGTTCCTTCAACTTTTTGTAAACGTTTGTTCTGCCTATGGTCACTCGCCGTTTTCGGCGTCGCCCTGTTCCAGTCTATCGTTGGGGCTGGTCGGCTTGCGAAGTCCGGGAATACGTGAGGAAATCAGTGCGATCGCCTCCTTGAATTCCTCGGAACGTAGCAGCCGCAACATGCCTACGTAAACGATGAAGGCCACTATGGCCAGCAGTGCGGCACACGCCACCGCCTGAATCCAGTTCATATGACCGTCCACCGCTCCGATTTGGGCGCCGACAAGCTGGTAGACGCTGTCACGTACCGTCACGCCGATGAACATGGTAGCTACTGCCGCGCCAATCGATTTCAGATACGAGATGGCTATGCGCGGACCGTCGATATTGTTTTCGAATCGTTTGCGCAGCATGGCATACAGGATGGGGATCGGCAGTATGTAGCTCATGGCTCCTACCATGCCGATCATTGTCGTCCATTCGGTAGGGGGGAGTAGTTTCGCGCCGATGATCACGCTTACCGCTTGAATGCCCATGGCGAACAGCATGAAAATGAACGGCGATTTGCCGTCTTCGAAGGCATAGAACGTGCGCTGGATAATCAGATACGCGCTGGCGAACGGAAGTCCCACGCCAAGCGTGACCAACGGTCCCGCCATAAGAATCGCCTCTCTGACGCTCACAGACGGCAGCAACGCGAGAATGATCGGAACGGGCATCACCACGAAAGCGACCGCGAAATAGCACATGATCACACCCATATTGCGCAGCGCCTGGCTGAGATCGATGCGCGCTTCGGCGATATTATGATCGGCGACCGCACGGGATATTTTCGGGAAAATCGCGGTTGCCAGCGAAACGGCAATCAGCGAATACGGCAACATGTAAATCGTGTACGCGTTCTGGTATGAAGCATTGCCGGCCACGTCGAGCGGATTGATGCCGAACTGCTGCTGCGCGAGCATCGGCGCGTTAGTGGAGGTACGCGTGATTACGATATTGGCGAGCTGGTCGATTACGACAATGCCGACACTCCAAGCCGCGACCGGTCCCATGGAACGCAATCCAATGCCACGAAGGCCGAAGATGGGGCGGTATTTCAATCCGATTTTGGTCAGTGGAATGAACAGTACCAGCGCCTGGAATGCCACGCCCAACGTCCACGTGCCTGCGGTCAGGGCGATTTTGTCGGCGGTCCAAAAATCAAGCGGATGCTCGGTGGCACGGCCGAATAGCGCGATGAACGTGCCGAAGCCGATGCAGCTGATGATGTTCGCACCCACGGAACTCCACGCATACGCGGTGAAATGGTCTTTGGCCGCGAGAATCTGGCCGACCACCGTATATAGGCCGTAGAAGAAGATCTGCGGCATGCACCACAGGGTGAATGAGGTCGCCAACGCCATGGTTTCGGGGCTACCGTTCACATACAGCTTGGTGAGCAGCGGCGTGCATAGGGCCATCAGGATCGTCACCGCCAACAGCATGGTGATGGCAAGCGTGATGAGCTTGTTGAGTTTGGTTTCGGCGTCTTTTGCCTTCAACGTGCGTACGATCTGCGGCACGAGCACGGCGTTGAAAATACCGCCGGAAACCAAGGTGTAGATCACCTGCGGAATCATGGATCCGGCTTGGTAGGCGTTCGCCGCATAGCCGGTGGTGCCTAAAGCCCAAGCGAGCAGAATGGTACGGATTTGCCCGGTCACGCGCGAGGCCGCGGTGCCGGAGGCCATGATCAGTGAATTACGGCCAACGGAAGAACTCATTCGTCTGGATCCTTCTTACGGTGGGATTGGCGCCACAGTCCCAAAGCTCCAAGCAGCACGGCGATGCCGATGATGATGAAGCCGGTTTTGTCGCTGATCTGCAATGCGCTGGTGATGTGGGTGGTTTGTGTCGCTCCGAATGTGATGCCCTGCCTGTCCTGCAGGCTGAGCGTGGCGTCCGCGGTGCCGGAGGTGGCTACGCGGATAATGAACGCCACTTGGGCTTCGCCGTGCGCGGGCACTTCCACGGTGTCGAAACGCGAAGTGACGATCTGCATGGAGTTGGTCAATGATGAGACTTTTACCGTGACCGGATAGGGGTGGCTGTTGCTGATGGTAACGGGCATTTGCGCGGTTTCGCTGACCACGTTGACGTTTTCCGTCGGTGTGATGGCCACGCCGTTGATGAGCAGGGACGCCAGTTGCCCGGCTCCTTCCACCATGGTGCTTCCGGCTGGATTTTCGCCGCCTAGCGCGTGCAGGGCCATGATGCCGTGCGCGTTGACGAGCTGCCTGCGCCACGCTTTGAGGCCTGCGGGGGCCTGCTTGGCATCGTCGGCGACGTCGGTGAGGATGGATGCGTTGAATCGTTTGATGTCGTTTGTCGAGGCTGCCAGTGTGTTGAGCGTCTGCCTGAGATTGGCTTGCGTCGCATCATTGATTCCGTCGGATTGCGGCACGATCGCGGCTGCATCGTCGCCGCTCAAGGCGGGGTCGGCGTTGTTGAGCGTGTTCAGATCGGTGATGTTCAGCCATGGCGATTGTTCGACGTCCGTCATCAGTGCGTCCACGACGGCCGGATCAGAGTTGCCGTTCAGGCAGACCAGCAGATTGCGTTCCGAATACGGCTGCTCCATCTGGTAGAACGCGCTTTGCGCGACGAATCGCGCGAGACGCCCGGCCGTTGTTCCCTCGCCGTCCGCTTCGGCGTCGGCACTGGTCGCCTTGCCTTGTGCAAGGTTGGAAAGCACGCTTTGCGCGGTCAGTACGGTGATGTCGCCGGCGTCGGTGGTTACTACGGTCTTGCCGGTTTCCGCGGTGGCCGCATCATCCTCTTCGAAATCATGCGTGGCGATGACGGTGTCGTACCCCTGCTGCTTGGCTTTCGCCAGCGCGTCTGCGGTCCAATTGCCGGTGCCCTGCCATGCATACGTGGTCATACTCGCGTTCGGGTCACCCAACGCCGATTGATAGTTTTTCAAGGCCTGTTCGGCGTTCCATTGCGAGGTGCCGACGCCTGCCGAATCATAGGTTTTGCTGTCGTTCAGCGCGGAATAGGCGGTGATGTCGAACAGGGCCGGTTGCGTGATGCCGTCGACTTGCGTCGGCATCGGCATCGCCTTCAGATAGGTTGGATCGGCCACCACCTGCAGTTTGTCATGCTTGGTGAACGTCTGTTCCAGCGACTTGAGTCGTGCCTCGTCTTCTTTGCCGGGAACGGCGATTTTCGAGAGTTCCGCGGAGGTGACGCCACCTTTGTTGACGAGCTGTTCCAGCATGGTGTTGTCGGTGGTCCATCCTTGCGCTTCGAGCGGCTGCACGATGGTGATATTCATCGCGGGCGTGTCGGGGGTATTGATTCCAGCTCCGGTCCGCGTTGCGAAAGTATGCGCTTCGTCTTGTTGAACGCCATTGGCCTCATAACTGAGCGTGACCGGTTTCGGCCCCCAGGAGTTGACGGACGCCAGCGTCTCCTGATTCGAGTCCGCGTCGATGTGCACGTTCGCCGAAGCTCCCGGTTGAAGCGCGGGAACCTCGCTCTGCCCAACGATATTGGGCGTGGGAATCTGCCCGATGCCTTCCGACCATTCCTGGATATCGTTGCGCGACACGAACGTGTAGAAGGCGTTCATGGCAAGGGTGAGCGTGCCTGAAGGGATTTCCTGATCGGTGGTGTTGGTCACCGTCGCGCTCAAATGATAGCCGGAAGTGTCGGTCAGCACGGCGGTGGAGGAGTCGATCGACAGCATGGTGCCGGATTGCGATTCCTGTGTTTCTTCGGCTTCGGCTTTCGGCACAGGTGCGTATAACAACATCAACGCCATGGTCATAACCATGGCGAGGATTGCCGAAAGCGCACGCATGCCGTGCGGAACGTTCCGTTGTGCGGGTTGATTCACCTTCACGCCTGTCTGTTGAGTTTCCTTGCGTACAACCATGCTATCTTTCGTTCGTTCGGGTAGCTGAGAACGTCGTCCAAATCAGCAAAATCCACCCAAATCGCGTCTTCCGCCTCATGATCCGGGTCGCCTTCCACCGTCAACTCGCCGCCGATCTGACGCAATGCGAAATGATGCACCAGCTTGTGCACGCGCTGGCTGGTTCCGGTGAACCAGTAGTCGATGGTGGCGATGGAATCGACCACTTCACCTAGGATTCCTGTTTCCTCGTGAACTTCGCGAACGGCGGTTTGCTGCGGTGTTTCGCCTTTTTCGATATGACCCTTCGGCAGGCACCATTCCAAATGTCCGCTACGCGAGTGGCGTGCGATGATCGCCACACGGCCCTTGTCGTCGAATACGAGACCTCCCGCCGAATATTCGCGCACTACCGGCAGTTCCTGCGCGTCGAGCGAGGCGAACGTGGTCGGACCGTCCGTGGCGCGCCGCTGCGGCATTATTGCCGGGGTGGGTGCGTTGGGCGTGATGATGGTCTCTTGCCGCAAGGAAACGGACTGCGATGTGTACAGCAGTTTGTCCGGTTCCATCGGATTTTGGGCATGGTCGTCCGCAGCATGGGCAAGCATGCGTGCAAGGTCTGCGGGCGTAATCATGATTCCAACCATACTCAATTCTGTGTGCAGGTGGGGTAACGGTATGCTGGTAAGGCAGAAACTTGTGGTGCCGGAAAGGGATGGCGTGAACTTCGAAGTGTGGCCAGAGGCCATTGAATTAGGGCGTATGTTCGCCGCGGAAGGCTATGAATTGGCGTTGGTGGGAGGTCCCGTTCGAGACCTGCTGTTGCATCGTAAATCGCATGATTTGGATTTTTGCACATCGGCGCGTCCTGAGCAGTTTGAACACATTTTGCGCCGTTTCGGGCGCGATGGCTTTTGGGATATGGGCCGTAAATTCGGCACGTTGGGCGCCATGCGCAGGCGTGAGGATGGCACGGAAGTGCAGGTTGAGGTAACGACCTACCGTTCCGACACGTATGACCCCGACTCGCGCAAGCCGGAAGTCAATTATGGCGACACGCTGGAAGGCGATCTTTCCCGCCGTGATTTCACGGTGAATGCCATGGCGTTGCGTGTGCCGGAATTGCAATTCGTCGATCCGTTCGGCGGCGCGAACGATTTGGCCAAGGGCGTGTTGCGCACGCCGGTCGATCCTCGCCAGTCGTTTGACGACGATCCGCTGCGCATGATGCGCGCCGTACGTTTCGTGGCGCAACTGGGCTTCCGTATCGAACCGGAAACCGCTGAAGCGCTGACCGACATGGTCGATCGCATTGAAATCGTTTCCGCTGAGCGCGTACGCGACGAACTGGTCAAAATGCTGCTGTCCGATCGCCCGCGCGCAGGTATCGAAGCGCTGGTCGATTCCGGTCTTGCCGATATCGTCTTCCCGGAAATTCCGGCATTGCAGCTCGAAATCGACGAACATCATCGTCATAAGGACGTGTTCGAGCACACCATGATCGTCATTGATCGTGCGGTTGCCCTCGAAACCGGCCCGGACGGCCCTGTGCCGGCACCGGATCTGACGTTGCGTTTGGCCGCGCTGATGCACGATATCGGCAAGCCGAAGACGCGTCGTTTCGAATCGGGTGGCAAGGTGAGCTTCCATCATCATGATGCGGTCGGCGCGAAAATGACCCGCAAGCGCCTTAAGGCATTGCATTTCGACCATCATATGGTCGAGGACGTCAGCGAGCTGGTCAATCTGCACTTGCGCTTCCACGGCTACGTGGAGGAGCCGTGGACGGATTCCGCGGTCCGCCGTTACGTCAAGGATGCGGGTCCGCTGTATGAGCGCCTGAACCGCCTTACGCGTGCCGACGCGACCACGCAGAACAAGCGCAAGGCCATGGTGTTCTCGTCGGCGATGGACGAGATGGAACAGCGCGTGCGCGATCTGAAGGAGAAGGAGGATTTCGACGCGATCCGCCCTGATCTGAACGGTGACGAAATCATGCAGCTGCTCGGCATTGACCCGGGGCCGCTGGTTGGCAAGGCGTACAAGCACATGCTGGAATATCGCCTCGATAACGGCCCGGTCGAGCGTGATGTCGCTGTTGCCGAGTTGAACCGTTGGTATGAGGAACAGCAGGTCGAGTAGTCTGCTTGCTGACCTCACGATTTGGATTCTATGACCGCACGATTCGATTTTTCGGGAAAAAAATAGAATCGTGAGGTCAGTCAGTTCCGAAAGTGCGGTTTCGGGGGTATTCTCTGGAGGATTTCGCCCGCGATTTAACCCACGAATATAAGAATTGACCTCACGATCTTGATTTTCAGTGAAAAATCGAAATCGTGAGGTCAATCCGAAAATCTGCAAATCAAAAAATCTGCAAATCACACGGCGTCGTGTTCGGGGGCCTTCTGTACGTCGGTCATCTTGTCGACGGTAACGCATCCCTCGAAGCTGTCGATCTCCTTGCCGGCGGTCGGCACCTTCTTCTGATTCTGCAGATTGTCGAAAGTCGCGCCAACCACAACGTCGATCAGCATATCCTCACGATCGTCCATCACCATCGTCGCGTCGGTGAAGTTGCTGTTCACCGTGTACGCCTGATTGATGGCGTTCTTGCCGAAGATGATCATCGTGCGTTCCACTTTGGAGCTGGTGTAGTTGCCGGCTGCCTGGGTGTTGAACTCGCGGTTCTGCAACGCGCTGCTGACGGCTTGCGCGAAGCCGGCGAATTCAGTGCCGTTGAGCACGCGCACGGTGATGTTGCGGTTTTCCACGTACTTGCCTTTGCTGCCGTCCTGTTCCTGTGCTGCGCAAGGGGCCTGCTGGCCGTAATTCGGCTGTACCGCGGCCGACTTGACATTGCCCAATCCTCCAACATGGAAGAAGAACAGCAGGGAAATCACCAATGCGATCGTCAAAATGGTGCCGGTGATGGTGAACACCACCTTTTGACGGCGGCGAATGTACTGTTTGCGCGCGGCGCGCTCGTCGTTAGCCTGAGTCATGTACGAGTCCTTCTCCAAAAATCGGTTGACTTCAACCTTACTGTTACGCGATGATATGCACAATCGGATGGGCCGGTGCCTTGGTGGCGATGATGCGGTCGACGCAACGGCTTTGTTGCCATGCCGACTGCACGGCGCATGCCGCATCGTCGGTTGGCACGAATGCGATTACGGAAGGGCCGGATCCGGAGACGAACGCCTGCTTGGCGCCTGCCTGCAACGCTTCGTCGATCGCCTGTCCGCTGCGTGGATGCAGTGAGATCGACGCCTGTTGCAGATGATTGTTGTCGGTTGCGCCGGCGCCGATTTGGTCGAACATGGCATACACTTCCGGCGTGCGCAGTTCCGCCTGATACGCGCCGACCAGCAGACGGCCTGCAAAGCCCTGATCCGTCAGTTCCAGCACGGCGTCGCTGTTTTCGCTGAGTTGTTCGATCTGCTCGCCGAAGCCGGTGCCTCGCGCATAGCCTCCGGTCAGGCAGAACGGCATATCCGCGCCCAATGTGGCGGCAACCTGTTGCAACCGTTCAATGGACCAATCAAGATTCCATAGCGTGTTCAATGCCAGAATCGTGGCGGCCGCATGCGCGGCAACCCCTCCCCAGACACGAGCT
>OASY01001248.1_pt1 | contig 11765 bp, 11 predicted proteins | sample 1501231 | NCBI WGS metagenome assembly OASY01 (sample SAMEA2579917, study PRJEB22360) | human gut metagenome | biome: human gut; feature: human-associated habitat; material: faeces | place: Denmark | collected 2008/2010 | reverse complement strand
AAAAAACGGAGGAATCCCGTTACGCCGCGGGTACCTCGCCATACTGTTCCCAGACGCCTCCAACGCCTGAGGCACGGCGGGATCCGCCCTGTCTTACCACCGCCACACCGGAGATGTGTACCTTTCTTATCTTAAATATCTCTTCCCTTCAGCTGATCCCTGTCAACATTATCGCCTACCGCAGCCAGTACGGCAGTCCGTCTCCTGCAGCCATCACAGGCCCCTGTCTGGCGGCAACGGCAGCCAGCACTCTGGCGGCAGTAGTGTTTTGCAGGGTGATGGGCCGACGAAGCAGAAGGTAAAACGGAAAGTAACTATTGACGCCTCCTCCAAACAAAATTACAATAAAATCAAATCACAGTGCATATTCAGCTTCTGGAGTGCCCATGATAAAAGGAGGAAAACCCATGACAACCCCGACTTTATTAAACTGGGCCGTATTAGGAACGGGTGTGATCGCAAATGAGATGGCGTCTGCTCTGGCCGGTATGGGCCGCAGTCTTTACGGCGTGTGCAACCGCACCTATGAAAAAGCGTCTGTATTTGCAGAAAAATACGGCGTAAAGCAGGTATACCCCACGTATGATGCCCTTTTCTCCGATCCCAACGTAGATGTGATCTATATCACCACGCCCCATAACACCCACTACAGCTTTATAAAAACTGCCCTGGAACACAAAAAGCACGTTCTGGCAGAAAAATCCATTACCCTAAACAGCAGGGAACTGGAAGAACTGACTGCGCTTGCCCGTGAGAAAAACCTTGTTTTTGCCGAGGCCATGACCATTTGGCATATGCCCCTTTACAAGAAACTGTGGGAGCTTACAGAAGGCGGGAACCTGGGAAGAGTTCAGATGATTACGGCCAATTTCGGCAGCTTTAAGGACTATGACATGAAGAACCGTTTCTTCAACCGAAGTCTGGCCGGCGGCGCGCTGCTGGATATCGGCGTTTATGCCTTAAGCGCCATCCGCAGTTTTATGGAAGAGACGCCGGATCAAATTCTCAGCCAGATGCTGCCTGCGCCTACCGGCGTAGACGAACAGGCCGCCATTCTCCTGAAAAATAAAAAAGGACAGATGGCCACGGCGGCTTTGTCCCTTCATTCCAAGCAGCCCAAGCGAATGATGATCAGCTGCGAAAATGCCTATATTGAAATTATGGAATATCCCAGAGCGGACGAGGCCGTCATTACAGACGCCGTGACCGGAAAGCGCACGGTGATCCATGAGGGAAATACAGCAGACGCTTTAAAATACGAACTTTTAGATATGGAAAGTGCTGTTTTAAATGGTGAGCGATCCGTTATGAAGCTGGATGAAACCCGTGATGTTATGGCAATGATGACTGCCCTGCGTAAGGAGTGGGGCTTAACGTATCCAGAGGAAGAGTAGGCGGTCCGCCTGCTCTTTCCTGTTTCTTCGGTCGTGCTTGTATCAGATGGGGGCATCTGCATGAAACAAAAACAGAATACAGAGACAAATACTTGAAAAGGAAAAAGAATTGAATACGTTAAATATAGAGAAAGAGCGTCTTGTCTTAAGAAACTTTACAGAGAATGATCTGGAAGCGCTGTACGGTATTTACAGCGATACAGAGGTGAACCGTTTTCTTCCATGGTTTCCGTTAAAAAGTATGGAAGAAGCGGAGACATTTTTTAAAGAGCATTATAAAAACTTGTATGACAGAGCGGGGTTTTATGGACTGGCCGTCTGTCTTAAGACGGATAACAGGCCTATTGGATACATTCATGTGAGCGCCGACGACAGCCATGATTTTGGCTATGGACTTAGGCAGGAGTTCTGGAACCAGGGAATCATGACGGAAGCCGCAAAGGCAGTAATAGAGCAGCTGAAAAGAGATGGTATTTCGTATATCACTGCTACCCACGATATAAAGAATCCCCGAAGCGGCAGCGTCATGAAAAAACTGGGAATGAAATATTGCTATTCCTACCGTGAGCAGTGGATGCCTAAAAATATCCCCGTAATCTTCCGTATGTATCAGCTGAATCTGGATGAAAATGAAAGCCGTATTTATAAGAAATACTGGAATGAGGCAGAGGTTCGGTTTGTAGAGAAGATGGAGGACATGGGTGTCTGACAGGCAATACGATGCATAAAAACGTTAAAAAGCAAAAAATAATCTTGACAAACGAGTATACCCGCTCTATAATCCTACTAAACCTAGTAAAACAGTATGAATAAAGGAAAGGACCTCAGGCTGGAAGGCTGGCGGCAGGCGAGTCTCTGCTTCCTGTGAGGAAAGGGTGACGTTTATGGCAGGTATTTTTAAGGGAATGACAGAACTGGTAGGAAATACGCCTCTTGTAGAGGCGGTAAATCTGGAGAAGAAGGAAGGATTAAAGGCGAGACTTCTTCTGAAATTAGAGTATTTTAATCCGGCTGGAAGCGTAAAAGACCGTGTGGGTAAGGCCATGATCGAGGATGCGGAGGCAAGCGGCCGCTTAAAAGAGGGCTCCGTTATCATTGAGCCGACCTCCGGAAATACAGGAATTGGTCTGGCATCTATCGCGGCGGCCAAAGGCTACCGGGTGATCCTGACCATGCCTGACACCATGAGCGTAGAGCGCAGGAATATTTTAAAGGCATATGGGGCAGAAATCGTACTGACGCCCGGCGCACAGGGAATGAGCGGAGCCATTGCAAAGGCCGCTGAACTGGCAAAGGAGATTCCGGGAAGCTTTATCCCCGGCCAGTTTGTAAACCCTGTAAATCCCAAGGCTCACAGAGCGTCTACAGGCCCGGAGATCTGGAGAGATACAGAGGGTGCGGTGGATATCTTTGTAGCTTCTGTGGGGACCGGCGGAACCATTACCGGGGCCGGCGGATACTTAAAGGAGCAGAAACCGGAACTTAAGGTAGTTGCGGTAGAACCTGCCACTTCTCCGGTTCTTTCCGGCGGAAAGGCCGGAGCACATAAGATCCAGGGAATCGGCGCAGGCTTTGTACCTGAGGTATTGGATACAACTGTTTATGATGAGATTATCACTGTGGATAATGAAGTTCCCTTCGAGACTTCGCGTATGCTGGCCCGGACGGAGGGTGTACAGGTCGGTATTTCCTCAGGAGCAGCTCTTTACGCGGCGCTGCAGGTTGCAAAACGGCCTGAAAACGAAGGAAAGACTATTGTAGTGCTGCTGCCTGACAGCGGCGACCGCTATTACTCCACTCCGCTGTTTACAGAAGGATAAGGCTCAGCATCGAAGCCAAGCTGCATCGGACGCCGATTTTCGGTAATGAAAAACATAATCACCGCCTGACAGGAATAGGTTTTATAAAAGGCTCTGATCCTATGGATCGGACGCTTAAAACGATTTCTGTCAGGCGGTTTTTTATGACGTTTCTGCTTTTTTTGTCAGAGGCCATGGTGCCTCTTATGATCTTTTATATGGTTGGCTTTGGCCTGCTGTCCGGCCGGCCGGTTCTGGATGATTTTATCCGCGGTGCCAGGGATGGAATGAAAACCGTAGCAGGTATCTTTCCTACCCTTGTGGGCCTGATGGTGTCAGTGGGCGTCTTGCGTTCCTCAGGGCTTCTGGATGCTCTGGGAGAGCTTTTAAAGGCTCCCGCTGCCCTTGTGGGCCTTCCTGCGCCTATTCTGCCCGCGGCGCTGGTACGCCTGGTGTCAAACTCTGCCGCTACGGGTCTGGTTCTGGATCTTTTTAAGGAATACGGCACGGAGTCGCGGATTGGTCTTATGGCCTCAATCCTGATGGGAAGCACAGAAACGGTTCTTTACTGTATGAGCATCTATTTCGGTTCTGTGGGAATCCGAAAGACGCGCTACACTCTGGCCGGCGGCCTGTTGGCCGCGCTGGTCAGTCTGGCGGCCAGCGCGGTGCTGTCCGGCCTGATGGCAGGAGGATGAAATAAACCGCAGATGATCTGATCGGATGACTCCGCCGGAAATATCCATTGCAAAATACCCGCCGGCACACTATAATTGAGCGTGTGTATCCCTGGCTTTGTTCACGGAACGTAAGGCGATACCGTTAGGACGCCGACAGCAAAGCAGTTTGGGAAATTACGTGTACCTAAACAGAACCATACAGATAGAAAGAGGTTACATATGGAACGATATCAGAAATTTCGGAAGGAATTTCCGCGTTTTTACTATCATGGATATAAGACAGAAGAAAATGAACTTGTATATAAGATTACATTTGACTTTGAGATAGAGGGGCTATCCTCCTTTGCTCCTACCTGGACATTTCCAAAATGTACAGAACAGGGAAAAACCTGGGAAAATGACCCTTTATTTCAAAAGATGGTTTTTTCCCTTGGCATGGTGGAGCTGGCAAGCTACTGGAAACTCACCTGTTCCCCCCAGGTTATTGTGGAGGCGGGCAATTTAAGCGGTGATCAGATTCTTTGGTGGAAGGATCTGTATTTTAATGGTCTGGGAGAGTTCTTCTATATCAACCAGATCAAAGAAGCTGATCCGGCGGATTTTATGGAGATCATATGCCGGGGGAAAGACGCCATAGAAACCGTTTCCTCCTCTGGCGTCAAAGGACGTCCTGCCGCTGTTTCCGGTGCAGAAAATGGCGTCTTGGTGCCTATCGGCGGCGGTAAAGACTCCGCAGTTACCCTTGAACTTCTGCGCAGCGCCGGTGTGCCGGTTTACGCCTATATCATTAACCCCAGAGGGGCAACCGTCCATACCACCGAGGCGGCGGGTCTGGATGCGGACCATGTGATCAGCGTAAAGCGTACCCTGGATAAGCGTATGCTGGAATTAAATGGAAAAGGATATTTAAATGGCCATACCCCTTTTTCCGCTCTGGTGGCATTTTCCAGTATCATGGCAGCCAGAATGGCCGGACTTTCCTATGTGGCCCTGTCAAATGAATCCAGCGCCAATGAAAGCACTGTAAAGGGAAGCACGGTTAATCACCAGTATTCCAAGAGTTTTAAATTTGAAGAGGATTTCCACCGCTATGAGATGGAATATCTTTCTGGGAGCGCTTATTATTTCAGTATGCTGCGCCCCTTAAGTGAGTTCCAGATCGCCCGGTATTTCGCGTCTCAAAAGCAGTATCATGCCATATTCAGGAGCTGCAACGCAGGCAGCAAGACGGACAGCTGGTGCGGACATTGTCCTAAATGCCTGTTTGTATACCTGATCCTGTCTCCCTTCCTTACAGAGACGGAAACAGAAAAAATCTTCGGACGAAATATGCTGGAGGACAGAGAACTGAAGCCTCTGCTGGAGCAGCTTACCGGTATTCAGGAGGAAAAGCCCTTTGAGTGCGTCGGAAGCCGGGATGAGATCAATACAGCTATCATCCTGACCATTGACCGTATAGAGGCAGAGGGAAAGAAACTGCCTATGCTGCTGGAATATTATAAGGAAATGGGACTTTATGACCAGTACAAGCCCATGGGAGACCGGTTCTCGTCCTATTTTGACAGTCAGAACCTGGTGCCAGCTCCATGGGAGGAGCTGGTGAAAAAAAGCTGCACAAAGGAAGCATAAGAAGCGAGGAGAAACAGAGTGATAGAGAAAATAGAACCCTGGATACAGGGAAAGCGGGTGCTTTTGCTGGGATTCGGGAGGGAAGGAAGATCTACCTATAATGTACTCAGGCGGCTGGGAACCTGTTCCGTCCTTGATGTAGCCGATCAGCTGGCTTTGGAGGATCAGCCGGAAGGCATTGAAACATGGATCAGCGGCCCTGATTATCAGAGCTGTTTGAATGACTATGACGTGGTCTTTAAAAGTCCCGGCGTGGTCTTAGAACGTCCTGCGGAGGAATACCGCTGCCAGATCTTATCTCAGACCGAGGTATTTTTCCAGTGCTTTCGGGATCAGATCATCGGGATCACGGGGACGAAGGGAAAAAGCACCATTACCACCCTGCTGTATCACCTGTTAAAGCACGCAGGCTATGATACCATTCTGGCGGGAAATATAGGTATTCCTGTATTCGATCTGATGGAGGATATACGGCCGGAGACAATCATTGTCTGCGAGCTGTCCTGCCACCAGCTGGAATATATGACCGTCTCCCCTCACATTGCTGTCCTGTCCAATATCCATGAGGAGCATCTGGATCATTACGGAACCATGGAAAAATACGTTCGTGCCAAGGAACATATTTTCCTTAACCAGAGGCCGGAGGACGTGCTGATCTGCAGTGTACAGTGCCTGCCTGAGCCGGGGGAATGTGTCTCCAGGCTGATTACTGCCTGCCCCGCGTTTGCGGAACCGCCTCTGGACAGGTACTGGAAGGAGAAAAAGACGCCTGTCCGTCAGGATGCTCCCTCTCTCTGCGTAGAGGAAAACGAAAACGCTACCATCATCCGCTATGAGGGAACGGTTTACCGTATTCCTCAGGACAGGATTCGTCTGATGGGACAGCACAATTACTTTGATATCGGTTTTGCGTATGCCGTATGCCGTATTCTTCATATGTCTGAAGGGGATTTTACGAAGGGACTCATAGACTACGAGCCTCTCCCTCATCGTTTACAATTTCTGGGAGAACTGAACGGCGTAAAATACTACGATGATTCCATTTCCACCATCTGTGAAACAGCGATTCAGGCTTTAAAAACCTTAAAGGATACAGATACTATTCTGATTGGCGGTATGGACCGGGGAATTGATTATCGGGAACTGATCGAATATCTGTCCCGATCCCCGGTTCCCCACATCATCCTGATGGAGGCTACGGGGAAACGGATTTTTGAGGAGATTACAGAGGCTTACCCGGAATTTGAGAATATGCAAAGACTGATTCCGGCAGAGCATTTGGAGGATGCGGTGCAGATTGCCAAAGAAGTAACAAGGCCTGGACACAGCTGTGTTATGTCTCCGGCAGCTGCCAGCTACGGCATTTTCCGAAACTTTGAGGAGCGCGGTGAGAGGTTTAGGGCGCTGGTATTTGCAGAACAGCCGGAAAACACAGTTTTTTAAGAATTTTATAAGCATTTTGGGGCTTGTATGAGCAGGGAAAATACTGTACAATCAGTAGAGCATATCTGAAAGATACAGAAGGTGAAAGGAAAAGACGTGGAGAAAACCTACGATACACTGAACGATGTACTGGTAAATCTGTTCCGTGATATTAACGATATCGAAGAGAAGGCGATTACCAGCTATGAATACAAAGATCTGACGAATAACGATATGCACGTGATCAACGCCATCGGAGTAGGCACAAAGAAAAATATGTCATCCATCGCAAAGGAATTGTCGGTTACGGTAGGAACGCTTACCATCTCCATGAACAGCCTTGTAAAAAAGGGATATGTGGTTCGCTGCCGCAGTACAGAAGATCGGCGGGTCGTTCATATTTCACTTTCTGAAAAAGGAATCAAAGCATACGAGCACCATAAGCATTTTCACGAACAGATGATACAGGGAGTGGTAGATACGCTGACAGACGAAGAGCTGAAGGCTCTTGTAAAAGCGCTGACAAAGCTGACCTCCTGGTTTCGTAGCTTTGAGGAGAATTAAAGGAGGCATTTTTTAAAATGAAAAAATGGTTATTGGGCTTAATGGCGGCGGTTATGGCAGCATCTCTTGCAGCCTGTACGCCCACAACACAGAAGCAGAAAGAGACAACAAAAGCGGCTGCAGAGAATAGCGCTCCAGCAGTAGTTTCTACTACCGGAGGCGCATCCGACAAGGTGCCGGATCCCAATGTAGCGCCCGTAGCTGTGATTTCTGTCTACCACAAGGGCGATGGCGACAGTCTGGTTCAGGAGATGGATTCTCTGGATGATGATAATCTGGACGCCCAGGCCTTGGTAGATAAGATGGTTGAGTATGGAATTTTTAAGGAAGGAACAGAAGTCCTTTCCTTTGACAAAACTGGAGAAGGCGAGAATTCCAAAGCCGTCCTTAATCTGAATCAGGCTGAAAACAACGAAGGCGTCTCCGATACTCAGTTTCTGGTTGAAATTGGAAATACCTTTATTGAGAACTTTGAACTGACATCCCTGAAGATTCAGGTCAATGGCAAGGACATGGCCGGTGCAGAGAACTTAAGCTATGTGACAGACTTTGAGAGCGTGGAGTAGGGAATACTGCTGCAGTAAGAATATTTGTTTGATACGTGAGAATCAGTCGGGACACTTCTTGAGAGAGGGGTGTTTCGGCTGTTTTTTTATGAAAGTATTACTGAAACGCTAGCTGATTGTGAAAAGTGCACAAAATAATAATGGATTATTGTACCATAATTCTGTGGAAAATTGAACATATCTGTAGTATGATTAGTAATATTAATAGCATTAAGTATATTTATTATGATAAAAACAAAAAAATAACAGCAAAACGCAGTATTGACAAAGCTAAAAATCCATAATTTCAGTGCTGGAGAAATGGATTGGATATGTAAGAATAAATAATGTAAAGGAGAGAGTGTGATGAACAAGAAAGAACGTGTGATTGCGGCAATCAGAGGAGAGATCCCAGATCATGTACCTACGGGTTTTTCTCTTCATTTCCCAAGAATTAAAAAGACAATGGAAGAGGACGTAAAGTTCCATCTGGACTTTTTTAGGGAAACAGATACAGATATCATAAAGATAATGAATGAAAATCTGGTACCTGATTTTGGAGAAATCAAAACACCCGATGACTGGAATAAGATACCTTGCTTGAGTTTAAGTGACAAATTTATGCAAAGACAGCTTGAACTGGTAAAACGGATTTTAGATAAGGCAGATGCAGATGCTTTTTCCTTGGGAACGCTTCATGGAATTTGTGCTTCGGCAATTCACCCGATTGAAGCCAGATATGGATATGATGCAGTGCGTAAGCTGCAGGTAAGGCATTTCAGAGAAAATAAGAATCCTGTGATGGAAGCCTGGAAACGGATTGCAGATTGTATGGCCCAGCTGGCACAGAAATATATTGAGTTGGGCGTGAATGGCGTGTATTATGCTGCATTGGGCGCAGAAAACCGTTATTTTACAGATGAAGAATTTTCAGAGTATATAGAACCATTTGATAAACAGATTCTTCAGGCTGTCAAAGAGGCAGGAGGATATACATTCCTTCATATGTGTAAGGATGGTTTAAATATGCATAGATACAGCTCATATAAAGAATTGAGTGACGTTGTAAATTGGGGAATATATGAAGCTCCATTCAGTATAGATGATGGAAGAACGCTTTTTGGAAATGTTACGGTGATGGGCGGTTTTGCAAATCGAAGCGGGGTAATGGTAGACGGTACGATTGACGAATTAAGAGATGCAGCAAAGGCGCTGGTTCAACAGTATGGGAAGAGAAGATTTATATTAGGAGCGGATTGTACACTTCCTACAGAGATATCGTATGAACGTATCCGCGCAATTACAGGGGCGGCAAGAGAAGTATAAAAAGGTAGTTTTTGACACTGCCGGCAAGAATGAGGAGGAAGGGAAATGAAAAAAAGCACAATGTTTTTGATGGCAACGGTTTTTGCAGCTGGGACACTTTGGGGATGCGGCAGCTCTGACAAGTCGGCAGATACAGAAATTGCCGGTGCTCAGACTGGGGTATCAAAGCAGAAAGAAAAGACAGTATACCCGGCAGGTACAGTAACAATCTATGGAACGGGTCAACCACAGTATCTGAAAGAATATTTTGATGCTTGGCTGGACCGAAACAGAGATATTGCCCCAGAGGTATCAATTGAAATCGTTCAGAATGAAAGTCAGGCTAAGAGTCGTGAAAAGATCACGATGACTGCACTGGCTGGCGCAGAGGATGACTTGCCAGATGCAGTATATATTGATCCGGTTAATATACTGGATTTGGCTCAGGCCGGATTACTGAGGGATGAGACGGAATATGTATCTCAATATATTGATGATATGGTAGATGGCGCAACGGCAGATGCAACAATCAGCGGTAAAATTTATGGCCTTCCTGAATCGGTAAGACCTAATGTACTGTTTTACAATCAGGAAATTTTTGATAAGTATGGAGTAGACCCTGCTCAAATGTCCACTTTTGAAGGCTATGTGGAAGCAGGACGTCAGTTAAAGGAAAAGAGCAATGGGGAGGTTTACCTTTCCTATATCAGCCCTGATTCTATGACGTGGAGATATTGGGGAAGGCGGGGGCTTATGCCTCAGGCGGGAGCCAGAATCTGGGATGAAAATGGCCAGGTAGTATTAGGTAGTGATGAAGGTGCAAAGAAAGCGTTTGGTATGCTGGATACATTGAATAGTGAGGGACTTTTGCTGAAATCTCAGATTATGCAGCCTGCACTTTATGATGCGGTGAACAGTCAAAAGGTAGCAACATTCTATATTGGTGCTTTCTGGGATGAATTTTTAAGAATGAATTGTCAAGCAACAGCGGGACAATGGAGAGTAATGGCATCACCTGTATTTGAAGAAATTGGAACGGCAGGAGCACCAGTATCCTCCTATTTCTGCATTGTTAATAAGGGAGATAATGTATATGCAGGACTTTTAGAGCAGATGTGGCATGACTTCCATTTTGATATTCCATCGCGTACAGAATGGGTTAAATCTATGGAAACACAAAATGCACCCTATGCAAATCCAATTTCAACGGCAATGCTGGAAGATGATTTCTGGAAAGAACCATCTGATTTTTATGGTGGTCAGTCTTTTCGTGAGATAGAGGGAAAATGTCTTGAAAATGGTTCGTCTAATCTGGTAGTGACACCTCAGGATGCAGAGGCAGATGAGATTATTACAGCAGAGCTTGAAACCTACATTGCAGGGAATCAGACAATGGAGGAAGCAGTTGCCAATATGGATAAGAATCTTAAGGCAAAAATTGGTCAGGCAGAAATTGTTAAGTAATTATGAGGAGATAAATGTTAAAGAATATCAAAAAATATAAATCGCCGTATTTATTTATTCTTCCATTTTTTATATTGTTTTTTCTGTTCCAGCTGATACCTACGATATGGACATTCTATATTTCCTTTACAGAATGGAAGGGAATTGGTGACCCTGTGTGGTGCGGAATAAATAATTATAAAAAAATACTGATTGATAATCTGTTCTGGGAATCTCTGATAAATACAGTAGTATACTGGATTTCTGGTATGGCATTCATTCTGGTGTTTGCAGTTATAATTGCCAGTCTGCTGAATAGTGCTGCGCTAAGACATAAATCATTTTTCAAAACGGTAACATTTTTGCCGAATATCTGTGCGGCTATCGCCATGGGACTTATTTTCCGTATGCTCTTTGATGAGAATACCGGGCTAATCAATGAACTTTTGAGATTGTTTGGGATTGATAAAATTGGATGGCTGACAGATACGCGATTTTCAAAAATTCCGGTTATTCTTTTAAATGTATGGAGAAATACGCCGTGGTTCACTATGATTGTATTATCGGGGCTTTTAAATATTTCTGCAGATTACTATGAAGCTGCAACCGTAGACGGAGCAAGCAAGGTAAAACAGTTTTTTTATATTACACTTCCGCTATTGCGTAATATTCTGTTTTTCTGCTCTATTACAGTGACCGTGGACAGCTGGAAACTATTCAATGAGTCTTATATACTGCCAGGGCCGGGAGCTTCTAATACATCATTGTTCCAGTATATGTATGAGTCGGGCTTTAACGTATTCAATATGGGATATGCATCTGCAATTGGTGTTGTACTCATTGTGATCCTTGGAATACTTTCGACAGTGCAGTTTATAGCCAAGAAGAGGCAGGGAGAGCTGTAAGGAGACCAGCTATGAAAAGTCAAGTATAAATTAGCCAGAAATTCTTTTTTTCTGTTTCGGGTAAAAAAGGGTAACTTTA
>OASY01001242.1_pt1 | contig 11818 bp, 8 predicted proteins | sample 1501231 | NCBI WGS metagenome assembly OASY01 (sample SAMEA2579917, study PRJEB22360) | human gut metagenome | biome: human gut; feature: human-associated habitat; material: faeces | place: Denmark | collected 2008/2010 | reverse complement strand
TCAGGTCGATGTCCATACACATTCCCCCTATCTTTCATCAGAGGCAGAGGATGGCCGCCGCCAGTCCGGCAGCAAATCCCAGCTTGTGACTCAATTCCAGCTGCGGGCGGGCGTGTTCCTGCGCCTGCTGCAAAAACAGCGTGAAACGCTCCTGATAAAATGCCAGCCGCTGGCACTCCTGCTCTGCCTCCATCCGGCCAAGGCCCGAGAAGCACTCAATGAAACAGTCGCGTTCCGGGCGCGTCAGACCGGGCGGCGGACAAAGGCCCCGGAAACTTTCGCCTGCGGCAAGCCCCTCCTGTTCCAGCCTGCGGAAAAGCAGGGTGAGGTCCGTATGGCGATAGCTGATCTCCTGCCGGACACGCTGCAAGAGCAAGAGCGTCTTTTCCAGCGCCGCCAGATGCCGCCGCGTATTCTGACAGGCCGCATCCCCTGCGCACCAGCCGCAGCCCAGCCAGAACAGCGCACAGACGACTCGAAGCGTTTTCACGATGCTCGCACCTCTTTCAGCTGCCCCGGCGCAGTGCGGCCTTTCAGAAGCACTGCCACATGGAGCGCACCGCACTTTTGCAGATACTGCACCTGCGGGCGGCGGGCAGCTTCTTCCCAGCTGGCGGCATGAAGTGTGGCGATAAATTCCACCCCGCTGAAAAGCCCCTGCTCCAGCGCGTAAAGCTCGTCCATCCCGCCCAGCTCGTCCAATAAGATGACCTGCGGCGAGAGGGTGCGCAGAGCCATCTGCACCGCCTGTCCCTTGGGTATGCCGCTGAGGATGTCGAGCGGAAGAGCCGCGCTTTCTTCCGAGGGGAATATCTCTCTCCGCTCGTCGATGACGGCCACGGCCCTGTTCTGTTTTGCGAGTTCCCGGGCGACACCTCGCAGAAGGGTCGTTTTGCCGCTGTCGGGTTCCCCCATCAGGAGCATCCCGATAAATCGCTGCTGCAGAATATCCCGGAGTTTCTGTGGCAGAGGAAATTCCCGGTTCCGGGCAACGCGGATATTTACCGAGCGCAGCTCCTGCAAGACGGCGCTCTGCCCCGGTGCGCAGTAAAACTGTCCGGCCAGCCCGGCGCGGCACCCGCAGCTGAGCGTGACATAGCCCGCCGCAATTTCCGTCTCGTGGCTGTGTACCGACCCGCCGCAGAGGGTGACGAATATCTCTTCCATCTGCAAGGGCGTCAGCCGGAGCTTCTGCAAAGCAGGCAGCTCCGCCGGGCAGCAGGGCTTTCCACCGATGGTCAGCTGTACTCCGCAGCCGACCCGGAGGCGTATCTCATGTACCTGTTCTGCAGTGTCCGGCGGCAGGGCGCTCAAAGGCCGCGCCAGCCATGCGGGCAGAGCCCGAACAGCGCGGTAATACTCGTCCATCCTGTTTCTCCTTCGGTCTCGTCATTTTAGCTTCTTGCTCCTACTGTATGCGGCGGCAGAGTTTTTAGAACGCAAAAAAGCCCACACAGCGGGGACACCCACTGCATGAGCCTTCTGAGTTGATTCTATTTAAGCTTCCGGTTCATCCCGCAGCATGGCAAGGAATTCTTCCTCCGTCAGCACAGGCACGCCGAGGGCCTGTGCCTTGGTCAGCTTGGAGCCTGCCGCTGTGCCGGCCACAACGTAGGCCGTCTTTTTGGAGACCGAGCCGCTGGCTTTGCCGCCGTTTTTGACGATGAGAGCCTCTGCCTCATTGCGGGAGAGCGTCTCGAGGGTGCCGGTGACGACCAGCGTCATTCCCGCCAGCTTGTCACCCTTCGGCTCACCCTTCCAGGTCATGTTCACCCCGGCGTCGGCCAGACGATGGATAAGGTCTGTGGTGCCGTCCTTGGCGAAGAACTCTACCACGCTCTGGCCCATCACGCCTCCGAAACCGTCGATCTCGCTGATTTTTTCAATATCTGCCTCCCGGATGGCTTCCAGTGTGCCGAAATGCTCAGCCAGCAATGCAGCGGCCTTGTCGCCGATGTTGCGGATGCCGAAGCCGAACAGCAGCTTGTCGAGGTTGTTCTGCTTGGAATTTTCGATGGCGTGGAGGAGATTCGCTGCGCTCTTCTCCTTGAACTTTTCCAGTGTCAGCAGCTGCTCGAGCGTCAAATCATAAAGGTCCGCTGCCGAATGGACGAGGCCCTTTTCCACCAGCTGTGTCGCTACGGCAGTTCCCAAGCCGTCGATGTCCATCGCATCACGGGAGGCAAAATGGATGATGTTGCGCAGAGACTGGGCCGGACATTCCGGGTTGACACAGCGCAGGGCGGCTTCGTCTTCGAGATGGACGACCGGTGCGCCGCAGGACGGGCAGGCTGTCGGCATCCGGTAAGGCTCTGCGTTCTCCGGGTGATGGACGACGCCGATGACCTCCGGGATGATGTCGCCGGCCTTCCGCACCTGAATGGTATCGCCGATGCAGAGGCCGAACTGGCGGATAAAATCCTCGTTGTGGAGGGTCGCGCGGGCCACCGTCGTACCGGCGAGGAAGACCGGGTCGAAGCAGGCGGTCGGGGTCAATACGCCTGTGCGGCCCACAGCGACCTCGATGCTGCGCAAGGTCGTCTCCTTGACTTCGGGCGGATACTTGAACGCGATGGCCCAGCGGGGGAACTTATTGGTAGAGCCCATCCGATCGCGCTGGGCGAAGTCATTGACCTTGATGACCGCACCATCCATGTCGAAATCGAGCTTTGAGCGGTTCTGCCCGATCTGCTCGATTTCCTTGATCGCGTCCTCAATATCGTGGACGATGTGGTAGCGGGGAGAGACCGGCAGGCCGAGACTTTTGAGGTAATCGAGGCTTTCCGCGTGGGTAGTCAACTCCTTGCCACGCACCTGCTGGACGTTGAAAACAAAAATCGAAAGGCCGCGGCTCCCGGTGATCTTGGCGTCCTTCTGGCGCAGCGAACCGGCGGCGGCGTTGCGGGGATTCTTGAAGGGTGCCGCGCCCTGCAGCTCCTGCTCGGCGCAGAGGTGCTGGAACGCCTCATGGGGCATATAAACCTCGCCGCGCACCTCGAGAAACTCAGGGGCATTCTTCAGCTTCTTCGGTATCTTTTTGATAGCCCGGACATTGGCGGTGACGTCCTCGCCCACGACACCGTCGCCGCGGGTAGAAGCACGGACCAGTTCACCGTTCTCGTACTCAAGGCTGCAAGAAAGACCGTCGATCTTGATTTCGACGACATACTCCGGCTCGATACCCGCGTCACGCACTCTGCGGTCGAAATCACGCAGTTCATCGTAGGAAAATGCATCCAGCAAGCTTTCCATCTTGACGACATGTGTCACTTTTGCGAAGCGCCCGCTGGGGGTGCCGCCGACATGCTGGGTGGGCGAAGCCGGAGTGACCAGCTCCGGGTACTGCGCTTCCAGCTCCTTCAATTCCCGCGTCAGGGCGTCGTATTCAAAGTCCTCGAGTTCGGGGGCGTCCTGATCGTAATAAAGGCGGTTATTCCTCTCGATAACAGCGCGCAGTTCCTCTACGCGCTTCTTGGCTTGTTCCAGTTCCACAGTTCCACTCTCCTGCCTGACGCGGGACAGAGCGCCGCGTCTTGATTCTCTTGCGATAGTATATCACAAAACGGTGTTTTTCGTAAACAAAAAAAGCAGAGCTGCTTTCCCCCTTTTTCTGAGAAATACAGCTCTGCGCGATGTTCAAAAACTCAAATCGAGATCGTATTGCAGACGTCCACGAGGACCGGGTCGATGCTCTTGGTCATCTCGAGAGCCTCATCTACGGGGTAATCCACCAGCTCCTCACCCTTCATGCCGACGATGCGGTTATACTTGCCCTGTTCGAGCAGGCAGACGGCGTGGTAGCCCATAGCAGAAGCGTTCACACGGTCACGCAGCGTGGGAGAGCCGCCGCGCTGGACATGGCCCAGAATGGTGGCACGGGTGTCGATGCCGGTGCGGGCCTGAATCTCGTTGGCGATCTCCTGGGAGTGGCCGATGCCCTCGGCCACGATGACGATGAAGTGGCGCTTGCCGGTGCGCTGAGTCTCGACGATCTTATCGAGGATGTCGCGCTGCATATCGAATTCCTTCTCGGGCAGCAGCACGGCCATAGCGCCGGAGGCGATGGCGACGTTCAAAGCAATGTAACCAGCGTTGCGGCCCATGACCTCGACGACGCTGCAGCGGTCATGGCTCTGGGTGGTGTCGCGCAGCTTGTCGATCATCTCCAGCGCAGTGTTCATAGCGGTATCGTAACCGATGGTGTAGTCGGTGCAGGCAATATCGTTGTCGATGGTGCCGGGTAGGCCGATCATCGGGATGCCGCGGTGTGCCAGCTCACGGGCGCCGCGGTAAGAACCGTCGCCGCCGATGACCACCAGCGCGTCAATGCCAAGCTCACGGCACTTGGCTGCGCCCTTATCCTGACCCTCTTTGGTCTTGAACTCAAGGCAGCGTGCGGTGTAGAGGATGGTGCCGCCGGCAGAGATGATGTTCGAGACACTGCGCAGGTTCATTTCGAAGCACTCGCCGTTCAGCAGACCGTTATAGCCGCGCTGGATGCCGATCATGCGGAAGCCCTTGTGCAGGCCGGTACGGACCACGGCACGGACAGCTGCGTTCATGCCGGGGGCGTCGCCGCCGCTGGTGAGAACACCGATCGTCTTGATTTGCTTTTCCATAGAGAGATTCCCTCCAATTTGTTTCTTCACATACCACTCGGGGCGCGCGCATCCCCTTCTTCCACAGATGCGGCCCGACTCGATGCAACCTATTTGCTATGGCTTGCCTTAGACAAGTATATCACAAAGTTAATCATTTGAAAACAGCGCAGACATAATGATTGATGCACAGAAATGTCATTTTGTTGCGACATTGCGTTCGCCAAGCAGACGTTTCAGCTCCTGAAGCAGCAGTGGATGGCCCGAAGCATAGAGTCTCCGGGGCGCGGCGAGCTTCTGCTTGACATCCTCGAGATAGAAAATGACGGGCATATCGCCGTCGAATATCTCAAGAAGATTGATGACCTTTGCATACTCGGGGCAGCTGCGGGACGGCAGGCGGACATAGAGCCGCTGGGCGGCATCCCGCATGAGGTCGGGGCGGTTGGCCTGCGGGCGTTTGGGGTCATAGCCCTCGATGGGCGAGATGCTCTCAGCCATCAGCTTGGAAGGCTCATCTTCACGCACGGAGAGGCGTCCCTCGATGACCACGACGGCATTTTCCTTGAGCGCATCGCGGAAGGTATCCAGTACCCGTGGAAAGACGATGACCTCCATCGTACCGGTCAGGTCCTCTACGCTGGTGAAGGCCATCATCGTGTTGGACTTGGTGGTCATCATCCGGTTTTTGACGACGGTACACACGATACGGACATGATTGCCGTCCAGCTTGTGGGCGTCCTCGCCGGTGAGCTCCTTGATGCTGTTGGACGCAAAGCGTGCCGACTGTTCCCGATAGGCGTCCAGCGGGTGGCCGGACAGATAGAGGCCGCTGACCTCTTTCTCCTGCTGGAGCAGTTCGGTGTGGCTGTACTCCGGGAAGGGCTTTATCTCATAGCTGTCGGTGTCGGCGGTCTGAGATTCGCCGCTCATCACCGAGAACAGGTCCAGCTGTCCCTCGAGATTGCGGCGGGAGTCGCTCTCCACGCTCTTGATGATGCCGTCCACGGCTTCCACAAGGCTGTGGCGGTTGACGCCCATACTGTCGAAGGCACCCGCCTTGATCAGGCATTCCACGGCCCGGCGGTTCAGCTCAGTGCCGTGCATCCGCTTACAGAAGTCATAGAGGCTCGAATAAGGCTCCTCTTGTCTCTCTTCCACGACTCGCTCGATGAGGTTGCGGCCCACATTCTTGACCGCATTCAGGCCGAAACGGATCTTGCCGTTGTCCGCCGTGAAGCCGCCGTTCGAGATATTGACGTCCGGCGGAAGCACCTTGAGGCCCAGGCGGGCGCACTCGCCCGAATACTCGATGACTTTGTCGGTATTGTCAAGCACACTGGTGAGCAATGCGGCCATAAACTCGCTGGGGTAATGACACTTGAGATAAGCCGTCTGGAATGCGACGTAAGCGTAGCAGGCCGCATGGCTTTTATTGAAGGCGTAGGACGCAAAACTCGACATTTCATCGTAGATCTCGTTGGCGACTTCCTCGGAGATGCCATTGGCGACACAGCCCGGGCATTCGTGGCCCGGCTCGGTGCAGCCATGGACAAAATGCTCGCGTTCTGCCTCCATCACCGCGTGCTTCTTTTTACTCATGGCACGGCGGACGTTATCTGCCTGTCCGAACGAGAAACCGGCCAGCTCACGGAATATCTGCATGACCTGTTCCTGATAGACAATGCAGCCGTTGGTGACGTCGAGGATGTGGGCCAGCTGAGGGGTCTTGTAGCTGATCTTATCCGGCTCATGGCGGTTGCGCAGGTAGGTCGGGATGGAATCCATCGGGCCGGGGCGGTAAAGACTGATAAGAGCGATGACATCTTCAAGGTTCTGCGGCTGCAGACCCACGAGGACCTGTTTCATACCCGAGGATTCGAGCTGGAACACGCCCTCCGTTTCACCCTGTCCCAGCATCTTATAAGTCGCTGCATCGTCATAATCCAGCTTCTGGATGGAGAAGGACGGGTCTTTTTTCTGGACGGCCGCCTCCGCGTCCCGGATGACCGTCAGGGTGCGCAGGCCGAGGAAGTCCATTTTCAGCAGACCCAGCTCTTCGATCTCGGTCATATTGAACTGGGTGACAGGCAGGCCGTCGTTGGTGGCCAGGGGCAGATAATAGTCTGTCGGTTCCGGGGTAATGACGACGCCGGCCGCATGGGTGGAGGCGTGGCGGGGCATTCCTTCAACCTTCAGCGCAGTGTCGATAAGTTCTGTGACCTGCGGGTCGCTGTCGTACATCCGCTTCAGCTCCGGTGAGACCTCCAAGGCGCGTTTCAGCGTCATTTTCAGCTCCATCGGCACCTGCTTTGCCACCACATCCACGCTCTGATAGGGCATCCCCATCACGCGGCCCACATCGCGGATAGCGTTGCGGGCGGCCATGGTGCCGAAGGTGACGATCTGGGCCACATGGTCTGCGCCGTACTTCCGGTTGACGTAGTCGATGACCTCCTGACGGCGCTCATAGCAGAAATCGACGTCAAAATCGGGCATGCTGACGCGCTCGGGGTTCAGGAATCGCTCGAAGATGAGGTTGTAGCGGATGGGGTCGATGTCGGTGATGCCTACACAGTAAGCCGCGATGCTGCCCGCGCCCGAGCCACGGCCCGGGCCTACCGGAATGCCCTGACTCTTGGCGTAGTTGATATAATCCCAGACAATGAGGTAGTAGTTGGTATAGCCCATCGACTTGACCACGCCGATCTCATAGGTCAGGCGGTCCTTATTGGACTGTGGGACGTCCGAGCCGTAGCGGCGCTCGAGGCCGTCCCAGCAGAGCTTCTCGAAAAACTCCTGATTGTCCATCCCGTTCGGGGCTTTGTAATATGGAATTTTGGTGTGTCCAAAGTCGAAGTCAAAATTGCACTGGTCCGCGATTTTCTGGGTGTTGGCGCAGGCTTCCGGCACCATTGCGAACAACTCATACATTTCATCTGTCGTTTTGACGTAGAATTCGTCGGTCCGGAACTCCATCCGGTCAGCGTCCTGAATGGTCTTGCCGGTCTGGATGCAGAGCAGGATGCTCTGCATCTTGGCGTCATCCTTCCGCAGATAGTGGGAGTCGTTGGTGGCCGCCATCGGGATGCCGGTCTCCCGCGCCAGTTTGATGAGCTGGGGCAGGACGATCGTATCCTCTTCGAGGCCGTGGTCCTGCAGTTCGATGTAGTAATTGCCCTTGCCGAACAGCTCCTGATACCACAGGGCCGTGGACTTTGCCCTCTCGTAGTCTCCCGCCAGAATGGCTTGCGGGATCTCGCCTGCGAGGCAGGCAGACAGGCAGATAAGCCCCTCGTGATACTGCTTAAGAAGCTGCTTGTCTACACGGGGCTTGGAATAAAAGCCCTCCACGAAGGCAGCGGACACCATCTTGATGAGGTTCTTATAGCCTGTCTCATTCTTGCAGAGCAGGATAAGATGGTTGTTGCCGTCGATTTTGTTGACTTTATCGAAGCGGGTGCGGGTGGCCACATAGACCTCACAGCCGATGATGGGCTTGATGCCTGCCTTTTTTGCGGCCTTATAGAACTGGACACAGCCGTACATGACGCCGTGGTCCGTGATGGCGATGGCATTCTGACCGCACTCCTTGACGCGGTCCATGAGCTGGTCGATACGGCAGGCACCGTCCAGCAGGCTGTATTCGGTATGGATGTGGAGATGAACGAAGTCTCTCCCCTGACGGTTCCCCTCGGTCACATCGCTCATGCTCCTGCCTCCTTTATTTCAGTGTGTTCTTCGAGCCGCTGACGCAGGGCGTCGGCCAGCGCTTCCAGCTTTTTCATCCGGTGAGAAAGGCCCGATTTGCTCATGGGCGGGTCAAAGCATCCGCAGAGCGCCGCTAGCGATAAATCAGGATATTCCAGCCGCCGGGCTGCTGCCTGCTGCAGCGCCTCGGGCAGCGTTTTCAGCGCCCCCTGCTCTTCCAGAAAGCGGATGGCTTTGAGCGTCTGGGCGTTGGCACGGGCCGTCTTGCCCAGGTTTGCGGTATCACAGTTTGTGTGGCGGTTGATTTGGTTGCGCATCTGCTTGACAGCCTTCTGGGCGCTGAGCCGGGCCGATGCCTCCGCCGCTCCCATAAAGGAAAGGATGCGCTCCACATTGTCGCAGCTTTTGACGTAAACAAGGTTCACGCCGTTGCGGCGGGTGCGGTGAGGCGCAAACTCGTGCTCCGCCAGCAGGGCTTCGAAGTCGCGCGCAAGGTTCGTGCGGCTGGTGAGGAACTCGATGTTATACTCCTTTTGCGGGTCAGTGACCGTGCCGCTGCACAAAAAAGCTGCCCCGATGTACGCGCTGACGCAGGTCTGGCAGCGAATCAGTCCGGGGTCAATCTGCAGGCTCGTCTCGGTGCCGGTGGTGCCGAAAAGCTCGTGCATCCGCGCCACCTGCTCCGGTGCGCGGATGCTGAACTCATAGACCACCCCGCTGGGGCGCTGCTTCTCGATGATGTCGCCCTGTACGCCGCAGCGCGCAAACAGCCGGGAAGCCACCTGCGTCGTCAGCTCCTGTTCCGTCTGCAGCACCAGCCCGCTGGCGTCGAAGTACTTGGCGAAGCAGGCAATTCCATAGGCGGCAGCGCGGACGCAGCAGTCCTTCTGCAGACTGCGCCGGGCGATCTCCTCCCTTGCCTGGGATGCAAAACTCATGATATGTTTATCCTTTCAACGGACAGAATCGCGGTGCTGGATGCCGGGCTTGTAGCCCAGCTTTTCGCAGTATTCCGCGATCTTCCGCGCAAATGTGATGGAGCGATGCTTGCCGCCGGTGCAGCCCACTGCGATGGTGAGCTGGCTTTTGCCTTCCTTGACGTAGAGCGGAAGAGCATATTCCAGAAACGATTCATAGCGCTTCAAAAGCTCCTGCGCCTCCGGGTGGCTCATGACAAAATCGACGACCTCTTCATCAAGGCCCGTTTTATGCTTCAGTTCCGGGACATAAAAAGGGTTGGGCAGACAGCGGACATCCAAAACAAGGTCCGCCTCCGGCGGGATACCGAACTTGAAGCCGAAGGACATGACCGTCAGACGCATGGCGCTCTTCGCGCCGCCGTTCTGGTTGAACAGGTCGCAGATGCGCTCTTTGTTCTGAGAAGTCGAGAGCAATCCAGTATTGATGGTGTAGTCCGCCCGGTCTTTGAGGGGCTGCAGGATCCCGCGCTCCCTGCGGAAGGCTTCCCGGGTGGAAAGGCCGTCGGAAATGCTCATCGGATGGCGGCGGCGCGTCTCACTGTAGCGGCGCATCAGCACATCGTCCGGGGCATCAAGGAACAAGATCTCATATTCTATCCCCTGCGCGTCCAGCTGAGAAAGAGCCACTTCGATTTCTTCCGGCGTGCGGCAGCCGCGGATGTCCATACAGAGAGCCACCCGCTTGAGCTGGTTGTCACCCGCTTTCGAAAACGCCGTGATGCTGGGCAGCAGTGCCGCCGGGATGTTATCAATGCAGAAAAAGCCGATGTCTTCCAGCGCATTCATGGCGACAGATTTGCCTGCACCGGAAAGGCCGCTGACGATGAGAAGATTCATTTTGCACGCCTCTTTCTTTTATGCTTTCACCACACGAATTTCTTTTTCGAGGTCATAGCCGGTCTTTTCTTTCACGATGGCGCGCACCTCATCGCACAGAGCCAGCACATCTGCACAGGTCGCTCCACCCAGATTGACCACAAAGCCGCAGTGCTTGTCACTGACGGCTGCGCCGCCATGGCGGTAGCCCGGCAGCCCGCACTGGTCGATGAGGGCCGCCGCAAATGCGCCCACCGGCCGCTTGAAGGTGCTGCCGGCGCTGGGCTTGTCGAGAGGCTGTTTGTCTTTGCGGCGGGCCATCAGGTCGTTCATCCTGGCGCGGATGTCGGCGGCATTGCCTCTTGCGAGGTGGAACTTTGCCGAGAGGATGCAGCCGCCGTTTTCTTCGAAAATGCTGTGGCGGTAGCTGAGGTCGAGCTGTTCTGCCGGCACCTCAACGATTTCCCCTTCTGCGGTCAGATACCGCACGGAGACCAGCACGCCCTTCATCTCGCCGCCGTAAGCTCCGGCGTTCATGTAGACAGCACCGCCCACCGTACCCGGGATGCCGTAGGCGAACTCAAGACCGGCGAGGCTGTTTTCCAGCGCCGTCATGCAGAGCGACGAGAGCATCTTGTCCGCACCGACAACGACAGCATCGTAAGTCAGGGATGGGTCTTTGCCCGGGAAACAGATGTTTTCAAGAATGCCGATCGCGCTCTTCATGGCCGATACATTGATGACAGCTCCCCGGTAGCCCGCATCCTCAAACAGGATGTTGCTGCCGTTGCCCAGCAGATAATATTTGACATTCGCTTCCTTCGCCAGCTTGATGGCGGCGCAGAGCTGCGCCTCATTTTCCGGCAGGATAAAGACATCTGCCGGGCCGCCGATGCGGAAGGTGCAGTGCGCGCTGAGCGGCTCATTTTCTTTGTATGCAATGCCCGCAGCGGACAAAGCCTGTTTCAATCGTTCCATTTGTTCTCCCTCTATCGGTAGAAAATCAGTCCATCGTGTCGTTCAGGCCCAGACGGATGAGCAGCTCCTTGGCGGCGTTATAGCCCATCTTCTTCTGGCGGTTATTGATAGCCGCCGTCTCCAGCACGACTGCGAGGTTGCGTCCGGGCGAAACGGGGATGATGGTGCTGGGGATGTTGACGCCCAGAATGTCATAATACTCGCTTTCCAAGCCGGTGCGCTGATAGTTTTTGGTGGGGTCCCATGCTTCCAGCTGGACGACGAGATCGAGGCTTTCGCTCACCTTGACCGCGCCCACGCCGAACACGCGGGCCACGTTGACGATGCCGATGCCGCGCAGCTCAATGAAGTGGCGGATGTTTTCCGGCGCAGTCCCCATGATCTGGCGGCTGGAGACCTTGCGCAGCTCCACGGCATCGTCGGCGACGAGGCGATGGCCGCGCTTGACCAGTTCAATGGCCAGCTCGCTCTTGCCGATGCCGCTGTCGCCGAGAATGAGGATGCCTTCACCGTAAACTTCCACCAGCACGCCGTGGCGGGTGATGCGGGGAGCCAGTTCAAGGTTCAGCACGCTGATGAGGCTGCCCATCATGGTGCAGGTCGTCTCGTTGGAGCGCAGCAGGGCTACCCCGTGCTGCTTTGCAAGCTCCTGCATCTCCGGGAAGGGTTCCAGCTCCTCGTTGCGGCAGAGGATGACGGCCGGAGGCCGCTGGCGGAACAGACGGAAACGAATGG
>OASY01001240.1_pt1 | contig 11823 bp, 7 predicted proteins | sample 1501231 | NCBI WGS metagenome assembly OASY01 (sample SAMEA2579917, study PRJEB22360) | human gut metagenome | biome: human gut; feature: human-associated habitat; material: faeces | place: Denmark | collected 2008/2010 | reverse complement strand
CGCACGTACGGTTTTGCGTAGGGGTATGGGGAGTAATCCCCATATCTACTAGAGAACCATCACTTAAAATATCTCTAATGAAAGGAAGTCATGTATGAAGAAAAGAAAATCATGTTTTATCTGGCTCTTGTGCATTCTTCTCCTGGTCACAGCCTTACCTTCTGTAGATTTTACAGATGTCCAGGCAGCATCTGTCAGCAGTACTTTCACCGGATGGAAAACCTACGGTGGAAAAAAATACTATTATAAGAATGGCAAAAAGCTGACAGACCTGCACAAAATCGGCAAGTATTATTACTGTTTTGCAGCAGACGGTACCATGCTTACAGGATGGTACCGTATTCATAATCGTTTCAGGTATTTTGGCAAACAGACCGGAAGAATGCGTATCAATCAGACTGTAAATGGACGAAAGATCAACAGCAAAGGTGTCTGGACTCCTGTTGTTGTACTGGATCCGGGGCATTCTGCTGTCGTTGCCGATGGTTATGAGCCTCTTGGTCCTGGTTCCAGTCAGCTGAAGGAGAAAGATACGTCCGGAACCCAGGGTGTTGCTACAGGTGTGGAGGAATATAAGCTCAATCTGAGCATTGGCCTTCAGCTAAGAACCCTTCTTCAGAAAAGAGGGTTTAAGGTAATAATGACCAGAACCAACAGTAAAGTAGCTCTCAGCTGTATTGACCGCGCAAAAGTGGCAAATAAGGCAAACGCGGATGCGTATATCCGTATCCATGCCAATGGAAGTGATAATTCCTCTATCAGTGGAGCACTGACTATCTGTACAACTAGAAACAGTCCTTATATTTCATCTATGTACAGAAAAAACAAAGCTCTTTCTGAAGCTGTGCTCAATGCATATGTGTCAGCTACAGGATGCAGAAAAGAATACGTCTGGGAAACAGACTCTATGACCGGAAATAACTGGAGCAAAGTTCCGACAACGATTATCGAGATGGGATATATGAGTAATCCTTCCGAAGACCGCCGTATGCAACAGAGTTCTTATCAGAAAAAAATGGTACGGGGAATTGCAAATGGAATTGAGAATTACCTGATCAAATAGCCTTGCTTTTGTGTCGCAGACAGTTTATACTGGACTGAATGGGTATAAAAAATAATTTGGAGGATTTTTCAAATGAAAATTGCAGTAACATATGATAATGGAGAGATTTTTCAGCATTTTGGAAAAACAGAGTCTTTTAAAGTTTATGAAGTGGAAGACAACAAAGTAGTTTCCAGTGAAGTAATCGGTTCTAACGGTACAGGACATGGCGCACTTGCAGGTCTGCTTGCTGAGCAGGGTGTAAATGTTCTGATCTGCGGTGGCATCGGCGGTGGTGCTCAGACAGCTCTCACAGAGGCAGGAATCGAATTATGCGCCGGAGCCCAGGGAAATACCGACCAGGCAGTTGAAAATTATTTAAAAGGCGAATTAGTATCTTCCGGAGCTAACTGCGACCATCACCATCATGAAGAAGGTCATTCCTGTGGCAGTCATGAGGAGGGACACTCCTGTGGAGACAGCTGCGGTGGTGGATGCGGTGGATGTGGCGGATCACAGCCTCCGCTTACAGGACGCAATGTAGGAAAAACCTGCCGCACACATTACAGAGGAACTTTCAATGACGGAACACAGTTTGATTCTTCTTACGACCGTGGCGAACCGCTGGAATTCATCTGCGGTGCAGGCCAGATGATCAGAGGGTTTGATGCTGCTGTAGCTGACATGGAAGTTGGTCAGATCATTGATGTTCACCTTATGCCTGAAGAAGCATACGGTATGGCAGATCCAAACGCTATCTTCACTATGGAAATCGCGCAGCTTCCAGGTTCCGAAGACCTGACAGTTGGCCAGCAGGTATACCTGTCAAACCAGTTCGGTCAGCCATTCCCTGTTAAAGTAACAGCTAAAGATGAGAAAAATATCACATTTGATGCAAACCACGAAATGGCTGGAAAAGAACTTAACTTCAAGATTGAATTAGTAGAAGTGAAATAAGACAAATACTCAGGGCAGTCTCCTGGCAAAAATTTTGCCGATGAGACTGCCCTGTTTTATACTTTATTTACCAAAGTGATAGTGCTTTTTGTAGTTTTATAATTTACGAGTAAAAATTTACTGTTTTTGTGGGCTTACTGTATATTCGCTTACCGTTTACTGTCTTAAAAGCTTTTACATAATAGTTATAAACCCAGTACATGCCTGTCTGGGAATCATAAGCTTTTGTGTCTTTCCAGGTTGAGACAGAGGACTTCACTGTTTTGGCAGCGGAACCATTGCGGTAAATCACATATCCGGAAGCACCGGCTACTTTTGTCCAGGAAACCTCTGTACCACCGTTACTCATTTTACATGAAACCTTAGATGGAGCCGGGACAGCAGCTTTTCTTGATTTCACCGCTGAAAATTTAGAATATTTGTTTTTTCCACTTGCATTGGTTCCATAAGCACGGACTTTAAATGAATAGGTTACTCCCGGTACTACAGCTGCATCGAAACTGACAGCTCCTGTTTTCAGAGTTTTTATCCGCTTATAAGAAGACTGGGAATCTGTCCTGCAGTAAATCTGGTATCCTTTGGCACTCGAAACCTTTTTCCAGGTTAAATGTATTTGATCTGCAGATTTCTGGGAAAGTTTCAGCACAGGTTTTGTCAGTGGTGTGTTGTTCTCAGATACCTTTACCGTCACCTGACACTGGGCCTGAAAATCTCCGGCAGAAGCAGTGATTACTGCCTGGCCATAACCATTTCCCTGAACGGTTCCATCCTCTGAGACAGACGCAACCCCAGGATTACTGCTTGTCCAGACCACATCTTTTACATCATCAGAGTTAGATGGTGTAAAGGAAGGTGTGAGTTTTTGTGTATTTCCTTCGTCAATTGTCAGATTTGTCTGGTTCAGAGCAATTCCATTAAGTGGAGTTGTCACTACGGGGATTTCATACAGGTATGTGCGGGAACTGTCATAGTTGCCGTTATCATAATTTCCGGATACCCATACAATATTACGTCCCCATAAGATCGGCTGGGAATCCGTCTGGATCGTTACATTCTTGTATAACTTGGATAATATCACATTTCCGGACATATCCATAAGGAGATAATGCAGAATACTCTGATTGGAGGTTTCCTCTGAGAAAAGGACTGCGTACTGATTATTTCCTGCCGGGATAAGTTTTGGTTCTGTCAGAGTTATTTCTGCTCCTGATGGTGAATACTGAGTGAGCCAGATAAATCTGGAAGCCATACTGTTCTTATCTGTGATTATCATAAAGATATTTTTGTTAAGATTCTCATATCCGGTCTGTCCATTCACAGCAAAACCATGGGGAACAGACTTGCCTACTGTGATCAGATTATTTCCTGCCAGAGAAAATCCGGTTACCTCGCATCCGGTATAATTATCACCTGTAGCTCCCATAAAAGGAAAGATATTTACCGCACGATCCTGAGCGATATATCCGCCGGAATATGCGGAGAAGGAAGACAGGATCAGACCTCTGTAATAAGCATCCCCATGATCCAGAAAATACACATGAGAGCCGTCATTTACAACAAACTGATTAAAGGAATGGCTACAATAAGGCATATCTGAATTAATAAGCGTCATATCCTGCGTGTTAATGACAAAAGTGATATTACTCTGATGATGTATCCCTTCCATCCCATACATTTCCCGTCCTGTGTGTACGATCAGGGTAGAACCGATCTGGGTCATGCGCAGGGAAGCAGCATCAAAAGGAATGTAGATTCCTTCAAACATATTTGTGTATCCGCCGCCAATATCCGTTGCACCAAGCAGTTTCCAGGCACGGCTGTATTTAAGGATTCGGACAGCAGTTATGCTGTTGTCTTCATTCAGATTTTTCTGTCCTGCTGCAACATAAAAGTTCCCGTCCGGTGCAGCATAGAATCCTCCCCACAATGGAAGCGGAAGCTTTACTGTTGTTACATTGGTAACATTAAGATTGGAATTGCAGGTGGCATCGTATAAAGTCTGATCTTTCCAGGCAACAATGTGAAGATTTCCTGTCTCATCTGTATAATAAGAAGTATATTCAGGATTTGCCCAGTTCCAGCTGTAAGATCCGCTGTTGATTCCCATACCCTGAAGCTGGGAAAGAGCCTTTCTCCGGCCAAAGGAAGATTTTGAGGAATATGTGGAAGTACCAGCTGTTATTCCCTGACCTGCATTTGCAACCAACGTGTCCCCCTCCTGAACAGAAGGCATTTCCTTTTCATCCGAAAAGAAATCATCATCTGTCTGTTCCGAAGTAAACTCATCTTCAGTGTCATTGAACTCTCCATTGTTATCAAGCTCCTCAGGAACAGAAATTACATCTTCGTTTGCCACATTATCCGGGTCAGTAAAAATATCTGTACCATATGCAGGAGCAACATTCATTAGAGCCATAGAAGAAGCCAGTAATAAAGCTAACAATTTCTTTTTCATTTTTCAAATCCTCCTTGGAAATAATGGTGGTTTTGTGTTGGAGTTGCATTGTACCAATCAGTGGTCTGGTACATCGAAAGAAATATTCTTATATAATCAATATAGCATACAACTTTTGCAACGTCTATGACAGATTGTGTTGATTTAGTGCGTGAAATTGCCAGACAGAAACTGCTCGGCACTAATCTTACTGGGGCAAGTCCAGTCATGGGTATTTACCGCCAAGTGTAGCGAACCACAAGTCGGTATCAGTAACGGTATGGATAATGGTAAACGTAAACCGAAATTGTAAATCAAGAGGTTGTGGAACGAAAGATTAATGTCTTACCTCGGGAAACCCTACTCATCCTGCTATTATCCAATCCTGTTACTGGATAATCATGCAGCCTAAGGGGGGGATTTTCTCCCCTACCCAGTTACATATATCAGTTCATTATAAAATGCTTAAATTTTTGTCTTGACAACTGAACCACTATAGTGCGTATACTATGGAGAAAACGAATGGGATGGTCCACTTTCGTTAAAGGATATGCTGGAAATCCCAGAGAAGATAAAGCAACTGGTATCGGACTATAGGATGAACTTGATTCAGGTGAGAACAAGTGATTCCCTGCGCTTCTGTAATTCAGATGTAAATATGGTATTTGATGTGAGCAGAAGCATTTATGCAAAAAAATTATGAGAAGATCAGGGAAATGTACCAGGATCAGGAGATCTCTGCAAGTCTTGGACTTGCGATAGGTGCAATCACAGAATCGCAGCAGCTTATTGACCATGCTTTAAGATCAGAACAGGAAGAAGGGCCGATGAGTATGTGTAATGCATTGGAAGAATTAAGACGCGAAGGGGTGCTTGAAGGTCAGCGTGAGGGACGACTTGAGGGAATCCGTGCAACGATAAGAACCTGCAAAAAATTCAACATTAGTGAGGAGGATATAATCAGAAATATCATGGAAGAATTTTCCTTATCACAGGAAGAAGCCTCTGGTTATGTAAAGAAATATTAGTAGATTGTGAATTACTCGGTAACTGAGTTACCAGAGCATCTGAAGATGAAACATACAGAGAACAATTATATAAAGAGTTTAAAATCTAGCCAGTGGTTTCTTTGTGCCAGAATCGGAACTGGGAACTGTCAGCTATGTAAAAAATACTGGTAAACCAGTACGGAGAGTCTTTGATCATATTGGTCAAAGGCTCTTTTTTGTACAAAGAAGAACCTCGGTCGAAATGATCTATTTCGATGAGTCTTTAGACTCCAGTGCCGGTAACAGACCCTTATAGGGTCAAAGCAAACCACCGGCTAAGCCGGTGGTTGTGATTTAGGGACTTATTTCACAGACCCTTTCTTTTTAGGAATCTGTGAGTATGTAAATAAATTGTTTATTAACGATACCTGAAAGTTATCGATATGCGTGACTCTTAATAAATTATTTCTTTACATAGATTTCGATTTTTTTAGTTCTGACAGAGCAGAAACCTGTTGTTACCATTTTGTATCCTGCTGGTACCGGAACTTCACTGGCTTTAATAGATGTAGCTTTTTTATCGACAACGATTTTTCCAGTAGTAACAATTCTGTTTGTTTTTGCTAATCTATAAACAACTTTAATTGTTCTTCCTAATTTTTTAACATCAACAGTTACTGTATTATTTTGGGAAATTTCTAATTTGGAGTCAGTTGTTACAATCTGATATCCGTCTGGTGCTGTAATTCTGCTCATCTTAACATATTGGGCAGTAGCTACTACAGAAAGTTTTTTACTGCTGACAACATTACCAGATTCTTTAAAAATAACAGTTACAGATTTTTTATTCTGGTTTACAGTAATATAAACTTTGTTATTTTGGGAAATTTTAATGTCACCAACGATGCCAATTGTATATCCATCTGGTGCTGTTAATTTGCCAGTGTTAATAAAAGTAGCATCTTTATCAACAGTCATAGGAGCTGTCTTGATGACATTTCCTTTTCTATCCTGATATACAACAGTAATTCCTTTTGTTGTAACTGCTTTACGAACTTCTGCGTATACATAGCCATCTCTGATTGGGAGATCACCACTTTCAACAAGTTCATAACCTTTCGGAACAGTAAGTTTGCTGGTATTTACAGAAGTAGCATCTTTAGCAACTTCAAGTTTAGGCTCAGCGATCTGTTTCTTTTCGTCTGGGCAGTAGAAGTTAATTTTTACAGTTTTTTTAGTTGCAGCTCTGCGAACTTCTGCGTATACATAATCACCGTTGATTGGGAGATCACCACTTTCAACAAGTTCATAACCTTTCGGAACAGTAAGTTTGCTGGTATTTACAGAAGTAGCATCTTTAGCAACTTCAAGTTTAGGCTCAGCGATCTGTTTCTTTTCGTCTGGGCAGTAGAAGTTAATTTTTACAGTTTTTTTAGTTGCAGCTCTGCGAACTTCTGCGTATACATAATCACCGTTGATTGGGAGATCACCACTTTCAACAAGTTCATAACCTTTCGGAACAGTAAGTTTGCTGGTATTTACAGAAGTAGCATCTTTAGCAACTTCAAGTTTAGGCTCAGCGATCTGTTTCTTTTCGTCTGGGCAGTAGAAGTTAATTTTTACAGTTTTTTTAGTTGCTGCAGTGTCAGTGGCACTGCCAACATCAACAGAATCAAATGCTTCTGGTGCGGCATCAGTTCCATCAGAGAATACGCTGACGTCAGAAGCTGCTACAGGTACAACGCTGGTCCCTGCTACGCAGGCAGCGAGCATTAAAGCCATGATTTTTTTTCTACGCTCTTTTAATCCCATATTCTTTTTCTCCTTTATTATCTGAAAAACATATTTCTTTTGCATTGCAAGAATGGGGCATAATCATGAATTATGCCCCGTCTTGCCTGTCGGAATCTTATATAAAATTACCCAAATGGATTATTTTACAGTGATCTTTTTAAGATTGGACCATGGGCTGAATACTTTTCTGCCGTTTTCGGAAGTTCTGTTGAATGCATGCATTCCTACTGTCCAGCTTCCTTTTGGTACATTCTTAAATGTAGCTGTTACTGTACCTTCTTTGAGGTTCAGGATCTTGTGATCGCCATAGTGGTATGGACGAGTCTCGCCGTTTTCTTTCTTGGAGGATGTTCCAAGTACTACGTCGTATCCTGTTGCATTAGCAGCTGCTTTATATGTTACTTTTACAGTTGTTCCGCTTACTTTTACGCTTGTGATGATCGGAGCATCCGGTGTGATTGCAGATACAACGAATGGATATGCATTTGACCAGTCGCTGAATACTTTCTTACCGTTTTCGTCACGTTTCCAAGCGTGGCAGTATGCGTAGTATGTTCCCTGCTGTACATACTTAAAGTTAGTGGATGTGCTGACCTGATTCTTGCTAATGGAATCATAGTCTTTATTTGTGATGCAATCGCGGTCTGTAGAGATTACGTAGTCATAACCTGCAGCGCCATCAGTATCACCAGAAAGAACAACTGTTGCTTTGTTTCCAGTAACATTTACTTTAGTGATCATCGGAGCATCCGGTTTTTCATCTTCTGCTTTTCCGTCTGCAACTACTGTCTTGGATCCTGTGTAGTTTTTGGATGTGCTGTTTGCTTTTACTGTATATGTTCCGTCAGCGTTCTTTTCAGAAGTATATTCTGTAGCCGGAACTGGGAGATATCCATTTAATACAGTTGTAACGCCATCTTTTACAGTTACAGTACAATCGCTGATGTTCTTCTTATCAACGCCCCATGTTAAGTTTGCTCTGGAGTAAGCTGTACTGTCAACATCGTCTGTATCGAATGTTGCAACACCAGATTCTGTGTATCCGTTGATACCTTTGATCTCAACGCCATAGATGTCACCAACTGTTACATCAATAGGAGTTACAGTGTTGCCATTTTTGTCGATTAATCTAAGTGTATAATCTTTACCTTCAACTAATGTGCTTCCACCAATCTGAATCAGTACTTCTGGTTTAACTGGAAGACCACCTGCATATGTAGCATTTTTAACACTTACATTCTTAGCAACAAATTTAACAGATTTGATTGTAAACGGGATATAAGCAACAACACCATTGATAATTGTTCCGTCAGAAGTAACAATTGTCTTGGTTCCTGCAAATCCTGTTCCTTCTTTAGCTACTGCATAGATATAACCAATGTTTTCTTTTCCAGCAGTTACTTTCTTACCTGTGATATTGTCTGCATATTTGATTTCGAAATCGCTTTCTTTTGCAGTTGTCTTTACGCCATCATTTGTAACTTTTCTGATGTTGCTTAATAATGCCTTTGCAAAAGTATGCTCATTTCCGTCAAATGTGAATGCAACCTGGCTGTTATGAACTACACCATTTACATTTCCATCAGCATCTTTATCTACGTCTGCTTTATAAGCATCTGTTACATCAAATCCTTTGCTGTCATAAACATTAAGAGTAGCTTCTACTTTTTCTTTTACGATATTGAAGCTTGCTGTGATGTTAGAACCTGTGAAGTTCTTGTTTCCATCTAATGGTTTCAGAACAACTGTTCCGGTTCCAGCTTCAACATTTTCGCCATAAGAAACAATCTCAAACTGGTTGGACACATCGTTTCCATTTAATGTTGCTGTAAATTTACGAGGTCTTACCTGTTTTCCAGTATAATCCTGATCAGCGATGGATACTTTTACATCTGCTGTGTTTGCAGCTGTGATTGTAAATGTTCCAGTTGCTTTTCCTGAATAGAAGTAGTTGCATCCCTGTACAGTGATTGTTCCAGTACCAACATTTACAGCATTGCTGATGCTTACTTCCTCATATTCAGCATCTTTATCGTTAACTTCACCCTTCTTGTAAAGAGCAATAGCACCGTCAAGCACTGCATAAGTAGGCTGGATCTTTCCACCTGTGTAAGTATAAGTAGAAGGTGTTGCAACAACCATAGCGTCTGTTAATTTCTTAGGTACGATTTCTGTCTTACCGCTTGCTGTAACAGTTCTTGTTTTGCCGTTTGTTGTTTTTAAAATATAGTTTGTGTTTGTAACAGTAACTTTTGTAATGATGTTGTTAAACAAGTCATTACCGAAAGCTTTTTCATATTCATATTTAACTGTGAAATCGCTGTCTGTGAGAGTTTTTTCTACTTTTTTTCCTGTTTCGTCTTTTGCTACAACTGTTACAGGAAGTTTATATTCGCCTGCTTCTGTAAGTGCTTTATTAATAGAAACATCATCCGGTACAGTTACATAATCAGCTTCAACTACCAGTGGTTTGATTAAGAACGGAATAGATGCTGTCTGATCTTTGTATGTTCCGCTTGTAATCTTGATGTTAACGTAAGCATTTGCTACTGGATTGTAATTTCCGTCATATACAGTTGTTGCATTTACGTTGTTTGTATATCCTGTGATTTCGTATCCGTCTGTTCCAAGATCTTCTGTTTTGGGTTTACCCTGTGCGTTGAAATACTGAATAACCAGTTCTCCTAAATCGCTCTTGGAAGGTTTGATCTCATCGCCTGTATAATCTATTGTATACTGTGTTTTTGCAGATACAGCATTTAATGCAGCTGCAGTAGCAACAACAGTGAATGTCTGCTCACCTGTGCAGTTTCCACCGTCTTTTGCACGTACTGTAACAGTATATGTACTTCCGTTTTTAAACTGTTTAGCGTCTGTACCATCAGCATTTTTTACAATAAGTGTATATTCTTTGCTGGAGTTTTTAATTGCAGAAAGGTCTGAGCCTTCTACACCTGTAAATGTCAGATAATCAGCTAATTTGCTTACAGCAATATCTGTTGGAATCTGTCCACTTAAAGTGTTAACAGTAATCTTTGTTCCTGCTGTAGAGAGGTCACGTTTTGCAACGTTAACAGTCTCATCTGTTGTGTAATATTCATCTGCACCTGTAAAATTCTTTAATTTTGTTTTGTCAACATATACAACAACGGGGTAATCACCTACTTTTGTATATTCAACCTGAGCAGTTGTAACTGCAGCAGATAAATCAGCACCGCTTAATTTTCCATCAGCGCCTTTATTACTGGAAGCAGATTCTTTTAATGTAATGTTATCTTTGGAAATCTTAATAGCCTTACCTGTATACTGATAGGACTGTCCTTTTGTTGCTGTTGCAAGGATATCTCCTTTTGCATATGCTTTTGCTGTAACCTTACCGATTACAAGTTCAGCACTGCCTGTGTAAGCAGAGTCTTCTTTTGCTGTTACAGTAAGTTTGAATTCTTCTTTATTATTAGTTGCATTAGTTACAGATGTTTCATAAGCATCAGCAGCTACATTTGCATTTTCAGAATCCAGAACAGTAAGTGCAACGCCGTCAGCTTCAGTAATAGTCTGAGCAAAACCGTTGTATGCTTTTGTTGTGGTTGCAGGTGTAGCAGTCACAGAATTTAAAGATCTCTTTTCTACAGCTACAGAAATACCTGTGTTAATGTCATAAAGAGTCTGCTGATTGCTGTCTACATCGTAAACATAAAGAGTTAATGTTTTTCCAGCCATGTCAGCTGTTGTATTCAAACTCATATCAACTGCATCGTCTACTTTTCCGTTAGAAGATGCATATGCAATACCTTTTTCGTCAACCCAACGATACTGCCATCCACCTTCTACTTCTGATCCGTCAGTTTTAGTTACAGTACCACTGATAACAGATGCTCCTCCCCAAACAACTTTTTTGCTGTCTGCAGATAAGTTAAGAGTAATATCAGCTTCATTTACCATTACAGATGCTGGAGCTGCGTCTTCTGTATCGTCAACAACAGGAGCTTCTGCAGCGAACGCATCTGCTTCAGTAGCTACGGAAGCGTCAGTACCATCGCTGAACTCAGCAGCCCAAACCGGCACGTTAGAGGTTGCCAGCATTGCAACGACGAGAGACATACTTAAGGTTTTCTTAGCCATGCCTTTCTTCGTATTCTTAATCTTTGTCATGATTATAGTTCCCCTTTGGGTGATGTACAGGTTGTTTTTATGGAAATTTTCGTATCCAGAATAGTTTTCGAGATTGCAGAGTATATAAGATATATCATTTATAATTATGTTTTTTGTGGGTTTTTATATTTAAATCATCAGTTATATTAAGAAATCGTTATGTTATCACATAAAAAGCTGTGAACCTCACATGACTGAAGTCACGTGCTTCCAGACGCTTTAGGCGTCAGACTGAATATCGGCGGATACGCCTGTAACTTAAGTGCGCAGTTATGTGCATTTCCCATGCCGGATATGGCAGGTTCCCACATTACAGGTAGTCCGCTGTATATCTGCCTGTATCTATGCTGCTTTTAAGAGTTCCATTTCTGAATGGAGTTTCTTCAGATCTGCATAGACACATGAGGTTCTACGCTTTACAGGAGGGACTTTTGCCTCCAGTAAAGACCTTTCCG
>OASY01001239.1_pt1 | contig 11829 bp, 9 predicted proteins | sample 1501231 | NCBI WGS metagenome assembly OASY01 (sample SAMEA2579917, study PRJEB22360) | human gut metagenome | biome: human gut; feature: human-associated habitat; material: faeces | place: Denmark | collected 2008/2010 | reverse complement strand
TTAAATATATTTAAAATTTTTTATATTACATTTAATTTTCTATCAAAAAGTCTTGCTTTTCTCAAGAGGAGAGAGGTGCTGGCAAAGTTTGCTGTAGTAACCGATTAGTCTTTGATTGAATATAAATCTATATTTTCTTTATTTATCAATTATTTTCATATGTTTTTTCGTCATTGGATCAAAAGTCGGCTTTCAGTAACTTAACGAGTTGTAATGCAATTGTCACCTTCTGGTGCTAAGGTTATCTTTACGGCTTCTTTTAGCCTATAAGAAGCTCCGAAAAATAGACAGATTCCCATAACGGCTTTTTGAGCTGAAGAGAGTCAGCGCGAGGGTCATATGCCAGTTTCCAAGAAAACTTCCGATCAGAATGCACCTGCTCAGGTTACTGAGTCCCCTGTTACAGCAGAGAAGAGTGTCAAGCCGGCGGCACGCCGTCCGCGCACCCGCCGAACCGCGAAGCCTGCTGCAGCTGCCACATCCCGCCCGGTCAAGGCCGTTGCTTCCCGCGCCGCGAAGACCGCCGCGTCAGCCCGCCCGAAGCGTGCCCAGCGCAAGGTGACTTCGCTCACTTCTCCTGCTCTTTATACGAACCGCGAGCTCTCCTGGCTCGACTTCAATAAGCGCGTTCTCGAAACCGCGATTGAGCCGAACCGCCCGCTGCTCGATCAGGTGAAGTTCCTCTCGATTTTCTATACGAATCTTGATGAATTTTTCATGGTCCGCGTGGCTAACATCTTTAAGCAGTACAAGACGGGTTCCGGTTCTTCCGGTCCCGATAAGATGACGCCCGCCCGTCAGCTGACGGAAATCCGCAAAAAGGCGCTTGCTCTTATTGATGTAGCGGCTGCTCACTGGACCGAGAAACTGCAGCCCGCTCTTGCTGAGGCAGGTGTTCGGGTCGCTTCTTATGATCAGCTTTCTCCTGATGCTCAGAGAACGCTTCTCGCGCGGTTCCAGACGGAGATTTATCCGATTCTCACGCCTCAGGCGATCGACCCGGGACATCCTTTCCCGAGAATCTCGAATGTCTCTATCAATTTCCTGATCGAACTGCAGAGCCGCGACGGCACGCATCACTACGCGCGTCTCCGCGTGCCGCATAACATTCCCCGCTTCTTCTTCGTGACGAGCGAGGGGGATGAAATGGAGGCAGATGATCCGCTCGGAAACCGCCGCATCGATGTGGTGCCGACCGAAGAAATCATCGGAGAATTCCTTCCGCTTCTCTTCCCGGGGTACCAGGTGGTGAGCAAGGGTATGTTCCGCATCACCCGTAACACGGACGTGGAGATTGAAGAGGACGAGGCGGATGACCTGCTTGAGGCTGTTCGTGACTCCGTGACCCGCCGTCAGTGGGGCGGTGTGGTTCGCCTCGAAACCGAACACGGTATGCCTTCGAACCTCACGGAATTCATCATTCAGAAGATGAAGCTGAAGCCCTTCCAGGTTTACAGCGTCAAGGGTCCGATGGCCTTTGCGGGCTACATGGCTCTAAATGATCTGGATTATCCGAAGCTGAAGGACACGCCGTACTTCGCGAGCTTCAACCCGGATACTCAGCCGGTTGATAAGCTTTTTGAAAACATCGCGAAGCGTGACATTCTGCTTTACCACCCCTACCAGACATTCACTTCAGTCGTGGATCTGGTGCAGCAGGCAGCCAAGGATCCGGCTGTGCTGGGTATCAAGATGACGCTTTACCGCGTCGGCAATAACTCCCCGATCGTGAAGGCGCTGATGGAAGCGCGTCAGCGCGGGAAGCAGGTTACCGCTGTGGTGGAACTGAAGGCCCGTTTCGACGAAGAGCGGAACATCAACTGGGCAGAAGAAATGGAGCGCCAGGGCGTGAACGTGGTTTACGGCTTCGTGGGGCTCAAAGTGCATGCCAAGCTCTGCCTGGTGATCCGTAAGGAAGCGAGCGGCATCCGCTCCTATGTACATATCGGCACCGGCAACTACAACCCCGGCTCCGCGAAGAACTACACCGACCTCGGCCTTCTTACGTCCGCGCAGGATATCTGCTCCGATGTGACGGACCTCTTCAACGTGATGACCGGATACGCTGTCCGTGATAACTACCGCCGGCTCTTCGTTTCCCCGACCTGCATGCGAAGCGGAATCGAGCGCGCTATCCGCGCTGAGATTGAACGCCATAAGCGTGAAGGGAACGGCCGTATCGTGCTGAAATGCAATCAGCTTGTTGATCCCGATATGATCCGGCTTCTTTATGAAGCCTCGATCGCGGGCGTCAAGGTGGACTGCCTCGTGCGCGGTATCTGCTGCCTCAAGACCGGCATCAAGGGGATTTCCGACAACATCACCGTGCGCGCGATTCTCGGCAAGTTCCTTGAGCATGCCCGTGTGTACTGGTTCGGACCTCTTGAGGATACCGAGAAGAGCTTATGCTACATGGGATCGGCTGACCTGATGGGCCGCAACCTCGATCGCCGTATCGAAGTAGTGACACCGGTGCTCGATGAAGCCCTGAAGGAGCGTATCGCGAACGAAGTGCTGAAGCTTCAGCTCGCGGATAACGCCCGTACCTGGAAGCTTGAAGGGGATGAGTATGAACGCATCCTTCCCGCCGAAGGCAAGCCTCTCGTTGATGCCCAGGCGCTGATGAGCGAAAAGTACGGGTCCTGAAAAAAGGAAAAAAAGTATGAAACCATCCTCCTATCTGGAGCTGCCGGACGCAGCTGATGCGTCCGAACAAGATTCACAGGTACCACTTCCTGAAGGTGCCCGGCGTGTTGCGGTGATCGATCTGGGAAGCAACTCGCTCAGACTTCTGGTGAGTCAGGTTGGCGGAGATGGGAGGATTCAGGTTCTGAACTGCGTCAAGTCGATGGTGAGGCTTGGCGAAGGGGCGTTCGAAAATCAGGCGCTGCAGCCGCAGGCAATTGAGCGCACGATTTCGGTACTGAAGACCTTTGCGAGAACGTGCCGCTCCTACGGTGTGAGCAAGGTAGTGGCGGTCGCTACAGCCTCTGTCCGTGAGGCGGAAAACGGAAAGGAATTCACGGAACGGGTCAAGGCTGAGACCGGAATCGATTTCAGTGTGATTTCAGGACCGGAAGAAGCCCGTCTGATCACGATGGGGGTTGAAGCCTCTCTTCCCAGAGCTGACTATCCGCGCGCTTATATGGATATCGGCGGCGGCAGCACGGAGTTCTCTGTGTCGCGGGAAGGGGAGCTGCTCGCGGCTGAGTCACTCCGTGTTGGCTGTGTGCGTCTCGCGGATCTCTTTTTCAGAGATTTTCCCGATGCCGTGCCGAAGGCGAAGTTCCGTGAAGTCCAGGACTATGTCCGCGATAAGTCTGTGATGCCGTTCAAACGGCTTCTGGCAAAGAAGCCCCGTGAGCTGATCGCAAGCTCCGGGACGGCTGGCGCGATCGCAAGTCTCGCATTATCCATGCGTACCGCGGAACAGACCGCTGTGTCATCCGACACCACGGTTATCACAATTGATGAAGTCCGGGCTGTTGTCGATAAGATCTGCAGTTCAACAGCCGTCGAACGCGCGGCGCTTCCCGGCATGAATCAGAAGCGGGTTGGCGTCATTATTCCAGGTGCCGCGATTTTCCTCACGGCGATGGAGGAGCTCGGATTCAATCAGATTTCGATCACCGATCGCGGACTCCGGGATGGGGTTCTCATTCAGTATCTTGAGACAGAAGGACTGATTCCGGGGCGGGCTGTGGAGTCGAAGCAGCGAGGCCATGCTGTGAAGAGCCTTGCCAAGACTTTCCAGATCGATGTGCGTCACGCGAAGCAGGTCTCGTTCCTTTCCCGCAGTCTGTTTTCTCAGGCGCGGGAGCTCGGACTCACTGATCTGCCAAAAGAGTGGGGGGCACTGCTGGGATACGCATCCTGGCTTCAGGAAACCGGCATTTCCATTTCTTATCTCAGGCAGCGGCAGCACAGCGCCTATATCGTCGCGAATTCTGATCTCCTCGGTTTTACGCAGCGCGAAACCCATCTCCTCGCGGCGATCATCTATAGCAGCAAGTATTACGGCAAATCGCATCCCTTTTTCATCCGTCTTTCAGATGACGACTGGAAGAAGGCAGCCCAGGCCGGCATTTTCCTTCGTCTGGCGGTAGGTCTGGATAAGAGCCATCGGTCGGCGGTTACCGGGGTTACGCTTCAGAGAAGCGAGAAGGGATTGACTGTCCGGGTCGAATCCGATTCTCCAAGCCCGATTGAACGGGACTGCCTCGAGCGGATGGCGAAAAGCATCGCTAAGGCGCTTAATTCTCCGATTGAGATTCTGTGGACTGATCCGATTGGCGGTGAAGTGAAGGACGGTGTTCCGGAAACGGCGATCAAGGCCTGGAGACGGAAGAAGGCCAATAGAAAAAAGAAGTCCAAACTTAAGAAAGCCAAAAATAAGCTGAAGAAGAAGCACCACAAGAAATGATGCGGATTGGATTGATTCTTGCGGGGGGCCGCGCCACACGGCTGGGCGGGGCTGATAAGGGGCTTGTTCCTTTTCAGGGAGAGCCTCTGGCGCTACGTGCCTATCGTCGTCTTTCATCTCAGGTCGACAGGATTCTGGTGAGCGCCAATCGGTCGTTTGACGAATACCGGAAGGTTCTTCCTCCTGATACTGAACTCATTCCGGACCGTACGGCCTCTTTTCCGGGGCCTCTGGCAGGGCTTGAGGCGGCGATTGCGAGTCTTCCTGAAGAATCCAGGAAAGAAACCTGGCTTTTCACGGTTCCCTGTGACTGTCCTTTTTTCCCGTCGGATCTCACTGAGAAGCTGATTTTCGCTGCAAATGCCGCGGGTGCCAGAGCTGCAATAGCGGAAGCCTGCGGAGAACTTCAGCCCACGTTTGCTTGTGTTAGGTCGGACCTCTTTCCTGAGCTGGAGGCTTACAACGCAGCCGGCAATCATCGGGTACGGCAGTGGTTTAAGGAAATCGGCGCAGCGACAGCTGTTTTTCCTGATATCTCTGCCTTTGATAACTGCAATACATTTGAAGAAATCAGGCAGGCGGAAAACCGAATTTCAGACGGATGGGGTGAGAAGGTTTGATAGCCTTCAGACCGTCATTGACATCAGATTAGGTAAAATTCGGTATGGCTCCAGCAGTACAAATCCAAACACAAAAGGAGCCCAAGAGGATGTATGAGTATTTCAGGCGAATTTTCGATGACGCTGTTACCTTTCCTTCGTGACAGCGATGGACAGACAGCTTTTGAGACCTGCGGACTTCGGGTTGATGTCGGCCGTCAGAGACTGACTCGCGACGATCTCGAGCGCCTGATCGCTTTTGCAGAAAAGAAAGGGTTGATGGCAGCGCATCAGTCTATGATGAGAGGCGACATCGTTAATGTTTCTGAACATCGGGCAGCCCTCCATACTTCTCTTCGTTCGTTGAATCCCAGTGCTCCTCACTATAAAGAAGTGAAAGATGCTAGGGATCGGGCTTATGCTTTTGCTAATGCTGTCCGGAGTGGTGAATGGACGGGATGCCGCGGCAATACAATTACCGATGTGATCAATATTGGTATTGGCGGCTCCGAGGTTGGACCGCGGGCGGTCTATCACGCTCTCAGAGGACTTTCTCAGCCAATCAGGCTGCATTTCCTTTCTGGTGTCGATGGGGTGCAATTAGACAGGATTCTGTATGGTTTGGATCCTTTCAGAACTCTGATTATTGTTTCCAGTAAGAGCTTCCATACACGGGAGACTTTGGTTAATGCCAGGGTTATGGATGAATGGCTATCAGCAGCCGGAATTCAAGGCAAAGACCGTAATCACCACATAATCGCCGTTTCCGCAAACCCAGAGGCCAGTACAGATCTTCAGATTCCCAAAGAGAATCTTTTTCCCCTTTGGGATTGGGTGGGAGGACGTTTCTCTGTATGGGGATGCGTCGGTCTGCCTGACATGATTGCTTTGGGAGTTGATGTATTTGACGAATTCCTTGCCGGTGCCAATGATATGGACCGTTACGTCGCGGAAAGCCCGCTTGAGGAGAACGTTTCAGCGCTATTGGCACTGATTGCTTTCTGGAATGCGACGAGACTCAACATCACATTGCAATGTGTTCTTCCTTATGATGAACGGCTCCGTATGTTTGTGTCATGGGAACAGCAGCTGGAGATGGAAAGTCTGGGGAAGACTCGCCGGGCTGATGGCTCCGTTGTCGTGGGTAACACAGGACAGGCAGTATGGGGCGGTCACGGGGATGAGTCTCAGCACTCGTTTTATCAATGGCTCCGTGAGGGTACCGGACGCACGAGTATTGATTTGATTTCGTGTGAAAAGCCAGGACACCGCCATGAGGAGTTACACCGTGTCATGATCGCGAATGCGAGAGCTCAGGCAGAGGCTCTTGTGGCGCGTGATCCTACAATGCCTTGGTTTAATGGTGTCACGGCCATTTCCATCAGTGATTTAACTCCCCGAACACTGGGAGCTCTGATGGCGATGTATGAACATAAGATCACAATGCTTGGCACGCTGTTCGGTCTGAATCCGTTTGATCAGCCTGGTGTTGAGTTCGGGAAACAGCTGTCACGTGAGGCTGAAGACAGGCTCAGAAAACCGATTTGATTGCAGAAGACAATCGTTGAAGCAACAATAGTAAAAAACAGCAGACAGATTTATTAATCTGCCTGCTGTTTTTTTATATTCTGTATGATTTAATAGTTATTTTTCGGAAGTATCAAATCCAGCCTTCTTGGCGAAATGAATGGTAGCGGAAATAAATCCCTGTTTTGAGCCACAGTCATACCGGATTCCCGAAAAACGGCAGGCAGCCATTGGGATTTTTTCCAGAGAAGCGGCCATAGCATCTGTCAGCTGGATTTCTCCGCCGGCCCCAGGAGCGAGTCGTTCCAGATACTCAAAAATTGATGGTTCGAATACGTATCGGCCGATAACAGCCAGTGTTGAAGGGGCTTTTTCGGGAGCGGGCTTTTCTACTAATCCTGTCACTTGAGCAGAGTCTTTCTCGCTTACGCTTGCAATCCCATACATACTTGTTTTGCTGCGCGGGACATTCTGAACGGCAACGATATTTCCGCCGCCCCGGGATTCACGCATGGAAATCAGTTCTCCGATACAGGATTCCGGCGCATCAACAAGGTCATCAGGAAGAATCACCGCAAAAGGTGAGTTACCAACAATCGGTTTTGCACACAGAACAGCGTCACCAAGTCCCAGAGGAGCTTTCTGGCGGGTAAAGATCATATGTACGCCGTCTGGACAGACGGAACGGACGGCTTCCAGCAGATCAGCTTTTCCTTTCGCTTCGAGTTCATTCTCCAGTTCCTGAGAGCGGTCAAAATGATTTGCAATAGCGTCTTTCCCAGATGCTGTCACAAAAATCATATCTGTTATGCCTGCCCGGGCAGCTTCTTCCACGGCATACTGAATCAGGGGTTTATCGACAACCGGAATCATTTCCTTTGGAATAGCTTTTGTAGCAGGAAGGAAACGGGTGCCCATCCCGCCAACCGGGAAAACCGCTTTACGGATAGAAGAAGCCATAGGAATGCCTTTCGAAACGAATAATAAAACTTAGTTATTGTATCGGTCTGCAGCGGGAAGAATATATTTTCTGTAAAAACGTAGCTATGCAAGCGAAGTCAGCATTTGACCATATGCGGTTTTGTCACATCGGGCAGCATTTTTCAGGAGTACCTCTCGGGGAATCCACCCCTTATGGAAAGCTGTTTCATCCGGGCTTCCGACCAGAAGTCCCTCCCGGTTCTGAATGGCAGCAATATATTCAGAGGCCTCGAGAAGGCTTTTGACTGTTCCTGTATCAAGCCATGCAAATCCCCGCGGCAGTAGGCTGACATCCAGCTTCCCTGACTGAAGATATATATTGTTCAGATCAGTGATTTCAAGCTCTCCCCGAGAGCTGGGCAATAAGGTAGATGCTAATCGAGGTGCATCTGAGTCATAAAAATAAAGCCCAGTGACCGCGAAATTAGAAGAAGGGACTGACGGTTTTTCAACGATTGATGTTGCGTGACTGTTTTCGTCGAAGGTGACTATCCCATAGCGATTGGGATCACTGACACGGATAGCGAATACCGAGGCCCCCTCCGATTTCAAAGAAGCTTTCTCCAAAAAATTTGTGAGAAAAGCTCCGTGAAAGAGGTTATCTCCGAGTATCAAAGCTGAAGGTGATCCATTTAGGTATGGTTCCCCAATCAGCAGCGCCTCCGCCAGTCCTCTGGCTTTTTTCTGCTCAGCGTATGAGAGACGGATACCCCATTGAGAACCGTCCCCGAGAAGATCCTTGAACCTTGGAAGATCGCGGGGGGTGCTGATAACGAGAATATCCCGGATATCAGCCTGCATCAGGGTTGTCAAAGGGTAGTAAATCATCGGTTTGTCATAGACAGGCAGAAGCTGCTTGCTGACAGCAAGGGTGGCGGGGAAGAGTCTGGATCCCGTGCCTCCTGCAAGAATGATCCCTTTTCTTGTCTTCATCTGTCGGAACTCCCGAGTTGTGTCACTTGAAATTCTAAAACAGGGCGCAGTACTGTCTGCCAAACCGGAAGTTCACCGATCCCGAGAAATTGTTTTACAAGGTGATTATCTAATACAGAATTCCTTGGTCTCCGGGCGGGCCGCGGCGGAATGAGGGAGGAAACGAGAATAATCCGGGACTTTTTAAAACTGAGTTCCGGTCTAAGGCGTGCCGCCTCATCAACGATCCATTGAGCGAATTGAAACCGGCTTACCGGCTTGCCATCGGGGACGGCATGGAATGTCAGAACAGCGTTTTCAGTCGTGTTCAGAAGTTTTTCCAGAATAAGGAATGAAACCCTGGCAAGAAATTCTGCTGATGTTGGTATTCCGATCTCATTATCGATCACGGAAAGATCTTTTCCCTGTGACGCAGCATGGAGAATAGAATGCAGAAAGTTTTTCCCTCCCCTGCCGCAGAGCCAGCTCGTCCGTATGATGGCTGCTCGTCTGACGCCGGATTCCCGGATGGCATTCTCCCCCTGTAGTTTTGTATTCCCATAACAATTGATTGGGGATGCAGGGTCATTTTCCGTCCACGGCTTATGACCGGCTCCGCTGAAGACGTAGTCAGTGCTGAAGTGAATAAAAACAGAATCAATTTCCCGACAAACACCTGCCATAGCCTTCACGGAGTCCCTATTTACCAGAGCTGCGATGGCTGGGTCAGTCTCTGCCTGGTCAACATTTGTGAAGGCCGCTGCATTAATAACGATCTGAGGTTTTACAGAACGGATGGTTTCCGCAATCTTTTCCGGATCTGAAAGATTGCCCCATGGGTTTACTGACCTGCGTTTTGGAGCCATAAGCTCAAACCGGTCTGAGAGAATTGGGATGAGTGCGGTGCCTAGCTGACCAGAGCCGCCAAAAAGCAATGCTTTCATGGTGTGTTCCTGAGAGTCTCAGATGCCGCAATAGCTCGCTCTGCAGCATGACGCAGCCAAACCGGATTTTTGAGATACCAATCAACCGTGGCTTTGATTCCCTCTTCAAATGTCCATTGGGGAGACCAGCCGAGCTCACGCCTGATTTTCTCAGTATTGATCGCGTATCGCCTGTCGTGTCCCGGGCGATCAGTAACGAATTGATATGCTGCTGAGGTCAGAGTGGGACATTGCCTGCGGAGCTCAGCGGCCACTGTATGAAAAATTTCGAGATTCGTTTTCTCTGCGTTTCCCCCAATGTTATAAATTTCCCCGGGAGCTCCCTTTGCAAGAACAGTGGAGATTGCTTCGCAATGATCCTCAACAAACAGCCAATCACGAATATTCAAACCGTCTCCATAGATAGGAACCGGCAATCCGGACAGTATTTTTACGATCATGAGAGGGATCAGTTTTTCAGGAAATTGCCGCGGGCCGAAATTGTTTGAACAATGCGTGATGAGAATCGGGATTCCATAGGTACTGCCCCACGCATGACAGGCGGTATCACCGGATGCCTTGGAGGCTGAATAAGGCGACCGGGGAGAGAGAGGCGTCATTTCAGTGAAAGGGGGATCCTTTGGCCCAAGGCTTCCATAGACCTCATCAGTGCTCACATAAAGGAACCTGAAGCTTTGCAGGAAGGCACCGTTCTGCAAAGCAAGTAATTTTCTACTCGCTTCCAGCAGATTGACGGTGCCTAAAGTATTCATCTGAAAAAAGATGTCAGGTCCTGCAATCGATCGGTCAACATGGCTTTCGGCAGCAAAATGAACAACAGCCCGGGGTTTAAGACCAAGGAAGATGTCATTCAGTCTTTCCCGATTACGAATATCCGCATGGATAAAGTGATAACGGGGATCATCTTCTATCGAGGAGAGATTCTCCGGATTCCCGGCGTAGGTCAGTGCATCGAGATTGGCAATAGGTTCATCCGACCGCCTGAGATGCTGAAGTATGAATGCGGAACCTATGAAACCCGAACCCCCGGTCACAAGGATCATATTGAGGTACCTCCTTCAGATTCTTTATGGGCAAGTTTTAAGGATGGAAGGATATGGCTGAGAAGTGGGGCATCAAGATCTTTTTGGGATAGCGTCACTGCGGAGCCAAGGTCAGGCCAATTGATTCTCAAATCCGGATCATTCCACCGGATACTGCCTTCGCTTTCTTTTACCCACAGTTTGGTCACTTTGTATTGAACCACCGTCAGATCTTTCAAAGCGAGAAAACCGTGAGCAAATCCGGGAGGAATCCACAATGAGGTATTTTCCTCTGCTCTCAGGATAAAAGCTTCCCATCTGAGAAAAGCTGGAGAGTCAGGACGCAAATCCACAGCAACATCAAATATTGCACCTGAAGCGCATCGGACGAGTTTTCCCTGTTCGTGGGGAGTGTTTTGAAAATGCAGGCCTCTTAGAACACCGCGATGGCTGACAGACTGATTGTCCTGCACGAAACGAGGGGAAAAGCCCGTTATGTCCAGGAACTGTTGTTCGTTCCACAGTTCCATAAAAGAACCGCGGGAATCCGAATAAGCCTGGGATCTGAGGAGAAGCACGTCTGGCAGAGATGTTTTTTGAACACTGAGAGTCATGAATTTGTCATTCCTGATGTTTTTTTGCTTTCCAGCGGCACGATGCCTTCTACAGCCAGTTCAAAACTGCGGAATAGCTTCCTCAGTTCGGATGCGAACCACTCTGCGAAAATCCGGCAGCGTCTGATATGCCAGCTGGAACGGGAGAGGGCAACAAAGCATTCTGCCTGCGGGCGGCGCCATCCGGGAAGAATCGGAACGAGAGTCCCATCGCGGATCGCTTCCCAGCATTGGACGAGAGGCATATCGAGCGATACGCCAAGCCCGTCAATCAGTCCCTGACGGATCGACAGAATATCCGGGCTGAGAAGCGTCTTCCCCGCCGGTATAGGAACCTCAAGAGTTCCTTTCCTCAGAGTTCTTGTCTGCTCACGGACGGGGCCCGAATAGATGAACACCGTGTGGTGAGCGAGATCCGCGGGTTCAAGCGGCATGCCGTGCGCCTTGATGTAGGCGGGAGAGGCGAGTGGCAAGTAAATATTCCGCCCCCGGGGGAGTGTCACAAGCTTCGGATCCTCCGGATTGCCGGTAATAATCGCGACATCGGTTTTCTGCTTCTTCAGATCAGCGGCACCCATGCCAACCTGGATTTCGAACATGATATTCGGATAGTGTTCGGAAAAGCGGGCGAGCATCGGGACGAGGTACCGTGTCGCGAAGCCAGGGGCAACGGAAACCCGGATCTGCCCCTCAAGTCCCGTGCTGTCCTCTGTCATCTCGTCAATCAGCTTCTCGTGAGAGCGGATGATCGGCGCGATCCGTTTGACGGCCCAGAGTCCCTTGGGGGTCAGTTCAAGGGGCCTCGCG
>OASY01001231.1_pt1 | contig 11915 bp, 8 predicted proteins | sample 1501231 | NCBI WGS metagenome assembly OASY01 (sample SAMEA2579917, study PRJEB22360) | human gut metagenome | biome: human gut; feature: human-associated habitat; material: faeces | place: Denmark | collected 2008/2010 | reverse complement strand
CGCGCTGCCTGACGCCGACATTATCCTGATGCCGCTCGCGGACGGCGGTGAAGGTACGGTATCCGCTATCGTGAACGCGCTCGGAGGCGAAATGGTGCCTGTGGTGGTCCGGGGACCGCTAGGCACCCTCGTTGAAAGCTCGTACGGCATGGTCTGCGTTGAGGACGCCTCGGGTACGCCCCGCGTTACCGCGCTGATTGAGGCCGCGGATGCCGCGGGTCTCACGCAGGTGCCGGCGTACTTCCGGAATCCCCGGAAGACCACGACGGCCGGGCTCGGTGACCTGATCCGGCACGCGATCACCCGCGGAATCAAAGACTTAGTGATAGGAATCGGCGGAAGCGCGACAAACGACTGCGGGCTTGGGATGATGGAGTCGCTCGGCGCCCGGTTTTTTGACGCGAACGGGGAACTGGTCGGCGGCACAGGGGACGATGTGAAGCGGGTCGCGGAAGCGGATCTCGGTGACCTTCTGAAGCTCACCCGCGGGTGCCGTTTCCGCGTCGCCTGCGATGTCACGAATCCGCTCTGCGGAGAGAATGGATGCTCCTTTGTGTTCGGTCCGCAGAAAGGCGGGACCCCCGATATGCTCGCCGAAATGGATGAGGCGATCGGCCGGTTTTCTCGATTGATTGAGACCCAGATGGGGACGGAGAACGCGGCTGATGCGCCGGGTGCCGGCGCGGCGGGCGGTCTCGGGTTCGCGTTCCGGACGGCGCTCGGGGCGGAACTCGTGTCCGGCACCGACCTCGTCCTGCAGACGATCGGAGCGTCGAAAAACCTCACGGACGCCGATCTCTTTATCACGGGTGAAGGGCGGCTTGACTCTCAGACCGCGCGGGGAAAAGCCCCCGCGGGCGCGGCCCGGTTCCTGAAGCGGCTGAATCCCAAATGCGTCGCGGTGGAACTCTGCGGCTCGATCGGAGAGCGCCCTGAGACGATCCACGCGCTCGGGATCGACGCGTTCTTCCCGATTATCGGTATTCCCGCGACCGAAGCCTCCGCGATGGATCCCGAAACCGCGAAAGATAACCTCCGCCGTACCGCGGCGGAAGCAGTGAGGTTCTTCGCCGCGGCCCGCGCGGCTGCCTTCTGAACGCATCCGATCCCCAGGGGCTCCCGTGAGCCTCGGGGATTTTTTATTCCTCGCTCTCAGGCTCTGTTTCCTCTGCCCGGAAGGTCTTCCGGTAGCTTTGCGGCGACACCGCCTTCGCGGTCTGAAAGGCCTGCCGGAAAGTGACCGGTGACTGAAACCCGGTGTCCTCCGCGATCACGGCGATCGGAAGGTCGGTGGTTTCAAGGAGCTCTTCCGCTTTCCGGAGTCTCAGGATCCGGAGCCAGGCGGCGGGGGTTTCGCCCGCGAACTTTCTGAAGCTCCGGGCGAAATTCCGCGGGGACATCGAGGCGACACGCGCGAGACTCTCCACGGTGATTTCCTCTCTCAGATGTTCCTCGGCGTAGCGCATCGCGAGGTTGAGGCGCGCGGACGGTGTCGTGCGGGCAAGCGGCTCATCGATATACTGCGCCTGGCCTCCATCCCGCACCGGAGGGATCAGCATATTGCGGGCAACGTCGTTCGCCGCGGCCGCGCCTTCATGCTTTCGGAAGAGGTAAAGACAGCAGTCGTTGCCGGCCGCGATGCCGCCAGACGTTATCCGGTTCCGGTCATCGATATAAAGCGCTTTGGGATCAAGCTCCACGCGGGGGAACCGTGCCCGGAAGTCCCGCGCGAACCGCCAGTGGGTGACGGCCCGGTGGCCGTCGAGAATGCCGGCGTAGGCGAGCTGCCGCCTGCCACTTCCTTTCCGTCATCCGCCGCTTTCTGAAGCGCCCCGATCAGCGCGGGGGAGGGAACCTTCCCGGGATCTGTCCAGTGCGGCATCAGGACGGTATCCGCGTCGTCCAGCGCTTCAAGACCTGCGGACACCGGCACATCAAAGCCGCCAAGCGCCCGGATGTTCCCGGGTTCCTCAGCGCAGAGCGTGACAAGCCACCGGTGCTTCTCAGGCGGCAGCGTCTGCATGACGAGCCACGGGATCGACAGCAGATACGTGATGGTTCCGGGGGTCACGATGACCGCGGCGCGCCGCGCGGGGTGAGCGGGCGGCAGCGGATCCACATTCGGAAGCGGAAGGTCATAAGGCGTCATGAGTCAGAAATCCAAAATGGCAGAAATCCATCGTTAGCTGTCAATTTACCTTATCACGGTCACAGCCGTGCGTCCGTAGGATGGTTTTCATGAAAAGCGGAGGCGGAGAAAACCGCCCCGCGGGAATTCAAAAAAACCATCAAAGGAGATTAACGACAATGAAAGCCATCCATGAATGCAGCACAGTCCAGCTGATCCGCAGTGCGACGATCAAGGTGTCGCTTGGCGGCACAACGTTCCTGATCGACCCGATGCTGGCTGAGAAGGGGGCCTTTTCCGGTTTTCCGGAATCGATGAACATGTCTCAGCGGAATCCGATGGTTGAGCTCCCGTTCCCGGTTGAGGAAGTGCTGAAGTGCGACGCGATCATCCTCACGCACACGCACGTTGACCACTGGGATGATGAAGCCCGCCGTGTGGTGCCGAAGGACCACCTGATCTTCGTGAATAACGAAGAGGAGCGCTGCCAGGTTGAGGCGGATGGCTTTACGAATGTCCGTGTTATGCGGGATGGTGAGGTGTTTAAGGGCGTCACGCTTTTCCGCGCGAATGGCAACCACGGGTCGGAGGAGATCCTGAATAGCGCCATGGGAGATTTCCTCGGTCATCCGATGGGCGTGATTTTTGAGCGCGAAGGCTGCAAGACGGTTTACGTGGTGGGGGACACGGTCTGGATTCCTGAGGTGTCTGAGCGCATTAAGAAATTTAAGCCCGGTGTCATCGTGCTCAACACCGGAAACGCGATGATGGCTGAGTGGAGCAGCTCGATCATCATGGGCGGTCCCGACTTTATCCGTGCCTACCGTGAAGCGCCGGACGCCGCGATCGTCGCGGTTCATATGGATGGTTTTAACCACTGCGTACTCCATCGCCCGGAGCTTCGGCTCCTCACGCAGCGTCTCGGGATGGACCCGCGCCGCGCGCTGATCCCGGCGGACGGCGAAATTCTCGTTTTCTGATAGATCAGAAGGAAAAGGCACGGCTCGTGATGAACCGTGCCTTTTTCTCCGGGCTTTCTATCCTTCGGATGGGTAAAACTGCCGGCAGTCGTACCACACCACCGTATAGTAAATTTCATACAACGCCGGACTTTCGTACCAGCCCTGCCGGAGGGTCATGACGTAGCCGCCGGTGAGTGAACAGACAATCGGAAGCACGGAATCATTGAAGTCGAATTCCGGGCTCCCGAGCGATGCCTGATGTTTGGGGCCGCGGACACCGAACCGAAGCATGATGCCGGGCACGATACTCTGATACCGGGAGAAATCGTCCGGCACGGGGAGCGGCGGAAGATCTGTTCTTGCGGCATCGGTGAATAGATCGTTAATCAGATCGCGCGCGTATCCGACCCGTTCCGGGTCGTTCCCGCCGGAAGCTGCCCCGGGCACGGCACCCGGTTCCGGGGCCGTAAAACCATAGGTTCCCATCGGGAGCGTCGGATCCGCGCAGACTCCGAAAATCGTCTCAATTCCGTATTTCTCAAAAATTCCCGAATTGATTACCGCATCCGCCCCGCGCCCGGTTTCAGAACCGGGTTCGAAAATCAGAACGAGGGTCGAATTGCCGAGCTTTATGTCGTGAGCGAAATCCCGGGCGACCCCGAGAAGCCAGGCGATTTCGCCGTCGTGCCCCTGGGTGTGAGCGGCACGAGGATTCCGGCTGCGGTAAAAGATGTCGCTTCGTTCCGTCACCGGAGACGCGTCAATCCGGGCTCGAAGCGCGATTACGGGCTGCATGTTTTCCCACTTGTCGTCGGGGAACATGACAGGCCGGCGGCGCTTGATAACCGCGATGACACCCCCTGGGACGGATTTCAGATCAATGTGACGGACACCGAACCGGAGAAGGATGTCCGCGATCCGCTTCGCTGTCCGATGCGTCTGGAAACCGAGTTCAGGGCGCGCGTGGAAATCACGCCGGATCTTCAGAAGCTGACTCTGCCAGAGGACAAACTCCGGAAATACCCAGTCCTTTCCAACCAGTTTCATTGCTCTCATTGAGGATCAGTCCTTTGATTCGGATACCGCGTTCGCCAGTCGGATCATCCCGGTGTGGTTCTCCTGTCGATATGCGTTTGATTACTTTTGTGTCAGATTCGCTGTTCGTTTTTAATTGTAGAACAGGGGAAAAGAGGAAAGAAAGCGGTTGGGCTTCCGCGCGGTTTTGACAGCAATAGGGAGGAAGATTCCCAAAGCGCTGGAAGAAATCATTTTTCATTGCGCCGGAGATGATCCACAGGGGGAGTGTTTCTGTCGCTCACGGTACGCGGAAATGCTCTCATTTTCTAAGCAATTCCTTTTAATCACAATGCCTTATTGGCAAAAAGATTCCGGCAGTTAGAATCGAAAATAGCGCTGGATAAAGCACTTAAGAGCCTTATCCAGCAACGAAAAAGCTGAATTCTGGAGGAGAACTGAAATGGCATTTGGACAGAAAGTGCTATCGCGCGTGAAGTCCGCTCTCATGTTCGACCCCCGGTCGGACGCCCCCGTGACGCGCCGGGTGGCTTTTGTGATTGAACCGAATACCAAGACTGAGGGGAAAGCGCCCGAGGCGGGTGCCGCGATCAGCGGCGCGGCCGAGCTCATCCTCCGGGTTGAAACCGCGGCCCAGGCGATCTGGGGGGCTGAAGCGCACGTGGTGTCGCTTGGTGACACCGGGGTGCCGCTTAGCTGCGGTCCGTCCCGCGTCGAAGTGAAGATTGAGGCCCGCGCCCGGAGTGAAGGCGAAATGAAGCACCTCATTTCCCTCCTTCGAGAAGAAGCCCGCGTGATCTGCGACCGTCGCCGTCTCATTATTACGGAAGAGCAGATCAGTGAGCGTGTGGTGAAACCGGGGACCCCGGAACCCGTCATCGAAACGGTGACGGAAGAAACCCGCATCTACGGCGTGTAAAGCATTCCGATCCGGCAGCAGCCCGGATCAAAAGTTAGGGAACGACCGGTGTCCCGGAGGTCTCCTCCTACAGCCTTCCAGGCACCGTCCGAAGGAGTCTTATCAGAGCCGTTTCGATAAGCTCCTTTTTTTTGCCCGCGCGGTCTGAAACCCCGAGGGGCGGCTGGCTCGGATTGACTTCGCGCGATTGGTTCAGTAACTTAAAGGAACGGACGGGGGTTCACCCATCCGTGAAGGCAAGGGACGGGGGCTAGACACCCATCCGGCAAAAAGAAGGCTCGCGATTCATACCGCGGGCCTTTTGCTTTATACGGGGACCCAATCGGAGTTCCCAAAGCAAAAAAATGGATGGATCCAGGAGAGGAGAGAACTCCTCGGATCCATCCAACAAGCCGTTATGGGAGATTTAGGAGACCGCCTCTCAGAGGGAGAGAAGGAGGGGCGGCCTCAAGCGGCTTTCGGCGGGCGGCTTAGGCCTTGCCGAGAGCGTTCATCGCGGAACCGGCGCGGAACCAGGTGAGCTGCTTCGCGTTATACGAATGCTGGGCCTGGAAGCGGTCCTCAGTGCCGTCCTCATGCTTGCAGACGATCGTCACGGTCTTCCCCGGAGCGATCTGGGAGAGGCCGAGCACCGAGATGCGGTCCTTCTCGCGGATCTTGTCGTAATCCTTCGGGTCCACGAACGTGAGAGCGAGGACACCCTGCTTCTTCAGGTTGGACTCGTGGATTCGGGCGAGGCTCTTCGCGAGCACCACCACGACGCCGAGGTAACGCGGTTCCATAGCGGCGTGTTCACGGGAAGAACCTTCACCGTAGTTATCGTCGCCGACGATGATCGACTGGATGCCCTTGTTCTTATAGAGACGGGCGGTCTTCGCGGGGGACTCGTAGTCCTTGTTCACCACGTTCCAGACGCTCTGGCTCTTGCCGTTGAAGGCGTTCGTCGCGCGCTCGAGCAGGTTATCGGAAATCCGGTCGATGTTGCCGCGGTACGGAAGCCACTTGCCCCCGGGGGAGATGTGGTCCGTCGTGCACTTGCCCTTCGCCTTAATCAGCAGCGGGAGATCGACGTAGTCCTTCCCGTTCCAGGCCGGGAACGGGGTGAGGAGGCGGATACGCTCGGCGTTCGGAGCCACCACAACCGGGACCTGCTTGAAGTCCGGGATGATGCAGCCGCCGACGTTCGTGGCGAAGCCCTTAGCCGGGAGTTCTTCACCGACCGGGGTCGCGAGCTTGAAGGAAACGCCGTTCGCGCCCGTCACCGTGCTCGTAAGCGGGTTGAAGCGCATATCGCCGTTAATCGCCATCGCGACCACGATTTCAGGAGACGCGAGGAAAGCCTGGGTCTTCTTGCTGCCGTCGTTGCGGCCGGCGAAGTTGCGGTTGAAGGACTCGATAATCGTGTTCACCTTCGTCTTATCACCGATGTGGCGATCCCACTGGCCGATGCAGGGGCCGCAGGCGGTCGTCATCACGGTGGCGTTCAGCTTCTCAAACTGCTGCAGAATGCCGTCACGCTTCAGGGTTTCACGAATACGGACAGAGCCCGGAACGACGATGAGCGGGGTCTTGATCTTCACGCCCTTATCGAGGCACTGCTTCACGATTGAGGCTGCGCGGGTGAAGTCTTCGTAGGAAGAGTTCGTGCAGGAGCCGACGAGAGCGACCTCAATATTTTCCGGAATGTTCTTCTTCGCGAGCGTGTCACCGACCTTATCGAGTTCCATCGCGGCGTCAGGAGAAAGCGGGCCGTTGATGAGGGGCTTCAGTTCGGAGAGGTTCAGCTCAATCACGCGGTCGAAGTACTTCTCCGGGTGAGCATAAACCTCGGGGTCTGTCTGGAGGTCCTTCGCGACACCGTCCGCGAGATCCGCCACCGCTTCGCGGTTCGTGGCCTTCAGGTAAGCCTTCATGTGGGAGTCATACGGGAAGACGGAGGTCGTGGAGCCGACTTCAGCGCCCATGTTGCCGATCGTCGCCTTGCCGGTCGCGGAGATGGTGTTCGCGCCGTCGCCGAAGTATTCAATAATGCAGTTCGTGCCGCCCTTCGTCGTCAGGATCTGAGCGACGCGGAGGATGACGTCCTTAGGAGACGCCCAGCCCTGGAGCTTGCCGGTGAGCTTCACGCCGATCAGCTTCGGCATCTTGAGTTCCCACTCGGAACCCATCAGAGCGTCCACAAGGTCAGCGCCGCCGACACCGATCGCGAGCATGCCGAGACCGCAGGCGGTCGGGGTGTGGGAGTCGGTGACGAGCATCATGCCGCCCGGGAAGTCGTAGTTCTCAAGGAACACCTGATGGCAGATGCCGGAACCCGCGGGCCAGAAGTCAAAGCCGTAGCGGCGGGACACGGTGCGGAGGAAGTCGTACGTTTCCTTGTTGTAGTGGTCAGCGAAGGCGATGTCCTTACGGGCGCCGGCGTTCGCGGTCACGAGGTGATCGCAGACCATAGCGGCCGGGAGGGCGATCTTCTTCTTGCCGGAGACCATGAATTGCAGAATGGCCATCGGGCCGCCGATGTCATGGGTCCCTGCGCGGTCCGGGCGGAATTCGGCGTAAGACGCGCCGCGCTTATATTCCTTCACCGCTTCCGGATCGTAGAGGTGGGTGTAGAGGATCTTTTCAGAGAGGGTGAGCGGGCGGTTCAGCTTCGAACGGACCGCGGCGAGCTTCTTCGGATAGTTCGCGTAGAACGCTTCGATCATGTCGAAGTTGCGGATCTGGGCGGTCGGAGCCTTGTGAGCCTTCTTCACAGGCTTCTTCGAGGCAGCGGAAGCGATATCCGCAATGCCCATCGTCGACACACCGGCGGCGCCGATCGCGGTATCCTTGAGCAGGGTACGGCGGGACACCTGGAATTTATTCTGAGATTCCATGTTGTTCTCTCCTCGGCCGGAATTCGAATGGCAGTTCGGACTCCGGACGTTGGTTTCAGGTTTGATTCTGGTTTTCTAGGCCCGAAGAAGTTTCTGAGACCTCTTCAGTACGGTGAACATTGTTCCGCCGACCTACCACTACGTAGTGTGTTTTCAGTCAATAGACTATTCGGCGGTTGTCCTTTCTGGGTAAGCAATCTGACACTGATGCCATGAAACGTTCCCACACACTCAGGACAGCCTTCGCTGCGATCCTTATTTCAGCGGCTTTTCAGGTCCTCGCGGCCGGAACGGCGGGCGCCGCTGTGGCCGGAGAAGCAATCCCGGACGTGACGCTCGGGATCGTCTACTACACGAGTCCGTCGCCCAACGAGGAAATCATTCCGGACACGATCCGGGCGCTTGAGAAGCGGATCGGAAAGCGTCACCTGCGGGTGAAGGAGTACACCCTTGAGCAGCTGCGGGACGCGATCAAGAGCGGGGACGTCGACGTGTTCCTCGCGTCTTCCGGCTTCTACCGCCGCATGGTGCAGTACGGCGCGAGTTCGCTCGCGACGGTCGCCTCCAAAAACTACCCGGACCCGAACCACAGTGACGGTGCCGCGCTGATTGTGCGGAACGACTCCGGGATCCGGACGCTTTACGACGCGAAGGGGTCGGTCCTCGGGGCCTCGTCCCCCACCGCGTTCACGGGTTATCAATTGGCACTCGGCGAAGTGCTGCGGCAGGGGTTTGACCCGGAAGCGTTTTTCAAGAAAACGAACTTTTATGGCGGGGGCCCCGGGGCCGTCTCGATCCTTGACGCCCTGAGGCGGAAGGATGTCGACATCATCACGCTTCGAATCTGCTGGCTTGAGGGGTGGCTGAAGAAGCATCCGGAGGATAAGGGGCTCTTCCGCGTGATCGATCAGCGTGACGCGAACGAGCCCTGCCAGCGGTCAACCGATCTCTATCCGACGTGGACCATCGGCACGAGCGCGAATACGGCTCCTGAGATCTCGAAGATTGTGACATCCGCCGTGCTCGAGATGCCGCCGACGAAGGACGGCTTCTACTGGAGCATCGCGACGGACTTCCGGTCCGTGGACGCCCTTTTCAAGGGCCTCAAGATCGGTCCCTACCGCTACTTAAGAGAGTGGTCGCTTTCCCGCTTCATCATGACTTACTGGAGCGCGATCCTGATCGGGATCCTCCTCGTCCTCGGTCTCATCCTTCACAGTGTCCGAACCGAGGTGCTCGTGAAGCGCCGCACGGCGCAGCTTCAGGAGTCGCTCAGGATTCAGAAGGAGTATGAGGAGAAGTCGCGCGAAGACGCGGCGAAGATCAGCTTCATGGAGAAGATGGGGATTATCGGGCAGCTCTGCTCGGTGTTCGCGCACGAGATGCGGCAGCCGCTTGGTGCGATCTCGCTCTACGCCCAGGGGATGAAGTCTCTCATTAAGCGCGGCAAGGCCTCTGAAGCCCAGATGGAAATGGCGCTCGGGAAACTTGAGACGCAGGCTGAACGGGCGAGCGACATCGTGGAGCGTGTGAGAGCGTACGCGAGGGCGAAAGATATCGACCGGAAACCGATTTCACTCAATGACGTCGTCACCCGGTCGCTTGCCGGGTACCGCTCCGCGTCCGGAAGCCGGGTGCGGTTCAAGCGCACCGACGCGAACCCGGTGACGCTTTTCGCGGATCAGCTCGAAATGGAGCTCGTTTCCTATAACCTCATCAAAAACGCGGCGGAAGCCGTAAAAGATCAGCCGGACGGGATGGTTGAGATTATCATCGCGTCGAACCCCGGTAAAGCATTGCTCGCGGTGTCGGATAACGGGCCGGCGCTGACCCCGGAGCAGCTTGCCGAAATCGAGAATCCGTCGGGAACCCTGAAGAGCTCAAAGCACGAGGGGATCGGTCTCGGGCTCCTCATCGTGAAGGCGATCGTGGAGCGGAACGGCGGGCACCTCTCGATTGAGAACGGGAGCGTCCGGGGTGTCACGATTTACGTGCACCTCCCGACCGCGGACGGGGGCGATAAGAAGCCCGCGGGTGAATCCGCTCAAGGAAATGAAAAAGATCCGGCGGGTCCGGCAGAGGACTTTGTGAAAGCTGAAACCGCCGCGGACTCTAAGCAGCAATCGGGCGTCCAGGGGACGGGCGGCCTGAACTGAAAAAAACGCCGGGCGGCGGCCCTTGGGGAGGGGCCGGCGCCTGAGGTCAGGAAGAAATAAGGAGAGAGAAAAAATGACGAATACGGAGATCCCGGAAATCTCGGATGACATCAAGGCGAAGTGCCTCATTCGGACGGTGGACGATGATCCCGCGATGCGGGAGGCGCTCGAATTCATGCTGACCGCGGAAGGGTGGCGCGTGAAGACCTACGAAAACGGGCGCTCGTTTCTCACGGATGACACGCCCTCTACCCCAGGCTGCGCGATTCTCGACGTCCGGATGCCGGGGATGAGCGGGCTTGAGCTGCAGCAGGAAATGAATGTCCGAGGGTACGCGCTTCCGATCATTTTCCTCACCGGGAACGGCGACATCGATATGGCGGTCGGCGCCATGCGGGACGGCGCGGTGGATTTCGTGCAGAAACCCGTGCGGCAGGAGGGCCGTGACCCGCAGCGTGAGTGAGACCGGAGCGGTTGAAACCGAAGGCGCGATCCGGTCGAAAGTTCAGGAACTGACGGAGCGCGAGCGCGAGATCGCGGAACTGATTGGGAAGAAGCTCACAAACCGCCAGATCAGTGAGCGCACCGGGATCACGGTGCGGACCGTTGAAGTGCACCGCGCGGCGATTATCCGGAAGCTTGGGGTGCGGATGACATTGAGCGCTATCTGAACGCGTAAATGAGGCGGGGTGAGTTTCCCGCCGCCAAACGCGCCGGGATCCCGTCTGAATGGTTATTCACCCGGAATTTCACAGATAAAAAAATGGAAGGCAATTATGTAACTGCCTTCCACTAAATTCGATCTTGTCTTCACTTCACCGACGCAGAATCAGGATGAGAGTGACCTAGACCGACACACAGAGTAAAAACCATGTTCAACGCCCGTGATTTCTCTCGGTAATTGAACGATTTACAATGTATCACTTGTGATTTGAGAAATCAACTTTGACCACTATCACCAAGTAGGTATTTGCTGATTCATGTCAATAATCTTTGGCATAGATCAAATACGGGATTCCCCTTCCCGAGAGGCCTGAAAATTCAGTGTTTTTATCAGGTTATGCGACTTTGATCTCATCTCATGAATAGGTACTCCGTGTGACAGATTTCTGACAGGCTGTAGGCGGTACAGGTTTTTTATTGGGTGAAATAAAACATTACTAATCCCATTCTTAAAGCGGTTTTTGTCTTACGGGTTTCCGGATTTAAGAACCCGTTAAGGACAGATGGCGACTTTGCGTGCAGAAATAGGCAAAAATCCCGTTATAAGGTGAATTTCTCATTTTGATGAAAAAAGACGGGAACTTTTTTCCATCCTGTCGCTATTCCTATAACGAATAACGTGGAAATTTATTTCTGGGACGCAATACCCTGCCCCGGCTTCCTGAACACCTTCTGGCGGGTTAAAAAAAGACAAAAACAGAAAGAGCGGGATGCCTTAAAACCGGCATCCCGCTCTTACGTAAGGTTTAAGTGAGGCTCAAGGCTCAGAGTGAGGAGAAGAGCCCGAGGATCTTCCAGTACGGCACACCGATGAGCGCGAAGATCACGTAGCTCACGAGTGTCATGAAGAGACCCGTGGCCCACCATTTTTTGAGCGGCACGTAGCCCGCGCCGAAAAGCACCGGACCCGCGGCGTTCGCGTAGTGAGTGACGTAAGCGCCCATCACGCCGCACATCACAAAGACAAGGAACATGTCCATCTTGGGGAGCCCCGCCGCGAGCCCGATCGTGTACTGCACCGGGATCACGGACGCCATATACGCGCCGCAGGAGACGAAGAGGTAGCGGCAGGCGGTGCCGGCGAAGACGAGCGTGATCACAAAACCCTTCGTCCTA
>OASY01001217.1_pt1 | contig 12088 bp, 9 predicted proteins | sample 1501231 | NCBI WGS metagenome assembly OASY01 (sample SAMEA2579917, study PRJEB22360) | human gut metagenome | biome: human gut; feature: human-associated habitat; material: faeces | place: Denmark | collected 2008/2010 | reverse complement strand
GTACAAATCCCCTATGACCTTTTTGTAGCTTTGGTGGAGTATCATCTGGCCTATGACGATGATTATGCCGAGGAAATTCATCAGGGGCTGGAGCAAAAGTTAGATGCGCTGGTGCGGCATGAACTGTATGCAAAATATAAGACTGCACCCACCGCAGAAGAACGGGAGCAGGCCCGGCAGGCATACCTGGATAAGCGTGGAGTGTTCCCGGATTTTCGGTGGTAAGATAAGTTTCCGTTTAGACTAATTTCACCGATGAGATTAGCATAAAAGTTTTCTCTATGTTTGTAAGGACAGGAGCGTGGCACGCTCCTGTTTTTTCTGGCAAAAGGAATGGCTGACGGCAGTTTGGGCAAAGAAATTCAGCTAAAAAGTATCTCGGATGAGGTGGTGTTTTGCCACCCCATTATCCCAAAGGGTGCCCCATTTTAGGGTACCCCAAAAGTACCATAGGATGTCGTGTTTCACGACACCCCATGCAAAAAAAACAGAACACAGGATGCGGAGTAAAAGAGAACGATAGGTAGGCATTTTGCCCACACATCAAGCGAGGGCTACTGTGTTTTACGGCAGCCATCAGGCAATAAGGGTGGAACGATTTGTTCCAGGGCATCTGAAAGGGAACGGCGCTTTGGCGTACCCTTTGAAAGCGTTCGCAGAACGCGCAGCCACAGAATGAAATTCTGTGTTCAAGGGGGCTTGGGGGCGCTGCCCTCAACAAGCAGACGGCAGGAAATGTGAGTGTGTATTAACACTCGCATTGCTTGCCGGATTTGTGTGTGGATAGCCACACGCATTGCTTGCTGCTATAATTTTCGCTCTAGAAACAATCTTTCTGGTGTGAGAAGAAAAGATGTTTTAAAGCAAGTCAATCGTTGAAAGAAGCGCCTTCGCATACTGTTTTCCGGTGCTTTCTAGGCCGTTTTCGGTTACACCGAAAATCCAGAATAGAAGTAGCGCTATATTTGATGAGAGGGCAATGTAATTGCTGATAGGTATTTGAGAAAGCGATTCAGAGGAAAACAGCGAGTATGCGGCAGTAAGACAACCAAACACAATGCACAGTATAATTCCCGTTGTCTTATTGGAATAGAGCGTCCTGTAAAAGCCGTAGTTAATATTTTCTTCTAAAATCAAAGAGTTGGCTCTAGTTTTTTCTCTCAAATATCGAACAGCACTCTCGCAACACTGATAAAAATTTTTGCTGGTATCAGGATGTTGAAAGCCAGAAAATGATTGATCAATTTCTGTGAGTATTCTATAGTATCGCTTTTTAGAAGTGGGATTAATAGTTTCGTCATCTGGCATGAGAAACTGTGCTGCATAATTTTTGAACGGAAGATTTTTTTGGTAGATCTGCCTCTGCACAATTGGGAGGTAGTTCGTAAATGCCAGAAGGACAGCAATTAGGACCGTAGAGGAGGCGAGAGTAGCTATTTCTGGAAAACAAAGAAAGATTGTAATCGCCAATGGGGCTAAGACGATAATGCTGGCGCTTAAACGAACGCGAATATGGTAGGTGTCGAGTAGTTCTAACTTCATGGCTTTCCTTTCTCATTAGAGCTTGCTATAAGCGACTTCAAGACGCTCCCAGATGTTACCCTGAGCGTTATAGAAATCCAGTTCGGCATCAGAAATATTGAAGCCAAAGCCGTAAGGAATACCGCTGTGCAAATAACAATAATCAGCTTTTAGATCAGGGACGTAGAATTGTTTCTGGAAGGTATATTTCTTGAATGTGCGCCCTAAACAGCTGGTAACGACAATACAGTGCTCTGGAATTTGACGATAGTATATCTCCATGTAATCGGCAACATAGTTTGTATGTCCGGTAATGAAAAGTACATCAGGCCCCTTCGTGCCAACAGGAATCAAAGGAATATAGCTTCCTTCCGATTTTCCCGGAAGGAAGTATAGGTAAAAAATATCGAACAGATACTCCTGACGAGCTTTCAGTTCATGGGCTTGGCTTTTATGCAGAAGGTAGCGCATTAGCCCCTCCCCCAGAGGTAGGAACCGACAGAGGCGGTGACTCTGAATGTAGAGCGTTCGCAGATCTGGTCGCCATTTCTAGTGTTATAGATGACATGGCCTCTCTTGTATTTTTCTACCAACTTGTCCGAGCCACCATTGGTGTCACCTGTATTATCAGACACAAAATAAACGGTATAGTTATCATTCACATCAAAGATTTCCTCTGCCTGAACGAGCTTACCATGATGGGGAAGTTGGATAGCGGAGTGGTCTTTTAGGTTATCCTTGAGTGCTTCGAAACTGCTATCGCCTGTCAGAAGGAGCTTTTTCGTGTCACCGAAGTTTACAGACAGCTGGGTGCTGACAGCATTTACAATGGTTTCCTTGTCAATGTCGTCGCTTTCACGGCTGTCGATTCTCTTTGCTACAGCCTCCAAAGCGTATTCTTTGCTGGGACCGGGAATTGTGATTCCTGTAGCCACATCGGTATCAGCAAAAATATCCTTCAGAGCAACCTTCCCAGAAAGAGAATAAATGTTGTCGTAGATTTCTGCGATTCGGGCAGCGATAGATTCTCGGGTACGACGCCGGTCGTTGACCTTGTCCAGCAGTTCGTCCTTGTATTTCAGAAGCAATAACGTATAAACCGCAGAAAGCTTATCTTGCTCAATAAGGTAGGGTATACCATCGAAGTGGTCTGCATCGTTGTGGGAGAGAACCAGCTTTGCTTTGGAATAAGCATGTTTGTCCATGTACTCAACAACTCTGTGGGCATGTTCTTCGCACCCGCAGTCGTAGATGACGAGCTCTGAACCGTTATCCACCAGGATGCAGTCGCCGTTATTTTTACTAGGATCGGTATAGCTGCTTGCGCTCAAAAAAGTTACTTCCATAATAATTCTCCTTTATTCGCAGTTGTTTGGCCCATTATTTGACAGAACTCCATCTGGCCGGCTTCAGAGGAGGACAGGAAATAGAGGGGCTTTGGGATGATGACAGTATACACAAGAGTGAAATATATAGATAGAGAATAAAGTAAAGTAACTGGTGGTAAAAACAAATATAAAATATATAAATGTAAAGTAATTGGTGGTAATTATAGTGCCTGTATGGTATAGTTATAGTGAGATTGTTATGGGAAGAGGTGTGCCATGGCCAAGCATATTTTTAGGCGAGAAGATGAAGAGCGGACAGAATTGCTGGGTCATGATGAACTCTTCGTTCAAAAGGGCAAAGGTAGCGATACTTATTACAATGCTTGGCTACATGATTCAGAAATTGAGTGCTGCCCTCGCTGTGGAAGCGATGCAGTAAAGACGCAAGACTTGTTTTCCAAAACATATTTGGATCTGGTTTCTGATGGTCAAAGGAAAAAGGTAATCCAGCTGGAGTATGAGTTTTATAAATATAGATGTCTCGATAAAGATTGCAGACATGTATTTTCCAAGCCTGTGGGTTTTGCATCCAAGCGAGATAATGTAACTTTCCGTCTGGAAAATGAAATTGCACAACAAGTACTTAACGGAGCCAGCTATGCGCAGATTGCAAACCAGCTATCCGGATCAATTTCCAGGCAGGCTGTTGGCCAGATTTTCAATCGCTGGGTACGAAAAAAAGAAGCTTGCCGCAAAACGGCAATGCTTCCTTCTAGATTGGCGATTTTGTCCGGAAAAACGGACAAGGATCAGTATACAATATTTCTTAACGTTGATCATGGTATCCGGGTCTATGACATTGTTTATGGCGTCAGTTCTGCTGATATTGCGGCAGTGCTTTTGAAAGACGGAGTTCCCAATGTGCAGGTAGCCCTTTCGGACTGCAACCCTATTATCGTGGATGCAATACGAGGTTATTTGCCGAGTGCTCTCCATATCATTCCAGTGGAGTATTGGTTTTCCCTTGTTACTGCCGACTTTGCTGAATTTGCCCATGAAAAACTGAAATGGAGTTCAGTAAAAGGAAAAGATACCCTAATTATGGTGCCAGAGGGAGATCTTGGCTATCGGGTAAGCGATTTGCAGCGGCTATTAGATAGCCGACCTGGTATCAAGCCAGCCTACGACGATTTCAATCGCCTGCGGAATATCATTGCTAACCGCGACGAGATGTGGGTATTTCGTGAGCTGGAAGAATGGCTGAATTCCGCAGACCCGGAATTTCAGGAAGCGATGTCCGCAACGATATTTCAGTTGCAGACGTATAAACAGCAGATAGCATCCCATGTAGAGCACAGAGAACTTGTGCCGGAGCGACTGTATGCCCTTACTTCCAGATTGGAAAAACTGATTTCCAGTATGCGCACCTTTTCAGATGAAGTTTTGAAGGCACGCATTTTATACACTGTCGAGGCGGATTTGAAACACTGGAGCGGCGTACCACTTGACGATGTACTGGCCGTTTTTGATCAACAAGTACATAACAATGGAGGAAACGAATGATGAGTCCTAGTGAACAGAAAATTAATGAAGTAGGCCGGCGCGCACAGGAAAACGCAAACCTGATCTGGAACGCCGCAAACTCCCTTTTTGGCGCCTTCAAGCCCCATGAATATGGCTTGGTGATTTTGCCTATGTGTGTGATCAAGCGCTTTCACGACTGCCTTCTTCCCACACATGATGCAGTGCTGGAGGCCAATAAGCAGTACGAGAGTTTTGGAGAGCTGAAAGTCGGTTTTTTGAAAGAGGCTGCTGGCTATCAGTTCTATAACACCAGCAAATTCACCTTTGCCAGTCTTATTACCGATCCAGAAAATATTGAGGATAATTTTCGGGATTATCTAGCAGGCTTTTCCGATAATGTACAGCAGATTCTTTCCCGTATGAACTTCCAGGCGCAGGTAGATCGCATGGTTGAGGCGGGCATACTTTATCAGGTCGTTGTGGACTTTTCTACAGAAAATTTGGATATGAGCCCAAACCGTATTTCCACAGTGGATATGGGGTATATCTTTGAAAATCTGGTGCAGAGGTTCTCTGAGTCCTACAACGAAGAGGCCGGAGCCCATTTTACCAGCCGGGATATTATTTATCTGATGTGCGACCTGCTGTTGACCGACAACGATATCGTAAAGGATGACGATGGAATCCACTGCACAGTTTATGATATGACTATGGGCACCAGCCAGATGCTGACCTGTATGGAAGAACGTCTGAAGCAGCTGGACAGCAAGGCCACCGTGCAGACGTTTGGGCAGGAAATCAACCCCTTTACCATGGGAATTGCAGTAGCGGATACCATGATTCACGGTGGTGACCCGGACAATATGCAGTTTGGCGACACCTTGTCCGATGATAAATTTACCGGCTATCAGTTTGACTTCGTGATTTCCAATCCTCCCTTTGGTATCGACTGGAAGCGCGAAGCCACCGTGGTGGAAGCGGAGCACAAAAAAGGCGAAGCGGGCCGTTTTGCCCCTGGTCTTCCCAGCAAGAGTGACGGTCAAATGCTGTTTCTGATGAACGGCGTAAAAAAGCTAAAAAATACCGGACGAATGGCCATCATTCAGAACGGTTCCTCTTTGTTCACCGGCGATGCGGGAAGCGGTCAGAGTGAGATTCGCCGCTATCTGATTGAAAATGACTGGCTGGATGCCATCGTTCAGCTTCCCAACGACTCCTTCTACAATACCGGTATTGCCACTTATATCTGGATCGTCAACAAAGACAAGCCCCAGGAACGCAAGGGGAAGGTCCAGCTCATTGACGCCAGCAAGTGCTGCCAATCCCGTCGGAAACCCATCGGCAATAAGCGGGTGGACATTGCGAAGAATAGCCGCGACATGATCGTCCAGGCGTATGGGGAATATCGCACCGAAACCTATAAGGGTACAGAAGAAGACGGAAAACCCATTATCTGTAAGAGCAAAATCTTGGACGGCGTTTCCTTGGGTTATCGCAAAGTAGTGGTGGAGACCCCGATATATAACGAGGATGGCACCCCTGTTTTAAAGCGTGGGAAAAAGGTGGTCGATACCGCTAAACGGGACACTGAAAATATCCCGCTGACTGAGGAAGTGGCGGAATACATCTCCCGCGAAGTGCTGCCCTACAATCCGGATGCCTGGGTGGATGAGGGTAAAACGAAGATTGGATATGAGATTCCTTTTACTCGGACATTTTATGAATATGCTCCTATTGAACCTAGTGCAGAGATTGCAGCCCGTATTGCTGAACGTGAACAAAATTTAATGGCAAAATTACACGAACTATTTGGAAAGGGGAATTGACATGCCGCTAATTAATAACAATGAATCTGGTATAGATTCTGGTAGTGAATGGTTGGGTAATGTCCCCTTCTCGTGGTCAGTGGTTTTGCTTTCTCAAGTTGTTAGTCAAGTGAAAAATAAAAACTCTGATTTATCAGAAAAAAATTTATTGTCGCTTAGTTATGGAAAAATTAAGAGAAAACCCATTGATACAACTGAAGGATTACTCCCGGCTTCTTTTGATGGATATAACATTATAGAAGCCGATGATATTGTTTTGCGGCTCACAGATTTGCAAAATGACCATACTAGTTTAAGAGTTGGAATTTCTACTGAAAAAGGTATTATTACTTCAGCGTATATCACTATGAGACCTAAAAATTCAAAAACAGCGAAGTTCTTATACTATTTACTCCATACGTTTGATATACGAAAAGGTTTTTATGGTATGGGATCTGGTGTTCGTCAAGGATTGAATTATGGCGAAGTGAAGAGATTGAAAATTCCGTTTCCTGCAGAAGATGAACAGATGGCTATTGCAAACTTTTTGGATAATGAGATTATGCGTGTGGATAGCATTATTTCTGAAGCTAAAGCAAGTATTGAGGAGTATAAATCCTGGAAAGCATCCATCATTTATGAAGCGGTGACCAGGGGCCTTGATCCAGATGTGGAAATGAAAGATTCTGGCGTTGAGTGGATTGGAGCGGTTCCCAAAAGTTGGAATATCACAAAAATTAGGAATTTTGTTTCGATACGATCAGGTATCACACTTGGAAAACAATATACAGCAGGAACACAGCTAATTCCACGGCCTTATTTGAGAGTTGCGAATGTTAAAGCTGAGTATTTAGACTTAAATGATGTGGCTACAATTATGGTCACAGAAGAAGAAGCCGAAAAATATGCCTTGTCGCCAGGAGAGCTGCTTATGACAGAAGGTGGTGACCGAGACAAGTTGGGGCGTGGTACGATATGGAATGGTGAAATTCCAGAGTGTTTGCATCAAAACCATGTTTTTGCTGTACGAGTTAACGAAAAGTTTATGCTTACAGAGTACTTGAGTTATTTGACAGCTTCTCCGGTTGGACGAGTATATTTCGATATAACGGCAAAGAAGACAACAAATTTAGCAAGCACAAATTCGACAACAATTCTGCAATTCACAGTTCCTGTGCCTTCGCTGGAGGAGCAGCGAAAGATTGTTGAAATGCTAAACCAGAAGTGTGCCTCTATCAACGAAGTGATTGATGAAAAGCAAAAACTCATTGACGATTTAGAATCCTACAAAAAGTCTTTGATTTTTGAGGTCGTGACAGGAAAAAGACGGGTGGTCTGATGAAAAACGAAGAATACAATATTAAGATTGCCGACTATATTGAGCAATTACAGGGATTACGAAAGGAAGCTGTGTCGCTAGCGACAGGTATCATCGGCGAGACCTTATGCATGGATGATTTGTTTTTCTGTGCATCTGTTGATAGATGTATTCGCTTAATTGATGGTCTGATTCCTATGCTTAGAGATCGGAATTTGACTTGTGTCGGAGCCCTTCTTCGCATGCAGATGGACAACTGTATGCGGATCTATGCTGCATTTATTGCCGAGGATCGAAATGCGGTTATTCGGTGTATTCTCGATGGAACTCCCATCAAAAGTCTGAAAGATGAAAAGGGTAATAAAATGCTTGACGGATACTTAAAAGATGAAGTGGCAAAAATAGATCCCATCTTTTCTAAAGTATACAATAATGCCAGCGGATATGTTCATTTATCGGAAAAGGCATTCTATCAGACCGTAGATTCTTGTGATAACTATGAAATTGGAATACAGATAGGACAACCGCTCCCCGAAAAAAGAAATGCACCATTGTTGGAGGTGGCAGCTGCTTATATTCATTTTGTCAATCTGCATTTTAAGATGCTTCGGGCGGTTGTTGAAAGCAAGCAACATTTTGATGCATCTCAGACAGAAAATGAATTGCAGGAGGTGTAACGATGGCAGATAATGAAAAGCAATTTGAACAGGATATAGAATCCTTTTTGATTTCTCTCAAAGGCGGTTGGCAAAAAGCCACGGATGCAGGATACCGAACTGGGTTTCAGTACGATAGTACAGGAGTTTTTACGGAAAACTATGCCCTGGATATTGAGACGCTTTGTACCTTTGTCAAGAATACTCAGCCAGTGCAATGGGCACTGTTTGAAAAACGCTGCAAGAGTGATCCTCAAAAGAAGTTTTATAAAGCCTTTCAAAATGCGGTTGATATGGAAGGCCTGGTCAATGTCCTGCGCCACGGCTTCAAGCACCGCGGCCAGGAGTTTAAAGTTATCTACTTTAAACCGGAGACGAAGCTGAATCAGCTGGCTCTGACTCATTACAAGGAAAATATTTGTCAGTGTATTCGACAGTGGCATTACAGTCCGTGCAATAATAACAGTGTGGATATGATGCTGGCTGTCAACGGGATTCCGCTGGTCGCCATAGAATTGAAAGATCAACTGACTGGGCAGACCATCGACAATGCCATCACCCAGTGGATGACGGACCGCGATCCACGTGAGGAGGCCTTTCAGTTTAATCGCAGAATCCTTACTTATTTTGCAGCAGATCTGTATCGAGTGGCCATGAGCACGCGGCTGTTGGGCTCCAAAACATATTTTCTGCCATTCAACCAGGGAAGCAATGGCCCCGGTGTAGACGGTGGAGCGGGGAACCCACAGAATCCAACCGGCGGCTATGTGACGGCTTATCTGTGGGAAACGGTGCTCCAAAAGGATAGCTTTCTTGATATCCTACAAAAATTTATCAGTTATCAGAAAGAGGTCAAGAAAAAGACCTTGCCCGATGGAAAGGTTCGCACGGACACCGCCGAAAAGATCATTTTTCCCCGATATCATCAGCTAGACGTTGTCCGGAAATTGGTTCACCATACAAGAGAACACGGTCCCGGACACAACTACCTCATCCAGCACAGCGCCGGTTCCGGTAAGTCCAACAGTATCGCCTGGACCGCTTATCGCCTTGCCAGTCTACATGATGACGAAAATCGGGCTATTTATAACTCAGTCATCATTGTTACAGACCGGAAAGTACTGGATAGTCAGTTGCAAGACACCATCGACAGCTTCGATCATACGCTGGGCAGCGTGGTATTGATTGATGAAAAGAAGAGCTCCAAAGATCTGCTGAAAGCAGTCAATGACGGGAAACGGATTATTGTCACGACCCTTCAAAAGTTCCCAGTCATTTACGATCTTGTGGGCGATACAACGGGTAAAGCTTTTGGCGTTATTGTGGATGAGGCCCATAGCAGCCAAACCGGCCAGAGTGCAATGAAGCTGAAAATGGCTTTGGCAGACACTTCTGATGCTTTGGCGGAGTATGCTGAACTGGAGGGAAAAGCGGAAGAGGAACTGGACGCTTCCAATGACAAATTCCTGAAAGAACTGATTACTGCCGGGAAGCACAGCAATCTCAGCTTTTATGCCTTTACGGCCACTCCCAAGGACAAGACACTAGAAATTTTCGGTGAGGAATGGCCGGACGGTACATTCCATCCTTTCCATGTGTACAGCATGCGGCAGGCCATTGAAGAAGGTTTCATTATGGATGTGCTTGCAAATTACACTACCTACAAGACCTGCTATAAGGTAGCCAAAAACATACCGGATAACCCGGAGGTACCGGCATCCAAAGCAATGAAATTGATTCGCCGGTATGCAGAACTGCACCCATACAATATTGCGCAAAAAGCGGCCATTATCGTAGAGACCTTCTGCGAAGTGACCAGCAAGGCAATTGGTGGCAAGGGAAAAATGATGGTGGTGACAGCCTCGCGGCTTGCTGCTGTCCGTTATTTCTATGAGGTTCAACGATACATTCGCCAGCAAGGCTATGATAGCCTTCAGGTGATGATTGCGTTCTCGGGTAGTGTTACAGACCCGGATATTCCGGACTCCGAATACACGGAAAGTATGATGAATAAAGATACAGATGGAAACCGAGTAACCGAAAATCAGACAAAGGATGTTTTCCATGAACAGGGAGATGTCTTGATCGTTGCGGAAAAATATCAGACGGGTTTTGACGAGCCTCTTCTGCATACCATGATTATTGATAAAAAGCTGCGTGATATGAAAGCGGTACAGACAATTAGCCGCTTAAACCGGATTTGCCCCGGCAAAATTGATACCTATGTGCTTGATTTTGTGAACACTGCGGAGGATATTCAGGAGGCTTTCCAAGCGTTCTATGCAGAGACCAGCCTGGAATCTGAAATCAATGTCGATTTGATTTATACCGCACAGAAAAAATTGCGGGAGTACAAGCTTTACACCGATGAGGACATCGACCTTGTTACATCAATCTACCTTGACCCTGAAAACAATAAGAATAATGTGGCCTTGCAGGGAAAGATTACAAATGCTTTGTTGCCGGTTGCAGAACACTATAATAACAATTTGGATCAGCAGCAGCGGTATGATTTTCGCCGGCAGATACGTAGCTTTGTGAAGTGGTATAACTATATCACCCAGATTGTCAGAATGTTTGATAAGGACTTGCATAAAGAATATATTTTTTGCAGTTATCTCTCGCGTCTCCTGCCTAGTGATGAAACAGAGGTATGGGATCTGGGAAACAAAGTTGCATTGGAGTACTATAAGCTAGAGGAGACTTTTACAGGTTCTATTTCTCTGGAAAAAGACAGATCTGGCCAGTATGAAACACCAATCATGAAAAAGGGAGCTACCAAGCAGGAGAGCAAAAGCCAGCTTGAAGAAGTGATTGAAAAATTTAACGATCACTATGCAGGAGAAATCACAGAAGGCGACCGGATACTTGCGGAGATTCTTATGAGTAAGATGTCTAAGGATGATGTGCTGCGAAAGTCTGCCCAGCAGGATGGAGAGCAAATTTTCGTCAACAGTGTGTTTTCTAAAGCCTATGACAAAACCGCAATGGATGCTTACAAGGAGAGTAGCCAGGCATTCAGCATTTTGTTTAGTGATCCAAAGAAATATGCTGCTCTGAAAAGCGCTCTGGCTGAAATTATGTATCGTGAGTTTTGCCAAGAGTGATATTTGGGGTGAAGAGTATACAGGATTAGCATGGTGATAAATTTGATGAGCGATTTTGCGTGGTATAATGATTCTTAACACTGAATTTTCTTGCTCCACTTCTGGCAACACAATGGCAACAAAAAATCAGATAGCCTCTACTATCTGAATAATGAAAAGAATACCAATACTCTGAGCGAAATCCCATAAGCAAATCTGTTTAGAAAACATCTAACAGGAGCGAGTGGGAATGAGGAGATTTCATTCTGTCTCCGGCTCTTGCGGTGCTTTAGCCGGGAAAACGGTGCTTTTAAGAAAAAATTTTTTGTATCTGATAATACTTTCCCAATTCACACCTCTTGGATTTCAGTCAGATCATCACAGGTCTTTAAGTGCAACGCATAGCTTATTAATAACAACAGGTCTTACCGATTTTTGCAAATCGGTAAGACCTTTTTATGTTTTATGATTGATTCTTTCATAATTCCAAACGGAAAACCAGTAACAGATCAGCGGCCAAATTTCTGATAAAGGAAAACTACCTAGTCTCTGCTACGGGTTCCTATGCTATTTGTTCCCGTTAAGTTGCCACTGGGCACTGTGACTCTGTAGTTCCACCATACGGCGGTAGAGTCCTCCTTTTCCCATCAGCTCCGCCGGAGTTCCCTGCTCAGCTACATGGCCATTTTCCAGCGCCACGATGTGGTCCGCCCCGGCCACGGTGCGCATCCGGTGGGCGATGACCAGCACCGTCTTGCCTGCCAGCAGGCGGGAGAGCGCCCCCTGCACCTTGGTCTCGTTCTCTACATCCAGGCTGGCGGTGGCCTCGTCCAGCAGGACGATGGGGGCA
>OASY01001210.1_pt1 | contig 12132 bp, 9 predicted proteins | sample 1501231 | NCBI WGS metagenome assembly OASY01 (sample SAMEA2579917, study PRJEB22360) | human gut metagenome | biome: human gut; feature: human-associated habitat; material: faeces | place: Denmark | collected 2008/2010 | reverse complement strand
CATTTTGGCCGTGGCCCGCGAACTCGGCTTCTCCAAGGTAACCGCGAACTCCATCGACGGCACCGCCAGTCGTGATCTGGTCGCCGAATTCGCTTTCATCGCAGCCATGGCAGGCGTTGACATCAGCCGACTGTCTGAAGAAATCATCATCTGGAACACCCAGGAGTTCGCGTTCGTGCGCCTTGACGACGCCTATTCCACCGGCTCGTCCATCATGCCGCAGAAGAAGAACCCGGATATTGCGGAACTTGCACGAGGCAAGTCCGGCCGTCTCATCGGCGATCTGGCTGGTCTTCTCACCACGCTGAAGGGCCTGCCCACCGCTTATGCACGTGATCTTCAGGAAGACAAGGAAGCCGTGTTCGACCAGGTCGACACGCTGGAAGTGCTCCTTCCCGCGTTCACCGGCATGGTCGGCACCATGGTCTTCAACAAGGAACGCCTCGAAGCGGAAGCGCCGACCGGTTTCGCCCTCGCCACCGACATCGCCGAATGGCTGGTGAAGAACGGTGTGCCGTTCCGCCACGCGCACGAGCTTTCCGGTGCATGCGTGAAGATCGCCGAAGACCGCGGCCAGGAACTGTGGGACCTGGCCGACGATGACTTCATCGAGGTCTTCAAGGAATTCCTTCCGGCCGACAAGGCTCCCGAAGTGCGCGAAGTGCTATCCACCGAAGGTTCTGTTTCCGCCCGCAATGGCAAGGGAGGCACGTCTCCGCTGCGCGTGCGCGAGCAGATCGTTTCCGCGAAAACCGCCATCGAACAGCTGCGTGCCTTCGCCAACTCCGTCAGCGACGGCCCGGCATACAAGACGCCGGAATCATTGCTCAAATAATTACAGCAACAGTACATAGCAAAGGCAAAGCGGTGCCACTGACACGAACGCAGATACAGCAGCTTGTTCGACTTCACGGCCAGGAGATACTGTGCCATGAGCATATGCAGATCGAAAGAGTCTGTTACCAGCATGGCGTGGTCACCACGTTTGCTCATTCCATCCGTGTGGCCTGTCTGGCCGTATGGATCGCTGACAGGCTGCGCTTATGGCATAGGGTGGATTTGCATTCGTTGATTCGCGCCGCTTTGCTGCACGATTATTTTCTTTACGACTGGCATGCTCATGATGGCGGCCGTCATCGTATGCATGGTTTCACCCATGGTGGCACCGCCATGCGCAATGCCGTGCGCGATTTCCATCTCAATAGAGTGGAACGTGACAGCATCGAGAATCATATGTTTCCTTTGACGCCGATACCGCCTCGGTATCTTGAAGGGTATTTGGTGACTGTCGCGGATAAGATCAGCGCCACACGGGAAACGGTCAGTCTTGAGCGCTTCTACAAGCCGAAAGTCAATATGCATACAAGTGGAAAGTGACGGCGCGAAAGCATGCTCATGCTGGAATACCTGTTCTTATGGTTCCTGTTCTATTCATTTGCCGGATGGGTATATGAATCGATTCTCGTGTCCGTTTCGGAACGTCGCTTGGTGAATCGTGGCTTCCTGAATGGTCCCATCTGCCCGATCTACGGTTGCGGAGCCGTTCTTGCGATTGTGCTGCTGCATGATCTGCATAATCCTTTCGCGGTTTTTCTCATTTCTTCAATCGGTGCATGCATGCTTGAATATGTCACGTCATGGGGCATGGAAAAGCTATTCCACGCACGATGGTGGGATTACAGTCATCGCCGATTCAACATTCAAGGGCGCATTTGTTTGCTTGGAGCGATTGTGTTCGGTCTGCTGGGTGTGCTCATCACCGATGTGATACAGCCTGAAGTGAATCGCATTACACAGATGATTCCTTTGCCAGTAGTGCACTGGATGTGCGTGATTTTCATGGCGTTTATCGTCGCGGATACCATTATTACAGTGCTTGGCATCATCGATTTGGCCGACAATCTTGCGAAGTTCAGCGAAACCGTGCAGGCATATGCGGAGAAAGCCGGTGATTCCCTGCAATGGGGCAAAGACATTTTCCGAGACAAATTCCGCGACAAGGTGCAAGACAAGGTCCAGGATTGGTCGGACTCCTCGCAGGAGATTCTTGCCAATATGCAGGCCACTGCCGCATCTATCCTGAACAAGCAGCAGCGTCGTATGATTAACGCATTCCCGCGTCTGCGTTTCACGGATTCCATCAAATACAGCAAGATCATCGAAACTCTGCACGAAATGCTGCGTCGCAAATAATCGTGCAATAAGCAACAGCATGAAATCGCCTGCCGCTCGAAAGAACGACAGGCGATTTCATTATTGTTTGCGATATGCGATTTGCATGACAATCACGCTATGACAGTCCATCGGATCGTTTACGGATTTCGTATGGAGTGGGCGCTTCCAGCGACGTGTCCGATCCCTTGTAGTCGGTGATGCCCGCACCGACATTCGGATGTTGCGCGGAATACACTTGGTCGGCGCAATACAGCACGAGCAGCACGGCGGCCACGATGCCAAGCTTTCGCGCATCGATTCTGCTGAGCAGGTTGTCGAGGGCCGGAGCCAGCAGATATACGATGGCCAATCCGCCAAGGCCGAACGTCAATAATCCTTCGGCGCAGATACGGCCGTTGATATTTAGAAAGTATCCGGTGTAATCCCACCAGCGTTGACCATCATGCGTCATCTCCAGATACCACGATGAGAAGTATTCCAAGCAGCCGCACAGCACCATAGCCGCGACGAATTCAAGCGCTGGCTTTTCGCGCAGCTTTTTGAGCAGAACCAGAATGATCACTCCGCCGGTGCCATAGATGGGCAGCCAAGGGCCATGCAGCGTGCCACGGTTCACGAACATGTCTTCGGAAATAAATGCGAGACTTACCTCCCACACCCAGCCGACGAAGCAAAAGATGAAGAACATCATGATCAGATTGACCAGTGAGTAGCTGCGGTCGGCGCTGATGGTACGTGATTCACGGAATTTGAACGGCATCGGAGCAGGCGCAAGACGCCCCGGATAAATGGAGCCATTCAGAATATTCTCGCCGATCTGCATCTGGTGAAGATCCTCACGATACTCTTCATAGCGGTTCACTGCGCTGGCATGCAGAATGCGGATGCCAAGCCACTCAGAAAGAAATCCTGTGAATCCATGCGGCTTGGGCGCTGGAACAAGATTCTGTTCCAGCTGTGCTACGGATTGGGCGACATCGGCGTACGTGGTATGGAGCGTCTGCGGCTCGGCCTTGAAGTACAGGTATTCGTCGTTGAGCATCTCACTGCCTGCAATGCCGGTAGTCTTGGCCATCGAACGCACGTACACATAGTATTCCGCGAAGAACGCGGCATTGTAGCCATTGGAATAGAAGATGCCGCTCAAGCCGAAGGTGATAAGGTTGAGCAGGTACCAGCCGAGGAACGAGCAGTCCGCCACGAAGCATTCCCATTTATGCCCTTTCATCATGCGTCGGGACAAGCGAATGGCGTCCAAAGCCTCGATATTCGGATTCTCCGCAACGATGTACGGCACCATACGGTAGGAATATTGCTTGATGAAGAAGCCGACGATGGTGAGACTCCAAAGGAACAGGAACACGTTTTCCACAAACATGGTCCATGCCATGCGCGGCCATTTGCGCGTGTGAATGGGGTAGAAGAAGCGACTTGCCGGAAGCTTGTTATAGGAACGTCCTTCCAACAGCATACGTGCCATGACGATGCGGTATGTTTCTTGAATGAACAGCCAGACGAAAATGTAGACGGCCAGCGAGAGTATTACCGGCACGGCGATGGAGACGCCGCCGTTATGGGTGACGGAATTAATGGCGTCGGCCACGGCGATCACCATCGAGCCGGATGCAAACGAGTTGAGCAGGGACGCGATTACTCCGCGGCGACGGCCGAACGTGGCGTCGGTATCGTTGTTGACGATCTGCTCTTGGTTTTGCTTGACCTTTTCACGGGCATCGTTTTCATTGCCTACGGCAAGATCCTGCAATACGTCATACATGTCGTTGGATTGCGTGGAATCCTCCGTTTGCGGGGTGCTGATCGAAATGTTGGTGCTGACCGAGAGCGTCGATGAAGTGTACGCAACACCGAACACCGAAGCGAACAGGCAAATGGCGACTATCATCCAATAATGTTGTCTCTGGGCTTTCTTAGCCGCAACCTTCATGCCTTTGCGGTCCATGCAGGTATCTCCCTTCTTGATATGGGGATGCTCCTTCTAACTTTACCTGTATGCACGATGGTTGGTGGATGATGGGGAAACACCGCGTGTGCCTGTCTTCATCTTCTGCGAAACTGTAGGGTGCGTAAAACGCAGTATCATCCGCAATTCAATAGGGAGAAAACACAGCTATGGCTCACGTCATCGATTTCAAGGAGGCCGGTTTCGAGTCCGTCCTCGATGAACTGGAATGGCGCGGGTTGATTTCCCAGTCCACTGACAGGGATCGACTCGCCGAAGCGTTGAACGGAGATCCCATTTCCTATTATTGCGGTTTCGATCCGACTGCTGCCTCTCTGCATATCGGCAATCTGGTGCAGCTCATCAACATGCGTCACCTTCAGGCAGCAGGCCATCATCCGATTGCCCTGGTCGGCGGCGCCACCGGCTTGATCGGCGATCCTCGCCAATCGGGCGAACGTACGCTCAATCCGAAAGACGTCGTGGCTGGTTGGGCCGAGCGTCTGAAGGCGCAGATCGGCGGCATTCTCGAAGTGGAAGGCAGCAATCCGGTCCGTTTCGTGTCCAATTACGATTGGATCGCCTCCATGAACGTCATCGACTTCCTGCGTGACGTCGGCAAGAACTTCCGTTTGGGTACCATGCTCGCCAAAGACACCGTTGCCCGTCGACTGAATTCTGAAGATGGCATTTCATTCACCGAGTTCAGCTACCAGGTGCTGCAGGGCAACGACTTCCTGCACCTGTTCGACGAATACCATTGCGTGCTTGAGCTTGGCGGATCCGACCAGTGGGGCAACCTCACGTCCGGTCTTGACCTGATCCACAAGGTACGTGGCGTGGATGTGAACGTGTTCACCAGCCCGATTATCACCGACGCTCAGGGTAAGAAGTTCGGCAAGTCCGAAGGCAACGCCGTCTGGCTTGACGGCACTATGCTGAGCCCGTACAAGTTCTACCAGTTCTGGTTCAACCGCCCTGACAGCGAGATGGAGAACCTGCTGAAGGTGTTCACGTTCTTGCCGAAGGCGGAGATCGAACGTCTTGTGGAGGAAAGCAAGACCAATCCGGGCGCGCGTGAGGCGCAACGCACCTTGGCTTGGGAGGTCACCAGCCTGGTTCATGGTGAGGAAGCCACCCGACAGGCCATCGAGGCCGCCGGTGCGCTGTTCGGCCGTGGCGGCGATCTTGCGGGCGTTGACGAGTCCACGCTCGAAGCTGCTCTTGACGGCGTGAAGATCGACGGCGAGTTCGCCAAGGCCGCGGTGGGCGACCGTGTGGCGGAAGCCGGCATGAAGGCCGGACTGTTCAAGTCGATTTCCGAAGCGCGCAAGACGATTAAGGCTGGCGGCGTGTATCTGAACAACGCCCGTGTTAAAGACGAAGAGCAGGTTTTGAACGAAAATGACTTCCTGCATGGCCGTTTCGCATTGATTCGTCGCGGCAAGAAGGCCCTCGGCGTCGTCGAAAACGTGTGAGGCAATCACGAGCGGCGTAAACAAACGTAAACAAAGAACAAACGAAGACCATTTTCAAGGAATACAAGGAATATAAGGAACAGCATGGCAGAAGAACAGCGCGGATCGCGCGGCAAGTCCTACGGCAACCACAAGTCCTACGGCTCGGGCAAGCCGGGCGATCGCGGCGGCAAGGGATTCAAGCCGCGTGGCAATGGCGGCAAGTCCTACGGCCACAAGTCCGGCGGCTTCCACAACGACGATCATAAGGGCGGATACCGCAAGGGCAATGGCGGCAATTTCCACCGCGACCGCGATTTCCGTCGTGACGGTGAGGGGGAAGGCCAGGAGCGTCGCTTCCATAACGGTCCGCGCAAGTTCAACCGTGACGGCGAGCGTCGTGACGATCATCGCGATTATCGTGGCGGTCGTGGAGACAATCCTCGCTACCAGCGCGATGGCGAGCGTTCCGGTTTCCGTCGTGACGATCGACGTGACGGAAACCGTAAAGACTTCCACCGTGACGGCGACCGTCGTAACTTCCGTCGTGAAGATGGCGACCGTCGTAACTTCCACCGCGATAATGATCGCCGTGATTTCCATCGTGATGGTGATCGTCGTAACTTCCGTCGTGACGACCACCGTGGCAATGATCGTCGTGATGGCGGACGCCGTAATTTCCGTGATGGCGAGCGTAAGGAGTTCCGTCGTGACGATCAGCGCCGTGACTTCCACAAGGATCGCGACCAGCAGCAGCGCGAGGAGCGTCGCGAGTTCACCCGCGAAGAGAAGATGGCCTACCGTGAGGAGAAGCGTGGCGAGTACATGGCCAAGCCGCGCCGCAATTCCGATGGCACGGTGAGCTTCCCCTCGCAGAACCCGTACACGCATCGTCGTCCTGATGAGCCGAAGATGCCGAAGGGCATCGAATGGCGTATGCTCACCACCGACGATCGCGAACGCCTGCGTGGCCTGTCGAAGGAACATGCGGAAAACATTGGTCTGCACATTCTTGCCGCGTACACGCTTGAGGAGAGCAACCCGGAGCTGGCCCTCGAACATGCCAAGTGGGTGGCCCGCCAGGCTTCCCGCATCGATTTCGCCCGCGAGACACTCGCCTTCGTGGCATACCGTCAGGGTGATTACAAGCTTGCCTTGCGTGAGTTCCGCACCGCGTTCCGTATGAACGGTTTCCTGGATTATCTGCCGTTCATCGCCGACTGCGAGCGTGGCGTGGGCGAGCCGAAGAAGGCCATCGAAGTGGCTGTGAGCGACGACGCCAAGTATCTGCGCGGTGAAGCCAAGGCTGAAATGTTCTTGGTGTACGCTGGCGCTCTGGGCGATCTGAAGATGTGGGACAAGGCCATCGAGATCGTGCACACGCTGGGCCGTTCCAAGGGATTGGCCGGCGAATACCGCATGCGTGCGGTGCAGGCCGAACAGTATTTCCTTGAAGAGGCCGGCCGTACCGATGAGGCCATCGCATTGGATCGTCTGCTCGACAAGCTCGAACTGCAGTACGCCGATGTTGAGGATGATGAGACTTCCGACGATCTGGTTGTCGAATACGACATGCAGGAGCTGAACGACGAACTCATGGACGTGCTTGGCATTTCCGAAGATGACGCGCAGTACGCTCCGGAAGACCCTGAGAATGAGGAAGACGAATCCGAAGCCATCGACGAGAACGGCGAAACCAACGACGAAACCCAGCTTGAGGCCGAAGAGACGGAAGCAGGCGCGGAATCCGATGACGAGCCGGCAGAAGCTGACGATGCTGCGGAAGATGACGCCGATGATGACGGTGAGGCTGAAGAGGCCGAAGAGTCTTCGGATGCTTCTTCCGAATCCTCCGAAGATAACAAGTGAGGTGACGTGGCCCGCATGCTGAAGTCCACGAATCAGCCGCTCAGCGAAGCATACTCGCTGGCACTGCTTGATCTTGACGGCGTGGTCTACCGTGGTAAGAACCCGGTGGAACATGCTGCCAAGAATATCCGCAAGGCCGAATCCTTGGGCATGACGGTGGAATACACCACCAACAATTCGTCCCGACTTCAGGCCGTGGTGGCAGACCAGCTGAAGGGGTTCGATTTGGATGTCGAATCCTGGCAGGTCATCACCTCGTCGGTTGTCGCCGCGCGCATGGTGGCACGTGCCGTGCCTGAAGGTTCGAAGGTTTTCGTGCTTGGCGCCCAGCATCTGCGTGAGGAAGTGGCCAAGCAAGGTCTTGAAGTCGTCGATTCCGCAGAAGCGCAGCCGGTCGCCGCCATCCAAGGATGGTATCCCGACATGTCTTGGAACGAAATGGCCCAAATCGCCTATGCCGTTGAGCATGGCGCGACCTATTTCGTGACCAATCGTGATCTGACCATTCCTCGTGAGCTTGGCATCGCGCCGGGATGCGGTTCCATGATCATGGCGGTGATCAATGCCACCGGTGTGGAACCGGTTTCGTCCGCAGGCAAGCCGGAATCCGCCATGTATGACGAGGCGCGCATTCTCGCAGCCCATGATGATGGCGAGCCGGTGGACAAGGAACAGTGCCTCGCCATCGGCGACCGTCTCGACACCGATATCGAGGCGGGCAATCGGGGCGGGTACGATTCCCTTGCGGTGTTGACCGGCGTCACCGATCCGCGCGAACTCATGTTCGCTCCGGCGTATCTTCGCCCGACCTACATCGCCAAAGATCTGCGGGGCTTGAACGAGCCCGCTCCTGAAGTGGTGCATGATGAGGGCGCATGGCTGTGCCGCGATGCGAAGGCCCGCGTTGACGGCGACCGCCTGTATGTCACCGACATCACCAGTGTCGACGGGTTGCGTGCCGCATGCTGCGCCATGTGGGCCGCGGCCGACAGCGGGCGAGATGTGAGTGGCGTGATCGTTCCGGAATTCCGTATTTCCTAACGAACAATTCGTACCGATTATTGGAAAACCATTGCGAAACAGTGATTCCACTCAGGTTGTTCGTCTTGACGTTGCGTTGTTGGAACGTGGTCTGACCGACAGTCGTTCCAAGGCGCAACGTCTGATCGCGGATGGCAAAGTCAGTGTGAACGGTGTCACCGTCACCAAAGCATCGGCGAAAGTCGGTGGTGATGACGTCATCGCCGCCGATAGGGGAGACGGCTACGTTTCCCGTGGCGCATACAAGCTTGTCGGCGCGTTCGAACGGTTCGCCGACGTCGGATTGCGTTCCGCGCAAGGATTACGTTGCTTGGATATCGGCGCGTCCACCGGCGGTTTCTGCGACGTGCTATTGCGCAATGATGCCGCGCAGGTCATCGCTTTGGATGTCGGCCATGGGCAATTGGATCCGAAAATCGCGCATGACGACCGTATTATCGAAATGAGCGGCGTCAATATTCGCGACGTGTATGCGGAGGATTTGCCGTATCGTCCGGAAATGATTGTTTCCGACGTATCGTTTATTTCGCTGACATATGTGATTCCGGTGATCGCAAGAATCGCCGCACCGCAGGCGCAGATCGTGCTGCTGGTCAAACCGCAGTTCGAGGTCGGCAAAGGCAACCTTGGGAAAAACGGGATTGTCGAAAGCCAGGAATTACGCGAACAGGCGCTGTCCTCCGTCGTGGCATGCGCGGAACGCAACGGGCTTGACGTGCGCGCCACAACAGTATCTCCCATTGAAGGCACGCATGGCAATATCGAATATCTGCTGTACGCGGTCATGCAGTGAAACAGCGACCGGTTGAGAGAACCGTGTCTGCAGTGTAATCAAGGCAAATAAGATAAGTAAAAGAAAAACCGGAAATCATGATTATGAAATTCCGGATTTTTCCATATGGAAAGAGCGTGTCAGCTGCGTAGGAACCGGTCGATTTGATTCTGCTTGCCCATGATGATGAGTTCGTCGTTGCGGTGCATGATGAGCTCTTTCGAACCGTATTCGAATTCCTTGCCCGGCGATTTGATGCCGACCACGGTAATGCCGAAGCGTTCATGCACGCGAGCGTCTTCGATGGTGTAGCCGACCACATGCGCGGGGGTATGGATTTTGACGACGTTGTACGCGCCTTCAAGCTCGATGTAGTCAAGATAGTTGCCGGACACAAGATGTCCGACGCGTTTGCCGGCGTCGGTTTCCGCGTTGATGATGTGGCGTGCGCCGATGCGTTGCAGAATGCGGGCGTGTTCCTTCGACACGGATTTGGCCCAAATGTCGGAGATGCCGGCGTCGAGCAGATTGCCGGCGGTAATGACGGAAGCTTCGACGCTGTCGCCGATAGCCACGACGGCCGTGTCGAAATCGGATGCGTTGATCTGCTCCAACGCCATCACATCGGTCATGTCGGCCTGCACGGTGGGAATCTGCGAAGACCAACGGTTCACCAGTTCGCCGTCTTTGTCGACGGCGAGCACATCCTGGCCCATCATGTCGAGCGTGGTGGCCACAGAGCTGCCAAAACGCCCCAAACCAACTACGAGAACGCTTCTGGTGTTGTTGGCCATGATGTTATGCACCTTTCGAAATTCCATCTTCAAAAATCTATATTCATGTGTGATTGCAGGCAACTGCAAGTATATGAAGCCGTATCGTCAGCCGACCACGATCTGCTCGGTGGGGTAGCGGACGGCCTCGAGATTGTGTGGACGCGAAATCGCGTAGGCGATGGTGAGCGGTCCGAGACGCCCGATGAACATGGTTGCGGCGAGAATGTATAGCACCGTGGGGCTGCTTTCACTGGCTACGCCCACCGAGTAGCCACCCAGTCCGAACGCGGAGCAGGTATCGAACAGTGCGTCGCACAGCGAGCAGCCGGTGATGATCATCAGCGCCATCGACACCACGGTGACCAGCATGAGACATGCCGTGCTTACGGCCAAGGCGGGGCCCAAACGCGCGCCTGGGGGGGGGCATCGAGCCGCCTGCGTGTGGATGCGGCGGTGGAATGCGTTGATGTCGTGGCGTCCGGTGAATGCGGCACGACAGGTCAGCAGGGTCACCGCGAACGTGGTGACGCGGATGCCGCCTGCGGTCGAGGTGCTGCCACCGCCGATGAACATGACGATGGACAGGAACACTTTGGTTGCGTCGCTGACGCCTGGCATCCACGACAGGTCAAATCCGGAGCTTCGTGGCATGACGGCCGCGACCATGGCGTGCCAGAGGCGCGGCTCGATGCCGTTTCCGGCGAACAGCAGCTTGTTGTTCCATTCCATCAGCAGGAACCACGTGAACGAGGCGATCACAATGCAGAACGTGGTGGTCAGTGTGAGCTTGGTGTGCAGGCTCCAACGCTTCGGAGGACGACGCATACGCCAGGAACGCATCAGGTTCAGCAATACCGGGAAGCCAAGGGTTCCGCAGAAAGCGCTGGCTAGGATCGGCAGGCCGACCGCCCAGTTGTTGACATGCAGACCGGCGCCGTCGGGGGTGAAGCCGGCGTTGTTGTACGCCATGACCGCGAAGAACAGCGATTCCCACAATGTGTGGCGCACATTACCGTGGTTGACCTTGTAGAGGCCGGGGAACAATGCGACGAATGTGATGCCTTCGATGACGAATGCGGTGGTGATGACTACGGTGAGCACGCCTTTGATTTCACCGAGCTTGGTAGTGCCGAGTTCGTTGGCGGTCAGCATGCGCTGCGTGGCCTTGAGATGGTGGTTCACGGCCAATGCGATCAAGGAGGCGAATGTCATGACGCCAAGGCCACCCATCTGCACGGCGAAGATGAGCACGCCTTGGCCGAAGGTGGTCCAATGCGTGGTGGAGTTGACGATGGAGATTCCGCATGTGGAAATGGCGGATACTGCGGTGAAGAACGCGGTGGTGAACGTAGTGGTTTCGTCTTTCGGCGTGGCAATGGGCGTCATCAGCAACGTAGTGGACAACGCCGCGAGCGTCAGAAAGTAGAAGATGGTCAGACGGCCTGGATGGTTGACGAGTCGGCGCGTGAGGCCGCGCTTGCGTGGCTTGCGGTCTTCCGCCATGGCCTTCTCGAAAGTATCTCCCGAGAACCACCATGCGTAGCCATGTGAGGCCTCACGATTGGAGGAGGACTCGTCAAAGACGAGGTTTGACATGCCGTTCCTCTCTCCTTTTCTTACGATGTTCGGTCTTCGTTCCTGTGAGCTATTGTAAGCATATGTGCGACTAACAGGCTATTTGACGGCTGACATTCCTGATTCGTGGCTTGCATCGGAGACGGATTTGAGGCGTGTTCGCGGGTTTTGGCATGTTTTCGACGCGCATTGCCGGTTTTCGTTCATTTGTTCGATTACACTGGAGGTCGGTGACGTCTTCATGGGCGTTTTCCATAGGGCGTTTCCTTTTGCTGGAAAGGGATTAACGATGTTCGGTACCCGTCATGCGGTGGTGGTGACGCATAGTCGTCTGAGGGAGAGTGGCACGGTGGTTGAGGAGGCTGTCGGGCAGCTGACCCAGGCCGGTTTCGAAGTGTCGATCATTGACAATATCGAGGCGCCGGATTTCGGCAAGCAGCCGCCGGTGGTTTCCGAACGTACGCACTCAGTAAAAACGAGCTGCAAATCACCCTGAAAAGCGCCTAC
>OASY01001207.1_pt1 | contig 12159 bp, 8 predicted proteins | sample 1501231 | NCBI WGS metagenome assembly OASY01 (sample SAMEA2579917, study PRJEB22360) | human gut metagenome | biome: human gut; feature: human-associated habitat; material: faeces | place: Denmark | collected 2008/2010 | reverse complement strand
GTCCTCTGACCGCCCCCAATTTCTGTATGCTTTTGCGAAAGCATATCGGAAGCGCCAGAATCATTTCCATCACCCAGCCTGGGCTGGAGCGTATTCTGGAGTTTGAGCTGGAGCATCTGGATGAAATGGGCGACCTGTGCAGGAAAAAGCTGATTGTAGAGATCATGGGAAAGCACAGCAATATCATTTTCTGTAAGGATGACGGCACAATCATTGACAGCATCAAGCATGTGTCTGCCAATATGAGCTCTGTAAGGGAGGTTCTGCCCGGAAGGGAATACTTTATCCCTCAAACCGTGGCAAAAGAAAATCCTCTGACTGTCACAGAAGACACATTCTGCCAGATTATGAAATCTGCGCCTATGCCGGTGCAGAAAGCCCTGTACAATCACTTTACAGGCATCAGCCCCATTGTAGCAGAGGAGGTCTGCCATCTGGCTTCCATTGATTCCGATCTGTCCGCCAACGGGCTGTCTGAAGCAGAGCTGATCCATTTATCCCATACCTTCAGCCTGCTGATGGAGGATGTAAAAGAAGGACGCTTCTCTCCCTCTGTCATCTATGACGAGGACGGACCTCTGGAATACGCCTCTATCCCTCTGACCTGTCTGGAAGGAAAAGGCTGCCGCAGAGAGGAGCAGGCTTCCATAAGCGCTCTCCTTGAAAACTACTATGCTTCCAGAGATACCCGCACAAGAATCCGTCAGAAGTCCGCTGATCTTCGCCGGATTGTCCAGACAGCCTTAGACCGCAATTACAAAAAATACGATCTGCAGTTAAAACAGCTAAAGGACACGGAAAAACGGGAAAAATACCGAATCTACGGAGAACTGTTAAATACCTACGGCTACGGGCTGACAGGCGGGGAAAAATCTTTTTCCTGCATCAATTATTATACAGGAGAGGAAATCTCCATTCCCCTGGACCCCCAGCTTTCTGCCAAGGACAATGCAAAAAAACATTTTGACAAATATAATAAGCTGAAACGAACCTTTGAAGCCTTAACCCAGCTGACCGACCAGACAAAGGCCGAAATCGACCATCTGGAGTCCATCAGTTCAGCGCTGGATATCGCTCTGGCAGAAAATGATCTGGTGCAGATCAAAGAGGAGCTGATGGAGTACGGATATGTGAAAAAGCGCCGTCAGGGGGACAAGCGGCCCAAAATCACCAGTAAACCCTTCCACTATCTTTCTTCTGACGGATACCACATCTATGTGGGCAAAAACAACTATCAGAATGAGGAGCTGACCTTCCGGTTTGCAAACGGAAATGACTGGTGGTTCCACGCCAAGGGTATCCCCGGATCTCATGTAATTTTAAAAAATGACGGAAAGGGAGAAATTCCTGATCGGGCCTTTGAGGAAGCCGGAGCACTGGCTGCCTACTATTCCAAAGGCCGTGAAAATGAAAAGGTGGAAATCGACTATATTCAGAAGAAAAATATAAAAAAAGTCACAGGAGCTGCACCCGGCTTCGTGATCTACCATACCAATTATTCACTGGTGGCGATTCCCTCCTGTGATTTAAAAGAAGCTGAATAGCAGACAGGCCCCTATGGTTTAAACGGGGCCTGTCTTTTTTACAGCATAAAACAGCCGGCCTGCAGGATTACTCCCACAGCCGGCTGATTTACTTTACTCAAAATCAACTAATTCCGTGCGTGAATTAGTTATACTTGCGCTTACGAGCAGCTTCAGACTTCTTCTTACGTCTTACGCTTGGCTTCTCGTAATGCTCTCTCTTACGAATTTCCTGCTGAATGCCAGCCTTTGCACAGTTTCTTTTGAATCTGCGTAAAGCACTGTCTAAGCTCTCGTTATCTTTAACAATTACGTTTGACATCGCTCACACCTAACCTCCCTCCAGTTGTGTAATTGTGCATAATACAACTGTTTGGGTATTTTTAGCACTGCTATGATTATAGCATAAAAATCCCATACGTCAAGAAAAAAATTATATTTTTTTCTTATTTTTATTTCCACAGTAAACTTTCGGGCAAAATGGATTATTTTGTCTGCTCTTCTACTGTTTCAACCGCTTTCTTAAGGGCCTCGTCTACTCCTGCCGGATTCTTTCCGCCTGCCTGAGCCATGTTGGGACGGCCTCCGCCGCCTCCGCCTACCAGACCGGCAATGGCCTTGATCAGATTGCCTGCGTGAACGCCCTTCTTCTGAGCAGCCTCCGTTGCGGTAGCCATCAGATTTACCTTTCCATCCATTACAGATGCGATTACAACTACGCCCTCGCCCAGCTTATCCTTTAACTGGTCGCCCAGGTTTCTCAGGCCGTTCATATCTACATCCGCTACTCTGGAAGCCAGAACCTTTACGCCGTTTACTTCTTTTACCTGGCTCATTACATCGCCCAGGGAGTCATTTGCCAGCTTGCTCTTTAATTTTTCATTTTCAGAGCTCAGAGCCTTAATTTCCTCTAAAAGAGCCTCAATCCGGGAGGTTAAGGATGCAGGAGTGGTCTTGGCTGCCTTTGCCGCCTCATGAAGCTCCTCTTCCACCTCTGCATAGTGCTTCATCAGTCCGTCGGAGGTAAGAGCCTCAATACGTCTTATGCCTGCTGCAATGCCTGCTTCAGAAAGGATCTTAAAGGAAGCAATGGCGCTGGTATTTGCCACATGGGTACCGCCGCAAAGCTCTGTGGAGAAATCTCCCATCTTTACCACGCGGACCTTCTCGCCGTATTTTTCACCGAAGAGGGCCATAGCGCCTGTCTTCTTTGCCTCATCCAGGGTCATAACCTGTGTTTCAACCGGAAGGGAAGCGCTGATCTCTGCATTTACCATATCTTCCACCTTTTTGATCTCCTCAGGAGTCATGGCAGAGAAATGGGTAAAGTCAAAACGGAGTCTGCCTGCGTCCACATAGGAGCCTGCCTGCTCTACATGGCTTCCAAGAACGGTTCTTAAAGCCTTCTGAAGCAGATGGGTCGCACTGTGGTTTCTGCAGGTTAAGGCGCGGTTTCTCTCGCATACGGACAAAGTTACGGCTTCTCCAACGCGGAGCATTCCCTTTGTCATCACGCCTACATGGCCGATCTTTCCGCCCTGAAGGTGAATGGTGTCCTTAACCTTGAACTCACCGTTTTCATTGGAAATGATACCCTTATCGCCCTGCTGGCCGCCCATGGTGCCATAGAAAGTGGTTTCATCTGTGATAATGGTTCCGGTCTGGCCGTCTGTAAGCGCCTCTACAAGCTCCTCCTCTGTAGTCAGAACGGAAATCTTAGAATCCACGCTCAGCTTGTCATAGCCTACGAATTCAGAGGTAATAGCCGGATCGATGGACTGGTATACGGTCACGTCTGCACCCATGTAGTTGGTTGCCTTGCGGGCCTTGCGGGCCTTGTCCTTCTGCTCCTTCATGGCAGCATTAAAGCCTTCCTCATCAACGCCGCAGCCCTTTTCCTCCAGGATCTCTCTTGTCAGATCCAGGGGGAAGCCGTAGGTATCGTAAAGCTTAAATGCATTTTCTCCGGATAAGGTCTTTTCACCGGCAGAAACCATGGAAGCCTCCATCTCGGCAAGAATGGCAAGACCCTGGTCGATGGTCTTATTAAACTTATCCTCTTCCTCGCTCAATACCTTAAAGATCATGGACTGCTTCTCTTCCAGCTCCGGATAACCGTCCTTGGAAAGGTCGATTACGGTCTTTGAAAGGTCTGCCAGGAACTTTCCTTCGATTCCCAGCTTGCGTCCATGGCGGGCAGCGCGGCGCAGCAGGCGGCGCAGCACATAGCCTCTGCCCTCGTTGGAAGGCATGATGCCGTCGGAAATCATAAAGGTGCAGGACTTGATATGGTCTGTGACAATACGCAGGGAAACGTCGGTCTCATGCTCCTTCTGGTATTCCTTGCCGGACAGGGCGCATACGCGGTCTAAGAGAGCCTTGTTTGTATCCACCGTAAACAGGGAATCTACGCCCTGAACCACTACAGCCAGGCGCTCCAGTCCCATACCGGTATCAATATTTTTCTGCTTTAATTCGGAATAATTGCCGTGGCCGTCATTGTCAAACTGGCTGAATACGTTGTTCCAAACCTCGATATAGCGGTCGCACTCGCAGCCTACGGTACATCCGGGTTTTCCGCAGCCGAACTTCTCGCCTCTGTCATAGTAGATCTCAGAGCAGGGGCCGCAGGGGCCGGAACCGTGCTCCCAGAAGTTGTCCTCTTTTCCAAAGCGGAAAATACGGTCTGCAGGAATACCGATTTCCTTATTCCAGATCTCAAAAGCCTCGTCGTCATCTACATAGATGGAGGGGTACAGGCGGTCCGGATCCAGGCCGACTACTTCTGTTAAAAATTCCCAGGACCAGTGAATGGCCTCTGTCTTAAAGTAATCGCCAAAGGAGAAGTTGCCCAGCATCTCAAAGAAGGTGCCGTGGCGGGCTGTCTTTCCGATATTTTCAATATCGCCGGTGCGGATGCACTTCTGGCAGGTAGTAACTCTTCTTCTGGGAGGGATCTCCTGTCCGGTAAAGTAAGGCTTTAAGGGAGCCATACCGGAGTTGATCAGCAGAAGGCTGTTGTCATTATGAGGCACGAGTGAAAAGCTCTTCATTGCCAGATGTCCCTTGCTCTCAAAAAATTCAAGGAACATACGGCGCAGTTCGTTCACTCCGCGGTACTGTGGTTCTTTCACTTTCTCTTCCTCCATATCCTTTGACGCGCAATATACGCGCATCTTAATTTGAAATCATAACCATAAGCGACATTTTACCATATTGACTTGTATTTATCAAGATATTTGCCCTCTATTTCGTTATTATCTCCATTGTGGCACGTTTCGGAGTATGCTACACTTACTCTCAGAATAATATGGCGCCGCAGCGAATGCGCCGGAAAGGATCCTTTTCCCCATGAACCAATCCCCATCCCAAACCACCCATCTTTTTACCAACCGTCAGATCACCGCCATGCTGCTTCCCCTGATGGCCGAACAGCTTTTGATCACCCTTATGGGCATGGTAAATACCTTTATGGTAGCCCATGTAGGCTCTTATGCCATTTCCGCCGTATCCCTGGTGGATTCCATCAATATTCTGGTGATCCAGGCCTTTTACGCCCTGTCTACCGGCGGAACCATTGTCTGCGCCCAGTATCTGGGGCAAAAAAAGACAGGGCATGCCATCCGCTCTGCTGAACAGACCCTGTTTATTGTAACGCTGATCTCTCTTGTAACAGCTGCATTCTGCATCCTGTTTGACCGGCAGATTTTAAGGCTGATCTTCGGGACAGTGGATGAAGAAGTATTTAACTCTGCTCGTACATACTTTTTCTATTCATCCCTCTCCTACCCATTTATCGCCCTGTATGATGCCGGTTCCTCCATCTTCAGAGCACAGAAAAATACCGGCTTTCCCATGGCCATGTCCCTGATCGCAAACATTGCAAATGTGATCGGAAATATCATTCTGGTGCTGATCCTGGGACAGGGTGTAGCAGGCGCCGCCATCTCCACTCTGGCTGCCAGGGCCTTATGTGCTCTGCTGGTTCTCCTGCGCCTTGTAAAGCCCAGGGAAAATCAGCCGGTCTATGTAGCCAATTATACCCGCATACGCCCCCATATGCCTTTGATCCGGCGGATTCTCCATATCGGTATTCCCGCAGGCATTGAAAACAGTATGTTCCAGTTTGGAAAGCTTGCTATCCAGTCCAGTGTGTCTACCCTTGGCGTTACCGCCATGGCAGCCCATGCAATGGCCTCCAATTTTGAAAGCTTTAACGGGATCGCAGGCATTGGCGTGGGAATCGGCCTTATGACCGTTACCGGACACTGTCTGGGAGCCGGAAGAAAGGACGAAGCGGTCTATTATGTAAAGAAATTCTGCGTGGCAGCAGAAATCGCCGTGGCCGGAAGCTGTATCCTTCTTTTCCTTTTAGCCCGCCCCATTGTCACCCTTTCAGGCATGGAGCCCGAAAGCATGCGTCTGTTTCTGGGACTTTTGACCTTCATCACCCTTGTAAAACCGATCATCTGGGTACCGTCCTTCATACCCGCTTATGGCCTGAGGGCCGCAGGAGATGTAAAATATACCATGGTCGTTTCCTGTCTTACCATGTGGCTGTGCCGGGTGTCCTTATGTATTTTTCTCATCCGCGGCCTTGGCGTGGGCCCTATCGCCGTGTGGATCGGTATGTTCTCCGACTGGATCGTGAGGGGAATCTTCTTTACAAAACGGTATATGAGCAGAAAATGGCTGGAGTTTCATGTGCTTTAACATAACCCCTGCCGTTTCCCCTCTCTCTTTTTCATTTTTTATAATTTAAGATAGAAAATCTCCGTATTTTATGGTAATATCAAACAAAAACGCTTTATCAGGAGGTACCGAATGAAAAATGTACTTATTATTTCAAGCAGCCCCAGAAAAAATGGAAATTCTCAGATGTTGTGTGAAGCTTTTAAAAAAGGGGTGGAAGAAAGCGGAAATTTCGCAAAACTGATCCGTCTGGCAGAAAAGAACATTGGATACTGCAAAGCCTGCGATTTTTGCATGAAAAATGATGGAGTCTGTGTCCAAAAAGATGATATGTCTGAGATCCTGGATGCATATAAAAAAGCAGACGTTCTGGTATTGGCAACGCCCGTATACTTCCACGGCGTTTGCGCCCAGATGAAAACCTTTATTGACCGTACCTATCCCATATGGCAGAATTTAGGAAAAAAAGAAATCTATTATATTGTTACAGCCGGTTTAGGCCGCGATATCATCGAATGTTCTCTGGGAGATCTGGACGGTTTTATTTTTCATCTGGAAAATCACGAAATAAAAGGGCGTATCTATGCGACAGACGTTACGGATGTCGGTGCTGTCAGCAAAACGCCCTTTATCAATATGGCTTATCAAATGGGATACTGCGTTTAAGCCTCCGATTATTTAAGCCTTCTTTTTTCCTCATAAAGCCCGATCAGATACGCTCCCACCTCTCTGCTGTAGCGCAGGGAGGGGAGTAATAGCGCCTCAGGAACTTTATTTAAAAACCACTGGGCCTCAAAATTCAGATTCCCTTCATATCCAATCTCTGCCAGTCCTTCCATGGCAGCCTTCCAGTCGGTTTTTCCCTGGAAAGGCATTACATGGATATTGTCCACGCCGGTCTGGTCGGACACATGGGTGACCTTCAGGCGGTTTCCGATGATTTTCAGAGATTTTTTCTGATCCTGCCCCATGATGCTGGCATGCTCCAAGTCCCAGCAGATGCCGATATTTTCTGCGCCCACCGCGTCTGTGAGCTCACACAGCTCCTCTGCATGATCCGCATAATAGCGTTTAGGCGCAATATGCAGATCCCACATATTTTCCACCGCGATTCCCACGCCGTGCTTTGCGGCAAACTCGCAGAGACGCTTAAAATACTCTGTATTGCCGGATCGGGAGGCTGCATAAACTGCATCTGCCGAAAAGGCCGTAGAGGGATGAACCACAAGCCAGGGAATCCCCATTTTCTCAGAGGCCAGGACACAGCGCTCCATGATGGTCTGGTGAAACTCATGATCGGCTTTGGGATTCAAAAAATCATATACATTGGCATGGCCCTGTTCGTAAGAGAGGCCATGTTCCTCCTTCAGCGCGCACATTTTTTCCGTATATGCTTCCCAGCGTTCATCTAAAAAAGGGCTTTTAAAGGTAATCAGGTCATGGAAGCAGAAATCGAATACCCTGTATCCCGCCTGGACACAGAGAAGGATTCCGCGCTCCTGGGAAATAGGCTCCATATTGATGCGTTCAAACACCATATTGGTTGAAGTAGACAGTTTCATTTCTCATTCTCCTCAAAACAGATCCGGCGGATGATCTCTGCCGCCCCGGCTCCACTTTCCTTTCTGGCAGTCAGGTCTGCACAGGCTTTGGTAGCTGCCTCTGCATTTCCCACTGCGGCTCCGACACCGGCTTGCGTCAGCATCTCATTGTCATTTTCATTATCCCCGATTGCCAGAACCTGCTCCATGGAAATCCCAAGTCCGGCGCAGATCTGCCTTACGCCGTAGATCTTTCCAAAGCCGGCCCGTACGATCTCAAGGCCCTGGTTTCCGTAATGGGTAATCTCACAGCTTCCCTCAAGAGGCTGCTCCCATTCCAGAAGGCTGGAAATTTCGCCCTGTTCATCGGAAATATTTACCTTATCCGCCCACAGGCTTTCCCATTCCTCTTCCCTCACCGGGCGGATTGGATGGTAGCTCCCCCGCTCTGCCTGCTTGCGCCGAACCGCTTCATTTTCCCGCATACAGTATTCTGTTCCGTTTAAGGAATACAGTACGGTCATTTCTCTTAAAAGCGCCGTCTCGATCAGAGGACGAAGCTCTAAAAGGCGAAGGGGATGGTTTTCCAGTATCTCATCCTTCCGGTAAATAAGCGTGCCATTGCAGGCGCATACGGGGATTTCGATTCCAAGTGACTCTGCAAAAGGCGTAATCATATAGGGCAGCCGGCCGGAGGCAAAGGTAAAGAGGATCCCCCTCTTTTTTAACTCTGCCGCCGCCTGCTCCACCTCTTTAGGGAACCCTTCTCCTCTGCGGATCAGGGTTCCGTCAATGTCGCTCACAACAAGACGTATGTCTTTTTTTCTTTTTTCTGTCATATTTTTCCTAGTCGTTAGCAGCATGATACTCGTCTAACAGAGCGTTGCATTCTCCTACGATTGCATCTACAGTTTCATCTATGGTCAGACTTCCCTCGCAGAACTGCAGCATCAGGTCTGTCATTACGCCGTTGATTTCATTATATACCAGATCCAGAGGCTCCTGTGCTAGAGGGGAAGAGCTCTTCATCTGATCCAGAGGAACCTTAAACTCAGGATGCTCCTCATAATAAGCTTTCATCTCATCCATTTCTTCTACCTGGTTATTGACAGGAATATAGCCGGAACCGGTAGAAAGGATATACTGTGCCTCAGGAGAGGAGCAGTACTGGAGCACATCCCAGGCTGCCTCTACCTTTTTCTCATCACCCAGATCAAACAAGGTCAGGCAGGAACCGCCCAGAGCTGCTCCGCTTCCGTCTGCTTCGGTGATTTTTGGAATAGGAGCTGCCTTCCACTGGAAGGAATCGCCTACCAGGCCGTCAATGGTGGCAAGACGGGAGGAGGACATCATGCACATGGCGGTAAGGCCGTTGGCAAATTCCTCATTCAGACTGTCTTCCACATACTTATAACCGCCTGTCTTTAAAAGGGCGTCTACCTTTTCCAGAACGGTTTTTAAGGTGCCGTCCTCACCAATGGTAAGCTTTGTCATTTCTCCTGCACGGCCGCCCTCATTATCACCCACAAAGGAATCCTCGGACTGCTGTACAATATAGTTCACCAGATGGTATCTCTTAATCTGAGCTTCAAAGCCGTAACGCTCTACACTGCCGTCTGCGCCCTTCTTTGTAAGCGCCTCCGTATACTGTGCCAGCTCATCCCAGGTAGCAGGCGGAGCATCAAAGCCCGCCTCCTTTAACGCATCCTCATTGTAGTAAAGAAGCATATTGGAGTTTGCAAAGGGAACCGCCATCAGCTTTCCGTCTGCTGTGCAGGAACGGAGCATAGGCTCATAGAAATCATCTTTTTTTACTGCGTTTTCTTCCTTTTCAATCCACGGGGTAAGATCGACGGTCCAGCTTAAATCCATCATGCTGGGGATGGTAGAGGTCAGTCCCTGGTTGATGTCGGGAGCATTTTTCCGGTCATCGGTCTGGTACGCTAAAATCGCCTTATCTGTTCCCTCATAGCCCTGGAACACCAGGTTTACATGGATGCCCTTTTCCTTTCCCTGCCCCTCATTATAATTAGAAATGACAGTCTCCAGCGCCTCTCCCGCAGAACCGTTTAAGCTGTGCCAAAAGGTAACAACTGTTTCTCCCTCTGCCGCTTTTTCTGTGGCCTTTGTTTCCTCTTTCGCCTCTGTTGCCGCCTCGGCTGCCCCGGTGGACACAACACTGTCATCTGTTGTCTTGACGCCTCCGCAGCCGGTGAGAGAACCAAGAATTGCCGCTGAGAGAATGGTTGTAGCAATCACTTTCTTTTTCATCATCTTGTATTCCTTTCTTACATGTCATTATGTACGTTTACGTCTGTAGCATCAGCCCTTTACAGCTCCGCCCATCATGCCGCCTACGATCTTGCGCTGGAAAAGCGCAAGCACCAGAACGGAGGGGATCAGGATAATGGTCGCTGCTGCCATCACAACGCCGAAATCACTGGACGCCTCTGTATTGAGCATGGTAATGGCTACCTGGGCCGTTCTCATTTCATTTACATTTGTCACGATCAGGGGCCACAGGTACGTATTCCAGGTTCCCACAAAGGAGGAAATGAAAACCGTAACCAGGGCCGGAGTGGTGGTCGGCAGAAGGATCTGCAGGAAAAACTGCAGGTTTCCGCAGCCGTCAATATGGGCCGCTTCCTTTAAAGACAGGGAATAGCTTAAAAAATACTGGCGGATCACAAAAATATTCATTCCGGAAACAAAGAAAATCACCATCATTCCCGTATAGGTATTGATCAGGTTCATTCCGGAAACGGTAAAATAATTCTGTACCAGCAGCACATCCGTGGGAATGATCATAGTACCGATGGTGAGATAAAATAAAAACTTTTTTCCCGGATACTCAAAAAATGCGAAGGAATAGGCCGCGCAGCTGGAGGTAATGATCCGGACTACGCTTGATACAAAGGCTACAATAAAGGAGTTGAGCATAAAGCAGAAAATATCCGTCTGAGTCACAGCCTTTATATAGTTTACCAGATAAATGTAATCCGGTATCAGATGCACTTCTTTTGTCAGGATCTCCGACGGCTGCATAAAGGAAACCAGGACGCAGTATATAATCGGTGAAATGACAGCCAGTCCCACAAACATACAAAACAGCTGGTAAATCAGGCTCTGCAGCTTTCTCTTATTGATCATAATGCACCTTCTTTCCCTCCAAAGCCATGCTTAATGCCATCATAAGAGCCGACAGCACAAAGCATACGGTCGTAGCCGCAAAGGCCGCGTTGTAATTGGTTCCCGTAATGGCTTTTTTGTAAATATAAGAGATCATGGTTTCAGTGGCTCCGTTGGGCCCGCCCTCAGTCATGATCAGCGTAAAGCTGGCTGTGGTCATGGCATAGGCCACATCCTTTACCAGCAGAAACAGCAGGGTGGGGGAAAGCATGGGAAGGATGATCTTTGTCTGCATCTGGATGCCGCTTACGCCGTCAATGGCCGCGCTCTCCATCACTTCCTCCGAAAGCCCTCTCACGCCGGATAAGATGAAAATAAAATTGTACCCTACATTGGCCCAGATCTGCACGATCATAATGCTGATCAAGGCCAGATTCTGATCGCTCAGCCAGTTTACATTCAGTCCGGTGAGCTTATTGATAATACCCATGGACGGATTGTAGGCCAGCTGAAAGATCATGGCAACAACCGATGCCGAAACTGCCATGGGAAGGGCAAACATGGCTTCATACACAAAGGAGCTCTTTCTCTTTTTTCTGCACAGCAGAGCCAGAAAATACCCCAGAACCATGGATACAGGCACAGTCACAGCCACATAGACCAGGGTGTTTTTTACAGCCAGTAAAAACTTCTCATCTCCAAAGACCCTTACATAGTTCTGGATTCCCGCAAATCCCTTTACTGTCCTGAATTTATCAAGGGTGAAAAAGCTTAAAACCTCATTTTTTAAAAACGGGTAATACACAAACAGGACAAACAGCACCACAGCCGGGAGCAGGTATAAATAGGGCTCAACACATCTTAAAAGGCTTTTCTTCCGTTTCATTTCATATTTCCTCTTTCGATATCAGATAGATGCCAGCTTATCAAACAGATCCTTCATCAGACGGTCACGGTTGATGCTGTAGACATATCGGATAAAATGGCGCCGCTTATCCTTTGCATAATGGTGGTCATACTCCATAATAGGGCTTGGTTCCAGACGGTCCAGCATAAAGGAGGTATCAAGCAGCCAGGCCACTGCCGTTACGTCTGAAATCGGCCGGCTCCAGCAGGTTTCTCCGCTTACAATCTCTGCCTCATGACGGGTCTTGTCAATGATGTAATCGCAGAACTCATTTTTCCCCCGCAGCCAGTACTCCAGCTCAGGCCCTGTGGTTGAAAAATGGTCTACCACCCCTCTGCCCGGCAGAAGCACCAGGGGAACTCCGCTT
>OASY01001206.1_pt1 | contig 12160 bp, 9 predicted proteins | sample 1501231 | NCBI WGS metagenome assembly OASY01 (sample SAMEA2579917, study PRJEB22360) | human gut metagenome | biome: human gut; feature: human-associated habitat; material: faeces | place: Denmark | collected 2008/2010 | reverse complement strand
CAGCCATATTGGTGGGCGGAGCGTCCATCAAAAAAGCCAGGATGAGGAACTGCTTCATAGGCGTCATCCTGTTCCACGCCCTGTTCATCACTTCGCCCATGGCCGGGCAGAACCTCTTTCATAACCCGTCGGTGGGAGAGTATTTCCGCTCCTTCCTGGCATACGGGGTGATTGTGACAGCTATTATCATGAACCTGAGGAACGAAAGGACAAAGGTCCAGAGCATTTGATGCGGTGTTGGGGCAATATGCCTTCATACATAAAAAATAAAACGGAGGAACTTATGAGAAAGAGAATTTTATGCACGGTCCTGGCAGCTTCCATGGCATTAGCGGCATGCGGCAGCCCGGCATCCACACAGACCACGGCAGTCTCCGGGACGGAGGAAGCGTCCTCCACCGAGAGTGAGACCCGGACAACCGGGGAGCAGGAGAACCAGGACACCACAGAGGCTGAGACCGAAGCTTCCGGCGAGCCGTACAAAATCGGTATCGTAACACCAACCCTTACAGTGAGCGAGGATGAATTCAGAGGCGCTCAGGAGATGGTCCAAAGGTATCCGGACCTGGTGGTACATAAGACACTTCCGGAGAATTTTGCCACGGATAAGGAGGGCTGCATCTCTGTTGTAACAAGCCTGGCAGATGACCCTGAGATGAAGTACATTTTATTCAATAATGGGATGGAGGGAATCGTACCGGCATTCCAGACCATCAGGGAGAAGCGGCCCGACATTGTAACCATGGTAACCAGCAATGACGACCCGAAGCTCCTGAATGATTATGCGGATATCTCCATCAATACAGACTGGATCAGAAGGGGTGAAACCATCCCCACCAAGGCTCATGACATGGGGGCAAAGACATTTATCCACTATTCCTTCCCCACCCATATGGCGGCTGAGAGCAAGGCCAAGAGAAGGGATGTGATGAAGGAGACCTGTGAGAAGTTAGGCATGACATGGGTGGAGGAGACCACGCCGGATCCCCAGACCGGCAACGGGACAGCAGCCATGCTTCAGTTCCTCAGGGAAGATATTCCGAGGAAGATTGAACAGTACGGACCAGACACCAATATCTTCGGAACCAACTGCCCTATGTACGATGTGATACTGGACGAAGCATTCAAGGAGAAATTCATCGTTGCGGAACAGTGCTGCCCTACACCTACCCAGGCTTATCCAACGGTGCTCAATCTGGAAATCACAGAGGAGGATTTGGGCGATTACAGCAAGATTAACAACCTGATTGCAGAGAAGGCCCGGGAAGCGGGAATGTCAGGAAGGCTGTCCGGATGGGCCATGCCGTCATCCGTATATATACCTCAGCTTCAGGTAGAGCTGGCTAAATATATGCATGACAATAACCTGAGCCCTGAGGATGTATTAGACAGGGAGTTCCTGAATCAGTTTACCAGTGAACATATGCCGGTGGCCGCTGACTTCCAGGTGGCAGGCGAAGGATTGGAGCACTATTATATGTTGCTTCTGGAGGATATATATTATTAGGATGTGAGAAGGTTATAACCAAAACTTACAGGACAACCTGCCCCGCGGTTGGTTTAGGACGGCCGCGGGGCAGGTCCTTTGTTGCGGGCCGCGGCACAGGGCGTTTTTTATGTTGACTTCCCAACCATTTTAAAGTAAAATTCATACTGTTAATCGTAATTGGCTGGACCGTGCAATAGGCCCGGCCTGCTATGCGTTTCGGGAAAGCGTGCAGTAACCAGACTGAACGATTTAAATTATAGAAGCTAAGGAGCAGATGAATGGAAGAATCCAGAAATACCATGGACAACATAGAAAATGCAGAAACAGCCATAAACCAGGGCCCTCCTGCCGGGGAGCCGGAGCGTCAGCAGTACTTCATGGAGCGGGCTAAGAGACAGCTGGCCGAGCTTTCCGCCAGGCTGGGACGCCCCCTTACCTGCTGCATCAACACCTTCGGGTGCCAGATGAATGCCAGGGATTCGGAAAAGCTTCTGGGGATTTTGGAGACAATCGGCTACAAGGCCGCAGAATCAGAGAAAGCGGATTTTGTGCTCTACAACACCTGCACGGTGCGGGAAAATGCCAATCTGCGGGTTTACGGCCGTCTGGGTCAGCTGGGGGCCTATAAGAAAAAACATCCTGATATGATGATTGCCCTGTGCGGCTGTATGATGCAGGAGGAGGAAGTGGTGGCGAAAATCAAAAAAAGCTACCGATATGTGGATTTGATTTTCGGAACCCACAACATATTCAAGCTGGCCGAACTGGTATCCCAGTGCCTGGAGGGGCGGACCCCGGACGGACAGAAGCAGGGAAAAACGAAGATGGTGGTGGATGTGTGGAAGGATACGGATCAAATCGTGGAGGATTTGCCGGTGGAGCGCAGGTTTCCTTTCAAATCAGGAGTCAACATCATGTTTGGCTGCAATAATTTCTGCAGCTACTGTATAGTGCCCTATGTAAGAGGGCGGGAGCGCAGCCGCAGGCCGGAAGAAATCATCAAGGAAATACAGAAGCTGGCAGCGGACGGAGTGGTGGAAGTCATGCTCCTTGGACAAAATGTAAATTCCTATGGAAAGAACCTGGATAATCCCATGACCTTTGCGCAGCTTTTGGAGGAAGTGGAGAAGATAGACGGGATTGAGCGGATCCGTTTCATGACATCCCATCCAAAGGACTTATCCGATGAACTTATAAAGGTCATGGCAGGGTCTAAAAAGATATGCCGCCATCTGCACCTTCCCCTCCAGTCCGGCAGCAGCCGGATTTTGAAGGTCATGAACCGGTGCTATACAAAGGAGCGGTATCTGGATTTGGCGGAGCGGATTAAAAAGGCAGTGCCTGGCATATCCCTGACAACGGATATTATTGTGGGATTTCCGGGCGAGACAGACGAGGACTTTGAGGAGACCATGGATGTGGTGAGAAAGGTGCGGTTTGACAGCGCCTTTACCTTCATCTATTCCAAGCGTACCGGCACACCGGCGGCAGCCATGGAGGACCAGGTGCCTGAGGAGATTGTAAAGGAGCGTTTTGACAGGCTTTTGAAGGAAGTACAGGATATCTCGGCCGAGGTGTGCGGGCGGGATGTTAAGACGGTCCAGGAGGTCCTGGTGGAAGAGGTGAACGTCCATACGCCGGGGCTTATGACAGGCCGCCTGTCCAACAACACAGTGGTGCATTTCCCGGGAGACCCATCCATGATTGGACAGCTGGTGCCTGTGTATCTGCGGGAGAGCAGGGGATTTTATTATATGGGACATATGGCTGATAAGGAAAATGGATAAAACCGGACCAACAAAAACTAACAGATTAAGATAAAGCAAGAATAACCAAGCATACTAGAGAAGAGAGGTCAGCATTTTGATGGATTTGTCACAATTATCTCCCATGATGCAGCATTATATGGAGACAAAAAAGGAGTATCCGGACTGTATCCTGTTTTACCGTCTGGGAGACTTCTATGAGATGTTTTTCGATGATGCCCTGACAGTGTCAAAGGAACTGGAGATAACCCTTACAGGAAAGGACTGCGGCCTTTCTGAGCGGGCTCCCATGTGCGGGGTGCCGTTCCACGCAGTGGATTCCTACCTGTACCGTCTGGTCCAGAAGGGGTATAAGGTCGCCATCGCGGAGCAGATGGAGGATCCCAAGCAGGCCAAGGGCCTGGTGAAGCGGGAGGTAATCCGGGTGGTGACTCCGGGAACCATCACCAGCTCCCAGGTGCTGGATGAGACAAAGAACAATTATCTGATGGGGATTGTATACATGGATGGAATCTACGGCATATCCACGGCAGATATCAGCACCGGGGATTTCATGGTGACTGAGGTGGATTCAGACCGGGAATTGTTTGACGAGATTAACAAATTTTCCCCATCTGAAATTATCTGCAACAATGCCTTTTACATGTCAGGCGTGGATATGGACGGGCTTAAAAACCGCTATCAGGTGGTTATTTCCTCTCTGGACAGCCGCTTTTTCGGCGAGGAATCCTGCCGACGTATCCTGATGGAGCATTTTAAGGTGGGAGCCCTGGTGGGGCTGGGGCTGGAGGACTATGCCACCGGCATCATTGCCGCCGGCGCCGTGATGCAGTATATCTATGAGACCCAGAAAAGTACCTTGGAGCACATTACCACCGTTACCCCCTATTCCACCGGACAGTACATGGTCATTGACACATCCACCAGAAGGAACCTGGAGCTGGTGGAGACCATGCGTGAAAAACAGAAGAGAGGCACCCTTTTGTGGGTTCTGGATAAGACAAAGACAGCCATGGGAGCCAGGCTGCTTCGCGCCTGCATCGAACAGCCGCTGATTCACAGGGACGAAATCATCAGGCGCCAGAACGCGGTGGAAGAGCTGAACATGAACTATATTTCCAGGGAAGAGATATGCGAGTACTTAAATCCCATCTATGATCTGGAGCGTCTGATTGGGCGCATCAGTTATAAGACAGCCAATCCAAGGGATCTGATTGCCTTCAGAAGCTCTCTGGAAATGCTTCCTTATATCAAACGGATATTGGGAGAGTTTAACAGCGAACTTCTGGCAGAGCTGGGCCGGGAACTGGACCCGCTGCAGGATATCTTCCGGCTCATAGGGGATGCCATCGTGGAGGAGCCTCCCATAACGGTCAGGGAAGGCGGCATCATAAAGGACGGCTACAACCAGGAGGCGGACAAGCTGCGCCAGGCCAAGACAGAGGGCAAGAACTGGCTGGCGGAGCTGGAGGCAAGGGAAAAAGAAAAGACAGGCATCAAGACCCTGAAGGTAAAATTCAACAAGGTATTCGGTTACTATTTTGAGGTGACCAATTCCTTTAAGGACCAGGTGCCGGATTACTATATCCGTAAGCAGACACTGACCAACGCGGAGCGGTTCACCACCGATGAATTAAAGCAGCTGGAAGATATTATCATGGGCGCGGAGGAAAAGCTGGTGTCACTGGAGTATGACCTGTTCTGTGAGGTCAGGGACAAAATCGGGGCAGAGGTCATACGCATTCAAAAGACTGCCAAGTCCATAGCTGGAATCGACGTATTCTGCTCTCTGTCTGTGGTGGCTACCCGCCGCAATTATGTGAAGCCCTCCATCAACGACAAGGGCGTAATTCAAATTAAGAACGGCCGCCATCCCGTGGTGGAGCAGATGATGCGGGATGACATGTTTGTGGCCAACGACACCTTCCTGGACAATGGGAAGAACCGGCTGTCCGTTATCACCGGTCCCAACATGGCAGGCAAATCCACCTACATGCGCCAGGTGGCCCTGATTGTACTCATGGCCCAGCTGGGCAGCTTTGTGCCGGCCCAGGAGGCGGATATCGGCATATGCGACCGCGTTTTCACCAGGGTGGGGGCTTCCGATGACCTGGCCAGCGGGCAGAGCACCTTCATGGTAGAAATGACAGAGGTGGCCAATATACTGCGCAACGCCACCAGAAACAGCCTTCTGGTACTGGATGAAATCGGAAGGGGAACCAGCACCTTTGACGGATTATCCATTGCCTGGGCTGTTATTGAACACATAAGCAATTCCAAGCTTTTGGGAGCCAAGACCCTGTTTGCCACCCATTACCATGAGCTGACAGAGCTGGAGGGCACCATAGCGGGGGTAAAGAATTATTGTATCGCGGTAAAGGAGCAGGGGGACGACATTGTATTCCTGCGCAAGATTGTCCGCGGCGGGGCAGATAAGAGTTACGGCATCCAGGTTGCAAAGCTGGCCGGCGTACCGGATTCCGTCATAGCCAGGGCAAAGGAAATCGCGGAAGAATTAAGCGATGCGGACATCACGGCCAGGGCAAAGGAAATCGCGGAAATCAGTTCCAACATAACCCAGCACAAGGCGGTGCCGAAGCCGGACGAGGTGGACATGCAGCAGCTGTCCTTCTTTGATACGGTAAAGGATGACGATATCATCCGGGAGCTGGACAGCCTGGAGCTGTCCACCATGACGCCCCTTGACGCAATGAACACTTTGTACCGCCTTCAGACAAAGCTTAAGAACCGCTGGAAGGAGACCGAATGAATTTTCACATACTGACACTGTTCCCTGACATGGTCATGGGAGGCCTGGGAACCAGCATAACGGGGCGGGCCATGGAGAGCGGAACCATATCCGTGGAAGCCATAGACATCAGGGATTATTCAAAAGATAAGCACAGGCATGTGGACGACGCCCCTTACGGCGGCGGCGCGGGCATGGTCATGCAGCCCGGACCTGTGTGCGAGGCTTACGAGGCCCTGTGCGGGCGCATCGGCAGGAAGCCAAGGCTTATCTACATGACGCCCCAGGGCAGGGTGTTCAACCAGACCATAGCAGAGGAGCTGGCAAAGGAGGAGGACCTGGTCTTTCTCTGCGGGCATTACGAAGGAATTGACGAACGCGCCCTGGAGCTGATTGCCACGGACTATCTTTCCGTGGGGGATTATGTCCTCACAGGCGGGGAACTTCCCGCCATGGTCATGATTGACTGTATCTCCCGCTTGGTGCCGGGGGTACTGAACAATGACGCCTCAGCAAAGGAGGAATCCTTCCGTGACAGCCTGTTAGAATACCCCCAGTACACCCGTCCTGAAGTATTCCGCGGAATGGAGGTTCCGGAGGTGCTTTTAAGCGGCCACCATAAAAACATCGAAGAGTGGCGCAGGCAGCAATCCATAAAACGCACCCTGGAACGCCGCCCGGACCTTCTGAAACAGGCCGGCCTGACCATGAAGGAAGTAAAATACCTGGATTCCCTCCGGCAGGAAAAAGGCGACCTGGAAATCCTGGAGGAGCTCCTGGACCAATACGTAAAAGCCCTGGGCGACGAGGCCGCCGCCGGCCGCCTCAAACGAAAGGCAATGGCCGGGGCGAAGAAATTGCTGGCAGAGAAGGCTTGTACGGTGGGGGAGCTGGAGGGGTACTATAAAGTGATGGGGTTGCTTGCGGGGGGATGAGGTGGGGTGAGGTGCATCCGTTCCTCTCGCTCCACAACGTAATTCCCAGCCCAGCCACATATCCCCGCTTCGCCGGAATAAAGAACAGGCCAAGGGTACGGGCAGCCTCCCCGCCTCCTCCCGCTGCTTTTCCTCGATCCCCTCCCACCACGCGTCCCCTCCCCCACGAATATCGTCATCTTGACAATCCCCCAATAATATTGTACAATTCTCTGAAACTATCCACACAAATACATCCATTACAGGCCCCGGCCCATGCGTTCCGGGCTTTTGGGACCGTAAAATATGAAATAATAGGAGTTGATTTTTTTGGCCCCATCGGGTGACAGTATTGCCATACGTGTCGTTATCATTATTATTTTACTGGGACTTTCCGCTTTTTTCTCGTCGTCGGAGACCGCCCTTACAACCGTCAATAAAATCCGTATCAGGACATTGGCAGAAGGGGGAAACAAATCTGCGCAGTGGGTTATGAAACTGTCTGAGAATCAGGGAAGGATGCTCAGCGCCATCTTAATCGGCAACAATGTGGTAAATCTTTCGGCCTCTTCCATGCTTACCGTGCTGGTAACGGAAATATTTGGAAATAAAGCCGCTGGAGCTGCGACCGGCGTACTGACGCTTTTAATTTTGATTTTTGGTGAGATAACACCTAAGACAATGGCCACCCTGGAGGCGGAGCGGTATTCCCTGCGGGTCGGCCATATGATTCACATTCTGATGACAGTGCTGACCCCTCTCATTATCCTAATTAACTGGATGTCTCTGATTGTCCTTAAGGCCCTTCATGTGGACCCTGATAAGAAGAACGACGACATTACGGAGGACGAGCTCAGGACCATTGTGGACGTGGGCCATGAAAAGGGCGTCATCGAGTCGGAAGAACGTGAGATGATTAACAATGTGTTTGACCTGGGAGACTCCGTGGCAAAGGATGTCATGGTTCCCAGAATCGATATGGTGTTTGTTGACATTGAGGCTGATTATGACGACCTGATTCAGATATTTAAGGAGGAGCATTATACCAGGCTTCCGGTCTATAAGGAGACAACGGATAATGTGGTGGGCATCATCAATATTAAGGATCTGCTGCTGGTGGAGGACAAGGCGTCCTTCTGTGTGTCGGATTACCTGCGCCAGCCATTTTATACCTTTGAGTCTAAAAAGCTGTCCGAGCTGATGATGGAGATTAAGAAGTCTCCCAACAATATTATCATTGTTCTGGATGAGTACGGCGCCACGGCAGGGCTCATTACCCTGGAGGATATCCTGGAAGAAATCGTGGGCGATATCCGCGATGAGTATGACGAGGACGAGGAAGAGGAACTGGTGGATTTGGGAGACGGCCAGTATCTGGCGGAAGGTTCCATGAAGCTGGATGATCTCAACGACATTTTGGATTTAGAGCTGTCCTCTGAGGACTATGATTCTGTGGGAGGTCTTGTCATTGACCGCCTGGAACACCTGCCTTCCCAGGGCGAAGAGGTGATGTGCGGCAACGTGCGTCTGGTGGTGGAGCAGGTGGAAAAGAACCGCATTGACAAGGTCCATCTGTATGTCCTTCCTGAGGAGAAAGAGGAGAATATAGAAGGAAGGCGAAACAGCTCATAAAATGCTTGCATTTTGGGACAATATATGCTAGAATAAGTCATTGTGACAAGAAATAGATGGTCCTCTGTTACTGTGAGTAGTGAATCTGATTTACTGCCGGCGTATTAAGAACATCCAATAGATGAAGGAGGTTCACACGATGAACGATATTATTAAGAACATTGAAGCAGCCCAGTTGAAGGAAAGCGTACCCAGCTTTAATGTTGGCGATACCGTTAAGGTATACAACAAGATTAGAGAGGGAAACCGCGAGAGAATCCAGATTTTCGAGGGAACTGTCATTAAGAGACAGAACGGCGGAGCCAGAGAGACCTTTACCGTAAGGAAGAACTCCAATGGTATCGGCGTTGAGAAGACCTGGCCATTACATTCCCCTAGCGTTGACAACGTAGAGGTTGTACGTAAGGGTAAAGTAAGAAGAGCAAAGCTGAATTACTTAAGAGACAGGGTTGGTAAGGCTGCCAAGGTTAGAGAATTAGTTAAATAATCAGGTAGTGGAAGTGAGAATAGAGTTTGCAGATGCAAACTCTATTTTGTTAAGCAGGCGGCATACCCGGAAGCAGTCCGGGAAGTGCCTTAAGAGATAGGTGTGGGTACATGGATTTTTATGTGAATGAGGATACGGCGTGGCTGAGAAAAGCAGTCCGCTGGGCGGTCAATGTGGTGTTGGTCCTGGCCTGTGCCTGGTTCCTGGTCTACAGTTTCTGTACCCAGGTGCCTGTGTCGGGCGGTTCCATGCAGCCAGTTTTAGATGCGGACGACGTGGTCCTGGTGAACCGCCTGATTTATGATGTGGGAAAGCCGGAACGGTATGATATCGTGGTATTTGAGCGTGAGGACCACAAGAAGAATGTAAAGCGGATCATCGGTCTTCCCGGCGAGACCGTGCAGATTAAGGGCGGTTATATATTTATTGACGGCGAGCTTTTAAATGCCGAGGACGGCCTGGAACAGGTGTCCCTGGCAGGAAGGGCGGACACTCCCATTAAGCTGGAGGACAACGAGTATTTCCTGCTGGGAGATAACAGGGACAGCAGTGAGGACAGCCGATTCCCCAATATTGGAAATGTAAAAAGAGAACAGATACAGGGCAAGGTTTGGTTCAGGATGTTCCCCCTTCTGAAACTGGACTTCATCCATTCAAGATAGAACAGGAGTTTACAAATATGAACATTCAGTGGTATCCTGGTCATATGACCAAGGCAAAGCGGGCCATGAAGGAAGATATGAAGCTTATTGACCTGGTAATAGAGCTGGTAGACGCCAGGGTTCCCCTTTCCAGCCGGAACCCGGATATAGATGACCTGGGCGCGGGCAAGGCCAGGATGGTGCTTCTCAACAAATCGGACCTGGCGGACGAGGGACAGAATGCCCGCTGGGCAGCCTGGTTTGAGGACAAGGGCATTCATGTGGTGAAGATTGATGCCAGGAACAAGGGAACACTTAAGCAGGTGCAGTCCGTAATCCAGGAGGCATGTAAGGAAAAGATAGAGAGGGACCGGCGCAGGGGCATACTCAACCGTCCCATCCGTACCATGGTGGTGGGGATTCCCAATGTGGGTAAGTCCACCTTCATCAATTCCTTCGCGGGAAGGGCCTGCGCCAAGACTGGCAACAAGCCCGGCGTCACCAAGGGAAACCAGTGGATACGCCTGAATAAGACGCTGGAGCTTTTGGACACCCCCGGTATCCTGTGGCCCAGGTTTGAGGACCAGCAGGTGGGCCTTAAGCTGGCTCTCATCGGCTCCATCAATGACCAGATTCTCAACAAAGACGAGCTGGCCTGGGAGCTCATACGCTTTTTGAAAAAGCGTTATCCTCAGGTGCTGTCTGAACGGTTTGGCCTGGAGACGGAGGGGAAGGAAGCGGCATTTATCCTGGAGGAAATTGCCAGGGTCCGGGCCTGCCTGTTAAAAGGCGGGGATCTGGATGTGTCCAGGGCGGCAGCCCTGCTTCTGGATGATTTCAGGGCGGGAAAGTTGGGGCGGATCACGTTAGAGGAGCCGGAGAATCAAAAGGACAAGGTGGGATGACAATGGCTGCAAGGGTGCTAAAGGGAGAAAAGCTGGAGCAGGAAATGGCCCGTCTGGAGGCCATGGCGGAATACGAGAAGGAATATGACGCATACACTTATATCTGCGGCATTGATGAAGCCGGACGGGGACCTTTGGCAGGACCGGTGGCAGCAGGAGCCGTGGTGCTGCCAAAGGGATGCCGCATCCTGTATCTCAACGATTCCAAGAAGCTGTCGGAGAAACGCCGGGAGGATCTGTTTCTAGAGATAAAGGAAAAGGCTGTTGCATGGAATGTGGGCCTGGCAACTCCTGCCAGGATTGACGAAATCAATATTCTTCAGGCTACCTATGAGGCCATGAGGGAGGCTGTGAAGGGCCTTGCCGTGAAGCCGGAAATACTTCTCAACGACGCCGTCACCATTCCCGGGCTGGATGCGGTGCAGGTGCCTATTATTAAGGGGGACGCAAAGAGCCTGTCCATAGCGGCGGCCAGCGTCCTGGCAAAGGTCACCAGGGACCATATGATGGCCGGGTATGAGGAACTGTTTCCGGGATATGGATTCGCCAAACACAAGGGATACGGGACGGTGGCCCACATAGCTGCCATCAGGGAGCTTGGTCCCTGCCCCATTCACAGGAGAAGCTTTATCAGAAATATTATTCAGGCGGATACATAGGAACAGGCGGATACATATGAATAAGAGACAGACAGGCAGCCGTTATGAGGAAACAGCGGCTGCTTTTTTAACAAGTAAGGGTTACCGCGTGCTGGAACGGAATTTCCGTTGCCGCCAGGGAGAAATTGATTTGATTTGCCGCCATGGCAGGTATCTTGTTTTCGCGGAGGTTAAATACCGTTCCGGGCTGTCCATGGGAAGTCCGGCAGAGGCTGTTGACGCAAGGAAGCAGGAGAGGATACGGCGGGCAGCGGCCTTTTATCTGTACAGCCATGGAATGGGCGCAGATGTTCCCTGCCGGTTTGACGTGGTAGGAATTCTGGGCAGTGACATTGAGCTGATACAGGATGCATTTTGAATATAAGGAGGCAATGGTGTTATGGATATAAACTGGAGCTATAAGAACAAGTCTCACGTATTTGACATAAAAGACAGTACGGGCGTTCCCTATCTCTCATTTAAGGCGCTGGATGATACCGGACTGGCGGTCAATGGTTTTTCCACCCGCATGGGCGGAGCCAGCAGGGGAAAGTTCTCCACCATGAATTTCTCTTACAGCAGGGGAGACGCGGCGGAAGATGTGCTGGAAAACTTTACGCGTATGGCAGCTGCCCTGGGAGTGGAGCGGGACCGAATGGTGGTGTCCCACCAGACACATACGGTCAACCTGCGCCGGGTGACACAGGAGGATGCGGGAAAGGGCGTTGTAAGGGAAAGGGATTACAGGGACATCGACGGCCTGATTACCGATGTGCCGGGGCTTACCCTGGTGACCTTTTATGCGGACTGTGTGCCCCTGTACCTGTTGGATCCGGTAAACAGGGCCATTGGGCTCAGCCATTCCGGATGGAGGGGAACGGTTAAACGCATGGGTCAGGTGACGGTGGATGCCATGAAGGAAGCCTTTGGCACAAAGCC
>OASY01001197.1_pt1 | contig 12267 bp, 10 predicted proteins | sample 1501231 | NCBI WGS metagenome assembly OASY01 (sample SAMEA2579917, study PRJEB22360) | human gut metagenome | biome: human gut; feature: human-associated habitat; material: faeces | place: Denmark | collected 2008/2010 | reverse complement strand
TTAGAGCGCCGAAGGTGTACGGCAGACAGAAATGTCTGTTAATCTCTCAGGCAAAAGGACAGGGCAAATGTATGAATTTCAAAGGCCGGTCAAATGACTGGTCTTTCGCTTTGTTTAGGACATATCCGAGTGAGTATGGAATGAGCAGGAGGTTTTTAAATGGAAGCAGTAACAGAAGTAGTGAGTAAGGCGAGTGATTATTTGTGGAATGTCATTTTGATTATTTTGCTTTGCGGAACCGGAATTTATTTTACAATCCGATTGAAGTTTATCCAGATCAGGAAATTTGGTGAAGGGTTTAAACTGGTATTTGGAAATATTTCTCTGAAAGGAGAAAAAGGGAAAAACGGCGAAATGACAACATTTCAATCGCTGGCAACGGCAATTGCGGCTCAGGTCGGGACAGGTAATCTCGCGGGGGCGGCGACAGCGCTGATCGGAGGCGGCCCTGGCGCTATTTTCTGGATGTGGGTAAGCGCCTTCTTTGGAATGTCCACAATCTATGCCGAGGCGACTTTGGCACAACAGTACAAAGTCAAAAAAGACGGAGAGGTGACAGGCGGACCGGTTTACTACATACGGGCGGCATTTAAAGGGACATTTGGAAAAGCGCTGGCGGCAATTTTTTCAATTCTGATCGTACTGGCGCTTGGATTTACTGGAAATATGGTACAGTCCAACTCCATCGGAGCAGCGTTTTCGGAAGTGTTTTCAGCGAGAAATATTGAGATTCCGTCAATTGTGTTTGGACTGATTCTGGCAGCGGTCATTGGATTTATCTTTCTTGGAGGAGTCAATCGTCTCGCGTCAGTGGTGGAAAAGATTGTTCCGATCATGGCGGGAATTTATATTGTGGGAAGTTTAGTCCTGATTCTCATGAACATTACGGCGCTTCCGGGAGCAATTAAGATGATTTTTGTCGGAGCATTTAATCCGGAGGCGGTAGTCGGCGCAGGTGCAGGTATTGCAGTGCGGGAAGCAATCCGTTTTGGTGTTGCAAGAGGATTGTTCTCGAATGAGGCAGGTATGGGATCTACCCCTCATGCACATGCGAGAGCAAAAGTGGAGAATCCGCATAAACAGGGACTTGCGGCGATGATCAGTGTATTCATTGACACATTTATCATTTTGAACTTAACGGTATTTTCTATTTTGACAACCGGTGTGCTGGACAGCGGAAAAGAAGGAACAGCCCTGACACAGGCAGCGTTCACAAAAGGGTTCGGAAATTTTGGAGATATTTTTGTGGCAGTGTGTTTGCTGTTTTTCGCATTCTCCACGATTCTTGGATGGCATTTTTTTGGAGAGGTCAATGTCAAGTATCTGTTTGGAGAGAAGGCAGCAAAATTTTATTCGATTCTTGTAATCGGGTTCGTAATCGTCGGTTCTACTTTAAAGGTACAGCTTGTATGGTCTCTTTCAGACTTCTTTAACGGTTTGATGGTTATTCCGAATGCGATTGCCCTGTGGGCTCTGAGTGGAGTTGTTGTAAAGATATGTAAACAATACGGTAAAAAATAGAAATTCACAAAAGAAACATAAAAAACATAAAAAACACAAAGATACCTCACATTTTTTCTATAAACTATCGATAGAAGAAAGTGAGGTATTTTATGTCCGGAAAAGTAAAAGGTATATTGGCGGTAATTGTTTTGATGGGGATTGGTCTTGGGGCAAGATGGATGATATATGATGACTCTGCGGTGCAAGAAAGCAGTCTGTCGGAAGAAGAGGCAGAGAAAAAGAAAAAAATAAATGCAGTTTACAATACAGAGAATCAAGCAGAAATCAAGGAAGATTTGGGGCGATTAAAACAGGAGCAGACCTATACGCAAGATAATATGCTTATAAAATATAATCCGTTTGGAACCAATACACAGTCTTTGTATGTGTACTTTGAGACTGAGAATCCAGCGCAGATATCGTATACGATTCATGTGGCGGATAGTTCAATCGAAGATTTCAAAAGAACATGCTATCAGGAGTCGGAGATGCAGACACAGCATGAACTTCAAGTGATTGGACTGATACCTGATTTGGAAAATGAGATTACATTTACGATTGCCTATGAAGACGGAACTGTGGAAGAAAAAACAGTTTCTTATGATTTACTTAGGAATTCCTTAAAGGCTGTCGGAGTGGTTGAGAAAAATATTTTGTTATTTTATAATGGTGGAAAATGCAAAGGAGGGGAAGAAAATGATACAGTTGAGCAACATCAGTAAGAAATTCGGTGAGACACAGGCGGTTGAGGGGATATCGCTTATGATTCCGGATGGGAGTGTGTTTGGACTGCTTGGAAGTAATGGCGCCGGAAAGAGCACACTGCTTCGTATGATGGCTGGGATTCTAAAAGAAGATGCTGGAGAAATTTTAGTGGATGGAGATGCTGTCTTTGACAATCCAGAGATAAAACAGAATTTGTTTTATCTGTCAGATGCCCCGTATTACTTTTCGAATGCCACGCTGCAGACAATGAAAGAATTTTATCAGAATCTATATCCGCAGTTTGATCAGGATGGGTTTGAGATGTTGATCAGGCAGTTTAACCTGAATGAGAACAAACGGATTCGAACTTTTTCCAAAGGAATGAAGCGTCAGGCATTTATTATTCTGGCGATCTGTTCCAATACAAAATATATTTTGTGCGATGAGGTATTTGACGGACTGGATCCGATTGTCTCAAAAGTGGTAAAAGATTTATTTCGACAGGAACGAAAGATGCGGAAAATGACTTTGGTCATGGCGTCTCATGACTTAAAGGAGCTGGAAGATTTTTGCGATTCCATCGGAATTATACATAAAGGAGACTTGCTGCATTCGAGTGAGATTCGAAAAGAAACAAGCGATATGCACAAGATACAGTGTGTGTTTGAACAAGATGAGGAAGCATTTTTGCGAGAACATCTTCATATTGTCCGATATGGGAGAACAGGAAATTTTGTGACAATGGTAGTGAAGGGAGAAAAAGAAGCGATCATGCAAAAGATTCAGGAAAAGACTCCGGTTTGGTGTGAGACGATTCCATTGTCTATTGAGGAGATTTTTCTGTGTAATATGGAGGGGGTAGATTATGACATCAGCAAAGTTATTTTCTAAGTTTTGCAAAGAGAACCGGAGACAAAAAGGGTGGCTTTGGATATTGAGCGGACTTATTTTTACGGTGTTTACTTTTACGTTTTTTATGCAGGATGTTCTGATGGACAGCGATGAGATGTATTTTGGGCTGTATAATACGAAGATGATGTGGATTACACTCGCCGTGGCGGTTATGATCGCATTTCAGGGATATGGATTTTTGCTGCAGGCAAAGACGGTTGATTTTTACTATAGTCTTCCGGTCAAGCGAAGTCATCTATTTTGGGGAAATTATCTGAATGGGATTTGGGTGTATCTGATTCCAATGCTGATCAGTCAGCATATCTGCTTTTTTATGGTATGTGGGTTAGGAAAAGAGGGATGGAACGAGCTGACAGGATATTTACTTTGGGGAATTTTCGTCCATGTGCTTGCGCTCTTTTTCTTCTATCATCTTGCAATTATGGCGATTTACCTGGCTGGGAATATGTTTGGAGCAGTGGGGATTTTTCTGGTGCTTCTATATTGTGTTCGGATTGTGATAGATGATCTTCTGTTACCGCTGTGTGGAAAGTGCTTCGAGACATTTTATCAGATCGATATGATTAATCGGATACGAACATATGGGATTCCATGGGAACTGTACAGTGGTCTGAATGGATTATACCGCAAGATGTCAGTCAATAAATATGCCTATGCGGTAGAATGGTCAGAAATTGTGACGATTGTGTTGTGGAATATATTGATTTTGGCAGTATGTGTTATCTTACAGAAAAAGAGAACCGCCGAGAGTGCGGGAGCGCCGGTGGCATTTTTTAGAATCGAGAGAGTGCTCCATGTAGTGATTGATATTTCGGTCGGACTGTTAGTGGGGAATCTTTTGATTACGTTTGCATCAGGAACATATCAGCTCATCGCAGGTGCTGCAGGGTGCGTAGCCGGAAGTATATGTTCTTATCTTCTGTTGGAAATGGCATTTCGTATGCGGTTAAAGGTCAGATTCAGGCAGAAGGGCTTGATTGCGGCTGAGGGAATTGTAGCGGCGGCAATTGTGCTTGGATTTTTTGCAGGAAAGAATTCGTATGATACATATTTGCCGGAGACAGAGAAAATTGCGTCCGTGGGAATCAGCCTGAGAGGCGTGGATGAAAAAGAAGACTACTCTTTTACGGAGGAGCGTCTTCGGAACGTGCGTTTGACAAAAAAGGATGATATTGAGAAAATGCATACATGGATTGAAGAGCAATTACTTGCTCAGAAAAATGATGGGCAGTTGACAGATGTGACAATCGCATATCATTTGGAGAATGGAAAAGTAGTATATCGAAATTATCCGATTGCCAATGTGAGTCAGATTGAAGCATTTGATCCAATTTATACGACGAAGGACTATAAAAACGGAATCTACAGCGTGCTTTCCTATACAGATTATGAAAATCTTGAACTTACGTGGACCAATCAGGTAGAGAATATGACATTGAACATTTCTCCTGATGAGACGAAAAAACTGATGGAGACATATAGCCAGGAATTGACGGTTTTGGATATTAGGACTTTGGAGAAAGAACTTCCGGTAGGGAAACTTTTGGTGACGGACGGAGAGTTTGGCAATGAGACGAGTGCGTATTTATATCCAAGCTTCGAAAAGACGCTTACGCTTCTTGAAAAGTATCAGATTCCGGCAAAGAAGAAGATTAGTGAATATGAGATTGCAAAAATCGAAGTGACAGAGCTGCGGGAAGGAACAAAAGTGACACAAAAGCGAGACACATATACCGAACCGGAGGAAATCAAACAGATTGCAGAAAAACTTGTGTATCAGGGATATGCAATTCAGCCGGTATTGAATCCGGTGGATACAGAAACAAAAGTGGAAGTGAAATTTCAAAATAATAGTAGGGAGACAGTTTATACCGTAGATTATTATATCAAATAAAGTCAATTGGGGACGTAGTAAAATTCAATTTTACTACGTCCCCAATTTGCAAATTATAATTTTTCTGGTGCAGCGAATTCTACTCCGTCTGTATCCACAGTTACAGATTCCATTACCTGTTTTTCAAGTGGTCTGTCGCTGTAGTCAGTTGCTGTCTCAGCGATTTTATTTACGATATCCATGCCTTCAATGACTTTTCCGAAAGCAGCATAGGATCCGTCTAAGTGCGGAGAATTTTTGTGCATAATAAAGAACTGTGATCCGGCAGAGTCTGGATGCATTGCGCGCGCCATGGAAAGGACACCCGGCTCATGTTTCAAATTGTTTGTGAAACCGTTCTGTGAGAATTCACCTTTGATTGAGTATCCAGGACCGCCCATACCGGTTCCGTCAGGGCATCCTCCCTGAATCATAAAGTCACGGATGACACGGTGAAAAATAAGTCCGTTGTAAAATCCGTCTTGCACTAATGTGATAAAGTTGTTTACTGTGTTTGGAGCAATCTCAGGATATAATTCAGCTTTGATTACATCACCGTTCTCCATTTCAAATGTTACGATTGGATTTGCCATAATCGATACTTCCCTTCTAAAATATAGTTATTTTGTAAACAACATTTTATAAGTCACGAATAGGTTTGTCAACCTGAGATGGAAAAACAATGTATTATAGACGTATTACCTGTGTCGCGATTGCTTCCCGGAATGCGTTGTCGTGTTCCACTAAAAGCATAGTTGGTGAAAATGTTTCTATGAGCTGTTCAATCTGCATGCGGGAATACACATCAATAAAATTCAATGGTTCGTCCCATACATATAAATGAGCCTGCTCACAGAGACTTTTTGCGATGAGCACTTTTTTCTTCTGTCCTCCGGAAAAATCAGAGATATCTTTTTCGAACTGCACGCGTTCGAAATCCATTTTCCGCAAAATTGCTTTGAATAAACTTTCGTCCAAATGATGTTTTTCGGCAAATTGAGACAGTGTTCCTCCCAAATGTGAGGTGTCTTGCGGTACGTAGGAAATGACAAGACCGGAGCCGATTGTCACAGTACCTGTATGTTCCGGGGCGTATTCTGACAGCAGTTTTAATAAACTGCTCTTCCCACAGCCGTTTTTTCCATCCAAAAAGATGCGTTCTCTGCGCCGGATTTCGAATGACATCGGTTGAAAGACCGGGCGATCGTCGTAGATTACGGATACATCAGAAAATGAGGCGAGTACGTCTGTGCGGTATGTAAGTGGCTGAATCTTCAAGAAGTCTGCAGTTTCCACATTTTTCAGTAATGCGGATTTTTGTTCGATTGCCTGTTGCTGCCTCGCTTCAGTCGATTTAGAGCGTTTCATCATTTTAGCTGCTTTGTGACCGACAAAGCCTTTGTCTGCCGCACCGATTTTTGATGCTTCCACCCGGTCGGACCAGACAGCAGTGCGTTGCGCAGATTGCTGTAAGCGATGGATATCTTTTTTGAGCCGTTCGTTTTGGGATAACTCAAATTGCTGCTGCTGTTCAAAATTTCTCATAAAAGACGAAAAACTTCCGCTTTGTACTTCGATGTTGTTCCGGTTGAGTGATAAAATGTGATCGACACATCCGTCTAAGAAACATCGGTCATGCGACACCAAAATAAATCCTTTTTTCTTTTGTAAATAGGCAGATACCTTTTCACGGGCAGCGGTATCCAAATGATTTGTCGGCTCGTCAATCAGCAGAAAATGTCCTTCATTTAGAAAGAGAGCTGCGAGCAGTACCTTCGTCTGTTCTCCGTTGGAAAGTGTTTCAAAAGGACGCCATAGTACATCCGCATCCACATCTAGATAGGACAGTTCACGCATCAATTCCTAGCTTTCGGCATTCGGGCAGACTTCCTGTAAAATATTTTCCGTCAATTGCTTTTTGTCAGAAACCTAGTTTCCAGTCTGTATCAATTTGGAAACTGGTATGATCAAAAATGGCATCATAGCTTGACGGGTATGAAAAAGTAAGATTTTCAATTCGTATCATGGACATTGTAAAATCCCCCCTGCTTAAAATTTTAGAAAATAAAAAGAGCTGCAAGAAAGCGACGCTTGCAACTCAAAAATATACCACTTCATATAGTGGTAATAGAATGATATAATGAGTGAATGGATGGCTGACTTTCCATCTCTTTCTTTTTAATCAGAACTGTTTAAAACATATCACAAGTCAAAAAGGAAAGTCAAGTGTAAATGGAAAAGGAGAAACAAAATGGAGAAATTATTCAAAAAACCGATTGTAATATGTGTGATGGCGCTGATCTGCTGTGCCCTTTGGGGAAGCGCGTTCCCATGTGTGAAGATCGGGTATGAGCTGTTACAAATAAAAACGACAGGAAGCCAGATTTTGTTTGCAGGATACCGATTTTTCGGAGCAGGAATACTTACGTTTTTGATGGGATGTATTATTGAAAAAAGGGTTTTGACCTTAAAAAAATCGGCAATACCATATGTGGCGGGAATCGGAATTTTTCAGACGACTCTGCAGTATATCTTTTTTTATATCGGAATGGCTAATACAACCGGAGTGAAAGGATCTGTTATCAATGCGTCGAATGCGTTTGTGTCCATTATCGTGGCGCATTTCCTTGTGAAAGGAGAACGGATGACGTGGAAGAAAGGCGTCGGATGTATTCTCGGATTTGCGGGAGTTGTCATCATCAACCTGTCACCGGGAGCGTGGGGAAGTGGATTTTCACTGAAAGGGGAAGGGATGGTTGCAATCTGTACAATCATCTATGGAACCAGTTCGGTGTTGATGAAATTTGTATCAAAAAAGGGGAGTGCAATGGCAATCACAGCGTACCAGTTGATGGTGGGAGGCGCTGCTCTGATTGGCTTTGGATTTTTACTTGATGGAAATATTAGTGGATTTACCGTGAAGTCAACTTTGCTTCTATTTTATATGGCGATGCTGTCGGCGGTTGCGTTCAGTCTGTGGACGACATTATTAAAGTATAATCCGGTCGGAAAGGTTACGATTTATGGATTTTCCATTCCGATTTTTGGAGCGGGATTGTCGGCGGTATTTTTGGGAGAGGATATTTTTTCGCTGAAGAATTTGGTGGCTTTACTCTGTGTAAGCGCCGGAATCATTCTTGTAAATAAAATGTCGGCAGGGGAAAGAATTGTTGCAAATGAGAAAGAGATGAAGTAAAATAAAACCCAGTGAATAACATGGAAAGAGGAAAGTCTATGAGCATGATCAAAACAGACAATTTAATATTTGAATATGAGAAACGTGACGAAGAGGGCAATGTAATCGGAACACATCGTGCCATTGGCGAAGTGAATCTTGACATAGAGCCTGGGCAGTTTATTGCGATTTTAGGACATAATGGATCAGGAAAATCCACACTTGCAAAGCACATGAATGCAATTTTAGTGCCAAGCGGAGGCACAATGTGGGTGGATGGAAAGGACACGAAGGAAGAGGAGAATCTATGGGATGTCAGACAGACAGCCGGAATGGTGTTTCAGAATCCGGACAACCAGATTATCGGAACAGTTGTGGAGGAAGATGTCGGGTTCGGACCGGAGAATCTTGGTGTTCCGACAGAAGAGATCTGGCAGCGGGTCGAGAAGAGCCTGTCTGCGGTCGGAATGATTGAGTACCGTCATCATTCCCCGAATAAATTATCCGGCGGACAGAAACAGCGCGTAGCTATCGCTGGTGTTGTTGCGATGTGTCCGAAATGTATTGTCTTGGATGAACCTACGGCGATGCTTGATCCGAACGGCAGAAAAGAAGTGCTGCGCACAGTGGAGGAACTTAGAAAAAGAGAACATGTGACGGTTATCTTGATCACGCATTATATGGAGGAAGTGATTGGAGCAGACCGAGTCATTGTCATGGATCAGGGACATGTTGTCATGGACGGAACGACGAGAGAGATTTTCAGCCAAGTAGAACTGTTGAAAAAATATAGATTAGATGTACCGCAGGTGACAATGCTGGCACATGGATTAAAACAGAGAGGATTAGATATTAAAGAAGGAATTTTGACGACAAACGAGCTGATTGAGGCATTGGAGAAAGCAGGAGACTGGCGGCAGAATCAAAAGAAGACATATGTTGGTCATGCAGAAACGGTTGTCAAAAAAGAGAAAAAAGAGAATCCAATATTAAAACTTGAGCATATCGAGTATGTATACAGTTCTGGGACTGCATATGAAAAGCGAGCGCTGAAGGATATCAATCTTGACATTTATGAGGGTGAATTTGTCGGGGTAATCGGGCATACCGGCTCTGGAAAATCGACGATGATCCAGCATTTGAATGGACTGATGAAAGCGACAAGCGGAGCGCTTTACTATAATGGCGAGAACATTTATGATGAGAAGTATAATCTGCGGCAACTTCGGAATAATGTAGGACTTGTGTTCCAGTATCCGGAACATCAGTTATTTGAGATCGATGTCCTGACAGATGTTTGTTTTGGACCGAAGAATCAGGGGCTTACGGAGGAAGAATGCAAAAAGCGTGCGATTGAGGCACTGGAACTTGTAGGACTTTCTGAAAAATATTATGACACTTCTCCGTTTGATTTATCGGGAGGACAGAAACGCCGTGTGGCTATTGCAGGAGTGCTTGCTATGCGACCAAAGGTGCTTGTCTTAGATGAGCCGACAGCAGGACTTGATCCGAAAGGACGCGATGAGATATTGGATCAGATTGCGTATCTTCAAAAAGAACGGAATCTGACAGTTATTCTTGTGTCGCACAGTATGGAGGACATTGCGAAATATGTGGACCGTATTGTCGTGATGAACAAAGGCAGAAAAATGTATGACGGGGAGCCGAAAGAAGTGTTCGCACATTACAAAGAACTGGAAAAAGTAGGGCTTGCAGCACCGCAGGTGACTTATATTATGCACGCGCTTTCTGAGAAAGGAATGCATGTGAACACGGAGGTAACGACGATTGAAGAAGCAGTAGATGAGATTATGAAAGAGATATAAGATTGGAGAAACAATGATTAGAGATATTACAATTGGGCAATATTACCCGGCGAATAGTAAATTGCACCGCTTAGACCCGCGGGTCAAAATAATGTGTACTTTATTCTATTTGATTTCTTTGTTTTTATTTAAAAGTGTTTTGGGGTATGCGATTGCAACCGTGTTTTTGGTAGCAGTTATCCGTACTTCCAAGGTACCGCTGAAATTTATCCTGAAAGGTTTGAAACCGATCATCATGCTTTTGATGATCACGGTTGTGTTCAACCTGTTTTTGACAAAAGGTGGAGATGTTTTGTTTGAAGCCTGGATTTTTCAAGTGACGGAAGAAGGGCTTCGGACGGCTGTTTATATGGCGGTGCGTCTGATTTACCTGATTATTGGTTCGTCGCTTATGACATTTACAACAACACCGAATGCACTGACTGATGGAATTGAAAAACTGCTTTGGCCATTCAATAAAATCAAGATGCCGGTACACGAGATTGCGATGATGATGGCAATTGCGCTTCGTTTCATTCCGATTCTTTTGGAAGAGACAGATAAGATCATGAAAGCGCAGATTGCAAGAGGGGCGGATTTGGAAAGCGGAAATATTATTCAAAAAGCAAAAAGCATGATTCCGATTTTGGTGCCTTTGTTTGTGTCAGCATTTCGACGGGCAAATGATTTGGCGATGGCAATGGAAGCAAGATGTTATCGCGGCGGTGAGGGACGTACAAAGATGAAACCGCTTGTATATCAAAGCAGAGACTATATCGCATATGCCATTACTATTGTGTATATGGTGGCTGTGATCGTAATAGGGAGGTTAGTTCCATTTAAAGTGTGGATATTTTAAAGTATGAAGCGAATAAAGTTGACAATTGCCTATGACGGCACAAATTATTGTGGTTGGCAGGTACAGCCGAACGGAATTACGGTAGAAGAAGTAGTAAACAAGGCATTAAAAAAGTTGACTGGTGAGGATATTCAGGTGATTGGGGCAAGTCGGACTGATTCAGGAGTGCATGCCCTTGGAAATGTTGCAGTGTTTGACACGCATACGACGATTCCGCCGGAGCGGATTTCCTATGCATTGAATCAGAGATTGCCGGAGGATATCGTTATTGTAAAGTCAGAAGAGGTGGCAGAAGATTTTCATCCCAGGTACTGTGACTGCAGTAAGACTTACGAGTACCATATTTTAAATATGAGGATTCCGATTCCGACAAAACGGCTTACAAATTATTTTGTATCCTATGATCTGGATGTTGAAAAGATGCGAAAGGCAGCAGGATATCTGATTGGAGAACATGATTTTGTCAGTTTCTGCAATGTGCGGACAGATGTGGAAGACACGGTGCGGACAGTTACTGAGCTTGAGATTTTGAAAGATGGAGAGGAGATTACGATCCGAATCAGCGGAAATGGTTTTCTCTACAACATGGTTCGCATTATCGTGGGAACACTGATCCGTGTCGGACGTGGATTTTATGAGCCGGAAAAGGTGAAAGAGATTTTAGAGGCGAAAGACCGAAAGGCTGCCGGAGTGACGGCACCTCCACATGGTCTGATACTGGCAGAGATTCGATATGAATAGAAAGTATGCTTGAGGAGGAAAGAGTATGAACTATGTAGGAATCGACATTGGATCTACTGCATCCAAGGTCGTAGTGCGTGGAGACAATGAGATGTATTTTGTACTGCCGACGGGATGGAGCAGTAAGGAGACGACAAACATCATACGAGAACGTCTGAAAAATGCAGGGGTTGATGTGACAGCACAGGAGACTAAAGTGGTAGCAACCGGTTACGGAAGAGTTGCGGTTGATTTTGCAGACAAAGTCATAACAGAAATTACCTGCCATGCAAGAGGCGGGCGGGAGCTTGCCAGTGGAGACTGTACGATCATCGATGTGGGGGGACAGGATACAAAAGTTATCCAGGTAAGTAACGGTGTGGTGATGGATTTCCTTATGAATGATAAATGTTCTGCGGGAACTGGAAAATTTTTAGAGATCATGGCAAACAGACTGGGTATTACGCTGGATGAGCTGTTTGACTTGGCAAAACAAGGAAAGAGTATCCCTATTAGTTCTTTGTGCACCGTGTTTGCGGAATCAGAAGTAATCAGTTATATCGGAGAAGGACGGGCAAAAGAGGATATTGCGGCCGGTGTGATTGAATCCGTTGTGGTAAAGGTGGCGCAGCTTGCGCAGAGACAGGCGTTGGCAGATACAATCATATTGACAGGGGGCCTAAGCCACAGCTCTTACTTTACGGCACGTTTGTCT
>OASY01001194.1_pt1 | contig 12294 bp, 11 predicted proteins | sample 1501231 | NCBI WGS metagenome assembly OASY01 (sample SAMEA2579917, study PRJEB22360) | human gut metagenome | biome: human gut; feature: human-associated habitat; material: faeces | place: Denmark | collected 2008/2010 | reverse complement strand
CGAGCACCGCGTGGCGGTCTTCAAACGGGGCTTTCCTGAGCGACGCGAGAGGCCAGCCGCGTCTCACCGAGAGTTCAACAAGGCGGGAAGCGTCCGCGGCATCAGCCCGCTCGGGCATTGGGAGCGGAGCCATCAGATCTTTCCTGCCGGCACACGGTACACCGCGCGGGAACGTTTGGAGAAGAGCAGATAAACCGTGCCGATCACCGCAACCCCGGATGGGATCGCGAAGTCAGCCGGCCCCGGCTGCATGCCAAAAAGCGCATAGGCCGGGATCGACACTACCGGGCCCGAAGACCGCCACCCCGGGGGGCGGGGGGAGCCACGGCAGCGCGAAAGCCATTTTCGGAACCCAGGTCTTCCGCACCCAGACAATAAAGTAGATCGAAAGCGTGTAGAAAAGGAACGAGAGGAAAGCGGGAAGGATATAACGCACAGCCAGCATTCCGCTCGTGCTGTCCATCGAGAGACGGCGGTCAAGAGAGGAAATCAGGACAACGAGAAGCACGAGGTTCTGAAACGCCATAAAGACGATCAGGGCCACCAGCGCAAGGAACCACCCCGTCACGCTGCCGTGCCAGCGTTCAAGATCCGTGCGTCCGGCATCCACCTTCGCGGCACTGTTCTTCAGACTCACCACGAGAATGAAGAGCAGTCCGATCAGGATCGCAACGCCAAGCCACATCTGAAATGAACCGGCATAACTCATGCTTCTTTCCTCCTTTTCTTTTATTCAGCGGAAACCTTGAGCGGTCTCAGCGAGCGGCCGCGCCGGGTTCCGTAGGTCAGCGCCACACGGTCTGAGAACACCAGGTAAACCGTCGCGGCGAGCGCGTAGAAGAATGAGGCAAAGAGCCCCGTCACATTGAGGTCGGGTGTCTGGTAGAAGAAGAACGACCCCAGCGTTCCGATCGGACCCAGCACCCAGATGACAGCCACCGCTTCAGCCACTACCCGGGGGGCACGCTTCATCGTCAGGCGCACGATCACCCAGCCGAAAATGAGGACGAACAGCACATCCGGAATCATCGGCATCAGAATCTGCAGCGGTGTGTAGTCCACCGACATCAGGATAAAGCGGTAGGCCTGAGCGGCGTCAACCGCCGTCATGATGACCCAGTAGAGGAAGAAGAAAACGAGCGTCGCCGTAAAGAACGGCAGGGAACCGGCAAACCCGCTCTTCCGTCCCTCACAGGTAAGCACGGGCGGGATCTTGCTTCCCACAATCCAAAGAACCCAGGTAGGCAGGGCGACCGCGAGAAGCGCGATCACAATGTTCAGGATGACCTGAAGCGGCGTGAAATGAACCATCTTTTGACTCAGTGTCCAATAAGTAAATTAGCCGTGTGCGAGTTTAATGGATCCCGCGTCCGGTTTCCTCCCCGCCTCGGGGGCAGAAAGCTCCTGAATGATGCCGCACTGATGTCCCTGCGTATGACCGTGGCAGCTGTGCTCAAGCTCGTAGAGCTTTGTCTGAAGTTCTGTCAGCGCCCGGATTCTGGCATCCACCGCCTCAATCTGCCGATGAAGGAGCTCGTGAATATGCCCGGCCTCCTCCGGCTTACTGCTGTCGTAATTCAGAATCTCACGGATTTCCTCAAGACTCATATCGAGTTTCCGGCAGTGAGCAATAAAGCGAAGCCTCGCAAGATGCCGGTCACCGTAGGAGCGGTAGTTATTCTGCAGGCGCATCGGGGGCTCAAGAAGCCTCTCTTTCTCGTAATAGCGGATCGTCTCAACCGGAACCCCGGTCTCACGCGACAGTTCTCCGATTCTCATAGGGTTAATCCTTAATTCTGTTCACTCAATAACTCTTGACCCTGTAGCAACTACAGGCTTTTTAATTAATCATAACAAACATGAAACCATTCAAAGAGGAGGCCTGTCATGGCTCATTCAGGAACAGAAGAGAAGACCGGAGAGAGGCTGATCCGGCTTTCCGTTCCGGATATGGATTGCCCGGTGGAGGAAGGAGAAATCCGGGCAGAACTTGAAAAAATCAGCGGCATCCGCTCCATTGCCGCGGATACGGCGCGCCGGACACTGGAAGTCAGAACCGCGTCGGTGCCTGATGAGGACATTCTTGCCGCCCTTGACCGGGCCGGCCATCCCGGGAAAATCCTTCCGGTCTCTCCTGAGAGCAGTTCAGAACAGATCGTCATTCTCGTGCCTGAGATGGACTGCGCGGTGGAAGCCGGAGAAATTGAGGAAGCGCTTTCCGCTCACCCTGAGATTCCGGACGGAGTCTTTGATACCCGGCGCCGGACGATTACGTTCCCGGTGGCGCGCGACCGCGCGCCTGAGATCCTCGATGTCATCCGCGGCACCGGGTACTCAGCGCAGCTCGCGCTCCGGAAGTCTTCTGATCCGGTCAAGACCTCAATTCCATGGAAGAAACTCGGCACCGCGCTGGTGCTTGCCTTCGCGGCTGAGCTGATTCCGGATTTTGCTCCGACAGGCGGCCCGGCCCTCACGGTTTTCGGGCATGGCTTCAGCGCGCCGGACCTGATCGGGCTGCTTCTCGCGGTTATTTCCGTAGCGCTTTCAGGCGTCTCAACTTTCCGGCGCGGCCTCATTTCGTTCTTCCACTTCAAATTCAATATGAGCGCCCTCATGGCGCTTGCGGTGATCGGCGCGATCCTGACCGGCAACTGGGCGGAAGGCGCTATGGTCATGGCGCTTTTCGAGATCTCGGAAGGAATCGAGCAGCTTTGCCTTGAGAAGAGCCGCAGCGTTGTGAAGTCGCTCCTTTCGATCGTCCCGAAGACCGCTGAAGTAAAACGCGGCGCGGGGTGGGAAACGGTTCCGGTCGAATCCGTCGCGATAGGCGATCAGATCCGGGTCAAGGCTGGCGAACGGATCAGTCTCGATGGGCGGGTCATCAAGGGTGACTCTTCCGCGGATGAGTCGATGATCACGGGCGAACCTGTGCCTGCCTCCAAGCACCCGGGAAGCGATGTCTATGCTGGCACGGTTAACACCACCGGAATGCTGGAAATCCGTGTTACAGCACCTTCCTCTGACACGCTCGCCGCCCGGATTATCGCCTCAGTCGAGGATGCCGAGCAGAAGAAGGCTCCTACACAGCGGTTTGTCGACCGTTTCGCGCTTTACTACACCCCGATTGTCTTCGCGGCAGGGATTCTGTCCCCGGCGCCCCACCGGACGTCGACGCTGCCGCCGCTCTTCGCGGGAGCTCCCTGGATGGAATGGATCTACAAGGGTCTCGTGCTCCTGGTGATTGGCTGCCCCTGCGCTCTTGTTATTTCGACCCCGGTCACAATCATTTCATCACTGGCCTGCGCGGCGCGTGAAGGTATCGTGATCAAGGGAGGCAAGTATCTCGAGGAAGGGCGTCTTCTGAAGAACGTGGCACTGGATAAAACCGGCACCATTACGACTGGACGTCCGGTCTGCACAGACGTGATCCCTGTGTCTCCGAAGCTCTCTGAAGCCGCGGCTCTGGAACGCGCCTCTGCCCTTTCGCAGCTTTCTGACCATCCGGTTTCCACCGCTATCACGCATGCCGCGAGGAAAGCTAAGTCGCTCGGCAGCCCGGCAGAAGACCTGAAGGCGATTCCAGGCGCCGGAGTGGAAGCGAAGGTCGGCCGCGCGGTGCTGAAACTGGTGTCTCCGGCCGCTGTCAAAGGCGGAAGCCCCGCCTATCAGGCAGCCGTCCGGAAGCTTGAGTCTGAAGGCAAGACTGTTTCGGTACTCGCTGACCTTTTCGGACCGGTTGCTGTGTTCGGAGTCGCTGACACCGTGAAGAGCGGAGTCCGTGAATCCATTGCTGACCTTAAGGCCGCCGGAATGACGCCCTGGATGCTGACAGGTGATAACGAGCGGGCGGCCAGCGCGATTGCGGCCTCTGTCGGAATCGATCACGCTGAAGCCCGGCTCCTTCCGCAGCAGAAGCTCGAGAAAATCGGCAGCCTTCAGAAAGACGGTCTTACCGCTATGGTGGGCGACGGCATCAACGACGCTCCGGCTCTCGCGGCATCTGATATCGGTTTCGCAATGGGAGTCAAAGGCACTGATACGGCAATTGAGGCCGCGAGCGTCATGCTGATGGATGACAACATCGGAAAGATCGCTTTCTTTAAGCGGCTGGCAGCGAAAACCTACCGGTTCCTCGTCGCGAACATCGCATTTGCGATCGCCGTGAAGATCGTCTTCGCCGTGCTCGACTTCGCGGGCCTTGCCACCATGTGGATGGCTGTGTTCGCGGATACCGGCGTCACGCTGATTGTGGTGGCTAACGGCATGCGGCTTCTCCGCGCGGCGCCGGGAATCCACAGCGATATGGAATCTGAACGCCCGGAAACCCGTACGGAAAAAGTGGCTGAGGATTCTCCTCTCAGTGCCGCTGCCTGATCTTTCCTGACATCACTTCATTAACCGGAGCGCCTCGGGAAGACGCTCCGGTTTTTTCGTATTTTTCCCCGGCTTCGTCACCCCCAAAAAAAACGTCATGATCTACCTCTTTTTTCTACCACCCGAGAGCTTTGATTCCTCTGTGTTTTTTCATAAACAGAAGAAATCATGATGAAGAATTCATTACTCTGATATTACTTAAATAACTACTCAAGTTTAAAAAATTTTTTATTTTTCAATTACCTGAAATATTTAATTCATCAAAAAATTTTGGTGTTTTGGCATCTCTTTGCTAGAATTCGGGCTTCTCTTTCGGGAAAACCCTTTGCCGGCACAGGCCCGAGCGACATGACCGGCAGATTACTTAACAAAAATAGGAGCTCTCGATATGTCCGATGAACTGATCCAGCCTGAAAAGAAGGTTGGGATCGGCGCTTACATCTCGCTGATTTTTGCCTGCGTGTTTTTCTCCGGCGCGTTCGCTTCGAATCACTGGTGGGGAATTTTTGACTTCATCACGCTGAACGGCACCTGGGGCAAGGTGGTGCAGACGGCTGTCATGAATGACGCCGGCACGCTGCAGACCGTCCTCGGAAACTTCCGCGGCAAGGGAGGATCCGGCGCCATTGATGGATTCTGTTTTGCCCTCACTCTGATTCCGACCATCATGTTCTCAATCGGTATGGTGACGGTGTGTGAGCACTATGGCGCGCTGGATGCTGCCCGAAAGCTCCTCACCCCGATCCTCCGCGGTCTCCTTGGCATTCCGGGCAGCGCCTGTCTCGCCCTGATCGCCTCACTCCAGTCCTCTGACGGCGGCGCCGCCATGACCCGTCAGCTGAAGGACGAAGGAAAACTGACTGAAAAAGAAGTCACCATCTTCGCCACGTTCCAGCAGACAGCGGGTGCCGGTATCGGAAGTTTCCTCGCCTCAGGCGCGGTCCTCTTCACGCTGATGGGGCCTGACGGAAAACCTCTCCTTCCGATTGCGCTCGGCGTCGGGCTCGGGATAGAGCTGCTTGGAAAAGTGGTTGCCGCCTGGATTATGAGGCTCTACCTCTTCCTCTCCGGCAAAAAATCCGCCTCTTGATCAGACAGGAAAAAAAAATGACAGAAGAAAAAATGGCGGCCGCGGTGCAGCCTGAAAGAAAGGAAATTGTGACGGACGTGTTTGTCCGCGGCGCTAAAAAGGGCTGGGGTATCGCTATCGGCTCGATGCTTCCGAATGTTGTGATGGCTTTTGTCATCATCAAGGCACTCGATATCACCGGAATCCTCACGCTCGTCGGTAATACCTGCGGCCCCGTGATGGAGATCTTCGGTCTGCCCGGAAAAGCCATCGTAGTGCTCCTCGGCGCCTGGCTTTCCGCGGGCGGCGGTGTCGGTACTGCGATTGCACTTCATTCATCCGGAGCGCTGAATGGCACGGATCTCGCCATCCTGACTCCTGCGATCTTCCTGATGGGATCTCAGGTCCAGTATCTCGGTCGCGTTCTCGGCGTGATCGGTGTGTCCGGCAAAATGGTCCCGATCATCATGACGGTCCCGGTCATCGTCGCAATTCTTTCCCTTTGGGTCATGCGGCTTATCGTGCTCGCATCCTGAGGTTCAGGTATCTCTACAATAAGCCGAACGGCGGAGTTCTCTCCCCGTTCGGTTTTTTCTTATTGACAGCAAGAAGGCATAGCTGAAGGAGCAGAAATGACAATCCTGCAGGATTTCCTGAAAGACCTCGCTGAACTCGTCAACATCGACGCGGGAACGAGAAACGCGGCTGGCGTTACAAAAGCCGCTGAAATCATGAAACGGCACTATGAATCAATCGGATTCCATGCAGAGCTTGTTGATCTGTCGCCGGACTGCGGGAAGGCTCTCCTCGCGACCAACCGCCCCGGAGCCGATCACTATGACATCATGCTGAACGCTCATCTCGACACGGTCTTCCCGGACGGAACGGCTGCCGCGAGACCTTTCCGGTTTGATGATGTCAAGGCCTACGGTCCAGGATGTCTCGACTGCAAGGCTGGGGTTCTCTCTATCTTCTACGGCATCAAAACCGCCCGTAAGGAAGATATTGACCGACTTTCGATCCTCGTCTGCTGCAACCCGGATGAGGAGCTGATTTCACCCTGGTCTTCTGAATGGCTTCTCGCTCAGGGCAAAAAAGCGGATCGCGTTCTGATCTGTGAACCGGCCCGCGCAAACGGCGCCCTGGTCCGTTCCAGAAAAGGCTCTGCCTTCTACACCGTCACTTTCCACGGGCTTTCAGCTCACGCAGGCAACAATCCTCAGGAAGGCCATAACGCCAACATCGCTCTGGTGAGATTTATCAGTGAGATCTATCAGTACAACGATTTCGAGCGCGGGACGACCGTGAACCCTGGCATCATCGAAGGCGGAAAAATCGTGAACGCGATCCCGGATCTCGCCCGCGTTGAAATTGATACCCGATTCTGGAAGGACGAAGACGGCAGGTGGCTCGATCAGAAGATCCAGGAAGCCGCGAAGAAGGTTTGGGTTGAAGGGGTGACCTGCGAGCTGAAGCGCAACTCATTCCTTCCCGCCATGCCTCTTTCCGACGCCACAAAGGAACTAGTCGGCATTGTGAATCAGGCGGCCGAAAAGGCCGGCTTCACTGCTGAGTGGGTCGATGCGGGCGGCGGCTCGGACGGAAACCACATCGCGGAAAGCGGAGTTCCCGTGGTGGATGGCTGCGGTCCTGCCGGATCGGGACTCCACACTGAGCGTGAATATCTGCAGCTTGATACGGTGGAAGAACGTATCCGAATGCAGGCGAATGTTTACTCGCTGATCTGACAGAAATGACTTATGCGTCACAGGATTTAATTTTTTATTTGAAATAATGCGCAACTTCTTGTAGAATGCATAGTCTCTAGCGACGATTAATTTCCTCGCTTTCGGAGAAGTGGCCGAGTGGCTGAAGGCACACCCCTGCTAAGGGTGCAGATCAAATATAACTGGTCTCGAGGGTTCGAATCCCTCCTTCTCCGCCAGGAATCGCAAACCCCGAAGGTTAATCCTTCGGGGTTTTTCTTTGTCTGAATATCTGATTTCAAACGCGATTTCTGTTTATTCCGTCTCGCATAGATGGAAGCACATCACGCTCTCTCTGAGAAAAAAAGGCAAAACATTGCCCCCGTTTCTGGAAAGGAATACGGGGGCTGCGGGACTTTCAGAAGAAACAGCGGTTCAGCTCTTATCCGTCCTGAATATTGTGCCGTCCGGTCTGACACCTTCAGCCTGCATCAGTTTGAAGAGACGGGTCTCGACACGGATCAGGCGGCTGATGATGTACTCCTGATTCTTCAATACCCGCTCCAGCATGGCTCTTGTTTCCTGATCACCATAGCTGCTGTCCCGGGACAGATAGCCGCCGAAATTGGAAAGCGTCTCTCGGTAGGAAGCGCCGTCTTCCGCTTCGGCGTCAACAATCTTGCTGTTTTCCATATTCCATCCTTTCTGACTCAGGTCTCAGGGCAGGCGCTGCAAACGCACTCAAAGTTGTCAAAATTGATTATATCATCTGCTCATGATATGACATCATTTTTGATTCTATATTTAGTTACTGAAAATATCGATTAAATTCTGTTCTGACGCCGATATTATCGGATTTAATATGAATTTATGAGAAACTTATTTTTTTAATATTTGACTGAGTGATGAAGCTGTAATCTGCATCCGGAGTTTCTGGTGAAGAGACGAGCGATGCACTTCCACCGTCCGCTCACTGATTCCAAGACGCTCAGCGATCTGACGGCTTGTCAGTCCTGCCGCCACCAGTTCCGCGATTTCGAGCTCTCTCCTTGTGAGAAGAGAGAGTCTCTGACGGAGCACCGCGGGGGATGAAGTCCCTTCCGCATTCTTCAGCGACTGCGAGACACAGGTCTCAATTGCGGCGAGCAGCTTCCCGCTTTCCGGCGGCTTCTGAATAAAGTTCGCGGCACCATCAATCATGGCGGTGACCGCCATATCGATATCACCGTGACCGGTCAGAAAAATAATGGGGAGAGTGTTCCCGCGGCGGTTCATTTCATGCTGAAGCTCAATCCCAGTCATACCGGCCATCTGTACATCAAGGATGAGACAGCCGGGAATGGAGGGAGAATCCTGTGTCAGGAAGTCACGGGCGGAGGGATAGGCCGCGCTCTTCCATCCCGCGCATTCCAGCATGAAGGTAAGCCCCTTCCGGAGATCCGCGTCATCATCCACGATGCGGATGAGAGCCTCATTCTGCATTTCCTCAAGATTCTTCATTTCCGTTCTCCTTCACCCGGATTTTCCTTCACACACTCCAGCTCAAACGAGGCCCTGAGACCTCCCCCTGGGATTCTTTCATAGAGCAAATGGCTTCCGTATGAACTGAGAAGCTCCCGGACGATTGAAATACCAAGACCGAGACCGCCTTCCTTCGTGCTGTTAAGCGGTGAAGAGAGACGCGCGAACGCCTCATCGTCAAGAGTGGGGCCGTTATCGATCACTTCCACACGGATTTTTCCGTTTCCGGGTATGGCGTTCAGCATCACGGCGGGAGAGTCTGCTCCTTCCGCCGCCTCCCCCGCGTTTTTGAGGAGATTAAATACCACACACTCAAGTTCCAGAGGATCTATCCTCACCCAGACGTCCGCGTCCGCGTGTGACACGTCCAGCCGAAGAGGCGTCTTTCTCGATACCCGATAGTTTTCCGCCGCTTCTTTCAGCGCGTCACCAAGCCGGATCCAGACACGGCGCCCTTCAAGTCTCGAGGAACGGGCGTAAGAACGGGCGTGATCGACAATGTCAGACGCCTTTTTTGCCTGACGCTCAATCTGAGAGAGGGGTTCCGAGAGTTTCTCCGCGGGGCCGATTACCCCTCGCTTCAGCAGCATCCGAAGTCCATCCAGATAGAAACTCATGGTGGAAAGCGGCTGCCTCATCTCGTGCGCCAGCATTCCGGACACCTGTCCGAGGGCACCCATTTTCTGCAGCGCGTCCAGATGCTTTGTGGCGTCAAGCGCTTTTTTCTGCAGCTTCTGCTGCTCATCCATCAGGGCCTTCAGCTGCTCTGTGCGGCGGCGCACAAGCACATCAGACCGCCAGGCGTGAAGGATCAGACCGATCGCGGCAAGCACCGCGATGATAAAAAGCGGCCAGTACTCGCGAAGCAGCATCTGCACCGTGGTTTCGCGGAGGTAACGGTATTTCCCGATCCGAAGCGTCCGGTAAAGATGATCGACCGGAAGAAAATCTGTCGCGATGCCCCAGTAGTTGCCGTGTGAATCCGGAGGCATATTGAGGATCGCGAGTTCCGCCGACCGGGCTTCCCCCGGCGTCAGACGGTTAGTTCCCATAATGATCCAGCTGGGGTACAGAGGCGTGCTCCGCCGGCAGGGTTCCCCGGGCTCGGTTTTCTCTCCTACTACAGCGAGCTTTGAGGCGAGATCCGGATGATCCTTGGCCCAGGACTCAAAGAAGCAGAGTCTGGCAAACGCAACCCCGGCCTTCCCTTCCGCGACATCCGTAAGCGCTTCAGCGAGATGGCTCCCTCCCCCGACAAACTTCACAGAAGAGAAGAAGGTCTCCCAGTTGGGGTCAACCTTCGCCACTTCCCCCATCGGAACATAAAACCCGGTAAAAGCGATTGATGTGTTGGCGAGCAGCGTCCTTCCCCGCAGCGCACTGATATCCGTTATTCCGTCAGATTTCCGCACCAGTATGGCGGCTCCGTCCCCATGATTGGGATCCGGGTAGCCAGGCTGCACCAGCGTCCCGAATACACGAACGCCGTGATCCTGCTGCAGCCGATAGGACTGCCCGGCGCTCGTGATAAAGAAATCCAGTTTTCCCGCCGTCAGTTCTTTCCCAAACTCTGAAGCAGGGACTGGTGCCACCTCGACTGATCGCCCTGGGAAATGCTTGCGAAGGCTTTCCGCCGTCTTCTCAATCACGGTCCCCTTGTCGCTCGGCTTCACATAATCCATCGAGGCGATAACAAGCGGCCGGGATGATTCATCAGACGCTTTCCCGCTTCCGGACGCAGGAAGCGCGGCCAGCGCACAGAAGATCAAAGCAGCTATTTGGGACGGGATCAGTTTCTGCATCATCTGAATCAGGGAAATGAGATCAGCCCGGGTCGATCTCCGGATCTGCCATTATCCTCTAAATACTTCAGCAATCACAAGGATTTCCCGATAAATCAAACGCTTTTGCATCTCATAACCTTACCAGGAGTATTATAGACCTAAGTGCAAACCATTAAACCGTTAGTAGAACCGACGGATTTAAGGAATAATTAAGAAAACACCTAAAAAAACGGAGACTCAGCACCATGAAACTACTCAAGTTATGCGCTCTGGGACTGATGCTTGGCGCGTTCTCGCTTTCGAGCGCCTACGCCGCCGACTTCACCGCTGACAAGCATATTGCTGCTGGCATGAAGTGCGAATCCTGCCATGGCCCCGATAAGAAGATCGAGACCCCTGACATGAATCAGTGCGTCAAGTGCCACGACCCCAAGAAGCTTGCCGAGAAGACGAAGAACGTCAAGCCGACGAACCCGCACGACTCCCCGCACTATCATCAGAACCTTGAATGCACGCTTTGCCACGTGGGTCACGAGAAGTCTGAGATCTACTGCAACCAGTGCCACAAGTTCAACTTCAAGATGCCCTGATCGCTGAATGGTGCAGAAAAAACGGTTCCTTCGGGAACCGTTTTTTTATGCCTGAAAGATAAATATTGCGAGCGCCTGTCGGCGCGGCAGCCAGCACTTCCCGCCCTTCTCCCACAAAAAAGAGATCCGGCAATGGGGAATCACCGGATCTCTCGCGCCTCTCTCCAGGAGAGTAGGGATAGAGGCGCGTGTACTACGGGAGAAAGTTACATCGGCTGCTTATAGGCCTTGGCAGAACGGGCTGCCGTACGGCCGAAGATCATGCAGTCAGCAACAGCGACCGTGCCGAGGCGGACCATGCCGTGGACACCGCCCGTCACTTCGCCAGCGGCGAAGAGACCGGGGATCACGTTGTGGCGGGCATCCAGCACCTGAGCCTTGTTGTTGATCTCGAGACCGCCCATGCAGTGATGGACACGCGGCCAGAGTCTCCAGGCATAGAACGGGCCGTTCGCTTCCGTGTTCGGCACGCCGTCCTTGAAGAACTTGGTGTGGAACTGCGGGTCATTCATGGCCTTCATGTAGCCGTTGAACTTATCGTTCTCAGCAACCAGGGCGTCATACGGGATCTTGTAGAAAGCCGCGAGATCCTTCAGCGTCTTGAACTCATGGACAACGCCGGACTTCAGGAGGGAGTCGAACATTTCCTTGGACATGTTCTTGCCCACAGCCTGACCAAACACGTTCTTCGCGCAGGCATACATCACAACCGGGTGACCGATAGCGACGATAGCGTCAGCACGAACCTTGCGGTTGCCGGTTTCCTGAACGAAGCGCTTCGCGTTCGCCGGATCCACCATCGGACCGTAGCCGACGAGCGGTTCAGTCAGAAGCGGAGTCTTGCCGAAGCCCTGTTCATCCGGGCTGGTCCACGGTCCGAGCTGAATCCAGTCCATATGGACCGTGTTGGCGCCGAGGAACTGAGCGTCCTGGAGCGCTTCACCGGTCGCACCCGGCTGGTTCGTGGAACCGAAGGCCGCGGTCAGACGCGGGTCGTGGCTCATACGCATCGTGACATTCTGGGCGAAACCGCCGGCAGCGAGCAGCACGCCATTGCGGGCGCGGATGTACTTCACCTTGCCGGAATTGGCGCGCGGGAAGCGATAGCCGGTACGGACCTTGGCGCCCAGCACCACGCCCTTATCGTCCTCGATGATGTCTTCGAGGTAGGTGCGGAGCTGAATCGGAATGTTGTATTCCTTGCACTTCGCGAGCATCGGGTTGATGAAGCCGGAACCCATATGGGCCGT
>OASY01001185.1_pt1 | contig 12465 bp, 15 predicted proteins | sample 1501231 | NCBI WGS metagenome assembly OASY01 (sample SAMEA2579917, study PRJEB22360) | human gut metagenome | biome: human gut; feature: human-associated habitat; material: faeces | place: Denmark | collected 2008/2010 | reverse complement strand
TTCTTCGCAAACGCTTGATCTGTAAGCCAAGCCTTTTGTTTTTTGGCACCTAATAAACAAATGCCGGATAATCCTTTTTCCATAGCATCACGGATACATGATTGCATTAATAATCTTCCATATCCTTTTCCTTTTAAGTTACCATTGACCCATAAGCAATAAATATATAGATAACGCTCTCCTTGAATCGGAACCCATGCGGTTTCTAAAGGTGCATATTCGATAAAAGCAATGCCCTCTACATTTAATTTGCGAAATACATGTCCTTCTTGAAATCGGTCTATCAACCAGCGTTTTTTGGCTTCAATACCTTGATGTGGCTTTCTTTTACGTATGATACAACACAGATGTTCTTCTGAGATATTATGTTCATTAACATCTATGAACTTCGGTATGATTTGTTCCATATGGCATTCTCCCTTTATTTCTTATGTATTGGTCTAACATATTTCCAAGATCGTTTTGGATCATAGTAAAGATATAAGATCCTTCCCGGTGTGGTATCGTATTCATATTCACTATTTTCAAAATCATACTCTGCCATTGCTTTTTCCATTTTGGCTTCTAACTGCTGTTTCTCTTGATCATAATCAAATGGACCGTGTTCAAATACGATATATTCAGCTTCAAAGATATCGATCATTTGCATTTGTGAGGGTATTTCACCTTGATAATCATAAGGAAGTCGTGCCCCATAACACTCTGATCGTAGAAATCCCCAATCACATAGCCTTCCATTTGGATCACTGATATATGCGATAAGCTGACCACTTCCACTATTCGCTTCACTATCACCAAAATCGTCCAGTTTTCCTTTGATACTGTCCAATAAGCCACAAATGGTTTCTCTATCTTGGCCCGGAATCAAAGCCTGTTTTTGCCAAAAATCCCAATAACCATTGCTTTCATCATTTTTGATAAATAGAAATTTATGTGCCGGTATGGTAATAAAATAGGTCGTAATCGCTTCGTTTGATGTGAAATTTCCTATTTCTTCTTGACCTAATAGATAACGATCAAAAGGATTAAGCTTGCTACGAAGTACGATTGGCTTAGGATCTTTACGATAGGCACTGGGAGATATACCATACGTATGTTTAAATGCTCTGGAAAATGCTTCATGTGTACTAAAACCATAGGAAAGTGCGATATCTAAAATACTTTTCTGACTATCACGTAGTTCCTTTAACGCAAAAGCCAATTTTCGTTTGCTTAAATAATCACGAAACTGCATCCCTGAGATTTCTTTGAATTTTCTTGTCATATGATATTCAGAATAACCAAATTGTTTAGATAGATAGGTTAAGGTCAATGCTTCATCATCATACTGTCTGATAGCGTGATCGATTTCATCTACGATCGTTTGCATTCGTTTGTGCCATTCATACATAAAACATTTCACCTCATTCATAACTATCATGATACTTGATTTTTTCTTACATTACTTGATTTTACTTGCGCATTTTCTTTCCTTTTATTCGATTTTTTCAATGGTTACACTGGTACCGTTCATGATGACACCGATCATATCACTACGAAACATCGTATACTCAATATCTACTCCTATCAAAGCATTGCCTCCTGTTTTGATACAGTTGCTAACAATACGTTTTTTGGCATAAGCTCTTGCTTCTTGTAGCTTATCAGTAAAGCTTTCGGATTCTGCACCTAACATATCTGATATTGAGGCATTCCAACTACTCAAAAAACCTGTACCTAATACACTTTCTCCACTTACTACACCATGATAGGCAACAATGTGATAGCCTTCAAAGCCAGGGCATGTTGTCATCATAAAGGTTTCTGATTCATCCACTTTCTTTTTTACTTCCAGTTCTTCTTCCCTTTGATCAAACCATAGATCCACTTGTTCGATAACCTTTTGTGGATATCCTTTTTGTTGCATTTCTTTGATAGCAAGTTCGTGTTTTTGTTTTAACTTCTCCTGACTTTTTGCGCCTCGCCCATGAGCGAAAGCCTCTAAGCTTTCATAACAATTACTACAGAGTACTACATCATTGAATTGCGTTGCACAAGTTCCTAAACCTTCTGCTTTCTTACCACATACATCACAAATTTTTTTCATATCGATTACACCTCTCTTTATCATTATAAAGCTTTTTTTAGAAAGAAGCCATCCATTCCATCATGTGTCACATATACGTTTGATAAATATATAAAAAGTAGCAGTTTTACGAAATAAAAGCTCTTTTTATCACAAAATCATGGGAACTTGTGAAATCATTACCAAATGTTATGAAAAATCATGTATAATAAAGATATGACGATTACATGATGTAATCTCTTACAAATTAAAAAAGATAGACTGGTGAGGCTATGCAAACGGAATCAAACAAACAACAGAGCCATTATGTACTAGAAGCAACATGTGGTAATCTTACATTATTGTTTCCATTAGAGATGATGAAAACCATACTTTCAAAAATTGATATTCAACCATCAGATAAAAATAAGCATTGTGTTATCTATGAAGATGTGGAATATCCTTTCTACTCTTTGTCTGCGCTTTTTCATCGCTTACCGGCAAAAGAAGAGCTTTATGCGATCGTTACGCAAATAGAGGGAAAAGAGCTTATTGTATATCTAGAACATATTGAGATGGTAAGATACCTTGATAAACAAGTGTATGCACTTCCATCTTATATGAAGATAGATAACTTGAATTATCTTAAGGGATGTTATCTTCTAGAAGATAACCGTATAGCATATGAAATAGATTTCACTAAACTGATAGAAAGATGTTATCCATAATCTATGGAAAGGAGAACCATGAAAGAGGACGAGTGTAGAAAGTTAGATACGCTAACCAATTTTTTTGTATACGATAATGCATGTATCGAAATCGCCAAAGCTTTACAAGGTGGAAGAAAAACAGATACTGTATTTTTAATTCGCTCTGGCGATTGGGATCAAATGAAAGCAAACTATGGTGAAAAAAATGCAAATCTTTCTCTTGCGAAGTTTTCCTTTCTTTTGACCAAAGTATTTCATAAAACAGATATTTTTGTCAGAGTAAGTGCTGATACTTTTTTTATATATAATTTTGGTTCTATGAATACCTTAGATATCAAACGAACCCTTCAGCAGCTTCAAGTTTCCATCGATCATTCCGATTTACTTTCCAAATGTATGATCATCCAACACTTTCATGTTGGTGTTTATCATGTGGATGAAGAAAAAACCTTTGATGAATTGCTAAGGAAGACTCAATCCTGCCTTGATGTCGCAAAACAGACACATAGCATGCTTGTCGTAGATGATACCACACAGATACCGAACATCTCACGTTATCCTCTTGCGATTCCTGAATATAAATTGGATTCACAAGATGTAGATACGTTATATATCACGGATATGATGAATTTTCTGTTTGACTGTTCTGATTTATCTTTTGGTATCGAAATGTTACTTTCTCGTATGTGTGATTATTTTCAGACCCAGCAGATTTATGTAACAGAAAAAGATTGTTTTGATGAGGGTTATACCATCACTCATGACTGGTATCGTCAAGATGTTTTATTGGAAAACGATAATTTTAAAAAAGGACCTTTATCGATTGGAAATCGTCATAAAGAAGTGTTTGATGAAAGAGGTCTTTTGGTATGCAATCAAATAAGTGATATGTTCAAACACGATGTCTTTATGGCATTAAGAGCTAAGATCAGAGGAGCACAATCACTTCTTCAAAGTGCTCTATATGATAATGGAGAATACATTGGTTATATTTGTATGATCGATAGCAAAAAGGAACGTGTATGGACCGCCAAAGAAATCGCAACTTTTTCTATGTTATCCAATATCGTGACAACCAATATTCTACAGTTAAGAGCACAACGTATTCATCAGTTGGTTACCAATCGAGATCCTTTGACCAATGCATGGAATTTAAATAAATTTACTTCTGTTATGGCACAAAGACAGTATTTCTATCAGGATCAACATAAGGCTTTGATTACAGTAGACATTAAGAACTTTAAATTTATCAATTCTGAATATGGCTATCAATATGGCAATGCAATCTTAATCTCGATTGCTCAAATCTTACACTTATTCATAGAATCAAATGAATGCTATGCGAGAATTGACAGTGATACTTTTGTATTATGTCTTTATTATAAAGATTTAGATCGATTGAAACAGCGAATAACTTCTTTACTTAAAAAGTTAGAGCGTTGTTCTATCAGTTTTGAAAATAAAGCCAGAATTTTATGTATGGCTGGTATCTATTTATTTGAACGTACAGATAAAACAGTAGCTGAAATGATCGATTATGCAAATATGGCTAGAAAGTCTATCAAAGATTCTCATAAAAGCAGTTATGCTTTCTTCAATAATGAAATTGAAGCACAAAACATAAAAGAGCATCACTTATCGCAAATCATGAAACAAGCATTACAAGATGAAGAATTTGTTGTATATTATCAACCTAAAATCAATATCAAAACACATCGTTGTATAGGTTTGGAGGCATTAATTCGTTGGTATCGTAGTGAAAATGAAATCATACAACCAAATGATTTCATCCCTTTATTCGAACGAAATCACTTTATTTTAGAACTGGATCTCTATGTATTGAAAAAGGTTTGTATCCAAATCAAATCATGGATCGATCAGGGATTAGAACCTTTGCCTATTGCGGTAAACATTTCTCGTGTTCATATGGAAGATTCACAGATCGTACATCAAATCGTGAATATTTGTGACTTATTGCATGTGCCAAGGAATTTGATTGAACTGGAAATCACAGAAAGTGCCTTCCTTGAGAATGAGGTAGTTGTCATACAAAAGGCAATGGAATTAAAGGCCGCAGGGTTCTCTTTATCTATGGATGACTTTGGGACAGGCTTTTCTTCCTTAAATCTTTTAAAGGATCTTCCCGTAGATTCCTTAAAACTGGATCGTGCGTTTTTCCTAAAAGACAGCAATTATCGAGAAAAAATCATCCTCAGTAATATCATCAATATGGCAAAACAGTTGAATATGGAGGTTATTTCCGAGGGCATTGAAACAGAAAAGCAAATCAACTTCTTAAAGGAAATCGGTTGTGAAATCGCATAAGGTTTCTATTATTCCAGGCCGGTACCCATCAAACAACTCTTACCACAACTTTGGAATGAATTCTCTGGAGGAAACGTGTGATGAAAGAAACCTATTTACATTTTCAACAAGGTGAACATCATTATGCAATGGAGAACAATAACATACTGCGTATCCTTCCGGCAACTGATTTATGGGAGCTTCCTATCAAAGAACCTTTTATCAAAGGAATCGTTCTTGTAGATGAGCATTTGACCGCCATCATTGATACCGAAGAGATCCTATTTCAACAGCCTACAAATAGCGCAGCTTATTATATTATCGTAGAAGCGCAAAAGGAATACCTAGGATTATGTGCTGAGCATATCTATGGTACCATAGCAATCAAAGAACAAGCTTGGTGTTTAGAAGAAAATGGAAGTTTGCCATTTTCCTGTAACATTCATGATCAAAAAATATATCATCTACAATTGGAGGATCTAGATAGGAGGTGACACCATGATTCGATTGACGGATAATGAATTTATCTCACTTTGTAATTTTATGAAAAAGAAGTATGGCATTAATCTTGAGAAAAAGCGTGTTTTGATCGAATATCGATTAATGAATGTGTTATCTCAATTAAAGGTGAAAAGCTATACAGAATATATGCGACTCATACAACAGGATACCAGTGGAAAATTACAAGAGGAATTGATCAATAGAATAACGACCAATTATACTTTTTTCATGAGAGAGCCTTCTCATTTCCAGTTCATTGAAGAGCGTATCCTTCCTCATGTGGATCAACATCTTCCGATGCATATCTGGGTGGCAGGCTGTTCCAGTGGACAAGAATGTTACACCCTTGCGATGTATCTTGAGGATTATCGAAGGAAGAACAAAACCTTACCTAAAGTTACGATTACCGCAACAGATATCAGCACGAAAGTGCTTGCACAGGCAAGAGAAGCCCGTTATCCTATCGAAGCCATGGAAAAGCTTCCGAAACATTGGCAACATCATTATTGTACTGTAATCGAAGATGGTACGATGTTTCAAATGAAAGATAACATAAGAAAACAGGTAACCTTCTCTTATCACAATCTCATGGAACCTTTTCGCTTACATCAATTTCATTTGATACTTTGTCGTAATGTATTGATCTATTTTGATGAGGCCTCCAGAAGTAAAATTTGTCACAGCTTTGCGAATTGTTTAAAAAAACAAGGTTATCTTATTTTGGGACATGCGGAAATGATGCCGCAAAGCAATCCGGATTTTGAATATCTGAAATCTTCAGTGTATCGATTGAAGGAGATGAGTGGAAAATGAATCAACTGCATATCTTATTGTTTCAAAAACATGTACAAGATGAAGTAGCACTTCCTACATTATTAGCAACTGATCATACCTTAGCCTTACACATTGTTCATTATGCTTCTTCTTTACAAGAACGTATAGAGCATTATCCTATCTATGGCTTACTATATGAATGTGATGTGTTGGGTAGTGAGGAGCTAAACGAGGTTACGCAAATACAAGCACTTAAGATACCTTACCTATTGCTTATCAGAAAAAAAGATCCTGATGTAGATATCTCTCATATGATGGATAAGGTAATCATAAAGCCGGAAAATCTTACATCACCTACTTTTGTCAATAAGCTTCTTGTGATGGTTAAAATGATGAGGGATATGAGTGAGGAACAAAAAAAGCCCCTACACATAAAGAAACTACCTAGTATCAATGTCATAGCCATAGGAGCATCTACAGGTGGTCCTAGAGCATTGGTAGAAGTATTAAAACATTTACCTGATACGATTTGTGGAATCGTCATCGTACAACATATGAGTGAAGGCAATTCCTATGCCTTTGCGGATTATTTAGATCGTCAATGTGATTTAAACGTTCAAATTGCAAAAGAGAACGATCTGATACAAAATGGCAATGTCTATATTTCAAAACAAAAAGAGCATTTCATTATGAAAAGAGAATCAGATGGCTTTCATTTACATTATATACAAGGAGAACGACTTCATTGTGTTTGCCCATCCATTGATATCCTATTCGAGTCGGTAGCTACTGCTGCCGGTTCCTTGGCTGCGGGTGTTTTATTAACCGGCATGGGAAGTGATGGTGCAGTTGGATTAAAGAAAATGAAGGATGCCGGAGCTTTTACCATCATACAAGATTCCTCCACCAGTGAGATCTACAGTATGCCAAAGGTAGCGAAAGAGCTTCATGCACACAACAGAGAACTTGCCCTTTCTGACATCGGGCCTTGTCTGATTCAACATTTCACAATCACAGGAAAGAGGAGATAGAGAATGGAAAAAACAATCATGATCGTAGATGACGCATTGTTTATGAGAAAGCTGATCATCAAAACTTTAACAAAACATGGATATCATCATATTATTGAAGCTACCAATGGGGAAGAAGGCATTTCTCTTTATAAACAACATCAACCGGATATCGTCTTATTAGATATTACAATGCCTGATAAAACAGGAATCGATGTGTTACAAGAGTTATTGATGTTAGATGCCGATGCAAAGGTCATAATGTGTTCAGCGGTCGGTCAAGATAATATGATCGCCAATGCATTGAGGATAGGCGCAAAGGATTTCATTGTGAAACCTTATAAAGATGAGCAACTGATCCAAATGATCGACACTTTGATAATATGAAAACAGATACCTTAACGATACAGGTTCAGGACACTATGCATGAACTGGGTAATATCGGAATTGGCGCAGCAGCTACGGCTCTATCCTCAATGTTGCGACAATCCATCAAAACATCTACCTCAACATTAAAACCAATCGATCATACTTATTTATCTGAGGAAACACAAATGCAAGATGAAGTGATCGGTATCCTTTTTCCCTTTGATAAAAACATTCAAGGCTTTGGCTTATTCCTCTTAGAAAAAGAATTCGTAGAGAAGATCCTAAACAACTTAGCCTTTTCCCATTCAGATTTTTCAAATTTAGATAAAGAAAGTATTTCTATCTTACAAGAAATTTGCAGTATCATGACCTCTTCTTATCTAGAAGCAATATCATCAGAAACAAAATTGAATATACGAATTCAATTACCTGCTGTATCCATGGATATGAAAGGCTCAATCATCAATGATGGTTTATCTTACATCCTTCAACAAGGGCAACCGTCTTATCGCTTAGATCATGAATTCAGTATTGAAAACGGTTGTATCAATCATCTGATGTTTATGCTTCCGCAAGAATGTATCCTTACGATCATGGATGCTTTGGAGGTGAAGCTGACATGAAAGAAATTATCGCAAGACCCGGTGAATTGATCATCGATACAGGTGAATCTGTCATTACCTCATATGCTTTAGGTTCCAGCCTTGGTATTTGCTTATATGATGCATCTCATCAATTAGGTGGATATGTCAATAGTCTTCTTCCGATAAACACATCAAAGGATTTTGATACCAAGTATGTGAACAGTGCCATTCATTTATTATATGAGGGAATGTTACAGCGAGGTGGGGATCCTAATCAAATCCAAGCAAAACTCATTGGCGGTGCTAAATTGTTTCGATTACCTGAAATAGAACAAGAAGAGGATATCGGTAAATCCAATATCCGTTCTGCCTATCATGCTTTGATGAAACTTCATGTTCCTATCATCAGTGAAGATGTCGGAGATTGCTATGGCAGAAGCATCCATTTTCATTTAAAGGATGGATTGGTCTATATTGAAACAAGAAATAATTATTTATATCATATTTGAAAAAGGACGGTAAAATAAGATGATAACCTATTTAAAGAATCTAAAAATCAGAAATAAGCTACTACTTAGCTTCGCCATTGTATTGATATTTTATATATGTACGGTTGCGACAGCCGTGGTAGGTGTACGCAATATTACAGAAAGCTTTGGTAATTTTCACAATATTTCCTATAAGATCGTAAATGAATCTACAAGCTTTCGTCTTAATCAATATATCGTAGGACGAGATATGTTACAAATTGTTTATAGAAGAGATGTTGTAAACAATGAAGAAGATTTTGCGGAAATGAAAAGAAGCATTAACAATGTTGAACAAGCCATCGCTAATTTAGAGGAACTATATACAGATACAGAAAAAATGGCAGAGATGAAAGCCATGTATGAAAATTTAGTAGGTCCTAGAGATAAGGTCGTATCTTTGTTGGAAAACGAAAAATATGATGAAGCAATGACGGTTTATCAAAATGAATATGAACCTGAAGCAAGACAGGCCAGAGCTTTCCTTCGTGACATGGAAGCCACGACCAAGGAAGAAGCAACCACATATTATGAAAGTAGTGATCGTAGCGCAGACATCATGTTAAAAACATTGGTCATACTTGCGATCATTACCATTATCTTTGTAAGTGTCGTTTGGTATATCATTTCCAGAAGCATTACAAAGCCATTGATAGAATTAAAGAATGCCGCTAAAGAATTATCTGATGGAAATCTGCATTCTGAAATAACGTATACTTCTAAAAGTGAGTTGGGAATACTTGCGGATAGTATGAGGGAAACCATTGCGACATTGCGCACTTATTTAAATGAAATCGAACATTGTATGACCATGCTTGGTAAAGGTAAGCTGAATTATAAAACCAATATGGTCTTCAAGGGAGATTTTGTAATGTTAAAGACATCCTTAGATAAAATCTCAACACTGTTAAGTGAAGCAATGTTAAAAATCAGTAATTCCGCAGAACAAGTATCCGGAGGTGCTCAGCAGATTTCTAATGGAGCACAAATGTTATCTCAGGGCGCAAGTGAGCAAACCGGCTCTATTGAAGAGCTTGCGGCCAATATCAATGAAATCTCCGATAATGTAAAAAACAATGCGAACGATACTGTAGCGGCTAGTAATCTTGCGGATGCGGTAGAACAGGAAATATTAGACAACAGTGAACAAATGAAGGCTGTTACAGAAGCAATCAATGACATTCGTCAAACCTCTATGAATATTACGGGTATCGTAAAAGAAATCGAGGATATCGCATTCCAAACAAATCTATTATCTTTAAATGCCGCAGTTGAAGCTGCACGAGCAGGTGATGCAGGTAGAGGCTTCTCTGTTGTTGCATCTGAAATCAGAAAGCTTGCGACTAAGACAACGGATGCTAGTAAGATTACTGCGGATCTGATTCAACAATCTACAAAATCCGTAGAAGAAGGTAGTGCTTTGATCGTTTCTACAGAAGAAAGTCTCAAACATATCGTTGATGGAGCTCGTAATGTTGCCACAAAGATCGAACGCATTTCTCAAGCAAACATTCAACAAGCAAATTTCATTGTTCAGATTCGTCAATCCATTGAACAAATTTCCGATATCGTACAAGGCAATTCCGCAACCTCTGAAGAAAGTGCCGCAGCTAGTGAAGAACTTGCCGCACAAGCACAAATCTTACGAGATCTAGTCAATCGTTTTGAAATACAAGAAAGAGATGAGATATAAATATGTTAGCGAAAATACTAATCGTAGATGATGCAATGTTTATGCGTACCAAATTGAAAGATACACTTGAATCCGCAATACCTTGTGAGTGTTTAGAAGCTAAAAACGGACAAATAGGTTGTGAATTATTTGAAACCATGCATCCTGATTTGGTCTTACTTGACATTTCTATGCCTTAGATATCATGAGAAAACACGATAAGACGATTCCCATCATTATGTGCTCTGCAGCAGGTCAACAATCACAAATCATGAAAGCGATCGCTCTAGGAGCCAAAGATTTTATCGTAAAACCGTTTCAAAATGAACAGATCATCAACGCAGTAAAACGTTATTTGGAAATAGGAGGAATATTTCATGTTAAATAAATATTCTGATTTAAATGAAAATGCTTTGGATGCCTTAAGAGAAATCGGGAACATCGGTACAGGTCATGCGACAACTGCACTTTCTGCCATGACAGGAAAAGATATCGAAATCGACATTCCTCTCATACGTATCATTTCTTATAAAGATGCTCCTTCTTTGTTGGGAGGGGCTGAGGAATTCAAGGTTGGCATCTTACTACGTGTAAACGGCTTATCCGGTATCTTCATGTTTCTTTTAAATGAAGAATTCACAAAACAAATGTTGGAAACCTTACTTGGCACAAAAGTAGACGATGTGAGAAATTTAGATGAATTATCTAGTTCTGCCATATGTGAAACAGGTAATATTATGTGCTGTTCATACATCAATGCAATTTCTAAGCTTACCGATACAGAAATGACAGTATCTGTCCCTTCTATTTGCGGAGATATGGTAGGAGCTTTGCTAAGTGTTCCTATGATCCTATATGGCTATCAATGTGATGAATTGATGTTTATTGAAAATCGTTTTCAATTTGACCAGAAATCATTTGTCAGCCATATCTTATTCCTTCCTGAACTAGACGCATTAGAACACATGCTAATCAAATTAGGCATTCCTTATGAATGATCTTATTACGGTAGGAATTGCAGATGCACATATTGCTCATCATGATCAGACATTGGTTACTTATGCGCTTGGCTCTTGTGTCGGTGTCTGTCTATATGAAAAAAACAAACATATGGCAGGTATGGTGCATATTCTACTACCAACGCATTATGATGATACCATCATAAACCAACCATTTAAATTTGCGGATAGCGGAGTCACAAGATTAGTAACGATGATGATCCATAAGGGTGCAGATAAAAAAAGGATCATCGCCAAGATCGCAGGTGGTGCAGAGATGTTTCAAACAGAAGAAACCAAAACAGGGATAGGACAACGAAATATTACTGCTGTAAAAGAAACATTAAGAAAACTGCATATTCCCATCATACCGGAAAAAACTATGGACGTTCTATTTGGTTTTCCTCAAAGGATGGTAGTTTAAAAGTGAAAACGGTCCAACATGGCATACAGTATATTTGAATTATGGGAGAGTGAAGATCATGAACAATATACCTAGATTATTAGTGATTGATGACAGTGAATACATCTGCCAACAAATCGAACAAATATTTAAAAATGAAAGCATAGAACTTCAAAAAGCACATGATGGTGCACAAGCTTTACAACAAGTTTCTAACTTTCAACCGGATTTGATTCTATTAGATGTCATTCTTCCGGATACGGAAGGATATGAGCTTTATCATAAAATCAAAGCCATAGATAAAAATCAGACTTCCATTATCTTTCTTACCTCAAAAGATCAAGATAGTGATATCGTAAAAGGATTTTCATTAGGTGCATGTGATTATATTAAAAAGCCTTTTCATAATGTTGAGCTGAAATCTCGCATTCAAGTTCATCTTCAAGAGAAAAAAATGAAAGATGAATTAAAAAAGATGAATGAAGAAATGGAAGCAAATATGAAAAAACTAAATGCGTTTGCCTTTCGTGATCCTTTGACCGGTCTTTATAATCGCCGATATGTAGAAG
>OASY01001184.1_pt1 | contig 12469 bp, 9 predicted proteins | sample 1501231 | NCBI WGS metagenome assembly OASY01 (sample SAMEA2579917, study PRJEB22360) | human gut metagenome | biome: human gut; feature: human-associated habitat; material: faeces | place: Denmark | collected 2008/2010 | reverse complement strand
TCCTCCGTACTCAATATCTGTCCGGAATGATTAATAACCAAATCGGCGGCAGCCGGAGCCGCCAGATATTGTTTTGTCCCTGTATCCCATTTCAACCCTCCACACACCAATCTTGCAGGCACGGTCAACTTAAGGTTCTTGACATACAGCTTGCCGACCGTGTTGTCCGTACGCCTCGCCTTGAGCACGATACGTACGGCAGCGTGTGCAAACTCCAATGCCCGTCCGAAAGGCTGCTTCCTGCTACCCGTAACCCCATTCGGAGTCACCAGTACATCGGTCAGCCCTGCTCTCGAAGGCAACGAATAGGTAGTATGACTGTCCGCCGTAGTCATCGCAGAAGGACAAAGCCCCATCACCACCACCCGGGAGTTATCAGCCGGATAATCCGTTTCCGTATTATAGGGTGCATCGACGTAATCACCGATCCCCCCTGCCGGAGTGGAGGTTTTATAAGGAGAGCCCAATGTCCCCGTACTGAAATCCGTCTCTTTCCAGAACAGCAGTAACGGAGTGCTTTCGCTGCCTGCCACCCCATCCGTACGGGTGAGGGCTACCTCCATGGGTATCTCCTGTTCGTACTCTCCTTCTCCGGATACACACGAGGCAGACAGCAGACACAGGCAAAGCAGCAGGCATGCCCGGCAGAATCTACTCTTTTTTTCTTCTTTATTCATAGTTGTATACTTTCTTTTTCAGCTTTCACCACAGAGTAACACAGAGTTCCACAGAGATGATTTTCTCTTCATATCTCATAAACAAGAGATTAAGACTCCGTAAGACTCTGTGTTGCTCTGTGGTGAATCGTATTTATTTTCCTTTCTACGTCGGCCTTACTATAATCTGATTACCGGAACTCGTCACCCAGTCCGTTACTTTCATCGTGGCACGCATCGGTTGCGGCAATGCGGCCGAAGGCAGGCTGAACCGGGTAATACGCAACAGATAATAACGGTTGCGCAAGATGCCGGAATCCGCACTGAAAGCGATTGTGCCGTCAGTAGCACTTGTGCCGTCTATATAAGTGTAATAATAGCCGATCCCGCCTTCGTAAGCGGTAAAATCAGTACGTTTCAGGGTACCCGCACCGATGGCGGCCTTCATGCCCGCATAGCTGTAATAGTCACTCCCGTTGGTAAAGTAAGTGCCTGCCGCATGTGCTTCCGCATCGACAGGTGTCGTCGTTGCGGGCAAGCAAGTAGCGGCATCGGCGGGAGATGTCAGGGTTTGCGTGGTTCCGGCCCCGGTAATAATCTGTTTGGGGACAAACTTCGCCGCTACCAGCAGATGGGTAGTCACCAGGCGGGGAATTTCCGCCTGAGTCGAATTAAGTGTTCCTGTCAGATCCAGTCCGCCCGCAAGAGAAGCGGTGGAAGTCGCAGTCGTGTTCTCCGGACAATACAGCCCACCGGTATAAGCACCGCTTTCCGGAGGAGTGGCTTTCGTCGCATTGAATTTGACCTCTTCATACGCTTCCGGAGCGATCCCTTCCGCCCATACACTGCCCAAAGTACGGTAAACGAATTGCTGTTCAGCCACATCGGGTGCCGATACATAATTGCCGCCATCATCTTTAACCACATACGGATCTACTTCATGATTAGGATCTTTCCCATCCGGGGGCGCATTCAGATACACCTTCCGGTTGACTGTGTTGAGGGCATACCGCACATCCGACAAACGTATCCAGCCCGGATCGGCTGACGGACGAGCCGCATTACCGGACATCCGTACGTACGCTCCTCCGTCGTCTGTATAGGTATCGCACACCAACAGTACTTTGGCCACCACCCGTTCCAGTGTGATAGGCGATGCCGTGAGATCCACGTTCACATCGGTGCCCGCACTGACCGTTACGGAAGTCCCGGCTTTTCCGGTCATGGCGATCCCCTCCGTCCCGCGGGCAAACTGCCGGATCACCTCGTCATACCCCGCCCCGGCGGCGGTATACAATCCCTTGCCTTCTGCCTGCCCGCAGATGGCATGCACCTGACCGGGCAACAGATTGGCCCCCACATAGACCTTCTTCTCTCCGGGAGTGGTCGGTATGCGCGCCTGATACACGTCCGCTGCGCTACTGGTCGTGCCATACACCACTTCGTACTGCACATCATTCCAATCCTCCTTTCCACTCCCGTCGACCGACACCAGGAAAACGGCAACAGAAGAGATCTTCTCCTCCACCGTCGCATCCGCCTGTACCGCCGCCCGGGTAGTCTCCCCCGCTACCCGGACCGAGAGCCGGACACACGCCGTCACCCGGTCCGCCCCTGCCGGAGGGGCAGGCATGCCGGCATCATCGGAGCATCCGCATGCCCACAGGCAGAGCAGAAACCGAAAGAATATGATCCATATGCTGCCTTTACAGTTGTGCATCGTTCAGTCTGATAATCCATCCGTTAATGTTCAGCGCCTCCAGCTTTCCCATCGGGGTAAGGTAGAAAATCACGTTGAACCGATCTTCGTAATCAAGGTAATCCTGGTCGCTGAGCTCCACACCGTTGCTCTCTTCAAACAGGGGGCGCGTCATCAGCAGATAACGCGTCAGGTCGACATCCACTACTTTCTGCCCCGAGACACGGTCCGTCACCACCAGACGGGCCTCCTGATCCGCCAGTAAGCGCAGTGTGTTCAAGCGGGCACGCGCCAGGCTGACTTCCCCCGTACGGGTGGCGGCCGGTTCCGTTTCGGAAGCGGACTCGGTATGATAGGCGGCATAAGTCACCCGGTCGCCCGTCATCACTTCGTTGTCAGCATTCATCCGGCCGTTATCCGCCAACAGAGTAAAGTCGTAATCATCGGCGTCCAGCCCCTGCCCCGACGTATCGTGCAAGGTAATGACGAACCGGTTGCTGTCCTTCAACATCGGTACGCTGACCGATGTCAGTTCCGAAGGCTGTATCCGGCTCAACCGGAGATGACCGTACCACAAGTGCCCCAATTCGTCATCCTGACGTCCGTCTCCGTCACGTTCCAACCGGAGGGTCAGCTCGTCACGGGTCGAACTGCCCGGTGTAAGTTGCGGCATCCGGTAATGCCGGTTGTCCCCTCCCGCCCAGAACACCAGTTCGTAAACGTCTCCGTCTTTATATTCCAGCGGCAGGGTAATGATATAATCGTTTTCAGTCAGCGATTGCCTGTTCTCTGTGTGCAGGCAGACAAACTGTCCCTGTGCGTCGAACACGTAAAGGGACAGCGTGTCGATCTCGTCGGTGATGACGCCTGTCCCGCTGTCGGGCTGTATCTGTGCATGCAATGCAGGCTGAAGACGAATACGGAAACCACTGGGACAGTCACTACGGTCGTCCCCGGTCCACGAGCAGGCAGATAAGCCCGCCAACAACGAAAGCCACAAGAACGGCAGAAACCAACTGCCGGAATGGGAAAAACAGAAAGTCTGAAACTTATCGGACATGGTTGAGTGATTTTATAAAGGAAGCCTCTTTGAGGGAAGGGTTCACCACAGATTACACAGATTAACACAGATTCTTTAATCTTCAATGCCAACGGGATAATTTATTATCAATCCGTGTTAATCTGTGTAATCTGTGGTGAAAGTCTCCCCCCAAACAGCTATACCAATTACTTTTTTAGAGAAAACAGTGGGTTAACGGCCCAATACGGCACTATTCGTACGCACTACCCAAGGTTTGATACTTAACTTCACATTCAGCAATACGGTAGTCGGATCATCGGTTTCGGTATCGGTAATGATATCTTCGGTTACACCGTCTTTGCCGACACCTTGAATACCGGTAACGGTTACTTGATAGACATTGTTGCGGACAATGCCGAACTCCATCACATCTTCTGCTGTATCCGAGGGGAGATGTTTGATCCAATACGGATAATAACAAATGAACTTGCCATCGGTATTTCCTTTCTTGAAACACTGGACGTCGTTCTTTTTCAGGTCGGTAAGGGCACCGCTGGCCGAACTGGAAGTAGTTCCGTCTGCCAGTAATACACCGGCTTCTTTCAGCGCTTCAATATCTTTGTAGAAGATGCCGGAATGGTAGAAGATCTCACCAATCGAACCAATTGTATTAGTTTCTTCCACACCATCGCCCGAAGACCTTTTTTTCATCATTTTACTCGGAGCTATTTCCGCTTTAAATACGATGCCGGTTGTATATCCGTTCTTCTGTTTATCCTTCAGCATCGTGTTTTCATAGCAGTAAGCGGCGACTTTAGTTTCCACCGCCCCGGAAGAGTAGCCCGGCATATCCGTATAAGATCCGGAAAAAGTGCCGAAAGACAACAAGCCAAATGCGCTTGATCCTTGCAGATACCAGTCGCCATAGCTATTGGCTAAAGCAGGTGTGGAAGTATAAGTTTTATTATACGTCTTCGGATCTGTCACATACGGCAATGTAACGCTTGAGTTACCATAATTTGCCTCAGTCAAAGGATTCGTTACAGTGCTTTCTTTATCCACATGACGGAAATAATATCCCTCTTTCCGTGCGTTGACTACATAATAGTTTTTTAGGGTGATATCCGTAATATTTCCGATAGCAGTCACTGTGGTAGAAAACGAAGTATATTTATTAGCAGTAGCAGCAGAAGACACACTGGTTCCTCCCGCAGTCACCGTAATCTTTCCCATCACACGCTCCACTGTTGCCGCAATGGTCTGCTCCGGGTCTTTGGTTATCTCCTGGGCAATATAAGGAAGAGTATTCGAGTTATTACTGTTGGGAGAACGGCTCGCCATTACCAGTCCTTCAGTCGGTACAGCAGCTATCACGCTCGTAGCAGCAGCCGTTGTCTTTGCGAGAAAATCAGCTTCGGTCAGAGTTCCCTTGTCACTGTCACCCACCCCATTGACCGTACCGTTCACCACTATATAAATACGATAGTCTCCCGGGGTCAGGGCTGTTTTCTTACTGGTCCATACAATGGTCTTCTGGTCGGTAGTAGTAGTGGTGGTTTGCGTAAACTGGCTGATGGAAATAATCTCTGTCAATGTAGCGCTACCAAAGCTACTACCCGTTCCTCCCGGAAACAGATACAGATTGGCCTTCGTCACTTTGTATTCATCCGTTAAACCGATATCCATATTCGTATCGTCAGTATCCGCCGTCGGATCGGAGGCCCTTGTCTCCGCCACACCATTCGGTACGGCAATGGTCACTGTGGTATAAGCTCTCGCTTCTTCCGGATTCTCTCCGCCCGAAGCATCCGTATCGTCGGAACAGGCGGCCCAGGTTGTCAGCAATAAAGCAGCCAACCCCATCATACTCATGTACTTTAGTTTTTTCATTTCTTTTTTACGTTATGTGATACATTTATTGCGTTATACCGATGGTAGCGGCCCGTCGTTCCGCATTCATCTTTTTAAGGTTTTCTTCCGCTTCCCGGTTTCCGGCTTTCACCGCTCTATGCAGCCATAGCCCGGCTTCCTTGTCGTCTCCGCACAACAGATGGCAGACTCCCCGTACATTCCACGAGCGTTCGTCCGCCTCCACCGTCTTCAGCAACCGGAATGCCTCTTCATACTTCCGCCCCCGAATGGCTTCTATCGCACGGTTCACCGTATCCGCCACGCTGTCAGGGCGGTTGGCATACTGCACACGGATGTAGCAGGCATCGCGCAACTGCGGATAGAGCACATCCAGCACCGAACGATACGGACGCCCGCCCGCCAAGGCTTTCAGCCTGTCATTCCGCTCTTCCTCCGGATGGCTGCGGAGAATAGCGAGCACTTCCTCCTTATATGTCATGTCACTCCCATTCACCAGTTCGGCCAGCCTGTCCCAGTCTACTCCTCCGGCATTCAGTTCAAACAACGATACAGGCAGGTTCATGCGCACCGAGAGAGCATGCCGCAGAGCTTCGGCACGTTTCGCCGATAATTTCCGGTTCAGTTCCGTCGTGCCCTCGGGCGAAGCATATCCGCTGATCGAGATACCTTGCAGGAATGCGCAACTGTCCGCACGCAGCAACCCGATGGCTTCCGTTATCCGGCGCAGGTTTCCGGCATTGGCGGAATACAGCGTATCCACCACTGCCGATGCCGCACGGAAGCGAATACCGATGCCGCTTTCATGCAGGGGGCGGCTGCCTGCCTCGCACAGGAACGGATAGTCATCCGCATGTTCCGCCACCGTCCGGCTCACCCTCGGAGTGAGCTCACTAACCGACGGACGATAGGGCAAAGCCACCGGAAAAGCGCCGGAGGAGACGATGCTTCCCACTGTCTGTACCCGGCAGCAACCTTCCCGGTCGATGTCGAGCCGCAGGTTCAAGCCATTCTCCATCCACGGCGCATAGCGCAACGTATCGGTATACAAGAAGGTGTCTCCATTGCGGGCGGTCCACCGATGATTGACGTCACGGTCCGGAAGGCCGGCCAATAGGCGCCGCTGATTTTCCTCGCGCGCCATGATGCGTCCCGTCACCACAAACGGGCCAAGCAACACACTATCCGAGGCGTTGCCCAGACAAGGGGTAATCACCCAGCGGTGACGGGCACGCACTGCACGGGGGGCTATCTTTACGGCAAACGAGACATATACCTGTCCACCCGCACGCTGCATTCGGACGGCGGTAAGGGCTACTCTTCCGGACGGATCTGCCGCACGGACAGACAGCGCACCGAAGCACAGCGCAAAGAGCGTCAGGAAGCAGACTGCCGGCGGCATCTTCCGAAAGCACATTCTTAAACGGGTCGATCGTATCTTCTCTTTCATAAGACTTTTTATTTTAACATATAAATCAGACTGATGCCCGCACGGGTCGGCGCCAGAAAATTTTTCTTGTTCGCTCCCCGATATTCACCACAGACCGGACAATTAAAACGTTTGTATTGGGCATGCACCCACCCTGCACCTATGGTAGCCTCCAGATTCCAGCGTTTGCCGAGCACCCACGAGTAACCGTATGAAAACCCCGCCATCAGCGCCCACCCCTCGTAGCGGTAAGAAGCCGAACGGGAAACAAAAGGAAGATGCACCCGGCTCAGGTTGTATTCTCCCCCACCGGCATGCACACCCAGAAAGTGTCCGTAGAATGACTGACAAAGCCAATAGCGTGCCTCACCCTGCGTCATCCAGAATTTCCACTTCCGGTTGTCCGCAAAGTTCCACGGACAGGCGCTTCCCGCAACATCGAGTGTCCAGCGGGAGGCAAACGCCCACTCGGCAGCAAGCGAAGGTGCCGTAGCTGCATCGTGCAGCAAATTGGTTTTAACCGCTGCCCGTTGCGCCAGTACATTGCCCGAAACAAGCAAAAGCAATATGAATAGTTGTTTTTTCATTCTGTTAGTTTATCTGAAACATATCCGCCAATCCGCCTATAAATCGGTCAGAGGTATCTCCGACAGATAGGCACGGGTCATCTGGTTGACAATGCCCAGCTTATGGGCGGCATAATGATAACGTGCATACATTTTCTCACAATCCGGTTGATTACAGTTCAGATGCTGGTCCACGGCTTCCATCAAATCGAGCAGGGAGATACGGAAAAGAGGGCGGGTCAGTTCATAGGTTTTCGGAATGCCACTGCCGGATTGGTCTGTCCTGACACGTATCAACCCCGCGGATTCCAGTTGACCCAGGAGTTCGTCAAGAGGCTTACAACCACATTCCAAATCCTGGAGATTTCCTGTTTCGTGAGAGGAAATATGACGTAAGACAGATATGGCTGTCAAAGTTAACGGCGTAAGCATAAGCTATTTTGTTTTGTTGTGTGATCAACCGTTACTTTGTAGGTAACGGCATTTAACAGATAGCGAATACAGAAAGCGTTCTGAACCCAATAATATGAATTAAATAATAAAAGACATCCGATGATGGCAATAAAATGTTCGTCCGCGTTAAATTACACCAACGTGGATAACCCTTTTTATTGCTTTTTTAAGAGAAAATAGGGAAAACTAATGCTAAGCATGCATCTTTTTTAAAATTAATTATCTTTTTAAATAAAAACTTGCCTTTTTATTTGTTTGTGTGAAAAATAATATCCAATTTTGCAGCAATTATTCATTGCCGTTACCTACAAAGTAACAGACTATTTATATCCCTGTATATAAGTGTAATACATTCAAATCATTTTATCTTTAAACCGCATTCAGCACATAGTTGAGTATCTTCCTGTTTGTCCGATCTACTTCCCTATCCCCGAAAGGTTTCAGGTAAGTTTCCGTAACTTTTACCGAAGAGTGTCCCAGCCCACGGCTGATCACTCCCACGGGCGTCTCCTGATGAAAGGCAATCGTGGCCCACGTGTGGCGCGCAGTGTATGAACTGAGCCTGCCGCCCAATCTCAAATCCACCGACACCCGTTCCAACCGGCGGTTCAGGTTACGCAACGCATATTGGTACTCCTGATAAGGAGTCAATGCCTTCTTTGTATGCCGCTTTCGGGTGCGGGGCTGCCCCAAAATAGGCAACAGATAACTCGGATGGCAGTTCTCAACCATCCTCCTATTGATAATTTCCATCGCCTCACGAGGCACGCTAATGCTGACCTCCTGCCCCGTTTTATGCCGGCAGTAGGTCAACACCCCCTTATCAAGATTGCTCCTGCGCAAGTGTGCCAGATCGACAAACGGGATGCCCCGCAGCATAAACATCAGTACAAACCAGTCCACAGCCTTCGCCGAGGCCGATTCATCCGGACACCCCGACATGCGGATCATACGCCCCACCGTGCGGGCATCCACGGCACGCTTCACGTCGGAGCGCGTGCCGGTGTATACCTTGTCGAAAAGCCCGGTCACATATCCCGGACGCCCCTTCATCCCCCGGTTGTAGCCCGCACGCAGGGCACGCATGTAAGTAGACACCGTGTTCCAGCTAAGCCCCCGGCCAAGCAGCAGAAATTCGTAATTCCCCAGAAATGCCGGGGTCACCTCTTCAAATCCGATCTCCTCCTTTCCCGCGCTCTCCCTGAGCAAACGCAGCATGTTGTGGTAAATGCGCCGGGCGGACTCACGGCCCTCTTCACGGAACCTTTCAATCTCCGAAATCATAAATACTGTTAATGTTTCATTCATCTTATTCATTGTTTTTAGTTTACAAATATTCTTTAAATATAAATTGTGTAAATAGTCGGATAACCGAATCTATATCTTTACAAAAAACATCTAAAGAGACTTTGCAGAACAATCCCCGGGACGATATGCTATACTCTTTTTGTATATCTTTGCCGATCCTAACGTCATTTTAACAAACATTGGCATCCAGCCATCCCATGCAAACCTCAAAGTAAGATGAAAAAGAGCATTCAAGACCTGAAAGAGTCACTAAGAAAGAAGGAAGAGAAACAACAAAGACTGCACGAACAAGAAGAAACGGTAAAAAAAGACATCCGTGTGCTGCGGTACCTGATAGCCAAGGAGGAAGAGGCTGCCTCACCACAAGCCCCCCGGAAACGAAAAATCCCCCAAAAGCAGATAAACGACTTTTTTACCCGGATCTCCATGTTTTACGAAGATCTGCAAAGGCGCCTGAACCTGCGCATCACTTATCGCTGCTTCTGCCGCTGGCTCTGCACCCGCTACGAGTTCGAATCACGCTATCACGACCGCCACAAACTGTCGCCTTGCACGATACTGGGGTATTTTAAGAGAGAAAGAGGAGGATGAAGGGGAAGTAGCCGATGTTATATAAATAATCTGCCGCTTTTCGCTCGTTTGTTATTACCAAGCCTCTGCTCTTTAAAAGAGTAATGTGTTGTTGGGGAGTATATAAAAAAACGACCCGCCTATTTGAGCATTGTTAAGAGGCTTGGCAGGTTCTATTGGTTGTAAATATAGAACTTTTCTTTCAAACTACAAAATACATTCCTTTCGTATCGCCCGTACACTTCTGTGAGAATCTGTGTAATCTGTGGTGAGTTATCCTCCTATCACCCACTCTCCAATATTCCGTTCCTCCTTCTCGAAGGCTACACCCACCTTCACTACTTTCCGTCCGTCCGCCTGATAGGGCAGCAGATATCCCTTTTCATCAATCTGCCTCAAGGCAGCCTCGGCACTGTCGTTCAGCTTGAACTCAAACACGTAGATGTAGTCCGGTGTCTTCACCACTGCATCGGCACGCCCCCGGGCACTCCGGACCTCCGTCTCCGTAAACTGCCCCATAAGCTGGAAGACGAGGTAGAACACCGTCTGATAATGCCGCTCCGTGCGGTCGTTCAGATCGTAGGGGATACCGGCAAAGAAGCAGCGCAGGCGCGTGAGGAAAGCGTCCACATCACCGCTCTCCAACTCGCGGATGAACTTGCCGATATAGAACGAGGTGTCTGTCTGGGCTATAGGAGTGTAGAAGGGACTGACGAAGTTGAGGAAACCATATTTCACCTCCTCGTTGGGGAACCCCAGCGTGTACATCCGGAAGCGCTCGTCGTAGTCCTTAATCGTCAGATATCCACTTTGATAAATCATGGGTATCGGATTGTTTATATCCGCGCGGTCGTCGCTCAGCGAAGCCTCATTCACCTCAATACCCTCCATCTCCCTCAAGTCGAAATCGGTCTTCTGCAGCATCTCCACCAGGAAGGTGGGCGTGCCGCTGGCAAACCAGTAATTGCCATACGAACGCTTCTGCAAGGCACTCAACACGCTGAAGGGATTGTACATGGAGGTGAATTCCTCGTCTTTGGTGAACCGGTATCCGTCATATTGGCGAGTCAGCCGGTCCATCACCTGCCGGCAGGTCGCATTACTTTTCACTGCCAGGGCTTCCAATTCTGGAGAGAAGGTAGCTTCTATCTCCGCACGGGTCATGCCGCAAAGGGTGTTATAGTCGAGGTCGAAACTGATATCGTTCAGTTGGTTCAGATTACTGAAAATACCCATTTGCGCGAACTTGGTCACTCCGGTGATGAAGACGAACTGCAACCAGGGGTCGGCATCTTTGAGCACAGTATAGAAAGCGGTCAGCGTCTCCCTGAAGTCGTGTTGCAACTCCTGACTGTCGAACGAACGCAGCAAGGGTTTGTCATATTCGTCGATAAGCACCACCACGCGGCGCCCCGTCTGTTCGCAGGCGCGCCGGATGACGGTCATGAAACGTCCGGAGTGCGTAATGCCTTCTCCTCCCGTCCGGTATAACTCTTCCCACTGCCGCAACTGCCGCTCAAGTATATCGATCAGCCCCTCACGACTGTCATACTTCTCCGCATTGAGGCTGAGATGCAGCACGGGATATTGTAGCCACTCTTTTTCCAATTTCTCGATAGCCAATCCGCGGAAGAGTTCCTTCTTACCTTGAAAGTACGCCTCGAAAGAAGAAAGCAACAGGCTTTTGCCAAAGCGGCGGGGACGGCTCAGGAAACAGGGATTGCCTGCTTGAGCCAGCCGATAAATCAATGCGGTCTTATCTACATAAAGGAAATTTTCGGAGCGCAGTTTCTCAAAACTCTGTATCCCTATCGGGAGTTTTCTAAGCGGGGCATTGATCGGTGTATCCATGGGGCATTGAAGTTAGTCTTTTGCAAATGTACACAATTATTTTTTAGATTCTCACACTTGGTTACAAAATGTAAGGGATGCAACAATTGGCACTCTTCTTTATTTTTCTTATACTCGTAAATACAAAGATAACATTTTCTTCTGTATTTTACGTGTTGTACTACAAAAGATACCACCCGGATCTAAATACCTATTATCAGTAAAAGGCCAAGTACCACTTCGGTGACGATGACAGGCCGGGGCCCAAACGGCAACATACATGGACTTCAAGATTCGTGGTAAATTCCGGAGAATGCCCGGTGCGGCGGATCGGGTTCAAAAACTGTTCGCCGACCGCAAATTCGACTGATATATTTTATATATCTTTTGTTTATTATTTATTTATGTGCAGGTCTGCATGTTGGCGGCCTCGAATTTCGCTCGCACAGAAAGCTGAGCAACAGCGTATTACGAATACTAAAGCATGTTGGTATCCATGTTGGTGATTCAGAGGCTCCGAATGACGGAAACAGAGGGTCCGGAAGAGTCCGGACGAGGCTCGGTTTCACCCCGGCAGAGCGTGCATTGCCTTGCAGTGGACACTGTGACTTTTTGCGCCGTAATGCGGCACTCTGCATCACTTTCTTGCATCGCTACCTTTCCATGCTTAACTTTGTCATACCGTTCGGGAAAGAACGGTACACTTAATAACCTGTAATATGAAATACTATGAATACATCGACTGAACCTATTCCGGAAAAAAACATAGATCTTGAATCCCCAATCCATAAATACGTGCTTCAGTCACCACAGGGACCTGACAAAGAGAGGATGTTTCATAACTCACCACAGATTACACTGATTTACACAAAATAATTTTTAATCTATTGATAACCAATACTATCTATCTGCGTAATCTATGGTAAATACGAGTTTTAACACATCCCCCATGAATAGAGGGGAAGACGGAATAAGACGAAGAAGACGGAATTTACAAGTTCTCTATCTCTCCAGCGGACAATCCTGTCACCTGGCAGATGGTTTCGACCGGCAGGTTCAATGCCTTCA
>OASY01001174.1_pt1 | contig 12596 bp, 10 predicted proteins | sample 1501231 | NCBI WGS metagenome assembly OASY01 (sample SAMEA2579917, study PRJEB22360) | human gut metagenome | biome: human gut; feature: human-associated habitat; material: faeces | place: Denmark | collected 2008/2010 | reverse complement strand
AATGAAAGAAACATTAGATTTTTTCATAGTTAAGGTTTAGGTTAAAAAAATTAAGGGGAGCTGTGAAGCTGCCCTTTTTTCATGCCAAAATATTGGTATCAATCAGATTAAATGTATAACTTTGGCGGACTGTAGAAAATAAAAGTACTATGGATGATATTGTAAAAATCCTCGTCATTATGGCTGCTTTCGCATTACCTCTTATCAGACAGATCAAAAAGAGCAAAACAGAAAGATCTGCCCAAAAACCTTTCGTACCCATTCCGGATACTGAAGAACCGGAAGTCCTGAAAGTCACGCGAAAATACCAACCGTTACACTCCCAATCCACTTCTCAGAAAGTGGAAGTAAAAAAGAACAAAACAGTTTCTCAGAAAATAGAAACGACTCCGGCCAACGACCCGGAATTTACCATTCATTCGGCTGAAGAAGCCCGAAAAGCCATTATCTGGTCCGAAATTCTAAATAGAAAATATTGAAATAATTATTCCTAACACGAAAATAATACTATAATTATGGCATTCAAATCCATTTCTGCAGCAGAAGCTGCCAGCCTTGTCAAACATGGCTACAACATCGGCCTCAGCGGTTTCACACCCGCAGGAACGGCCAAAGCGGTCACTTCCGAAATAGCAAAAATAGCGGAAGCGGAACACGCAAAAGGAAATCCTTTCCAAATCGGCATCTTTACCGGAGCCTCTACCGGAGATTCATGTGACGGTATATTATCACGTGTAAAAGCCATCCGCTATCGTGCCCCTTACACTACCAACCCCGATTTCCGTAAAGCTGTGAACAACGGTGAGATTGCCTATAATGACATTCACCTTTCACAAATGGCACAAGAGGTACGCTACGGATTCATGGGAAAAGTGAATGTAGCCATTATCGAAGCCTGCGAAGTAACTCCGGACGGAAAAATCTATCTGACGGCTGCCGGCGGAATTGCTCCGACCGTCTGCCGCCTGGCCGACCAGATCATTGTCGAACTGAACAGTGCACACAGCAAAAACATGATGGGAATGCATGACGTATACGAACCACTCGATCCGCCTTATCGCCGTGAAATTCCGATCTATAAACCAAGTGACCGCATCGGACTACCTTACATACAGGTCGATCCGAAAAAAATCGTAGGTATAGTAGAGACAAACTGGCCCGACGAAGCCCGCTCATTTGCAGCAGCCGATCCTATCACCGATAAAATCGGCCAGAACGTAGCCGACTTCCTGGCTGCCGATATGAAACGCGGTATCATTCCTTCTACATTCCTTCCGTTACAATCGGGAGTAGGCAACATCGCCAATGCAGTTTTGGGTGCATTGGGACGTGACCAAACAATTCCTGCCTTCGAAATGTATACTGAGGTTATCCAGAACTCTGTGATCGGTTTGATTCGCGAAGGACGTGTAAAATTCGGCAGTGCCTGTTCGCTGACCGTAACCAACGATTGTCTGCAGGGTATATATGACGATATGGACTTTTTCCGTGATAAACTGATCCTCCGTCCGTCAGAAATCTCTAATAGCCCCGAAGTAGTTCGCCGTTTAGGCATCATCTCTATCAATACAGCCATTGAGGCGGATATCTATGGTAATGTAAACTCTACCCACATTGGCGGAACCAAAATGATGAACGGTATCGGCGGTTCGGGCGACTTTACACGTAATGCGTACATCTCTATCTTCACTTGTCCGTCAGTGGCTAAGGAAGGTAAGATCAGTTCTATCGTTCCGATGGTTTCTCACCTGGATCATAGCGAACACTCTGTCAACATCGTTATTACCGAACAGGGAGTAGCCGATCTGCGCGGTAAGAGTCCGAAAGAGAGAGCACAAGCAATCATCGAGAATTGTGCACACCCGGATTACAAACAGATTTTATGGGATTACCTGAAACTGGCAGGTAATAAGTCACAGACTCCTCATGCCATTCAAGCCGCTTTAGGAATGCACGCCGAACTGGCTAAAAGCGGAGACATGAAAAACGTGAACTGGGCAGAATATGAACGATGAACCATTAATGGTAAACCGTTAACGATCAATGGGACGATGAACCGACTGTGGTTTCCACAGAGGGTTCATCGTTCGTCATTGATGGTTTGCCAGTATCTCACATACTTTATTTTGAAAATTCCTTGCTTTGGCGGCTGAAAGTATATTCTGGTTCATTATGGCAAAAGCCACTTGGTGTCCATTAGCCATCTTAAGATAACCGGCTAATGTATTGATAGCAGTATAAGAACCGGTCTTGGCATGTACATTCTTAAACGCCGCCCCTTGTTTCATCCGATTTTTTAATGTTCCATCGATGCCTGCAACCGGAAGGGCCTTATATAATTTCCGGAAAATATCTGTCCGCGAATAAGCAAACTTCAGAAAATCAACCAGTAGGGCAGGAGAGAGGTAGTCGTAGTTGGACAATCCACAACCATCAGCTATCTTATAGTTATCCGGATCATGTCCCAAATCCTGAATCAACCGATATATTTCCTCAATTCCGTCCTTAGCCGAAACCTGCTTCTTACCTGTGGCCCGGGCACCTAAACGGCAAAGCAGTGCTTCCGCACTCAAATTATCACTCTCTTTCATAATCTGGTCTATCACATCCTGAACCGGGCACTCCCAACGTGCCATACAGATAGAAAGACTGTCAGACCGGAAACTGTCGAAAGCATAATGATTGGAAATCTCTATACCTTTATTACGTAAACGTTCGACAAAAGTATGCATGAAAAAGTCCTGCGAAGAATATACATTTACATCACCTATTCTTCTATTCTCTACATTTCCACTGACAATAAGATTATTTTTATTTTCCAACCAACCTCTTGACACAGAAAACTTACCGGCAGAGGATGTACGTGTTTTAGTTTCATTGGTCACAGTATAATAAGACGATGACGGCTCAAAGCTTAAACGTGCCGAGTCACCTCGTGTCGTCCCCGGAACAACTGTCACTTTCACCATGCCTTTATGATACATTAATGGTGATAGATAAGGTTGAAAAGAGGAGGGAGTATCATCCCATGCCCAACCGCTTCCCCAATAGAGAGAATCTTTCATCGATATATCTCCGTAGATATTCCCTTTCAATACCGAGAAAGGGAAAGTAATCACCTCTTCTACCAATGCATTCATTCCTTCATCATCAAACTCCGGATCGAATCCTCCAACCACATAGATATCTCCTCGAAGTGTATCATGTTCTATTGTACCTTTATACCACACTTCAGTACGAAAAGGTTCATCTGCGTCCGGCCGGGCAAGCGCAGTAATGGTAGTCAAAAGTTTCATGGTAGATGCCGGACGCGAAAGTTTGGTATCACGATAGGTGTAGAGTGTCTTTCGGGCAGTCAGGTCATACACGGAAATACCAACCTCCGAACCTTGAGGCAGTTCTTTTTTAATAAGTGAATCAATCGCTGCAAAATTGGCTTGTCCCCAAGTGATAATCGAAAAACAAAAAGAGAATAAAATAAATAAGTTCAGTTTCTTCATAATGCTTACAAGCTACGAATGACAAACTACAAGTTACGGACTGCGGTTCGCTGCATGATTAATCTGCACCCCACTATAATCCGTAACCTGCAATCTGTAACTCTTATAATGCTTCACGGAAAATCTCGGCAACCGTAGGATGTGGGAAAACAATCTTCTTCCACTCGGCTGCCTTCAGTTTCATTTCTACAGCCATCCCTGCCAACGTGATAATCTCAGAAGCAGGATTACCCAAAACATGTGCTCCCAAAATAGTATCATCCTCGCCAAGTAGCACCTTACATACTCCATTCACTCCTTCATTCTCAGCAACAAAACGTCCGGAATATGCCATGGGAAGTTTTACGGCACGGTAAGCAATGCCTTTTGCAGTCAGAGATTCTTCTGTCTGCCCGACACCGGCTATTTCAGGATTAGTATAAACTACCCCGGGGATAGCGGCATAACTCATCCTATCTTCTTTTCCAAGAATTGCATGTACGGCTACTTCTGCTTCACGGACAGCAGTATGTGCCAATAAGGAGAATCCGGTTAAATCACCGCAAACATAGACTCCGGGTAACGAGCTTTCCATTTGCCCGTTCACTACAATACTTCCACGTTCTGTCCGTTGCAGGTTAAGGTTCTCAAGCCCAAAGCCTTTTGTCACTGGACGACGTCCCACACTCATTAATAACTTTTCGGCAATCACGCTTCCTGCCCCTTCGGCGTTTTCATAAGAAACCACAGCACCTTCTTCCGTCTGTGCCAATGAAACGACTTTGGTACTTAACAGGAACTGAATGCCCCGCTTTGCATAGTCGGCACGCAACAGGGCGGAAAGCTCTTTATCCATGCCTCCCAGAATTTCATCCATCATCTCAATAACGGTCACCTTCACACCCAGACTATTGAAAAAGGACGCAAACTCCATACCGATCACTCCACCGCCCACAATGGCAAGTGAAGCCGGCAACTCCTTATTGTCTAATGCTTCACGATGTGTCCAATAGTTTACACTATCGATTCCGGGAATAGGAGGAATAAAAGTTTCGGAACCTGTACAGAGAATTAAGTTATCACATTCATAAGTTTCTTCACCGCAACGAACCGTATTCTTGTCCAAAATGGTTGCCTCTCCACTTATAATAGTAACATTATTGGACGTTAACTTCGATTTTACCCCTAAAACCAGTTTACGTACCACCTTCGATTTACGAGCAATGATCTTAGGAAGATCAAAAGAGACCTCTGGAACCGTTACAGCATATTTTGACGCATGTTTAGCACCATCATAGGTTTTAGCCGAATAGAGTAACGTTTTTGTCGGGATACACCCTTCGTTCAGACAGACACCTCCTAAATTTTGTTTCTCAAAAAGCAACACACTCAGTCCTGCTTTCCCGGCAGCCTCAGCAGCCGTATAGCCGGCAGGCCCTCCACCGATAATAATAACCTGGTATTTCATAGTTCACTAAATTAAGTTTCTTGTTTTTTCAATCAGTTCTATAAATTCCTTTTCTTTCACCGGAAGTACAGAAGCATATTTCCCTTTTCCATATTCTATCAATAGATAGTTGGTTACAGAGAAACTTCCGAATTTCATAGAATGGACTTTCCGGATAGAAGTAATTTCTGCAATAGGAATGGTTTTCTTACGGATAAAACGGCCATGATTAAGTAACAGCAGGCCGTCTGCCGTAACGGTATAAACAGTATGTATGATCTGTTCGATAACAACAATCAGAAACAACATCATCAGAGTAGCTAATATAATATTCTTACACCATAAGAAACCAAAAGCATTAACACCCAATACAACCAGCAGGAAATATTGGTACCAGACAATGCGAGCATGAAAGATACGGTTCATTTTGTCAGATTTTTGGCGGAAAGTTAGTAAATTTATGAATTAATGGCAACGAAAAGCACAACGAAAAAACTTATTTTGTAGCTTTGCGGTGATAAACACTAAAACTTATGGTTAAAAAGTTCGATTTCCTCGTAATCGGTTCTGGTATCGCCGGAATGAGTTTTGCCCTAAAAGTGGCACATAAAGGAAAAGTTGCCCTTGTTTGCAAAAGCGGGCTGGAAGAAGCAAACACTTATTTTGCCCAAGGAGGAGTGGCCTCAGTGACCAATCTGCTGGTAGACAATTTTGAAAAACATATTGAAGATACAATGATTGCCGGTGACTGGATCAGTGACCGTACCGCTGTAGAAAAAGTCGTACGTGAAGCTCCCGCACAGATACAAGAACTGATCAGTTGGGGTGTAAACTTCGATAAAAACGAAAAAGGAGAGTTCGATCTTCACCGGGAAGGAGGTCATTCGGAGTTTCGTATCCTGCACCATAAAGATAATACCGGCGCCGAAATTCAGGATAGCCTGATTCGAGCCGTACAACAACATCCGAATATAACGGTTATTGAAAATCATTTTGCCATCGAAATCCTGACACAACACCATTTAGGAGTAACCGTCACCCGTCAGACACCGGACATCAAATGTTATGGAGCCTACATACTCGATCCGAAAACAGGGAAAGTGGATACTTATCTGGCCAAAGTGACATTAATGGCAACAGGTGGAGTAGGGGCTGTCTACCAGACTACAACCAACCCGCTTGTAGCAACCGGCGACGGCATTGCCATGGTATATCGGGCGAAAGGAACCGTAAAAGATATGGAATTCGTACAATTCCACCCGACAGCGCTTTACCATCCGGGCGATCGTCCTTCTTTCCTCATTACCGAGGCGATGAGGGGATACGGTGGTGTACTTCGTACCATGGACGGGAAAGAGTTCATGCAGAAATATGATCCCCGTTTGTCTCTGGCACCGCGCGATATCGTAGCGCGTGCTATCGATAATGAAATGAAAAACCGTGGAGACGACCACGTCTACCTCGACGTAACTCATAAAGATCCGGAAGAGACTAAAAAACACTTCCCCAATATATATGAGAAGTGCCTGAGCCTGGGAATCGATATTACCAGAGAATATATCCCTGTAGCACCATCGGCTCATTACCTTTGCGGAGGTATTAAAGTGGATTTGAATGGCCAATCTTCTATCGAGCGGCTATACGCTGCCGGCGAATGTTCGTGTACAGGTTTGCATGGTGGCAACCGGTTGGCTTCAAACTCACTGATAGAAGCAGTGGTTTATGCAGATGCTGCTGCCAGACATTGTTTATCGGTTATCGACCAATATACTTATAACGAAGAAATTCCGGAATGGAATGACGAAGGTACCCGCTCACCGGAAGAAATGGTACTTATTACTCAAAGCATGAAAGAAGTCAATCAGATCATGAGTACCTATGTAGGTATCGTCCGCAGCGATCTCCGGTTGAAACGTGCATGGGATCGTCTGGATATCTTATATGAAGAGACCGAAAGCCTTTTCAAGCGTAGTGTAGCATCTAAAGAAATATGTGAGCTGCGTAATATGATCAATGTAGGTTATCTGATTATGCGTATGGCCATGGAGCGTAAAGAGAGCCGCGGTCTTCACTACACGGTCGATTATCCGCATGCCGGTAAATAGAAAAAAATAACTCAACAGAGAGATAAAAGAAAAGGTGGGGCTATATTTAAGTATAGCTCCACCTTTCTGCAAAATGCAGTCTATTAATAATTTTCTTTCTTGATTTCGAAGTATGCTTGTGGATGCAGACATGCCGGACATACCTCAGGAGCTTCTTTACCCACTTCGATATAACCACAGTTACGGCACTGCCATACAACTTCGCCTTCTTTAGCGAATACAGATGCAACTTCTATATTTTTTACGAAAGCAAGGTATCTTTCTTCATGCCCTTTTTCTGCAATAGAGATATTGCGATACATAGCAGCGATCATTGGGAAACCTTCCTGTTCTGCAACATCTGCAAAATGCGGATAATCCAAAGACCATTCTTCATGTTCGCCTGCCGCTGCAGCCTGCAAATTCTGAAGAGTATTACCGATAACACCGGCAGGATAGCTTGCAGTGATTTCAACCATACCTCCTTCAAGGAACTTAAACATACGTTTTGCATGCTCTTTTTCCTGATCGGCAGTCTCTGTAAAGATAGCTGCAATCTGTTCGTAACCTTCTTTTTTAGCTACACTTGCAAAATAAGTGTAACGCATTCTTGCCTGTGATTCTCCAGCAAATGATGTCAGCAAATTCTTTTCTGTCTGAGTGCCTTTAATACTTTTAGTCATAATCTGATTTATTTTAGATTGGTAATTACGTTTGTCGGTTATATGCCGTTATTAATAACGCAAATATAAGGATTTAGTTCAAAAAACACGGAACTTTATCCATTAATAAAATCTATAAGAACATAGACAAAACCGATCTAAAATAAATAAGATGTTCAAAAACATAATATTGCCATTTATTTTATGTAATTCTGGAAAACTTCTGTTAGTGCCTTATACAAAGAACTTTGGGAGAATTACCCGTCTTTGAGGTAATGACTTGGCAACTGTACTATTTGCAATGCTTTGTCTTGATTTGCGTTTTAAGCAACTCATTTCATATGCAAAAGTACTTCTTTTTCTCGAAACATCCAATAAAATTATGTATCTTTGCAAATTGATTTGTATATGGCGTATTTGAAATACATATAAAAAAGAACAAGAAAATGGCAAATATAATATCTCTATTCTCAGGCTGTGGTGGATTGGATTTAGGTTTCGAGCAGGTTGGGGATTATACTACTGTGTGGGCAAATGATTTTAAGCATGAAGCTTGTGTGACTTTTAGAAATCATTTTGGGGATATTATAGTTGAAGGGGATATAGAACAAATTGACCCATATAATAATCCTACTATACCAGACTGTGATTTGATCTTAGGTGGATTCCCATGCCAAGACTTTAGTATCATATGGAAACAGCCAGGTTTGAATGGAGAACGTGGTAATTTATACAAGAGTTTTTTGCGTTTTGTGGATGCAAAGAAACCAAAGGCTTTTGTTGCCGAAAATGTCAAGGGCATTTTAACTGCGAATAAGAAAAAAGCAATAGAGCAAATAATTAAAGACTTTCAAGATATTGAGCCTGGTTATATAGTAAAGCCACGTCTTTATAATTTTGCAGAATATGGAGTTCCAGAATACAGAGAACGTGTCTTAATTGTCGGCATTAGAGTTGATACAGGATTTAATTTTGAACATCCAAAGCCTACTCATGGAGCAACGGAAGGACTAAAACCATTAGTAACTGTAGGGGATGCTTTTAAGGGCGTTGAAGATGTTGATGCAAATAATGAACCTATTCGTTGTACAGAAAGGACAAAAAAGATTATCAGTCTAATTTCCGAAGGTGGTAATTTTACTGATATACCACAAGATAGCCCATACTATGTAAAAGGCATGATTAGCCATGTTTATAGGCGCGTGCATTTGGGAGAACCATCAAAAACTATAATTGCTGCTGGTGGCGGGGGAACTTGGGGATATCATTATCCAGAGAACAGACCACTAACCAATAGAGAACGCGCAAGAATACAGTCATTTCCTGATGACTTTGTTTTTTATGGAAACACAACTGAGGTTCGTAGACAAATAGGAAATGCAGTACCTCCTGTTGGCGTTCATGCAATAGCAGAAGCTCTTAAACCTCTTTTTTTAGGGGAATATGAAAGGGTTGATTTAGAGAGAGAATTAGAAACTTTGAGAAATATGTCATTCAGTGAAAGATATCAATTAATACTACAATAGTGATGGACTTACTTTTAACTAAAAATCCTATCATTAATTCGTTACATGCTAATTGTATTAATGATTATACCTCAAAATATTTTGAGACTGCTACTCAATTGAATATAGCAACAGGTTTCATATCTAATGAATCCATTGCCGAATTAAGGCGATTGATTGAATATAGAAAACATACATTGAATCTGTCGTTATTTATTGGTATGAATTACATTGATGGTTTTACCAAATTGCAATATGATGCAGTTAAAGAACTTGGAGAAAAGCTAATAAAGAATGACTTGGGTAATGTGTATGTTTCCCCTAAAGCAATGTTTCATGGTAAAATGTATTCTTTCTTAAAAGATGGTGAATGTTTAGGTGCTTTTGTTGGTTCGTCAAATTTGGGCAGTTTTATTGGAACATCTCAAAATCTAATAGAATCAGACGTGTTTTTTGAGGCTGACAGTGGTATGGGCATTCATAACAGAATAATAGAGATAACCAACATTTTAGGAGAATCAATATCTGATGCTAAACCAATAGAAAATTTTAAAGAACCTACAACTGCACTATTGGATGGTTTTGAGTATGTAGAAAAATTGAATAGAGAAGAAACAGCACAGTGCCTATTGAAAGGTTCTCAGAATGTAGTGAGAATTCCTTTGAAAACTGAAGATAAATCCAATCTTAACGCATATTTTGGAGCAGGAAAAGTGAAGGGTAGATTCAGTAGAAGAGATTATTATGAAGTTGAAATAATTATTAGCACTAAGATTCCAAATCGCTCGCTTCTGCCAAATAAAGAAGATGGAAATTTCACCGTTATAACAAATGATGGTTATAAATTTGAATGTGCTCGTCAAGGAGATTATGGAAAAAATTTCCGCTCTGCTCACGATTTGAAAATATTGGGTCGATGGATAAAAGGACAAATGGAGAATGCTGGTGCTCTCAAATTAGGAGATAAGGTAACAGAAGAAACTTTAAGAAAGTTCGGTAAAAGTTCTTTGGTCCTAACTCAATCTGTAGATAAAGATTTTTGGATTTTAACTCTTGAGTAAAATATGACTTATCTCGAAACATATACAAGTTCTCTGAATAATTCATCGCTATCAGATTCTATTACGACTACAGCCAAATCTGTTGTAAGTAATATAGAAAGCAGATTCGATTTTACAGAGCCATTAACTGGATTGTTATTGGGTAATGTACAAAGTGGGAAAACAGGTCAAATGTTGGGTGTAATTTCTCATTTAGCAGATAAAGGTTATCGTATATTTCTACTTCTGACAACAGATAACATTGATTTGCAGAGACAAACGTATAATAGAGTAAAGAGTGCTTTGACATCATTTACTGTACTATCAGAAAGTGATGTTGTATTATTTAATCCACATAATCTCATTAAGCCAATAGTCATTGTCCTTAAAAAGAACGCAAGTGTATTACGGAAATGGGGGAATCTATTAATGACATATCAACTTAATACAGGGTTGTGTTTAACAATATTTGATGATGAAGCAGATGCAGCAAGTTTAAATACTTTAGTAAACAGAAACAGAACAAGTACCATAAATAAACATTTGCAAAAAATAAAAGACACCGCTTCGTCTTCACTGTATTTAGAAGTTACAGCTACGCCACAATCAATTATATTACAAACTGTAATGTCTGGTTGGAAACCTGCATTCATTAATTATTTTAAACCTGGCAAAGATTATTTGGGTGGAAATTTCTTTTACTCAAATCCGACCTCGTATTGCATAAGATTCACATCTGAGAATGAATTAGACGAAATTAGCGAAGATGGGGATATTTTATGTCCAGAAGGCTTGAGAAAAGGTATAGTTTCTTTCTTAGTCGTATGTGCGTATAAGAAAATCAAAGGTGAAACTAATTGCAACTTTATGATTCATCCTAGTGTACGAATATCCATTCATAAGAAATTTGTGGAATGCGTGCAAGAGTATTTGAATTTATTACAACAATCTACCTCAGATAAGGGATTCCTTGAGCAGTTAAAAGAAACATGGACTGATTTACAACAAACAAAACCAGATTTACCACATTATGACGATATATATGAGCAAATTGTTGAGATTTTAGATAATACGCTGATTTGTGTCATCCCTCTCAACTCTAAAAGTTTTATCTGTAGAGATTCTAACAATCCAGACGCATTAGATTTATCAAAAGGATTCAATATCGTTGTTGGAGGTAATACTTTAGGACGTGGAATCACATTTCCTCATTTACAGACCGTGTATTATTGTCGTTCATCCAAAATGCCACAAGCTGATACATTTTGGCAGCATTCGAGAATTTTTGGGTATGATAGAGAAAAAGAATTAGTTAGAATTTATATACCAAGAACATTACATTCTTTATTTGTTTCATTGAATGAAGCTAATGAAATTCTAATCAAGCAAATAGAAAACGGGATAGAAAACATACAAGTTATTTATCCAAATGGAATAAAGCCTACAAGAAAGAATGTACTTGATAACCAGTATTTAAACATGATAGTGGGAGGTGCTAATATGTTTGCTAACAATCCCATATCTCAATACACTAAAGATATTGATAGTATAGTGGAGCAATATATTAACACAGAATATTCAGATGTTTCAGCAGAAATACTAATCAAAATATTAAAACTGACAGGCAGTTCAGTGCATTCGGATTTTGATAGCAACAAATATATTGCTTGTATCAAAGCCCTTCAAGAAAAACGACCAACGATAAAGTACCGTCTAATTGTTAGAACTAATCGTGACATAAGTAAAGGTACAGGAACTTTGTTATCCCCTACTGACAGACGGTTAGGAGATAGCTTTAAAAACGATATAACATTGACTATTTATCGTGTAAATGGTTCTACTGATAAAGGATGGGATGGTTCTCCTCTTTGGATTCCTAATATAAAATTTCCAGACGGTATATGTTTTTATAACATTGATGAGTAATAACTTTTAGAAAAAATCGCCCTTGCAATATATACTATGGTAAGGGCGATTTTATTATATCTGATTTACAGTTTAATACTCCGATTTTGTTTTCTTTTTGGCACACTCAGAGCTTCCATAAACTCTTCTTTCTTTCGTCTGAACCAATTGATGTGTGAAACACCGTCTATGTTGAGTTCAAATCTTCCCTCTGTGTCCTGTTTGAGAGAGCAAACCGTACCGTTTGCTTTGAAGTGCTGGTTAAATTCACGAGAATAGAGTTCACCTTTTATTCCGACCTCCTTGAACTCGCACAGTCTTCTGATTATTCTGTCATTGAAGCCCAAACGTTCACGTAGGAAGTTTACCACGGGCATCAGCTTCTCCACATACGGGAAATAGCGTCTGACAAAATCCGTAAACTCCGACAGCTTGCGGTGCTGTTGCTCGTAAGCGTTTCTTATCTCCTGTATC
>OASY01001169.1_pt1 | contig 12654 bp, 13 predicted proteins | sample 1501231 | NCBI WGS metagenome assembly OASY01 (sample SAMEA2579917, study PRJEB22360) | human gut metagenome | biome: human gut; feature: human-associated habitat; material: faeces | place: Denmark | collected 2008/2010 | reverse complement strand
GGAGGACACCGACATCCCCGTCGTCTACTCCGCCGTCACCGACCCCGCCGCCGCAGGCTTTGACACCGAGCCGAACATCACCGGCACTTCCGACGCCCTGAACACCGACGCCATCATAAACCTCATCCTGGCCGTCAACCCCGACATCGACACCATCGGCCTGCTGTATGATCTGAGCCAGGATTCTTCTGCACAGGCCATTGCAGACGCCAAGGCTTTCTGCGACAGCAAGGGCATCAAGTACATCGAGAAGAACGGCACCACCACCGCCGAAGTCCAGATGGCCGCTGAGGCCCTCATCGCCGCCGGTGTCAAGGCTGTCTTCACCCCCACCGACAACACCGTCATGACCGCCGAGCTTTCCATCTACGAGACCTTCACCGAGGCAGGCGTCCAGCACTACACCGGCGCTGACAGCTTCGCCCTGAACGGTGCCTTCGTGGGCTACGGCGTCGATTACGTCCAGCTGGGCGAGGCTACCGCCGATATGGTGGTGGAACTGCTCTGCGACGGCAAGACCCCCGCAGACCTGCCGTTCCAGACCTTCGACAACGGCATTGCCACCATCAACACCGAGACCTGCGAGGCTCTGGGCCTCGACCTCGACACCGTGAAGAAGGCCTTTGCACCCTACTGCACCGAGGTCGTGGAAGTGACCACGGCGGAGAACTTCTCTTAACCGCTGAAAGCCTCTCCCTTTGGGAGAGGTGTCACCGAAGGTGACGGAGAGGGCAAGGACGCTGTGAAAAAAGCAAAAACGCTGCGATAAGTTGACTCGAACAAAAGGTTATCGCAAGGCGAATAGCTTTTGGTCAGGCGGCTTGCCCTCTCAGGCGCTTGCGCGCCAGCTCTCCCAAAGGGAGAGCCTTAAAAAGGAAAATATTATTTATTAAGGAGCACACCATGCTGGCGAGTATCTTTTCGCTCAACGTCATCCAGACCGCGCTCGAGCTGGGCTGCATCTACGCCCTCGTTGCGCTGGCTCTGTTTCTGAGCTATTCCATCCTGAATATCGCGGACCTGTCCACCGACGGCTGCTTCACCCTTGGCTGCGCTGTCGCGTGTCAGGTGGCGCTGACCGGCCACCCCTTCCTCGCCCTGCTGGCGGCGATGGCGGCCGGTGTGTGCTCCGGTTTTGTAACAGCCTTTTTGCAGACCCGCCTCGGCGTCGAGAGCATCATGGCCGGCATCATCGTCAACACCGGCCTCTACACCATCAACCTGGCCGTGATGGGCTTCTCGTCCACCATGTCGCTGGTCAAGACCGATACCGTCTTCTCCATCGCCAAGAGCGCCCTGAGCTTCACGGGCGGCGGGTATAAGCTGGTGCTGGCGGCGGTAGTCATCGCGCTGGCCGGGGGCCCCCCGCGTTTCGCCGCCATCGCCGCTGCCCGGGGCCGCCATGGTGGGCTTCCTCGGCACCCGCCTCGGCCTTTCGATCCGTGCCACCGGCGATAACGCTGCCATGGTGCGTGCTTCCAGCATCAACCCCGCCTTCACCATCACGGTGGGCCTCTGCATCTCGGGCGCATTGACGGCCCTTTCCGGCGGCCTGCTGGCTCAGTACCAGAAGAGCTGCGACATCAACGTAGGCACCGGCATGGTGACCATCGCGCTGGCCTCCCTCATCATCGGCGAAACGCTGGTGGGCAAGCGGACGATGGTGCGCCGTGTGCTGGGCGTCGTGTTCGGCAGCTGCCTCTACCGTTTTATCGTGGCGGGGGGCCTCCCCTTTAAACTCCCGCGCGCGATGCTGGAACCCTCCGCTTCAACGTCCCGGCTGCTGCCATGAAGCTGGTCAGCGCCATCATCGTGGCGGTGGCCATCTCGATGCCCGCCATCCGGGAGAAGATCGCCTTTGAGAAGCGCCGCAGTGCGGCCCGTCAGGCACGGAAGGAGCGTGTGTAAAATGGAGATGCTCGAACTTCGTGACCTGCACAAGACCTTCAACCCCGGCACCGTCAACGAGAAAGTGGCCCTGAACGGCGTCAGCCTGACTATGGAAGCGGGAGACTTCGCCACCATCGTCGGCTCCAACGGCGCGGGCAAATCCACCCTCTTCAACGCCATCACCGGCGGCTTCATCGCCGACGAGGGCAGCATCACGCTGGGCGGCGAGGACATCACCTTCGCGCCGGAATATCAGCGCAGCCGGGTCATCGGCCACCTGTTCCAGGACCCGCTCAAGGGTACGGCCCCCAACATGACCATTGAGGAGAATCTGGCGCTGGCCTACCTTCGCGCCGGGACCGCCCCCAACGCCATCTTCTCCCGCATCTCCCGCAGGGATAAGGACATCTTCCGTGAGAAGCTGGCCCTGCTGGATATGGGCCTCGAAGACCCGGATGAAGCAGCCGGTGGGCCTGCTGTCGGGCGGTCAGCGTCAGGCGCTGACCCTGCTGATGGCCACCCTCGTCACCCCGAAGCTCCTGCTTCTGGACGAGCACACCGCCGCTCTCGACCCTGCCACCGCCGAAAAGGTGCTGGACCTCACCAAGAGCATCGTGGCCGAAAAGAAGATCACCTGCCTGATGGTCACCCACAATATGCATCAGGCATTGGAGCTGGGCAACCGCACCCTCATGATGGACGCGGGCCGCATCGTCTTCGATGTCAAGGGTGAGGCCCGCAGTAAGATGACCGTGGACGACCTGCTCGAGAAGTTCCGCGAGAACGCCGGCAAGGCTCTCGACAATGACCGCATCCTCCTGAGCAAGGTGGAAGCCGACAACTGAGCATAAGCAGAAAGACTGCTGCAAAACAGCTCTCTGAAAAAAACAATGAACAAAACCCGGAACCCTTTTCAAGCCGTCCTGGCTCTGAAAGAGTTCCGGGTTTTGTATTGTTTCTTTCTATCTTACAGCATCTTGGAGAGGAATGCCTTCAGACGCGGGTGCTTGGGGTTGGTGAACAGCTCCTGCGGCGGCTCATCCTCCTGAATGCGGCCCTCGTCAATGAAGATGACGCGGTTGGAGACTTCGCGGGCAAAGCCCATCTCATGGGTGACCACCAGCATGGTGATGCCGGTGTGGGCCAGTTCCTTCATCAGCTCCAGCACTTCACCGACCATCTCGGGGTCGAGGGCGCTGGTAGGCTCATCAAAGAGGATGACGTCCGGGTCCATTGCCAGTGCCCGGGCGATGGCGATGCGCTGCTGCTGGCCGCCCGAAAGGCTCTTGGGGTAGACGTTGGCCTTGTCGGCCAGACCTACGCGGGCCAGAAGCTCGTCGGCGCGCTTGGAGATGGCCTCTTTGTCCTTGAGCTTGAGCAGGCTGGGGGCCAGCTCGAGGTTTTTCTTGACGGTCAGGTGGGGGAAGAGGTTGAAGTGCTGGAACACCATGCCCATCTTCTGGCGGACAGAGTCGATGTGGTCGTCGTCCACCTCCACGCCCTCAAATTTGATGCTGCCGCCGGTGGGGACCTCCAGCCGGTTCAGGCAGCGCAGGAAGGTGGATTTGCCGCAGCCCGAGGGGCCGATGAGGCAGACCACGTCGCCGCGGTAGATGTCGATGTCGATGCCCCGCAGCACGTCCAGAGTGGGGGCAGCCTGCTTTGCGCCCTTCCGCTTTTCGCCGCCGTAGGTCTTGGTCAGGCCCCGGACTTCCAGGATCTTATCGGTCACTTTGTGCCAGCCTCCTCTCAAATTTTGCAAGCAGCCAGGTAAAGATCATCACCAGCACCAGATAGATCAGTGCCACGCCAAACAGGGGGAACATGGCCTCGTAGGTGCGGTTCATGATGCCCTGGGCCGCATACAGCAGCTCCTTGCCGCCGATGACGGTGATAAGGGAGGTATCCTTCAGCAGCATGATGAACTCGTTGCCCAGGGCGGGCAGCACCGCCCGGATGGCCTGGGGGATGATGATGACCACCATGGTGGTGATGTAGTTCAGGCCCAGGCTGCGGCCGGCCTCCATCTGGCCGGGGTCAACGGCCATCAGGCCGCCCCGGATGATCTCGGAGACGTAAGCGCCGGAGTTGATGCCCAGCGCCAGAGCGCCTACCATGGTAAAGTTGCGGCTGTTGTTGAAGATGACCATGCTCATGATGAACAGCTGCACCATCATGGGGGTGCCCCGGATCACGGTGGTGTACACCTGACACACGGCGTTAAAGACCCCCAGCACGGGGTTCGAGCGGCCGGGGCGCTGCTGGTCGTGGGCCACACGCACCAGCGCCACCACGCTGCCCAGCAGGACGCCCATGGCCAGAGCAATGGCAGTGACCAGCAGGGTGGTGCCTACGCCCCCGATGTACTGGAGCCAGCGGTCCTTCAGGACAAAGGCCTGATAAAATTTGTAGAACAGCTCCTGCCCCATGTCCAGCCGGCCGCCGCTTTTCAGCAGCTGGCTCAACAGTTCGTATTGTGCGGCCATTCGCATCCTCACTTTCTTTTCGTCTGTTGTGATCTTGTCAGAATTTTGTAACCTATATCCCTTAAAAAAGGGGAGGTGCCCGGTGGGCCGCCTCCCCTTGAGGGGTCTGTTTACTCAGCCTTGATGTACTTGTCCACGATGGCCTGCAGGGTGCCGTCGGCCTTCAGCTCCTCCAGAGCGGCGTTCACAGCCTCCAGCAGAGCGGTGTTGCCCTTTGCCATGCCGATGGCGTAGTCCTCCTCGGCGTAGCTGGTGTCCAGGATCTTCAGGCCGGGGTTGGACTCCACATAGGCCTTGGCGGGCTCGTTGTCGATGACCACAGCGTCCACCTGGCCGTTGTTCAGGGCCTGTACAGCGGTCAGGCCGTTGTCGTAGGCCACCACGGCGTCCTCGCCAAAGTCGTCGGAGCAGTACAGGTAGCCGGTGGTGCCGCGCTGGGTGCCGATCTTCTTGCCGGCCAGATCGTCCACAGAGGCAATGTCGGAGCCCTCGGGCACGATGACGGACTGGATGCCGGTGGCGTAGCTGTCGGAGAAGGACATCACAGCCATCCGCTCGTCGGTGACAGTGATGCCTGCCATGGCGATGTCGGCCTTGCCCTGCTGCACGCTGAGCAGAGCGGCGTCAAAATCCATATCGTCGATCTGCAGCTCCAGGCCCAGCTTCTCGGCAATGGCCTGTGCGGTGTCCACATCAATGCCCTCAATGGTGCCGGCGTCGGTGGTCATCTCGTAGGGAGGGAAGGTGGCGTTGGTGGCCATGGTCAGCTTGCCGGCCTCCACGGTGGTTAGCTCAGCAGCGGCAGCGCTGGTGGAAGCAGCCTCAGAAGAAGCAGCAACAGAGCTTGCAGCAGCGGAAGAAGCGGTGGAGGCAGAGCCGCCGCAGGCGGTCAGAGCCAGAGCAGCAGCGGAAACAGCGGCGGCAGCAAGAAAGCTGCGGCGAGAGATCTTTTTCATATTCAAACACTCCTCTTTATGTGCATATCGTTTGCATCTCTCTGCTGTGATGCGATTCATCGAAAAATCAGAGAGCGTGTTTAGTATAGGTTGTACAATTTGAAAAGTCAAGTGTTGTGCAAAAATTCCATCAAATTGAAACCGAATTGCAAACAATTATGCAGAATAAAGCTGGAGAGCGATGTATATATGCAGAACCTCTCAGTCTGCTTCGCAGACAGCTCCCCTAATAGGGGAGCCCTTGGCATGTCGGTCAGGCTTACGCTGGACGAGCAGGGCTTGATTTATCGGGAGCTGTAGTGCCCTGCTGCCTGGATCCACGGCAGCTTGACAAAATGCGTTGTCCCGAAGTGCCTGCCCCCGTAAGCGAGGCCCGGCATTTTGCGCCACCGAAAGCTTTCAGCAGTCAGCGCAGAGTGGCCCGGCTCGCCAGAGCCTCCCCTCGATAGGGGAGGTGGCACGCCGTCAGGCGTGACGGAGAGGTTAAACCGTCCGCGCCAGCTCCTCCACGCTCCGCTTCGGCACGCAGTAGTCGCCGTTCTCATCGAGGTAATACTTGATGCCGGTCTTTTCCGTCATCGGTACGACCCTGGCGGCATGAGTGGGGCAGCCAAGAGCGACCATGAACGCCAGCTTGTCCGGCGCGGCGATGCCCAGCAGCTCGCTCAGGGCGGGTTTGTTGATGGCGCCCATGATGCAGCTGCCCACGCCCTTGGCCCATGCGGCGAGGGTGATGTTCGCCAGCGCGATGCCGGTGTCGGTGTTCAGGTCGCCGGGGATGGAGCTGTCCTGCACGACGGCCAGATACATCACAGGCTGCTCGTCGGCTTTGGGAGCACCCTGCTCCGGCGGCAGATAGGCGGCCCACTTGACCAGCGGATGGACCTTTTTCACCATCTCAGGGCTCTGCACCACCACCAGCTTCACGGCCTGACGGTTCGCGCCGCAGGACGACAGGCGCAGGGCCTCCACCATATCGTCCACCACATCCTGCGGCACCGGCTTCTGGGCGAAGCGGCGGTAGGTGCGGCGGGTGTTGAGCGTTTCCATAACAGACATCGGCAGACACTCCTTTACTATATAAGTACAGCCTGATTATAGCATGGGAGCAGGCGCAGTGCAAGGAATTCGGATGCGGCGGCAAACACGGACAAGACATGTCTGCGAGATGAAGAAATGAGAGAAAAATCCATAAACTGAAGATAAAAATGACGATATAATGTTAATGAACGCTAACATACCGGAAAAATATTGACAAAAAGCAGGAGATGAGCTATAGTTAGTCATGACAAACCAACCGTCTTTTGCGGAGACGCGCAAAGGAAAACAAGAAGAAACAAAACAGTTTATGAGGTGCAAGAAAATGACTGATATGACTCGTCGTAATTTTTTGAAGAGCGCTGGTGTGATGACTCTGGCCGTGGCAGCAGCGGGTGTTCTCTCTGGCTGCAATAGCAGCAAAAATCCTGTGATGGCAGATGTCAAGGTCCAGTATTGGCGCAAGAGCAACTTTTTGGGCAATCAGAAGGTGGGCAACAATGATGAGTACGATGAGACCGTCAGCGTGGTAAAGAGCGGCAAGGTCAAAAAGGAGCAACTGCAGAAGCTGGGCAATGTAATGGTGAATACAGGCTATAAGCTGAGCGATAGCACGGCAACCGAGTTTGACGTGGACTGGACCCAGGAGCCCCCGGTGGCAAAGGTCTGGATGGAGCTTTGAGCCTGCCCCGAGAGGCTACAGAAAAGCAGCAGCACCCCCGGCTGTGCATTGGCAGCGCACAGCGGGGGTGCTGTTTTGTGATCTATTTGCGTTTCCAGAACGGGGCGTGGGGCATGGGCAGACCCAGCACCAGCGCGATGCCCACAGCCAGCGCCACGGCCACCTTGAAGGTGGAGATGCCGTTGGCCAGCGAAAGGGCATTCTCGCCCTGGATGAAGTAGTAGGCGGTGTAGTAGATGCCCGCGCCGGGGACCAGCGGGAAGATGCCGGTCAGCAAAAAGACCGTCACCGGTGCCTTGAGCAGCACGGCGCAGATACGTGCCGCCAGCGACAGCGGGATGACCGCGATAAGGGAGGCTGCCGCCGCGTCGGCCCCGTATAAGACAGCCAGCTCGTAGACGAACCAGCCCACCGCGCCCACCAGCGCACAGCAGGGGAGGGTACGCTTGGGGCAGGCGAAGAGGACGGCGAAGCTCAGCGTCCCCGCCCCGGCCAGAAAGAACTGTGCCGCCAGCTGGCCGAGCTGTGTGCTTGTCAAGGTCATCATACCACCGTCACCCCCGTCAGCAGAGAAATAAGGCTCAGCACGAAGCCGGTGCCGATGGCGATGCTGGCCGCGATGAGCAGGGCGTCTATCATCCGGATGGTGCCGGAGAGGTAGTCGCCCTGCACGAAGTCCCGGATGCCCATGGTGAAGGCGATGCCGGGGGTCAATATCATCAGGGCGCCGATGATGGCGTGGCTGGCCTCAGTGTCCAGCAAATGGCACCCCAGAATGCAGACCAATGTAATGAGCGCCGCCGCCGAGACCTTGCGGAAGCCGTTGGAAAGCCTCCGATTTTCACAGAGCAGCAGATAGCCGCTGACGATGAGACCCGCCGCCGCTGCCGCCAGCGCCGAGCGTATCGTGCCGCCGAAGATGAGCGCAAAACAGGCTGTGCCGCTCATCCCAGCGAGGAGCTGGGTCTTGCCCTTGGGGAAGGGGATGCGCCGGGCCTCGGCCAGGCGGTGTTCAGCCTCGTCCAGTGTGACACCCCCGGCTGCTATCTCGCGGGAAAGGGCGTTCACTGCGGCCACCCGGCCTAAGTGAGTCGTCCGCACCGGCACGTTCCGCACTTCGGCGATCTCTGCCGTGCCGGCGCTGGCGAAGATGCCGTTGGTCAGCACGTAGACGTGGAACTCCCGCAGATGGAAGCTGCGGGCCATGATCTCCATCGTCTGCTCCACCCGGAAGACCTCTGCTCCGTTTTCCAGCAGCGTCTCGCCCGCCGCCATGATAAAGTCCATGATGCGGCGCCGCTGCTCGTCGCTGGGATATAACTCTCTGCTGTCCATTCCGGCCCTCCCTGTCATGCCCGCCAAAGGGGGCATATCATCTCATGCTATACTGTATCACAATTCCGGCGGCTTGCAAAGGCGTCTTTTCACATTTTTGCACAACTTCTGTCCTTGCCGTTGGGGGCGCAGTGTGTTACACTGATAACAACTATAAAAAGGTCCAGAAACCACAGGAGGAAATGACCGTGAAGCAGAGTCTGAGTTTCGCGCGCCGTCTGACGGCGCTGGTGCTGGCAGCTGTGATGCTGTGCGTGGCTGTCCCGGCGGCGTTCGCCGAGGATGCCGCACCCGGTGCCACCACCATTGGCGGTGCAAACACCACCCTTATCCCTGAGGAAGAGGAAAATTGTCTGAGCTGGCTCTTCGGCTCCAAAGATAAAATTACACTGCCCTATCTGAACATCAAGGGCAAGGGCCTGCGCCGGAACGTGTCGCTGGACCTCGTGGACTGCCTGGTGGGCATCACCTACACCGAGCTTGGCTCCATCGGCAGCTATGTCAGTGCCAGCGCCGCGCAGGAGGCGTGGAAGGCCCAGGCCGTGGCCATCCACTCCTACCTCGAGTACCATAAGCAGTACGGCTCCTCGGTCAACGCCCTCATCTACACCCCCGTGGAGGACATCCCGTCCTCGGCCCGGTCGGCCATCCGCAAGGCGGTGGAGTCGGTGAAGGATGAGGTGCTGACCTACAACGGCAGCGTCATCGACGCCGTCTGGTCGGCCAGTGCGGGCTACAACACCCAGACCGGCGTCTACGGCACCTGCTCCAGCCTCGACGCCTGGGGCTCGGACGTGCCGTATCTCAAGAGCGTAGAAAGCCCCTATGAGCGCCAGTACCACGAGAAGATGCGCCGCGTCATCGGCAAGGATTATGACTATGTCGAGTACAACGACAGCCGCACCGGCGAGCCCTACCAGAGCGCCGACACCACCCACAAAGACCTCGGCGGCTTCGTCCAGTACAATACGCTGGTGTCCAATGGCCGCAGCTACCGCTATATCGGCCAGTTCGTGTCCTCCCGCTACTGCTTTGATTTCAGCACGGATGCAGCGGGTGTACCCTGTATGTACTACTACGGCTTCGGCCACGGCGTGGGCATGAGCCAGTGCGGCGCTGTGGGCTACGCCGCCGAGGAGGGGATGGGCTACCGCGACATCCTGAAGCACTACTACTCCGGCGTTTCCATCCGGACGGTGGGCAGCGGCACGAGCTCCGGCGGCGGTCTGTTCGGCTGGCTGCGCCGCCTGCTGGGCATGTAAAAAATCAAAAGGAATTGCGCAAAATACTTCTCAAATGAGACGTGATTTGGTATACTGTACACGCTTGTACACAAGAGACGGACGATTTCGCGTTTCACGCTCCAAAGCGGGAGCGATACGATAAAGAACAACAGGTGGAGAGAACGGAATGCAGTTGGAGAAGGAAAAGAAAGAAAAGCGGGAGCGGGAGCGCTGCCGCGCACTGGCGCAGCGCATCGCGGAGGAGGCAAACCCCGCCTCGGCAGCCCTGCTGGGAGAGCAGATGTCCCTGCTGGCCAAGGCCCTGCACCGTGCAGGTGTGGAGGCAGAAGAGTGGACAGAGGGCTCTGCGGCAGAGCTTCTTGTGGTGGCAGACCCCGCGTGGGAAACGCTGCCCGAGACCCTGCCCGCCCGGGTGCTGCTGGTGAGCGATGAGAGCACCGTTATGGCGGGCTGGGCCGAGCAGCTGGCCCAGAGAGGATATTTCCGCGATTTTGGCTGGCGCAGCAAGGGCCGCGCTCAGCCGTCGGCGCTGTTCTGCACCAGCCAGCCCACCCAGCTGAAGATGGTGCGGGGCTACGAGATGGAAATGGACATCCTGCGTGACCGGATGGTGCGCGCCGAGCGCACCTGCGGCGAGGAAGCCGAGCTCATCGCCCGGCTGCGCAGCGACCTTTCGCTCAGCCGCAGCCACGAGCAGCAGCTGGAAAAGACACTGGGCGAGGTGACGGGCTCGAAGTTCTGGAAGATGACCTGGCCCATGCGCTATGTCGTCAGCAAGAGCCGCCAGCTCTGGCACACTCTGCCCTTCTTCGTGCTCCTGCGGGAGCTGCGCAGCGGCGGCATCGAGGGCGTGCGGGAACTGGCCCGCGCCCGCCGCGAGTACGCCGCCCTCTTCCCGGGCAAGGTCATGCGCGCCGACCGGTTCGCACCGGTGGAGCTGCTGGTGCGGCAGGCAGGCAATCAGCCTGCAGGCCCCAAGATCAGCATCGTGGTGCCGCTCTACAACACCCCGCTGGACTTCCTCGAAGAGCTGCTGGATTCCGTCGTGAACCAGACCTACCGCAACTGGGAGCTCTGCTGTGTGGACGCCGGCACTGCCCCGGGTGTGGGCGAGATGGTGCAGCAGCGCGCCGCTGTGGACCCTCGTATCCGCTACAGGAAGCTGGAGAAGAATGAGCTCATCCCCGGCAACACCAACAAAGGCATCGAGATGGCCACCGGCGACTTCATCGCCCTGCTGGACCACGACGACATCCTCCATCCCTGCGCCCTCTGGTACGCCGCCAAGGCCATCGCCGAGCAGGGAGCCGACTTCGTCTATACCGATGAGGCGACCTTCGAGGGCAAGGTGGAGAACGTGGTGCTCTACCACTTCAAGCCGGACTTCATGCTGGACAACCTCCGCTCCAACAACTATATCTGCCACCTGACCCTCTTCAGCCGCCGGCTGATGGACGCCGCAGGCGGCCCGGAGCGGATGGAGTACAACGGCAGTCAGGATTATGAGCTCTTCCTCCGCCTGACTGAGATGGCCCGGAAGATCGTCCACATCCCCCACGCCCTCTATTACTGGCGTTCCAGCCCCGGCAGCACGGCCAGCGACATCTCCGCCAAGACCTACTGCATCGACGCGGGCATTGCCGCCCTCAAGGCTCATTACGCCCGCTGCGGTGTGGCCGTGGACGATGTGTCCCTCATCCCGGGTACGCCGGGCTACTACAAGACCGATTATACCGTCGACCATCCGGGCCGGGTGAGCATCCTCATCCCCACCTGCGACCACATCCATGACTTGGAGACCTGCGTGGAGTCCATCTACGCCCGCACCACCTACCCGGATTTTGAAATCATCCTCATCGAGAACAACAGCAAGGCCCCCGAGACCTTCCGCGCCTATCAGCGGATGCAGAAGGAGCACCCCGATAACCTCAAGGTCGTCACCTGGGAGGGCAAGGGCTTCAACTACAGCGCCCTGAACAACTTCGGCGAGAAGTTCGCCACCGGTGAGTATCTGCTTCTGCTCAACAACGACACCGAGGTCATCACCGCCGCCTGGCTGGAAGAGATGGTCATGTATGCCCAGCAGAAGCGGGTGGGCTGCGTGGGTGCCAAGCTGCTCTACCCGGATGACACCATCCAGCACGCCGGTGTCGGCTTCGGCATCGGCGGCGTGGCGGGCCATCTGCACAAGTACTATCCCGCCAGCTCCGACGGCTATATGGGCCGCCTGAACTATGTGCAGGACGTCTACGCCGACACCGCCGCCTGCCTGCTCATCCGCAAGGAGATCTACGACGAAGTGGGCGGTCTGGACGAGAGCTATGCCGTGGCCTTCAACGATGTGGACTTCTGCGTCCGCGTCCGTCAGGCAGGCTACACCAACGTCTTCACCCCGTTTGCCCAGCTCTACCACTACGAGAGCAAGAGCCGCGGCATGGAGGACAACCCCGAAAAGCAGAAGCGTTTTCAGGGCGAGGTGCTGCGTTTTCAGGCCCGCTGGGGCGACCTGCTGGCTGCAGGCGACCCCTGCACCAATCCCAACTTCGACATCCAGCGCGAAGATTTCAGCCTGAAGATATTACCGCTGGAATGATAAGGAGAACGAACTTGGAACTCTCTGCCTGTATCGTTGTCTATAACGGCTGCGACGAAGCCCTCAGGGCGGCGCAGACGGTGCTGCAATACACCCGCCGCCACCCGTTGACCCTCTATCTGGTGGACAACGCCAGCCCCGACGGCAGCGGCGCGCGTCTGGAAGCCGCCGTGAAGGGCGGCGCTTTGAGCATTCAGCCCGGCCAGAAGGTCGAGGTGCGCTGCCGCAGGGAGAACGGCGGTTTCGGCACCGGACACAACACCGTCCTGCCGGAGCTGACGAGCGACTACCACTTCATCCTGAACCCGGACATCCAGCTCATCGCCGATACCCTCAGCGATTTGGCCGACTGGATGGCCGCCCACCCGGATGCTGTGATGGCCCGGCCGGGGCTGCGCTTCCCGGATGGCCGTTCCCAGACGCATCTTCT
>OASY01001158.1_pt1 | contig 12744 bp, 12 predicted proteins | sample 1501231 | NCBI WGS metagenome assembly OASY01 (sample SAMEA2579917, study PRJEB22360) | human gut metagenome | biome: human gut; feature: human-associated habitat; material: faeces | place: Denmark | collected 2008/2010 | reverse complement strand
CGCGGTTCCATGGCGGGACCCTGCCCCTCGCGCGGGCGGCCGCGGCGTCTGATGTCACTTCCTGGTTCTACGCCTTTGAGGACGAGAACGCGCCGACGCTTCTTCGCCCCCGGTACCCGGGCTACAAGACCGGCGCGAGCCACGGCTCCGAACTCTCCTACCTCTTCCCGGACACCGGGCGGTTCCTCGCGCTTGCGGCAAAGATGACGCCGGATCAGAAGAAACTCGCGGAAACCATCCGAACCTACTGGGGAAACTTCATCCGGACCGGAGACCCGAACGGGAAGGGTACCCCACACTGGGGTCCCTATAAGGAAGATGGCGCCGTGATGGTGCTCGCGCCCGGAAAGACCGGCACGAAGCCGGCCGCGTACTTCGCTGATGAACATAAGTGCGCGTTCTGGGCATCGATTCCGCCAGTCACCGGACGGGGGAGCAGCTTCTGATCGAACCGGAAAGTTTCTCTTCCCATTTCTGCCTCTCAAAAGGACACCCCTCTATTAATAACAGAGGGGTGTTTTTTTTGACCGAATCCGGCCGCATCTTCTCATAACTGACGTGAAAGAGGGGCAAAGAGCGGCAAAAATGCCGAAACGACAGCAATCTGCCACGCCGACCTCTTCAAAACCCCTTCTGATCGGGCTTAACGAACCTATACATTTGTTTTGACTTTTTTACAAAAGCTCATATAATTCGACCCTGCTGAACGTAAATGAGAATAATTATCATAATTGTTATCGTTTGATAAAAGTTCTCAATCTTCCGCGGTTTTGTGACTGCCAATGGATTTGGCGCGCCGTCTGCTTTATCCCGCGGGAATCGCAGGACTCCCGAATAAAGAAACGATAAATCAGATGGATGGATGTTGATTCATCTTTGCTGACTGATGAGCATTCCGGACGCGGTGTACCGGTTCGGAAACAGTTCGTCGGCATCGACCGATTGGAATTTACTTACTTCTTACCAATAAGAGCCCAGAAAAATGAAAATCCTCCACACGATTGAGCAGTTTCTTGATGACGAAAGCGGCGTGACCGCGATTGAGTACGGCATTCTGGCGGCCGCGATGGCAGCCGCTGATTCCCGCGGTAGGGATTCGGGGCGGCGGCGGTGCCAGCCGCTGTCGGCTACATCTTCTCGTCAGACGGCGCCTTTATCAGCGCGCTCCGCGACAAATTCCAGCAGATCGCGAACGACATTTCGGGCGCGGGGAAGAACGTCAATATCCGGTAAGAAAGCGAAACCGTTTTCCGGAAATGACAGCCGCGGTGTATCTCATCGCAGCCCTTGCCGCCCTCGCGGTGACCTGGGCCGCGTTCGAAGATCTGCTTTTCAGGCGGATCCCGAACACCGCGGTGGGAGCGGTTCTCGCCGCGGCGGCGGTGAATAGCGTCCTGCAGCTGAAATTCGGGGTGTCACTCACAGGGTCGGATCCAACCGCGGGGCTGCTCGTCGCGCTCACCGTGCTCTCGGGCGGTTTTGTGCTTTATCTCCTCCGCGCGGTCGGGGCGGGCGACGTGAAAATGGCGTTCGCGCTCAGTCTCCTCTTCGGGGACATGACGCCAGAATTCCTCGTCGTCACGTCGCTTGCGGGAGGCGTGATGGTCCTCCTGCTCCCGATTCTGAGACTCGCTGAGACGAAGCTCGCGCTCGCCGCCGAAGCGGCATCAGGCATTTTGGATATCGAACTGCGGCGTACGCCGGTAGGGCTCCTCGCGGGTGAAAAGCGAAAGGGGCTTCCCTACGGGCCGGCGCTCGCGGCGGGGGCTTTTTTTGTCCTCACGGTGTCGCTCCTCTAGCCCGCCAGACGCTTTTCCCTCTTTCCGGAACCGGTTTCACGTTTCTTTCTGTTCATTTTTTAAGTGAAGGAAAGCATTGTGAAACTCAAGGCTTCATCAATCATTCTTCTCGTCTTCGCCGCGGTGCTCGCGCTTTGCGCGGCGTTTGTCGCGAGAAGCCTCCTCACGTCGCGCGACGCCGCGGCTGCCGTGCAGCAGAAAGCGGAAGTGAAGGAAGAGAAAGTGCCGGATGTGTATGTCGTATCCGCCGCAAAGGATATCTATCCAGGGCAGTTCATCAGCGCGTCTGACATGCGCTGGGAACCGGTGAAGGCGGACGCGGTGCCGCCCGCGGCGATCGAGGCGAAGACCCCTGCTGACCGTGAGGCGGCAGCCTCGCTTCTCGGCGCCACCGTGCGGCGCGATGTGGCATCCGGTGAAGTGATCACGCGTGACTCGCTCCTCTTCTCCGGAAACCCCGGCTTTATCTCCGCGGTGCTGACCCCCGGGATGCGCGCTGTGTCGATTCCGACGTCCGCTGTGGCGAGCAACTCAGGGCTCGTGAGTGCCGGGGACTGGGTGGACGTGATTCTGTCTCTCAAAAAAGAGTCCGCCGAAGCGATGGGGGACATGAAGGGCGGCGCGGGAACCGGGAACGCGCTCGCGGCGGGCCTCAATAAGCTCGCCTCCCAAACGATTCTTGAGAACGTCCGGGTTCTCGCTCTTAACAGCAATACGGAGAGCATCGCGCCGGCCGCTGACCCAAAGGACACTTCAGGTGACAAGCGGAACGCGCCTGATCGCGCCCGCCGCGCCGAGTACCGCACGATCACGCTTGAAGTGTCGCCTGAAGACGCGAGGAGGCTCGCCGTCGCTAAGGAAGTGGGTGACCTCCAGATCGCGCTCCGAAGCGTCCGGGAAGAGAAGCGTGTGATCGCGGACGCCGCGGCTGACCCCGTGCCCGGCCAGGCGCTTCCCACCCGGGCCGCTCCCGCGCGCCAGGTCACGCGCCTTCACGACACCACCGGGATTCTGGGTAATTCCCGGCAGGACTCCAGAACCGTAACGACCTATCAGGGCCCGACGGTTGTGCCTCTGAACTTCTGACCGCTTTTGGAATACCGACATGAATTCGAAATTTATTGATGCCCAGAAACCGGCCCGGACGCTCATCGCGGCGGCCATTGCCTGCGCGGTGTTTCTCTTCCCGGCCGAGGACGCTTTCGCGTCCGTCAGGGCTGAGCTTCCGACCGGGGTCACCGTGCTTGACTCAGGCTCCGCGATCAAGGGGGCGCTGAAAGAAACGAAGAGCACCGGCCGCCTCCGCCTTTTCCTTAAAGAAGGCTCGATGCTCACGCTCCCTCGCGCCGCGAGCAAGGTGTTTATCGCGACCCCCGGGATCGCGAGCTTCCATATGCCGTCGCCGAACAAAGTGTTTTTCTTCGGGCAGAGCGCGGGGAATACGACGTTCTACGCGCTCGATGCCTCAGGGAAAGTGATCGCGGCGCTTGAAGTGACCGTGGAGCATAACCTCGAAAAGCTGAAGGCTGATATCCGCCGCGCGGTGCCGAGCGCGAAGATCGAACTCGTTCCCGCGCTCAATAACCGCATGGTGGTGCGGGGAAAAGTGAAAACGGCGCTCGACGCACGGCGTGTGACGCAGCTCGTTGCCGGCTACCTCGCCTCCGTTTCCGCCCAAGGGGCAGCAGGCGGCGGCGATCAGAGTTCCGGGAGTTCCAGCGGTTCAGGCGACTCCGCGGATACGAGCTCAGTCATCAATCAGCTGAAGGTTGAGGTGTCGCAGCAGGTGAATATCCAGGTGCGGGTGGTCGAAGTGTCCCGGTCGCTCACGCATTCCCTTGGTTTCAACTGGGGCTCAGTCCTCAACACCGCCCGCGGTCCGCTCTATATGGGGATCGGAAACAGCCGTAGTCTCTTCGGGACACCGGCTGGCTACACCCGGTTCACGCAGGCCGGGTCTTACGCCGCGGGCACCGCGAATATCCCGTCCCTCATGCCGAATTCGGGTGACTCCTCCGCGATCGGCGGCATTTTCAATTTCGGGAAACTGAGCCTCGGGCTCCTGATCGACGCGATGAGTGAGCAGGGATTCGCCTCTCTCCTCGCGGAACCGAATCTCACCGCGATGTCCGGGCAGCCCGCGGCGTTCGCGAGCGGCGGCGAAGTGCCGATTCTGATCGTGACCGGGAACTCGATCACGATCGACTACAAGTCCTGGGGCGTGATTCTCCGGATGACGCCGACCGTGCTCTCGCCTAACCGCATCGCGATCCACGTGGCGCCGGAAGTGAGTGAACTCACAAGCGAAGGCCAGGTCGTGCTCGGCGAATCCGTGATTCCCGCGGTCCGGGTGCGGCGAGCTGAAACCACGGTTGAGCTCGCGAGCGGCCAAAGCTTCGCGCTCGCCGGCATGCTCCGAAGCGAATCCTCTCAGGTCGTGGACGGTGTCCCGGGTCTTCGCCGGATCCCCTTTGTCGGACGGCTCTTTGAGTCCGAGAAGACCGAGGTTGAGGACAGCGAACTCGTGATCCTCATGACCGCGAACATCGTCGACCCGGCGAACGCCTCTGACCTCAAGTCCCCGGGCGAGGGACTCAAGGCGGTCGATGACTACCTCCCGAAACACGCCTCCGTTGGCTATCTCTTCTGACCGTGGAGCGACCTATGAAACACATTAAGACTCTGATCACCCGCCGGACCCCGCTTCTCGCGGCATCGCTCCTTCTCGCGCTCAGCCTCACGGGCTGCACCGCGTTCGAGCAGAGCGGCATCGCGGACGGCTTCCGCTACGTGGGGAACGGCATCGGAAAGGGCTACAGCGCGATCCAGTCGCTTGAAAACAGCACGGTGGGCGCGGTGAGAAGCAGCTACCTCGGGGACTCGCGCGAAAAAACGGCTCCCGCGGTCCAGGTCTCCACGAAGTCTCTCTATATGAAGACCTACGCGGACGGGAGCGGATTCAGCGCTCGAAGACGCCGGCGCGAAGAGCGTGAATGTGAGGCGTTATAAGCCCGAGGCGACCTCTGGCGAAGAAAAGTTTGAGGACCGCGATACGGGGGCCGGCGTTGAAATCATCAGCGAAACCTACCTCCTCACCGTTCCCGACTGCACGGTCGCGAACCCGGCCCGCGCCGGGATTGATCCCTACTTCGCGATGGGGGCGCTCGGGTGCGCGAATAACGCGAACATCGCCCGGATGGTGAGCGATCCGCGTGACCTCGTCCGTCCCCGTCCGCTTGAGCCGGGTGACGGTGAGGCCGCTGTGCTCGCGGTGCGGAAGTACCAGACCGGGGATACCGAAGACCTCGTGGATATCGATTTCAGCCAGGATGAATAACCGTGGATAAGGGAACTATTGAAAATCAGGGGGAAGGCGCGGCGTTCGCCGCGGTCTTCTGCGGTGACGCGGATGCCGAGCGTTTCAGAAGCGCCTTTGACCGACTCGGGAAGCGGGCGGCCGTGATCCAGACCGGCACGATCCGGGACGCCTTTGCCTGGTGCGCGGAGCACCCGGTGCCGGCGCTCGTCGCGGTTGATATCACGTCGCTGCAGTTCCCGCTCGCTGAACTCGCCGATCTCGCGCAGACCGCGGGCCCTGGGGTCCGGATAGTCGCGATCGGTGAGAGTGAGAGCGTGGAGCTTTACCGCTCGATGCTTCAGGCCGGGATCTTTGATTACCTCGTGAGTCCGGTGACGGAGAGTCAGATCGCGGATCTCGTGACGCGGGCTGAAGAAGGCCGGTGGCTCGGGCTTCCTGACGCGGGAAGCGTCCGGATCGGGCAGACGGTCGCGGTCTGCGGCGCGGCGGGCGGCGCGGGGACGAGCACCCTCACGTCGCTCCTTGGCCGCTGGTTCGCGGATCACGCGAAGGCGCAGACGCTTCTCGTCGATTACGACCGGAGAAAAGGGGATCTCGCGCTGATGCTCGGCGTCAAAGCGGATAACGGTCTCGCCGGGATTCTGACCGCGAATCAGCTCGACTACCGCCTGATTGAGCGCACCGTGCTCCCGGTGGAGGGTGAGGGCGGCCGGAACCGCCTCAAGCTTCTCGCGCAGAAGCCGGGAGCCGAAACCCCGGTCGACCCGCAGCTCCTCCTGCAGCTCGGCGCGGCGCTCTGCGAACTCTTTTCGGTCTCCGTCTGGGATATTCCGTCGCACCGGCCGGATGGCTGCACGGAACTCCTTCAGAACGCCGACGTGAGCGTTCTCGTTTTTGACTACACGGTCTCGAACGCCCGGGCGCTCAAGATCCTTCTCACGGAACTCGGATCCCCGCAGGCGGGTCAGCGGCGGTTCCTTGTCGCGAACGACTGCCGAGGCTCCGTGAACGGGAAAGCCGCGAAACCCGCGATCACCCGGAGCCAGTTTGAGACGTTTATCGGGGAAAAGGTGGATTTCGAGATCCCGAACGCCGGGCGCGCGCTCGACTCGAGTCTCCTCGACGGCCCGCTCTCGGGAACGGAGTCGCCTGACTTCATGGCAGCGGTTGAAGTGATGGGGGCCGGGATCCTCGGCCGGCGGCTCGACGCTCCGGCGTATGGGGCGTCGGGGTCTGCATCCCTATTCTCGCGGCTCCGCGGGAAACTCGCGCTTCGCCGCTAAGGAGGGAAACCGATCATGTTATTCAACGCTCTGAAGCAGCAGCAGATGGCGTCGATCCCGCGCTCGGCCACGGGCGAGCGTAAGGCGGAAACGAAGACCGTTCAGGCGGCGCCCGTGCCGTCTCAGGCTCCGGAATTCAAGCCGGCAGCTTCACCTCGCCCAGCCGCGTTCGCCGCCCGGGGAGCCGCGCTTTCGCGGCCGTCTGAAGTCCGGCAGGAGCAGGTGTCATCGACCGCTGAGCTCACGCGGCTCCGCCGCGCGATTCATGACGAGGTCTTCAGTTCGATCGACCCCATGAAGGCCGCGACGACCGACCGCGCGAATCTCGAGAGCCAGGTGAGTGACCTCATCCGGAAGATCTGTGACGGGAACCGCTTCCAGCTTACTGAGGTCGAAGAGCGGACGATCTGCGGCCAGATGATGGATGAGATGCTCGGGATCGGCCCGATTGAGCCGCTGCTCAAAGACGAAACCGTCACCGATATTCTCGTGAATGGCGCGAACCGGGTGTTTGTTGAGCGGTTCGGAAAGCTTGAGCTCACCGACATCACCTTTATCGATGAAGAGCATGTCTTCAATATCGCGCAGCGGATCGCGGCCCGAGTCGGACGCCGAATCGATGAGGCGAACCCGATGGTGGACGCGCGTCTCCAGGACGGGAGCCGCGTGAACGTGATCACGCGTCCTCTCGCGCTTGACGGCACGTCGATCTCGATCCGTAAGTTCTCAAAGCATAAGCGGAATCTCGATGAGCTCGCCGAAGGCGGCGCGCTCACGCCTGAAATGGCGCAGCTCCTTGAGCGTGCCGTGAAGGCGCGCCTCAATATCGTTGTTTCAGGCGGCACGGGCGCGGGCAAAACGACGCTTCTTAACGCCCTCTCCTTCAATATCGGGAAGACGGAGCGCGTCGTGACGATCGAGGACGCGGCGGAACTTCAGCTCGACCAGGATGACATCGTGAGGCTGGAAACGCGCCCCGAAAGCATCGAGGGCGGAGGCCAGATCACGCAGCGCGATCTCGTGAAAAACGTGCTCCGTATGCGTCCGGACCGCATCGTGCTCGGCGAAGTCCGAGGCGGCGAATGCTTTGACATGCTGCAGGCGATGAATACCGGCCACGATGGGTCACTCTGCACGGTGCACGCGAATAATCCGCGGGACGCCCTGATCCGACTCGAAAACATGGTGCTGATGGCAAACCTCCAGCTCCCGCTCTCCGCGATCCGCCGCCAGATCGGAGGGGCGGTCAACATGGTGGTGCAGATCGAGCGTATGCGGGACGGCAAGCGCCGTGTAGTGTCGATCACCGAAATCGCCGGGATGGAGGAGGACGTGATCCAGACGCAGGAGCTTTTCACGTACCGCATCCACTCGATCACAAACGACGGCCGGATTGTCGGCGAACACGTGTCTACCGGGCTTCGTCCGAAGCTCTACCAGGACCGGGCGTTCGCGTTCGGCGGTGAGAACTAAAGAGGGAGACAGACGATGACCACGCTGCTCACGATTCTTGTTTTCCTCACGGTCTTTGTTGAGGTGCTCCTCATCGCCGCGTTCTTCCGCACGGGGTCGGGCGGGAAGGATGTCGCGAAGCGCCTTGCCGCCATCATGGCGGACGTGACGGAAGAGGCCGCGGCCGACGCGGATGCCGCTTCGGTCCTTGTCAGCCGGGAGGAGCCGGAAGGGTTCAAGGGACGCCTCACGCAGACCGTGAAGCGCGTCAAGGCGGACTGCGACGCGTTCGGCTGGGGAAAGAATCTCGGGGTCCGGATCGGGCTCATCGCGCTCGGGAGCTTTCTCCTCGCGATGGCTGTCGGCCGCATGACCGCATATCCGTTCCTCGTAACGATGAGCTGCGGCGTCCTCTTTTTCGCGGTCACCTGCGCTGTGCTTTACCTCCGGGCGCGTCAGATCTGGAGCGCGGATCTCGCGGCGTCGCTCCCCGAGGCGATCGACTCGATTGCCCGCATCTGCCGCGCGGGTGTTCCCGCGCAGACCGCGTTTGGGCTTGCCGCGCAGAACCTCCGCGGAGCACTCGCGACGGAGCTCGCGACCGTGGATCAGTGGCTGAAGCTTGGCGTGCCGCTGAAGCAGGTGCTGCAGGAATCGGCGACCCGCGTCCCGGTGCCGGATTACCGGTTCTTCTGCGTGATCGTGATTATCAGTCAGGAGTCGGGCGGGCGTCTCGCGGATACGCTTGAGCGCCTTGCTTCAACCCTCCGAGACCGCGCGGAACTCGCGCTCAAGGTTCAGGCGAAGACCTCTGAAGCCCGTGCCTCGATCAAGATCGTGTCCTGCCTCGTTCCGGGTGTCCTCATCTATCAGTACATCCAGGCTCCGGCTGACTTCCACTTTCTTGTCACCGACCCCACGGGTCTCAAGGTGCTTTTCTACGCGGCGGCGAGTGTCGCGGCCGGGCTTCTTATTACCTGGGCGATGGTGCGCCGTATTCAGTAACCGGAAAGGATGACAGAAAAATGATTGTTGGCTGGTTCATTGTCGCGGTGATGGCGCTCGGGAGCCTCTTCCTTTTCGCCTCCGTCCTTCGCGGGGCGAAGGCGGACGAGCGGCTCGCGTAGAAAAGCCTGCCTCCGCACCCGTGTGGGATACCGCGCCGGAGCCGCTTTCCCCGGCGCTCATGAAGATCGCGGAGTTCGGGGAAAAACTTGCCGGGAACGAGTCGTCCCGCGAAAAAACCGAGCGGCTGCTCGCGCAGGCCGGGTACTCGCGCCCCGGAAGCACCGGGGTGTTTCTCGCAGTGAAGACTTTCTGCGGCGTCGCGGTCGCGCTGCTGCTCTTCCTTCTCACAGATGAGCGAAGCATCGGAACGCTCGCTCTCGCGCTCGTCGGCTGGTTCATCGGCGGGACGCTCCCTGAGCTTCTCCTCAAAGCAGCGGCCGCCCGACGCTACGTCGCGATTGAACGCAGCATGCCGGACGCCCTTGACCTCATGGTGATCTGCGCCGAGGCGGGTCTTCCCTTTAACCGGATTTTCAAGGTGGTGTCCCGCGAACTCGCGCTCTCCGCCCCGGAACTCGCGCACGAAATGGCGGTGACGAACGCCGAACTCGAGATCATGCCGGAGCGGGCCGCGGCGCTTCGCAGTCTCGCCCGCCGCACCCAGGTGCCGAGTGTCGAAAGTATGGTGTCGACCCTGATTCAGGGGGAACAGTTCGGAACGCCGCTCGCGCAGGCGCTTCATAACATCGCGAGCGAATCCCGAAGCACGCTGATTCTGACGCTTGAGGAGCGTGCCGGAAAGCTCCCCGCGCGGCTCAGCATCCCGCTCATGACCCTCATCCTCCCGCCCGTCGTCGCGATTGTCGCGGCCCCGGCTCTCATGCGGGTGATCCGGACTCTGATGCAGTAGCGGCTTTAATGACCCTAAGAAAAACGAACACTCTTAAAGGATTACGACAGTGCGAATGATTGCTGACTCTCTTACCCTCCGCCGGATCGCCGCGGTGATCGGTGTCGCGGCGATCGTGCAGCTCACGGGCTGCGCCTCGATCTCAGGCGCCCGGAGCGACCTCCAGGCGAGCCGCCAGATCCCGCAGAAGCCGGCTAAGGAAAAGAAGCCTGAGGAGAGTGATGAGGCGGCGGGCCTGCGCCTTGCCCGGATTCTTGTGTCGCAGCAGCGGCTCGAGGGGGCGGCAGGCGTCTACGCGGAGCTCGACCGCAAGGGCCTTCTCACCCCCAAAACGATGATCGAGTACGCGGGGGTGCTCGCGATGATCCAGCCCCCGCGTCAGACGCTCCCCGTCTTCATGCGGGCGGAAGCGATGGCGCAGGGCGCGGGTGAGACGCTCTCCGCGGACGAAAAGAGCGCTCTCTACACGGGGCTCGGCCGCGCCTACATGGCGTCGCTCAGGCTTCCGGACGCGAAGAAGGCGCTTGAAACCGCGCTCAAGTTTGATGACAGGAACGTGTCGACGCTTAACGCCTACGGCGTGCTGACGGATTCGATGGGAGACCACAAGGGGGCACAGGCGTCGTTTGAAAAGGCGCTTTCAGTGTCTCCGGCCAATATCTCGGTTCTCAATAACCTCGCGCTCTCGAGACTCGCGTCGGGTGACATCCGAGGAGCGAAAAAGGCGCTCACCGACGCCCGGAGCTTTGACTCGGGCCGCGGCGCTCAGGGGCTCTCCGTTCGCATGAATCTCGCCTTTACGCAGTTCATGGATGGCGATTCGACCCGTGCCGCGGAGACCCTGAAGGAAATCATGGCGGAATCGCAGGCCGAGGACACGCTGAAGCTCTTCACCCGGATGAAGGCCCGGATTGACGCCGGCGAAAGCACGCTCGCGGACGAATGCCTTCGCGCTCCCCGTGATACTCGCCGCGTTCTTCATCCTCTGCGAGCTCGCTCACATGGTGCTCATAGTCGAAATCGCGGAGACCGCGGTGAACGCGGCGCTCGTCCGGTTCCGCGCCGACGGGACGCTCGGACCCGATGCGGCGACGAACCTCCGGCAGGGGGTCGCGGCCTTTTCGCACGGGTACCTGAACCCCGGGAATGTCACCCGGGTGACGGTGGAGCCGTACGAGACGCTTGACGCCATGGGGAACCAGGGCGGGAACGCGGCTTCCGGTTCCGGAAGTGAAAAGGACGAGGGAAACGCGGACGGCGACTTCGCGAGCCAGACGCCTGCCTGGCACATCGTGGTGGTGATCCATAAGGACTTCATCACGCCGCTTCCGAGGCTTCTTCTCACGAAACGGAAGGACTTCACCTACCGGTACGAACGGGTGGTCGGGTACTTCAATAACGCGGATGAAAACGGGGAGCTCTGACGCGATGCGGAAAAGACTCAGAAACAGGCTGACACGCTTCGCCTCGGGCCGATCCGGCACCGTCGCGGTGGAGGCGGCGCTTGGGCTCACGCTCCTCTTCGCGGTCGCCGCGGTGTTCGCCGATATGCACACCGCGGGGCGCGAGCGGACGAGGCTTGAGACGGGCGCGGGCGAAATGGCGCAGACGGTCGCATCCCAGGCGGAGCTTACGAAGTATGGGCTTGACGCGCTCACGCTCGCCGCCTTCCAGAACAACACGCGCGGCACCGAAATCATCGTGATGAACGTGATGCAGTCAGGAAAGATCCTCTGGATGCTGAGGCGAGGTGACGGCGCGCAGCTCTGCCAATTGGACGTGAGCGGCGATCAGTTCACGGGGACGCTCCCCGTGGATCCCCCGGACGGGAATGGGGAGAGTGAGGACGACACAAGCGAAATGTCCATGGTCGTGATTGACGCCTGCAAGCGTCTTTCAGGCTTCAAGTCGGAGTCCGGGATCGCTTTCCCGAGGCTTCTTCAGGTGAGAAACATTTACCGCGCGGGTCAGGTGGAAATCAATCTCGATAAAGAGCTGACAGACGAAAACCTGATTTCGAGTGACGACGATGACGAGGAGGGGGAGTCATGAAGCCGCTGTTTCGCCGGCTGCGTGAGGGCGTGAAGACCCTCCAGGCCCGGGCGCTCGGGTTCCACCGGAATGAAGAGGGTGCGGGCACGGTCGCGATCGTGTTTTTCATGATCGCCGGTGCTGCGCTCCTCGCGTTCGCGGTTGACGCGACCCGTGTGACCTCTGACGCGTCGCGCCTCAAGCAGGCAACGGACGCCGCGGCGGCCGCCGTGACACTCGAGCACGCGAAGAACGCGGACGCCGATGTGAACGAGATGGCGGAGCGTTACGTCGCGTCAAACCTCGGGCTCGACATCGCGCAGCTTAACCGTGAGCTCACCGTGACGGTGGAGCCGGTCACGTGGAAGGACTATTCGGGGTACCGGGTCCGCGCGGCGTTCCGCGCGAAACCCGTGCTCATCGGCGCGAAGAGCCGGTCGGTTGAGGTGTCGTCCGCCGCGGTCGCGGTCTACCACCCGATGGAAGTGAGTTTCGTCGTTCCCTCCACGATGAATGAAGAGAAAGCCGATATGGAGGCGATCACGGAGATCGGCGAAGACTTCTTTGACCGGATGATTGAGGGCCGGAACGACCGCTGGATGGCGCTCGTCCCCTATTCAGACGGGGTGAATGTGTGGGATACGGACCGCGGCATTGCCCGGATCCGCGACTGGGCGATGAGTGACCGGCTGCAGCCCTCGTGGTTCCGCTATATCCGGTCGGGGGCCGGTGTCGCCAATATGGCGTCCCCCCGGATGCCGGATATCCGCATGAAGATCCTTCACGTGCGGCGCGGCATGCGGCCGGGAGAAATCTTTCACTGGGAAGACGCCCCTTCGGGAAGCTTTGAAATCAGCGCCCAGACCTGCGGCGGCGGCAACTGCATCATGAGTAACTATGGCGGGTCCTCGGCCCACAACCCATCGGGGGGGGCCCCAGCCT
>OASY01001155.1_pt1 | contig 12801 bp, 7 predicted proteins | sample 1501231 | NCBI WGS metagenome assembly OASY01 (sample SAMEA2579917, study PRJEB22360) | human gut metagenome | biome: human gut; feature: human-associated habitat; material: faeces | place: Denmark | collected 2008/2010 | reverse complement strand
GACTTTAATGAGGGAGTGAGGTACTGGAGGGTCAGCCAGCCGGTGCTCATAACGTCCCGTTCATCGGTAAAGCTGAAACGGCTGGCGTCAGCGCCAGTATATTCCAGTACGAGAGGATAATTCTCAAAGAATTTATGAGAAAAATCCTCAAAACGCTTCAACACTGCCTTATTCCCGGTTTCATGGTAAAGAACTGCCAGATATTCAAAGACAGGGCCTCTTACAAAGATGTCCATAATAGCTCTGGGCCGCTTTCCCAGATCCTCCAGAAAGTTGAAATGAGGAAAAATCTCATCATCTCCTCCGAGGAAAATAGGTTCACTGGTTTTTCCTGGCCGTACATAATAGTGATCCATGATCTGATTGCCGGCGTAAAGGCAGAATTCCTTCAGACTGCCGTTTAAGCCCATGGAACACTGAAAGTCATGGGGGCAGGAATCGGTATCGATCTTCTCCAGGGGAAGCTTCCGGTAATCAAACAGATATTTGGGAGCGGTCCGCGTCTCAAAGTGACGGATCAGGGCTTCCTTTGCTTTGGGCAGGTCATTTTTTTCAAGAGCCTCCCGAACCGGCGCAAGCTGAGGCAGGTTTAAATCCAGAGCCGCGAATACATCCTGATCCGTAATATTTCGCTCATCGGTTGGAATGAATTTCATACAGGTTCTCCTTTTGCTGCATATATGTATTTCAGAACAGCCAGACAAAGGTCTGGTTTAAAGGAAGTATATATTAGAAGAAATACTTCTTCAATGATGCTTTTCTGCGGAATAACATTTATCTGCAAAAGAGGAAAAGCGGGCTTTTAATAGCATCGTGAAAATAGAAAAAAAAGTTATACTATGATAAAAAATGCACTGTAAAAAAATGTAAAAATATTAAAAAAACCAGTAAAATCAATAGGTTATCGACAGTACAAAAAATTGTTATTTTACATTTTATTAGATATTGTGCGTTTTGTCCCCCTGTGATACGCTGAGTTCACAAAAACAGCAAGCCGGCCATGAAAGCCCTGGTCATAACAAGTGACAGGCAGTACAAATCCGGCAGCTGGCGGATCCTCTTCATACTAAAATGCAGGATTCGGACAGAAAAGAAAGTGAATAGAAAAAGAGGAGAAAAACAGTGAAAAAAAGAAATCTGAACATGAAACAGACCAAGCGTTTTACCTGCTGCCTTCTGAGCGCCGCTATGGCGGGCACCCCGCCGGGACGGGGCGGGCCCACTGTTACCATCACGACGGCCCGGTGCAGATGGAGTTTCTGACCAGCCAGACAACAGCAGAGGTAGATGACAACGCAGAGGTAGTAAAAATGATCGAGGAGCGTTTCAATATTGACCTGAAGGGCTTCTATGTAGATCCAAACAACTTCCAGGAAAACTTAAACGTAAAATTTGCGGGCGGCGAGATGCCTGACGTGATGGTAGTAGGAAGCCCGGCAGAACTTGCTACCTATATAGAGGGAGGTATCATCGGTGAGATCCCGATTGAAACCATCCGTGAAAAGGCTCCTAACTTCGCTAAGGTAGCGGATGAGTACGATGACGGTTCCTTATGGAGCACCATGATCTATAAAGGAAAGAACTACGGTATTGCACAGCCTATGAATCAGGCGCCTATGGCTATGTTCTGGAGAAAAGACTGGTTAGACAAGCTGGGGCTGGAGGTTCCTGAGACCCTTGAGGAGTATGAAAAAGTGCTTACCGCCTTTGTGGAGCAGGATCCCGACGGAAACGGCAAGGCGGATACAGCAGGTGCTGCAGAGCGTATCTTCGGAGCCGTATTCGGTGCTTTCGGTCTGCGCTGTGTAACCGGCGTAGGTGCAGGCTCCGGCTTTACCGTAGAAGAGATGCAGTTAGGCGAGGACAATGTTCCCTTCTTCCCATATATCCGTCCTGAGGCAAAGGAAGCCCTTACCGTACTTCATAACTGGTATGAGAAGGGAATCATTGATAAGGAATTCATCACCGGTGAGAACCACGGCGGCTACGCAGGTCTTTCCCATTCCTTTATGAACGGACAGATCGGCCTGACCTCCGGCCAGCCATATACATACTTCGTATACAGCTCTGACATGAACGCAGAGGATAACCTGGGTATCTGCATGAAAGAGATGGTAGCAGTTAATCCTGACGCAGTCGTTGTTCCTGGTCCTGCTCCTGTAGGTCCTGAAGGAAAATCCGGCACAGAGGCCTGGGGAAAGATCGGACGCTTTACCTGTCTGACCACCAAGGCAACCCAGGATCCAAGAAAGGTTGACGCATTCCTTGCAATGTTAGACGCTTACTATTCTGATATGGAATACGCCAAGTTAAGCAACTTTGGTCTGGAGGGCGTTCACTTTAAGCAGACTGAGCATGGCCCCATCCGCATCATGGACGGCATTGAGTTAAGAAAGCAGGGCGTTCTGCAGGCAGATTTCGGCGCAACGGTTCTGTATGCAAAGAACCTGACACCTGAGAAAACAGAGTACGCAGAGAGCATTACCGGAAACGGCTACTATCGCTTTAACGCTCCGCCGGTAGAGGAATTCTCCAACGTAATCTCTACCCTGGATTCTCTTACCGAGCAGGCATACTTTGCAATGATCACCGGCGAGAAACCATTAGACTACTTTGATACATATGTAGAAGAGTTTAAGAAGGCAGGCGGTGAGGCGGCTGAGAAGGCTGTTCAGGAGGCATATGCAGAAAAGCTGGCAGCAGTTCAGCAGTAAGGGGGAACACAAATGGCATCAGCCAAGAAGGTAAACACAGTTAAAAAGAAGCAGGGACTCTTCACCAACCTGTACAGATACAGAGAATACTATATCATGCTGATCCCTGGCATCCTGTTTTTCCTGGTATTCTGCTATGGACCCATGTATGGCCTGGTGATTGCATTTCAGGATTACTACCCATTAAAGGGAATCTCAGGAAGCGGATTTGTAGGTTTGAAGCATTTCAAAGCGCTTTTCAGCAACCCGTTCTTCTTATCCGTATTGAAAAATACGCTGATCATCAGCATATATAAGCTGATCGTGTGCTTTCCGGCACCTATCTTCTTATGTATTGCTTTAAATGAGATCAAGAACGCCAAGTTTAAAAAGTTTGCTCAGTCCGTATCCTATCTGCCTCACTTTATTTCATGGGTTGTAGTATCCGGTATCATCATTGAGTTTTTATCTCCATCCAGAGGTCCTGTAAACATCATTTTACAGAATCTCGGCTTTGATCCCGTTTTCTTTGTGGCAGAGCCAAAATACTTCAGAGGGGTGCTGGTAGCCTCCGACTTGTGGAAATCCATCGGATGGGGCTCCATCGTATACCTGGCGGCTGTCACCGGAATCGACCCGTCTCTTTATGAGGCGGCGGAGATGGACGGCGCAGGAAGGATCAAAAGGATCATCCACATTACCCTTCCGGCGCTGGCGCCTATCGTGACCGTTATGCTGATCATGCAGTCAGGCAAGATTTTAAATGACGGCTTTGAACAGGTGTACAACTTCCTGACTCCGACCACCTACGAGGTAGGAGATGTTATTTCCACTTTCGTATACCGGATGGGTATCCAGAAGATGCAGTACAGCTTTACAACGGCAGTGGATCTGTTTAAAAATATTATTTCATTCGGTCTGGTTATGCTGACCAATTATGTGGCCCGCAAGACAAATGACTATGCGTTATGGTAAGAGGTGAAAACATGGAAACAGTTAGAAGAAAAAGAAAAAGAAGCGGTGAGGACTGGTTCGTTGATATCGTGGCCTATGGATTTGCAGGTCTTTTGTCCCTGTCCATCCTCCTTCCCTTCATGCAGGTAGTTACCATTTCCATGAGTCCGGCTTCCGTGGTAAACCAGACCGGCTTTCATATGATTCCTACCAAGTTTGATTTTTCCGGCTATGAGCAGATTGCTACGGATCCCAACTTCTGGCACAGCTATTTAAATACCATTATCCGTACCGTACTGGGCACCGCTTCCGGCGTGCTGGTTACGATGCTGACGGCATATCCCCTGGCAAAGACCAACCTGCCATACAGAAGAGGGCTGATGATGTTTGTGGTATTCACCATGTATTTTTCCGGCGGCATGATCCCCAAGTACCTGCTGGTAAAGAGCCTGGGGCTGACAAATAACTTCCTGGTATATATTCTGCCCTGTCTGATCACCGGCTTTGCCCTGATCATCACGAGAAATTTCTTTATGAGCATCCCTCCGGCTCTGGAGGAGTCGGCCAAGATTGACGGAGCTACCAACCTGGATGTGCTGTTTAAGGTATATCTTCCATTATCCACTCCCGTAGTAGCCACCATTTCTCTGTGGTACTGCGTACAGCACTGGAACTCCTGGATGGACAATATGCTCTATGTGACAGAAAAGAGCAAATATGTGCTGCAGTATGTGCTGCAGACTATCTTAACAAACGGACAGACGGCGGACATGGAAGCTATGACCGATATTGTGATCCATACGGAAACCATGAAAATGGCGGCTCTTGTCCTGTCGCTGATCCCCATTGTATGTACATATCCGTTCTTACAAAAATACTTTGTACATCCTGGGCAAGGAGCTTTTTAAGCTCCTCCATGGCGTAGGCCCCTTCCTCATTTGCCATATTGGCCCGGATCGCCGGTATATCCTTTTCCGTAAACATTACTCTTGGGTGCTGTCCCTTTGTAGGAAAACTGTAAGGCATCCCAAAACTGGCAGGTAGCGTCTTTCTCTCCGTCACTGCCTGCGCCCCTGCTTCGTCCTGACCGGCTGCCTGGGTTTCTGCCGCAGGTGCAGTGTCCGCAAAGCAGGTTCCTGCAAAGGAAAGCATCAGGGCTGCTGTAAGAAAACCCGTAGTCATCATTTTCTGCTTTTTCATAGTAACCGCTCCATTTCATTTACTTATATATTGTGTTATAGCCTGCTCGTAAGAGGCAGGCTATAAGCTTTATCTTTTCGTCATTCCCACAAGAGACAGGCCGGGCCGGTATGCCTGCATATTCGGCGGCTGCCGTGAGATTGTTGCTTATCCCTTCACAGAACCTACAATCATACCCTTTAGACGGTATGCTTCCCGACGACTACGTTTACAGCGGAAAATCCAACTTTGATTACAATACCTTTGCAGTTATTCAGGCCTACGCATTTGATTATGTGATGAATGGAAATGTGGAAAACGGAAAAAAAGCCATTGAGGCCACCAGAAATGTTGTAACCCGGTTTAAATATAAGCCAAAGGCAAGTGATATCGTGCGTGAGAAGGGCGCGACCATCTACCTGTCAGCCATGGTTTACGACTGGTGCTATCCTCTCATGAGCCAGGAGGATAAGAGCCTTTTTGTGGCAAAAGCGGAGGAGCTGGCGGCGACCATCACAGGCATGGGAGGCTGGCCCATTACAGAGGTATACTCTGTAAACGGCCATAATGAAGAGACCCACATCAAGAGGGATCTGTTAGCCCTGTCCATCGCCTGCTATGACGAATATCCTGATATCTATAACCATGTAGGCGGATATGTGATGAATGGTCTGGCGCCCACAAAGAACTGGTGGTACCGTTCAGGCACTTATCATCAGGGTCTGGGCTACAATCCCCTTCGTTTTGACTGCGACCTCAGCAGCTATTTCCTGTTCTACCGGATGAATGGAACCAAGATTTTCAGCGACGATATGGCAAAGGTGCCATATATGGAGGTCTATAACCAGAGACCGGACGGCCGTTCTTTTCCTGAGGGCGATACAAACGGCGATTCGCTGGTTGATAAGATCCCTACCTGGACCAGAGGTGATATGCCGCATCTGCTGTATGTCTCCTCGCTTTGGGATGACGGCTATCTGAAGGGTGAGTTCCAGCGCTGCAGCAAGAACTTCAAATGGTTATCCTATAAGAGTTTCCATCCTCTGATCACACCAGTGCATTTCCTGATCGTAAATGACCCTTATGTGGAGCCGAAGTCCAGGACAGAGCTGCCGTTGACCCGCTTATACGGTTCTCCCGTGGGAATGATGCTGGCAAGAACGGGCTTTAACGAGGGTGTGGAGCAGCCGGATATGCTGGTATGGGCCAAGATCGGCGAAACCTACGCTGGAAACCATGCCCATCTGGATTCGGGAAGCTTTCAGATCTATTATAAGGGGCAGCTGGCCTGGGATAATGGCCGTTATGATGCATTTGGAAGTCAGCATGACGCCAATTATGCAAAGGAAACCATTGCCCACAATTCTCTGCTGATCTACGACCCCAACGAGGAGATGATCAGTGAAACTACTATTCCTGAACCTAAGAACTCCGGCGGCCAGAGAAGGCCTGGAAAAGCGGCTCTTTCTTTAGAGGATCTTTCTGGTGAGGACAACCATAAGGCTGACCTTCTTGCCATGGAGTACGGAGAGGATCCCATGAAGCCGGAATATTCCTACATCAGCGGCGATCTGGCTCCCGGATACTCCGACAAGGTATCTGAGGTAAGACGTTCCATGCTCTTTATGCCTACAGGCATTGAGAACAAGCCTGGCATCTTTGTGGTAATGGATAAGGTAACTGCAAAGGATCCTGCTTTTAAGAAGAGTTTCCTTCTTCACTCCCTTCAGGCTCCTGAGGTGAAGGACAACGTGACAGTTATCAAGAGAGACCAGATTGGCTATAACGGAAAGCTTATCAACCAGACGCTGTATCCAAAGAACCCGGAGATTACCACCATCGGCGGTCCTGAGCGTCAGAACTGGGTCGTTGACAGAAACTATGCACCACAGGGCGGAAAATATTACACAGGCTATGATCCTGCTAAAAGCTCTGAGCATGGCTGGGGCCGTGTGGAGATCAGCCCGTCCACACCTGCCAAGACCGATTATTTCCTGAATGTAATGTACGCTACGGACGCGGATAATTTAGAGCCTGTAGACGAGGCAGAGCTGATTGAGACAGATGTGCTTTTAGGCGCAAGAATCCTTGACAAGGCAACGCTCTTTGTAAAGGATAAGGAGCGCTATTCCGGTGAAATGACCGTTACGATTCCGGGAGAAGGACAGATCGCCGCGACTCTTGCAGGCATCACAGCAGGAGAGTGGACTATTACCGATGAGAATGGAAATGTTCAGACAAAGACTGCAAAAGAAGAAGGCGGAATCATTTACTTCACAGGTCAGGCTGGAACCTATCATATCCAGATGAAGAAGTAAAATAAGTTGAGAATGGAGAACGGGTTTATGAAAAAGAAGATCAAAGTTGCGGCAGTGCTGTCCACGGCGGCATTCCTGTCCATGTGTGCGCCCCTCATTTCCTTTGCGTCTCAGGGGTGGACACAGGAAAACGGCGGCTGGGCTTATTACAATGCAAACGGTGAGCGTGTAACAGAGGACTGGGTCAAAGAGGGGAACCACTGGTATTGGCTGGATGAAAACGGCGTTATGGCGAACGACGGACTGCGGCAGATCAAAGATAACTATTACTATTTCAGAGAAGACGGATCTATGGTCAGCAGTCAGTGGGTCAGTATTCCCAATGAAGCAGTGGCAGCATATGTAGATGAATATGCTGAAGAAACAGGAGAAGTGGATCAGGAACCGGTGCGTTACTGGTACTATTTCCAGGAAAACGGCCGGGCATATAAACGCTCGGACAGTGCTTCTTCCGATTCTATCAGTGCTAAGACCATTGATGGAAAGAAATATGCGTTTGATACAGAAGGCCGTATGCGTATGCTTTACGGCTGGGTATCAGACGGAGAGCGCCAGACGGGAGACGATGCCTGGGAAGAGGCTGATTATTATTTTGGCGCTCCCGATGACGGTTCTTTACATCAGGGCTGGGCTAAGGTAAGCATCCATGTGGATGACCCGGAGACGGAGCAGCCAGGAAGCGACTATTGGGAAGAGGATCAGAACCGGTGGTTTTACTTTACGGAAAGCGGAAAGAAACTGAAAGGCAAGCCGGGAGAAGCACGGTTTAAAAATATCAATGGAAACAAATACGGCTTTGATGAGTATGGCCGCATGATCTCTACCTGGTACGCAGATCCTGAAGTGGTCACCCTGGCTACTTCCAAAACGGAGGCTGGGGAAGGAAAACTCTATCAGGGACAGGAGGACTACACAAGACAGTTTATGTACTTTGGCACGCCGGAGTCCGGCGCCAGATACACCAAGGGATGGTTTAAGGCCAGGCCAAGTGAATACCTGATGAAGTCCAAGTATGAGGATGGAGAAGTGTATACCTATTACGCCGATGGAGACGGAAATCTGTATGCCAATGATATCCGAAATATTGACGGAGAGCGGTATGGCTTTGACAATGCGGGAAGAGTTATAAGCGGAATGACCTGTGTGAAAATGGATGATGAGGATTCGACCTGCGATATTGAATACAGCTTTAGTTCTGATGCCACAGTAAAAGAAGGCCGGGGGCCATATGAGGATGAGAATAGCTTTCACGAGCTGGTTGAAACGTACGCAGAGGATTTTGCCAGCGGTAAAATGCGTATGTACTACTTTGGCGGCCTCTATGGGGCAATGTCTACCGGAAAACATCAGATCCGTCTGGGAAAATTCGGAGATCCCATTGAATTTATGTTTGAAACCAGCGGCCCGTTAAAGGGAAGCGGCGTTCATGGAGAAAAGGATGGACGTCTCTACAAGGCAGGAATGCTGCTTAAGCCGGAGGAAGGCGAGAAATACGTTATCTTTAAGGAGTCCTATGAGACCCTTCCAGAGGGTGCGACCGAGGAAGAGCGTAAGGCATTTGATAAGAAGGACGTAGACGGAGACGGCAAATTAGAAGGCGTGATTGAGAAGATCACACCGGAGGAATTTATCGCAGAGGTCTGCAACTCCGGTATTTATGATGAAAAGAAAGAAGAAACTGTTTGGACGGTACGCTATCGTCCTGAGGGTGTGACGTATTATCTGGTAGGTGCAAACGGGGATATCGTTAAGAATAAGAAAAATGCAGTAGATGTAGACGGGTATTCCTTCCAGGTGAAAAAAGAAGATATTCTGACAGTCACGGTAGAGGACTGATGTCAGGCAAATTGAGGAGAAAGGAAATCGGAGTATGAAACGGCAAGTAAAACAGGGAGTATCAGTGCTTTTATCAGCTGCCATGGTGCTGTCCGGCGTGAATGCGGGAAATTTATATGCAGCTGAAAATGATGATACAGTAAAGACCATAGTCGGCTTTGACGAGCTGGACGAAAAGGTTGCGGTTCAGACCCTGACTGCGGGAGAAGATGATGAAAATGATATCAAATTCCCCAAAAAGATCTGGGCGGATATGGTGGTAGAAAAAGCAGAAGAGGAAAATAAAGAGGAGACGGCTGAAACCACAGCCGCCTCCGGCGAAAAACAGAACGAAACCTTAGAAACAGAGGATGGGGCCAAAGAATCCGAGACAGAGGCGGAGGAAACAGAGGCAGAGATCGAGGAAACAGAAGTGGAGTCTGAGGAGACAGAAACAGAGGAAACAAAGTCTGAGAGTGACGATTCCGCAGCAGAGCTTCCGGAGGAAACGGATGAAGTCGAAAGTCAGGATGCACAGGAGGAAACGGAGGGAGATCAGACAGAGACAGAGGCTCAAAAGGAAACCGCAGAAGCTCTGGAAATGATTGAACTGAAACCGGCCGCCACCGCTTCCGATGCCGGGAAAGAAGAGGAAAGCGTTGAGGAAACAGTCAGAAGAACCATCAAGGACATTGAGTGGGAGTTGAACTGGACGGAGAGCACAGAGAGCGAATTTGATCCTTCAGTTCCCGGAACCTATGTTTATGAGCCGGTCATTCCCGATGAGTATGAGATGGATATGGATGTGCCGCTGCCGCAGATTAAGGTGATTGTGGAGGAAGAGGCGCCGGCGGCAAGGGCTGTAATTAAAGTTAATTCAGCGCAGGAGTTAAAAGAAGAATTAGCGGTAAAAGAATATACGGATATCAGTATAGAACACGACATGGAATTTGATTCGGAGGCTCTGCTTGGTGCGAATCATGCAGTAATCGTTCCAGAAGGTGTAACGCTGACGATTACAGGCAGGATAGATACAAATGGAAAAGCGTTAACATTTGATGGAGGTGGTACGGTTGTAGCCGCTGGAGATGAAGAGTGTATTAAAGGCAGAATCTGGCTGGGGAAGGAGAAAAAGGATACACAGATCAGCGTAATAGTAGAAGAAGGAAGCGGACTGTCACTTACTGAATTAAATTACATAGGCAAGGGGGCATCCGTAGAAGTAAATTCTGCGGTGGGAATCAGTATAGCTGAGTCAGAGGAAGGTATCATTTTTACACAGGCAGGTACATTGACCAGCACTGTTGAAGGATCCAAAATCGATCTTTCAGAAAAAGCTAGAGTTACCAACGCAGGCGGAGTATTCAGCGATCAGGGAATGGACTTCTCTGTCAATGAGCAGGTAATCGTTGGTGCCGCTTCTGCTTCACCGGAAAACGACAAACTGACTGCTGGCGCGTATTTATGGGATGGGGAGAAATTTTCCAAGCCTGTTCAGGAGCAGGATGATGGTATCAATACGGAAGAGGAACTGAAAGAGGCATTATTATCTAGTAAGTTTGCTATTGAAATAACAGATGATATTACCTTTGCAGAAAAATTGGAGACGGATACATATCATAGTCTGAAAGTGCCCAAAGATAAGACGTTGACCATTACGGGTAAAATGATTTTAGAGAAAATAACCTTTGATGGAGAGGGAACCATAGTTGCAAAAGGTGGGGAAGGCTGCCTGGCAAAAAATATTTATCTGGGAAAAGAAAATGCAGAGACGAATATCATTGTTCGTATAGATGATGGAAGCAGTATTATTCCAGATGGTGAACTCTACATTCGAAATGGAGCAACGCTAGAAGTAAATTCACCGGCAGGTATTACTGGAAATAAAGGAGCAAGACTTATTATTGAAAATGGCGGCAAGCTGATTGGTGCAGAAGGCGCAGGCGTAGAGCTTTCAACCGGATTAAAAGTCACTGGTGCAGCAGGTATATTCAGCGACCAGGGAAAAACATTTACCACCAATGAGACAGTAACTGTAGGTGATGCAAACGCTTCTGCGGCCGACAACCAGCTGACGGCAGGCACATACCTCTGGAATGGAACTGTATTTGAAAAGGCAGCTCCTGAGCCTCTTCCCGAAACCTCCTTTAAGGACGGTGTTCTCACCCTTTCTGAGCAGAAAGGCGGAAATAGGGATGAAGGCTGGGACTGGTCTCTGGGAGAAAGCTACGATACACTGAACATCAACTATCGTTTCTCTGGAAATAAGCAGATCATATTTGCAAACAGTAAGCCCATACTTCTTAAGGTCAACAGCGACGTAGAGCTTATGCCGGATGCTGGTAAGCCCGCAGTATTTGCAGCCGGAAAGCTGATGATCCGTATCGACAAGCCAAAGGATGAGAATACAAGCGTTCCGAAGCTGATTGTAAATGGTTCTGTTGAAAGTAAGGGGAATGTGGAGATATTTAATGAGACCTTTCTTACGATCCAGGGGGACGGGGCATCTCTCAGCGCAGAAGGCACTCTTACTGTGAAAGGAAATCCTGTCATAGCTGTGAACAATACCGGTGATGGCCCGGCTGTTCAGGCAGGCGGAAATATTACAATCAAGGATACTGCCGCGGTTGATGCGGTCAGCGCAGACCAGGAAGCAGCCATTCAGACTGGCGGGATCATTGGCATTGGAGGAACCGCCTCTGTTACCGCAGTCAATCATGGAGACGGATGCGCTATGGGTCAGGCGCCAAACACGGAGGAATACAGCGGTGAAGTGAGAATCAGCGTCAGCACCTCTCCAGGCGGACGTCCGGGAGCAGAGTATAAGGCAGAGGATATTCAGACCTACAAATATCTGAAAATCCGTCAGAAGATAGAACTGAGTGAGAACCCAACCGTAGGGGACATTGATAATCTGGTTGAAAACATCCAGCCGGATGACTATGATGCCATTGATGATCTTCTGGGACAGATCCACAAGCTGGATGCAGAAGAAAAGGCAAATCTCCCAGAGGAAACCATTGAGAAAGCGGATCAGCTTCTTCAGACAGCAATCGGCGCAGAGCCGGAGCTTGATCTGAGCGTGCCTTCTGGTCTGGCTGAAAATGAGCAGATCCAGGATGTGAAAATCATCGGCGGTCTCGTTGCGGCAGGACTGGATACGAATGATATAAATGCAGATGTGGATCTTAAGGTAGCGCAGACTGAGACGACAGACGGCGCATATGCAGCCTTTGTATGCGATCTTTCTGTGGACGGACGGAGTGCCGATCTGAAGCTTCCGGTAACTCTTATCATTGAACTTCCGCCAGAATATTTCCCATTCAGCCAGGATCAGATTCGTCAGACGGGAAAGGGTGTGGACAGATGGCTGGATTTCACCTACAACGGGGCCGATAACACGGCAGTTTTCCGTACAGACAGCCTCTCTGCCTTCAGCCTGGTACAAAAAGGCGAAGGGGTTAAGCCGCCCAGCGGCGGAGGAGGCGCCAGCCATGGCGGCGGCGCAGGCAGCTTTGGAGGCGGCAAAGGCGGCGGCAGTGCGGCAGGCGGTCCGGGCATAAATGCCTCAGCAGTGTCCGGCGGAACCTGGATCAAGGATAATAAGGGCTGGTGGTTTAAGAAACAGGATCAGACCTATCCAAAGGACGGCTGGTTCCAGTTAGGATACGCAGGAAAGAACGAGTGGTACTATTTTGATAAAGACGGCTATATGTCTACCGGATGGGTATTAAACAATGGAAAATGGTATTACCTCAACCCGGCATCCGACGGCACCCAGGGCAGGATGCTTACCGGCTGGCAGACCATTGACGGGAAATGGGATTTTCTTCCAGTATAAA
>OASY01001152.1_pt1 | contig 12826 bp, 8 predicted proteins | sample 1501231 | NCBI WGS metagenome assembly OASY01 (sample SAMEA2579917, study PRJEB22360) | human gut metagenome | biome: human gut; feature: human-associated habitat; material: faeces | place: Denmark | collected 2008/2010 | reverse complement strand
GGACGACGCGGGCGGTCCCCCCCGCGTTAGAGGCAAGATCCCCGCCGATCTCAGCGGACCCCTTGGCTCCGAAAGAAAGCGGGAAAAAGCGCCCTTTCTCCTCAACGGCTTTATGAAGGTCTTCAAGAATGACACCGGCTTCAACCGTCACCGTGTCATTCACGGTATCGATATCCTCAATCTTGTTCAGACGGCTGAGAGACAGCAGGATGGCGTTCCCGGAATCATCCGGAATCGAACCGCCGACAAGCGTTGTTCCACCCGCCTGGGGCACCACAGGAGTTCGGGTTTCATTGGCGATACGAACCACACGGGAGACTTCTTCCGTATTGGCAGGGCGCACGACCACGGCCTTCCCTACAAACCGTTTGGTCCAGTCTACAAGGAACGGCTTAGTTGCCTCATCCTCGGTCAGAACATACTTTTCACCGACCGCCGCTTTCAGTTTTTCAATAATTTCTGCGTTCATGCTTCAACTCTTCAGAATGCCAAAAACCCGGCAAAGGATTTTGCCGGGATGAGGATTTCTGCCTGTCAGGCTGCTTCTTCTTTTTAGAAGGAGGGAACCACAGCGCCCTTGTACTTCGTCAGAATAAACTTCTTCGTGGCCGGAGACTGCAGTGCCTTCACAAGCTTCTGCACCCGGGGATCATTCTGATCGCCCTTGCGGGTAGCGACCACGAGAGCGTACGGGCTACGCTTGTCTTCGAGGTAGATCGAATCCTTCAGCGGATTGAGACCGATACCAAGCGCGTAGTTGGAGTTCACCACGGCAATATCGACGTCCTTCAGGCTGCGCGGCACCTGAGCTGCTTCAAGTTCGACAAACTTCAGCTTCTTCGGGTTCGAGACAACATCAATCGGAGTCGCTTCATAGCCGACGCCGGAACGCAGCTTAATGAGACCTGCGGACTGGAGAAGAAGCAGGGCACGGCCGCCGTTAGACGGATCATTCGGAATCGACACGCGGGCGCCGTTCGGCACGTTCTTCAGGCTCTTCAGCTTCTGAGAGTAAACAGCCATCGGGAGAATGTAGATCGGCGCAACACGAACCGCGTTGATATGACGCTGACGGACTGCGTTATCAAGGAAAGGCTGATGCTGATAGAAGTTGACATCCACTTCCTTAGCGTCCAGAGCCGCGTTCGGAGCAATGTAGTCCGTGAATTCAATAATCTTGAGGTCAATGCCTTCCTTCGCAAGGATCGGCTTCACAAACTTCAGCACTTCGCCCTGCGGAACAGGCGTAGCGGCAATCTTCAGCTCCTTAAGGGGAGCGGCAGAGGCGGAGAAAGAGCCGGCGGCGAGGATCGCGGCAGCGGCGGCGGATAGCAGAGTACGACGATTCATGATGTTCTTCCCTATTTCCTGATGTTCGGTATTTCTCTTTATCTTCGCCGGAAGGCCTTGAGGGAGGCCTGTCCGGCGTGCTGTTGAGATAACCTTATCTGAAAATACGGAAAATCAGCTGAAAATCTCCCTTTTCCTTGCGGTATTACTTTTACTGAGCTGAGAGAACCGCTGTGCGGATGATCTCCCGGACACCAGCCGTCATCCGCTCCATGCTTTCCTTAATCGATTCAAAATCAATACTTTCCTTTGAATCCGAAATTCCCGCGGCCCAGTTGACCGACAGACCGAGGAGCGCATACCGAAGCCCTGCTTCACGCGCCACGGCTGCCTCAGGACAGGCTGTCATGCCGATCATCGCGCCGCCCAGCTGTGACACAACCCGGACTTCAGCTGCGGTTTCCAGTCTCGGTCCCTGCGTGCACCAGTAAACACCGCCATCCATGACAGGACCCTCAGCCGCGAGTGCCGCCTTAATGAGTTCCTGCCTCAGGCCCTCAGAAAAGGGATGCGTGAAATCAACATGCTGCACCCCGGTTTCAGGCCCCGTATAGAACGTGGACTGCCGGCCCCAGGTCCGATCAACCAGATCATCCGGAATGCAGATCGCGCCAGGCGGAAGGGCCTCTGACACAGCGCCGACCGTTCCGACCGCGAACACGTCTGTCGCACCCGCCTCACGCAGCGCCCAGAGATTCGCCGCATAGGGAATCGCGTGCGGCGGATAGCGGTGATTCTCTCCATGACGCTGGAGGAACAGCACACGGTGATCGCCGATCCGCCCCTCCAGCACGGGGGACGCCGGAGCGCCGAACGGCATCTCGCGCGGCAGCGCCGCTTCGCTCATCCCCGGAAGCCAGCCATTCTCGAAACCTGACCCCGCGATCAGCGCAAAAACCCGTTCGCTCATTCCGCCCCCTCACCCAGCATCCGGAGGAGCTCCGCTTCGTCAATCACCGTGACTCCCAGCTTTTCTGCCTTCGCGAGTTTGGAACCGGCCGCTTCGCCTGCCACCACGAAGTTCGTCTTCTTCGAAACGGAGCCCGAAACGCGGCCGCCTGCCGCGAGGATCCGGTCACTCGCTTCATCGCGCGACAGATTGGGAAGCGTGCCGGTCAGCACAAAGGTCTTTCCGGCGACTTCTGAAGCCGACTCCCCATCTGCCGGTTCAGAAGCAGCAGGGGCCTTCGCCTCAGGCCAGGTGACACCCGACTCCTGAAGCGCCCGGATCACATCGCGGTTACCGGGAGCCGCGAAGAAACTCGTGATCGATTCCGCGATCACTTCGCCCACATCCGGCACTTCAAGACACTCTTCAGGCGTAGCCTTTTCAAGCGCCTCAAGAGTTCTGAAGTGGGAAGCAAGGTCTCGCGCTGTAGCTTCCCCGACATGGCGGATACCGAGCGCGAAGATAAAGCGGGCGAGCGTCGTCTGCTTGGAGCGTTCAATCGACGTGATGATGTTTCCGGCAGACTTTTCCCCCATACGCTCAAGGGTCATCAGGCTTTCCGCGGTCAGCCGATAAAGATCAGCCGGCGTCTTGACGAGCCCCTTTTCAGTAAGCAGATTGACGAGCTTTTCACCCACACCGTCAATCCCCATCGCGCGGCGGCTGGCAAAGTGAAGAATCGAAAGCTTCATCTGGGCCGGGCAGAAAAGACCGCCTGTGCAGCGCGTGTCTTTCTCCTCCTCATCGCGGATTGTCGCGGAGCCGCAGACCGGGCAGGTCTTCGGCATCTCGAATTCCACGGTTCCCTCAGGACGCCGGTCCTTCATCACGCGGACGATTTCTGGAATCACGTCACCGGCGCGGCGGATCACAACGGTATCCCCTACCCGGAGATCAAGCTCATGAATGAAGTCTTCGTTATGCAGCGTGGCGTTCGACACATTCGCGCCGCCTACAAAGACAGGCTCCAGGCGGGCAACCGGTGTGAGACGCCCGGTGCGGCCCACCTGCACATCGATCCCAAGAACCTTCGTAAAAGCTTCTTCCGGCGGATACTTGTGCGCGCAGGCCCAGCGCGGTTCGCGGGCGACAAAACCAAGGCGCCGCTGAAGATCAAACCGGTTCACCTTGTAAACCACGCCATCAATCCCGAAGGGGAGCGTATTTCTGATCTTCGCGACGTAGAGATGGAAGGCTTCAAGCTCTTCAGGCGAGTGGCAGATGCGCCTTGTGTCCGCGACCGGGAACCCGAGGCTCTTCAGCCGTTCAAGCGAACCCTCCTGGCTTTCCGCAAAGGGACCTGCTTCCGTTGACACCTCACCGAGGCTATAGGCATAGAAATGCAGGCGGCGCTTCGCGGTCACCGAAGGATCCAGCTGCCTCAGGCAGCCGGCAGCCGCGTTCCGGGCGTTCACGAAAGTTTTTTCTCCCGCTTCTTCCTGCTTCTTATTCAAGGCAAGAAAGTCTTCCGTATGCATGATCGCCTCGCCCCGGACCTCCAGAATCTCGGGATAGATCCCCGTCAGTTTCAGAGGAATTGTCCGGATCGTGCGCGCGTTGGCCGTGACATCCTCACCGACAATACCGTCCCCCCGGGTAGCTGCCGAAACGAGAACCCCCTTCTCATACCGGAGATTGATCGCGAGACCGTCAAACTTCAGCTCCGCGACATATTCAACCGGAGGATCCTCGGGCTTCAGCCCGAGGGCATTCCTGACACGCTCATCAAACGCGCGGGCCCCCTCCGCGGAAAAATCGGTCTCCGTATGGATCGACAGCATCGGAACGCTGTGCGTCACCTTCGCCATATCTGACTTCGGTGCGCCGCCCACGCGGAGCGTCGGTGATGTGGGGCTCACGAGCTGCGGGTATTCGGCCTCGAGCGCCTGTAGCCGGCGGAAAGCCTGGTCATACACAGCGTCTGACACCGAAGGCGAATCCTCAACGTAATACTCGCGGTTCCAGCGTTCAAGATCTGCTTCAAGACGGCGCATTTCCTCTGCCGCCGCTTCTGAAAGCGGGCCCTTTGCCCCGGGGATCTTTCCGTCAGCCATTTCGTTCATCACTCAAGCCTTTCACCAAAAATGCGGTCAGCAGGCGCTTTCCGCAGACTCAAAAAAACAGGCCGCGCGGGATTGGCAATCCTCACGCGGCCGCGCTGCAGCACCTGACTCTCAGGCGAAGAGCCGCTTCGTGCGGCGGGTTCCGGGGTCAAGTCCCTGCTTCGACATCGCTTCATAGAAGAAGCGGAGCTGCTGCGTAATGCTCACGATCGCGGCGGAAGTGAGCGGAACGCCGGAGACATCCGTAATCACAGCGTTCTCTCGGGCGGCGATGTAGTTTGCCACGCTGAAAAGCGCTCCAAGAGGATTCTTGGACGGTGCGCAGAGCGCCGGCGTGAGTTCAAGTGTCACCATGAGCGGATTCTCAGGGTGAGGAAGCAGCCGGAGCCACGGGGCCGCGCTGTCGGCGTCCCGCATCACGAGTGCATTCTTTTCCGTATTGAAACCACAGGCCCGGGCGATCTCAACCGCTCTTTGCTGCGTCAGAGGCATCACGCTCTTCACCGCGATCGAAAGCGTGATTCCGAAGCGATCAATGAGAGCCCGGACGGCCTTCGCCTGGGACACCATGCTCGGCACATCAACGATATCGGCATCGGCGTCAAGCGAAGCCGCCACCTGATTCACGGCGGCCGCGAAGTTGCCGGCCGTGAGCTCGTCCACAGTCTTTGTGCGCGTGGCGAGCTGAAGCGTCACGACCATATCGGTATACGTACCGCCGCGCTTGATGTGTTCCCAGAGACGCGTGATCTGATTCTTGGCCTGAATTCTGAGGGGAGTGCCGAAATCCTGATTGAGGGGTTTGATCACGAGCCAGGCCCGATTGGCCGTGAAGGGCTCGGGGCTCTTGATCTTCACGACGATTTCCGTCATCTGATCAATATCAGGTTCTTCATACTGAACATCGTCTCCCTCTTCAGGACGGTATTCACTGAAGAAATTCTCGGTGTCAGCTACCGGCTGAGGTGAAGGAACACTCTCCGGGGTCTGAGCGGGGGCCGGCGTATCGGCAGCGCCCTCTGCCTCCGGCTTATTCTCCGCCGGAGCCGGGGCATCCTCCTTCGCAGCCTCGCCTGATGCCGCAGCGGCGGGTCTTGCCAGCACCCGGGGCTCGACTTTTGTCGGCTCCGCAACTGAGGAGGGCTTGCGGCCGAGGTAAAAATACACGCCGGCTGCCGCCACGAGGATAATGACGATTATCCCCAAAAAAAGTTCAGTATTCATTTCCGCTTCCCGATGTCCGAATTGCGCCCTTCCTGCTGCTGAGGCGCAGCTCCGGAGTACGCCCATACAGTCTTCTTAATTGTAGGGCAGAAAACGCGGGAATGCCGCATTCGACGGTACTCTTCGTGCGAAAAATCACGCCGGGGCGCCTTCTCCGCCCCCCGCGTAATTGACAGCTTCGCGCAGATCGACCGAAACCACCCGGGAAACCCCGGGTTCCCGCATCGTGACACCGATCAGCTGCCCGGCTTTTTCCATCGTGATCCGGTTATGGGTAATCGCGATAAACTGCGTCGCGCTGCTCATCTGCTGCACCATATTGGCAAGCCGCAGCTGATTCGCTTCGTCAAGCGGCGCGTCCACCTCGTCGAGCAGGCAGAACGGCGCCGGATTCAGGCGGAACATGGCAAAAACGAGCGCTGTCGCGGTAAGCGCCTGTTCACCGCCTGAGAGCAGCTTCACCGAAGCGTTCCGCTTTCCGGGCGGCTGAGCCCGGATTTCGATCCCAGCCTCCAGGATCTCGTCCCCGATCAGCTCGAGACTCGCCTCACCGCCTCCGAAAATGCGGCTGAAGAGATCCTTGAAGTTGCTGTTCACCTGATCAAAGGTGTCCTTCAGCACGGCACGGGTTTCAGCATCGATCTTCCGGATTGCCTCTTCGAGCGTCGCGATAGCTTCGTTCAGGTCCTCCACCTGATGCTCCGTCATCTCGAACGCTTTCTTCGCGGCCTCCAGGTGTTCAAGCGCCGCATGGTTCACGGGGCCAAGCGCTTCGATATCGTTCTCAATCCGGCCGATTTCGTTTCTCACGCCCTGGGTCTTCCAGCCGCCGGTTTCCGCCTCGCGGAGTGACGCCGCGCGGTCAACCCGGCGCTCGGCAATCTGATTGGTGAGCGCCTGAAGCTCAGCCTCAGTGCTGCCCTGCTTCACCTTCATTTCGCCGATCCGCTCCTGCTTCGGGCGTTCGGACTCCGTGATGGAATCTTTCTTCCGGTTAATCTCAGAAAGCTTTTCCGTCAGTTCCGCGGTCTTCTTCTGTGCGGTCTGAAGCTCCGCCTCAGAGTCCGCCTGTTTCGCAAGGACATCCTGCAGGCCATCCCGCTCGGCGTCTTCATCGAGTTCCTCGAGCATCGCGCGGGTTTCCTCAATCGACGCTGTCAGCTCAGCCTCTTCCGAGGAAAGCTTCAGCGCTGACTGTCGGGCATCCCCGGCGCGTTCCAGGGCATGAGCGGCGTTTGTTCTGAGAAGCGTGATCCGGGAGGCTGCGTCACGCGACGCTCTGGACGCTTCATCCATCGCGTTCCGGGCCGCTTCCTCCGCCATTTCGGCATCCTGCGAGGCCTGGCTTGCCGTAGCGAGCCGAGAATCGAGCTCTTCAAAGAGGGACTCAGCCTCTTCATACTCCGCGTCGATTTCTCCTAGCCGCTTCTTCGCCTCTTCGAGATCCGTCCGGATCTGTCCCGCCCGTTTCTTCCAGGCTCCGACTTCAGACTCCAGTTCTCCGGCGCGGAGAGCGGCGGAGTGATAGTCACGCCGCGCGCGCTCGAGTGACGCCTCGGCGCTTCGCAGCGTCGCGGTTGCCGCGTCACGCGCCTTTCCGGTCTCAAGAACATCTGCGAGGATCGCCTGATAACGCTCTGAGGCGCCTGACTGTTCCGCCTTCAGCTGTCGGATCTCTTCCTCACGCTCAAGCGACCCGGCAAGCGGATTCTCTTCCGCCCAGAAAAGCACCGCTCCGCGCTCCGCGATATGCCCATCCCGGGTGATCACAGGAACCCCGCCGTCAGTGGATTGCCTCACAGCGTCATCAAGAGACTCCGCGGTTCTGAAGCGTGAGAGCCAGGTGGCAAGAACCGACGCTGAGGCACCTGAACCCCGCACTTTTGCGGCAAGGGTCCCAGTCCGGTCCGCCGGGGCGTCCGCAGCCCCTTCACGGGACGCGATCGCGAACCGTCCGGGCGGCGTGTCCTGGGCAAGGATGCCGGCGGAATCAAGATTTTCTGTGAGGTACGCGGGAATACGGCCTGAGAGCGCGGCTTCGACCGCTTTTGCCCAGCCGGTTTCAATCTCCGCGCCATCCAGAATCTTTTCGTAGCGGGAAAGACCGTGCGCGGCGGCCCAGGCTTCAAGCTTCCCCTCAGCCCTCGCTTTCTGCTGAATCTCTTCCAGCGCCTGAAGCCTGGCGGTCGCTTCAGAAAGCGTTGCCGAGGCCGAAGCCTTTTCTTCCGCGGCAGCTGCTGCCGCCTCATCCGCTTCAGAGGCAGCGTCACGCGCCTCTTCGAGGGCTGCCTCCCGCTCCTCTAAGTCAGACGCCCGCTCCTCCGCGGTAATCTTCGCCTCTTCAAGTTCGCTCTCGCGGCCGGCCGTTCCAGTGCCGCCTGACGCCTCAGATTCGAGTTTCTCGATCCGGGCCTCAAGCTCACGCTTTTCCCGCTCCAGCGCCTGCTCGCGGAAATTCACTTCGGTAAGCGACTTCTGCGCGAGACGCTCTTCGTCCGCCGCGCGCTTTGAGGCTTCCTTCGCGGATTCCCAGTATTTTTTCGCTTCCGCTGCCCGCTCATCGGTCGCCGCGGCATCCTCCGCTATCGACTCGGCTTCTTCGGAAAGCGAATCCGCTTCCTTAGTGAGCTCCTCGGCCCGGCGCTCGGCGGCTGACGCTTCTTCTCCGGCGCGCGAGAGTTTCGCGCTGTCGCGTGTCACACGGTCAGTGAGAAGCTTCTTCTTCTCCACAATCGCGGCAATCGCGCTCTGCGTTCGCGCGAGTTCCATATTGAGGCGGTTGAGGGCATCGCGTTTCGCGTCCTCATCCTGCTTCGCTACCGTAAGGCTGAGCGAGAGTTCCACAGACTCTTTTTCAAGCGCGGATTTTTCAGCACGCCCCGATTCGATATCCGCCACGGCTTCGGCAATTTTGGCCGCGATCCGGTCACGCGCCGCGATAGCGTCCCGCTCCTGAAGCGACAGCCAGACACCGGCGAGCATTTCCTTGCGGTTATTGAGTGTGCTCCACTTCCCGGCAAGCTCCGCTTCAGCGGAAAGCCTTTCAATATCGGACTTTCTGACTTCCTGCAGATCCGCCACACGGTCAAGATTCGCGCGGGTCGACGCGAGGCGGCTTTCCGCCTCACGCCGTCTCTCTTTATAACGGGAGACGCCGGCTGCCTCTTCGAAGTAGAACCTGAGCTCCTCAGGTTTCGCTTTCACGAAGCTGCTGATCATGCCCTGGCTGATAATCGCGTAGGAGTGCGGCATGAGACCCGTGCCCATGAAAATATCCTGGACATCGCGGCGTCGAACCGGCTGGTTATTGATGAAGTAAGCGCTCTGCCCGTCACGCGTCAGTGTCCGTCGGATCGCGACCTCCGCATAGGCACCCCAGGGCCCGGTCAGCGTTCCGTCACTGTTATCCAGCGTCATTTCGACTGAAGCGCGTCCAGCTGGAGCCCGACCTTCACTCCCCGCGAAAATCAGTTCCAGCATGGAACTCGTCGCGCGGAGCTCGCCCGCCCGGGTTTCACCCATCACCCACCGGACAGCGTCAATGACGTTGCTCTTCCCGCAGCCGTTTGGACCGACGATGCCGACGAATCCGCTCGGGAACTCAATCACCGTCGGGTCCGCAAAGCTCTTGAAACCTGAAATTTTGACCTGTCTTAGGCGCATGTATGTGAGGGATATCGAAGTTTTGCGGGATGAAGCCTGTGACCCGCAGGTGGATGGACTCTATAATATGCGGCTTACTGCTGAGGGACTGATTTTACCCTCTCACGGGCCCGCTTCCGCATGGAACCCGGCACGCGGCTTCCGGACGCGCCCGAAAGAACGTTTTATATAAGGAATAAGTGACATGTCTTCTGCACCGAGCGAAAAGCTTGAGGTCTTTGATAATCCGGCGCCTGAGCGCGACTACGTGATCCACATGGAGATCCCGGAATTCACCTGCCTCTGCCCGCTCACCGGTCAGCCCGACTTCGCCACGCTGATCGTCGACTACATCGCGGACGAAAAGTGCCTTGAGCTGAAGTCGATCAAGCTCTACACCTGGACCTACCGTGAAATGGGCGCCTTCCATGAAGACGTGACAAACCGGATTCTCTCCGACTTCGTCAACGCCATTCATCCGCGCTACATGCGTATCCGCGCCCGGTGGTGGGTCCGCGGCGGCATCTACACCACGGTGATCGCCGAGCACCGCAAGGAAGGCTGGACCCCGGCCCCTGTCGTGCATCTCCCTGACTTCGAAACGAACTCCCCGATGCGCGGCTGATCCGCCTCTGGAACTCTTTAAAGCGCTCACGCGAGAGGAACAATCTGATGCCTCAGAATATTCATGAATCGGTTTCCCGGCTCCGCACAATCCGCGACATGGTCCGCTGGGCCATGACCCGTATGGAGTCGTCCGAAATTTCGTTCGGTCACGGTACCGACGATACGTGGCAGGAAGCGACGTTCCTCGTGCTGCGGGCGCTGCATCTGCCGTTTGAGAAGCTCGAGGCGTTCTGGGACGCCCGGCTGACCGCGGATGAAATCATCAAGATCACGGATCTGATTGAGCGCCGCGTGACGGAGCACGTCCCGGTGCCTTATCTGCTCCACGAAGCCTGGCTCGTGAAGCACCGCTTCTACTGCGATGAAGACGTGCTGATTCCGCGCTCCTTCATTGCGGAACTCCTCGAGGATCAGCTCGCGCCGTGGGTTCAGGATCCGGAAGCGGTCAGCTCCGTGCTCGATATGTGCACGGGCAGCGGGTGCCTCGCGATTCTCGCGGCTGAGGCTTTCCCGAACGCTCACGTCACGGGTGTTGATATCAGCCCGAAGGCGCTTGAAGTCGCCCGTGTGAACCGCGCGGACTATGAAATGGAAGACCAGATCGACCTCGTGCTTTCTGATCTCTTCGATATGCCCGAAGTGAAGACGAAGAAGTGGGACGTCATCATTTCGAATCCGCCTTACGTCACCACGGCCGCCATGGAATCCCTGCCGGATGAATACCGCCTTGAGCCGTCTCTCGCGCTCGAAGCCGGCTTCGACGGAATGGATGTGGTGCGCCGTCTGCTGCCTGAGGCCGCGGATCATCTGACCGAAAACGGCATCCTGGTCGTTGAAGTAGGTGACGGCCGCGAAGCGGTTGAAGCGATCTGGCCTGATCTCCCGCTCACCTGGCTCACGGTCAGCGCAGGTGATGACCTCGTGTTCCTTGCGACCGCCGAAGACCTGAAGCGATACTTCAAGCACTGATTCAGCGTGGGCCTGCTTCTCGCCCGGCTCCGGCAGCTCTGAGGGCGGCGATCTTCGCCGCCTTTTTCATGTTTTTAAGAAAGGTTTGATTGTGCTACGCCTTATTGATGTCAGCCTCGTGAGAGGCGTCCGCGTTCTCTACAGCCACGCCTCGGTGCTCGCCTCCGATGGCGAACGTGTCGGCCTCGTCGGCCCGAACGGCTGCGGAAAATCGACGCTTTTCGCCGCGATTCTCGGAGAACTTCAGACAGAAGCGGGTGAAATCGAACACCCCGCGGAAGACCGCATCGCGCACGTCGCCCAGGACATCGAGGCAGTTGATATGTCGGCGCTCGACTTCGTGCTCTCCGGGCACGCCCCGCTTGAGGCGGCCAAAGCAGCACTGAAGGCCGCTGAAGGGTCGGGTGACGATATGGCGCTCGCTCAGGCCATGGCAACACTCGCGGAACTGAATGAAGGCGCGATCGCAGCGAACGCCAAAACCATTCTTCATGGTCTCGGATTCTCGGAAGAGCAGACCGTGCTTCCGGTCCGTGATTTCTCCGGCGGCTGGAGAAACCGCCTCGCGCTCGCGCGAGCGCTGATGCGTCCCGCGGACCTGCTCCTTCTCGACGAACCGACGAACCACCTCGACCTTGACTCCGTGATCTGGCTCGAAGCCTGGCTGAAGCGGGTTCAGGCCACGATCATCATTATTTCTCACGACCGTGAGTTTCTCGACCGGGCGGTCGGCACGATCTGGTCAATTGAGGACGGAACGATCCGCCGCTACGCCGGCAACTATTCCGACTTCGAAGCGATGCGGATTGAGCGGCTCCGTCAGCAGGAAGCCGGTGCCCGCGCGTATGAACGGACCGCGTCTCACCTGCAGGCTTTTATTGACCGCTTCCGCTATAAGGCAACGAAGGCGCGCCAGGCGCAGTCCCGCATCAAGATGCTGGAAAAACTGCAGGCAGTTGAGCCGGTCCGCGCTAAGGCTGAGTGGCGGTTTGAATTTCCGGAGCCTGAGCGGCTTCCGGATCATCTGCTGGATGCCGAGAATATGTCCCTCGGCTACGGTGACACCCCGGTGCTTCAGGATGTTTCCTTCTGCGTCCGGTCCGGCGAACGGATCGGCGTTCTGGGCGTCAACGGGGCCGGCAAGTCAACCCTCGTGAAGGGAATCTGCGGTGAGCTCCCGCTCATGTCCGGCACGCTTCGACGCGGCCAGGGACTCACGATCGGCTACTTTGCACCAGCTGGATTCCCTGAGGCTCGATGAAACACCGCTTCAGCATCTGAGACGGATGGCCCCTGATACCCGTGAGCAGGAGCTTCGCGATTTTCTCGGCAAGTTCCGTTTTTCGGGCGACCAGGTGAATGAACTCGTGGCGCCGATGTCTGGCGGCGAAAAAGCCCGTCTCGCGCTTGCCCTCATCGCCTGGGAAAAACCGAATCTTCTCGTGCTCGACGAACCGACTAACCATCTCGACATGGAAACCCGCGAAGCGCTCACGATCGCGCTTTCCACGTTCGGCGGTTCGGTCCTTATCGTGTCGCATGACCGTCATCTGCTGCGGGCGGCAACGGAAACGCTGTGGCTTGTCCGCGGCGGCCATGTGTCGGCATATGACGGTGACCTAGACGACTACGCTGAACTCGTCCTTTCAGACCGCCGTGACCGCGCGGCGGCGCAGAAGGAAGAGAACCGCAGCGCCGCGGCCCCGGTTGTCACTCAGAAAGAGGCACGGCGCGAAGCCGCGAAGGAACGCGCCCGCATCGCGTCGCTCCGCAAACCGGTCCAGAAGAAGATTGATGCCGCGGAAAAGCGCATGGCGGAAATCGACGCCCGGGCCGCGGAGCTCGATGCCCAGATCGCGGATCCCGCTTTCTATAGCGGCGAAAAGGCTCAGGTGGAGGAAACACTGAAAGAACGCAGCGCTCTCACGGAAGAGAAAGAGACGCTCGAAGCCGAACGGCTGGAACTCTCAGAAGAGCTTGAATCCATCAAAAAGCGCTGAAC
>OASY01001148.1_pt1 | contig 12906 bp, 19 predicted proteins | sample 1501231 | NCBI WGS metagenome assembly OASY01 (sample SAMEA2579917, study PRJEB22360) | human gut metagenome | biome: human gut; feature: human-associated habitat; material: faeces | place: Denmark | collected 2008/2010 | reverse complement strand
GAACGGAAGGACATTTTCTTGGATGCCAATACAGAAGTGTGGCTGGAGCTTCCCGCAGATAGACAGAAGATTCATCAGGTACTGGATTTTCTTGGAACAAGTGATTTGGATGTCTGTATGATTGTGGAAATGGAAAGCATTGTGCCTGCGATGAAAGATCATTTAACTGGATATGAGGACATCGAAAAGCTGAATACGCTGACAGAGCGTATCGCTGCTTTTCCGGACAGTCGGACACTTGCCAAGTACAAGGCAATCCTGATGATGGAGGATTGCTATGATCTGGACATGGTTCTGGATATTATAAACAATCTGGATTGTTATGATTTTGATACTCAGATTATGTCGCCGGGTCATTATGCAGAATATATCCTGAAAGAAGCGGGCTTTGATCCGGATGATCCGGCATTTTGCGGTTTTGATTTTTACGACTACGGGGAGCGGCAGCTTCAGGGAAGTGGCTATGTGGCAACTGCCTATGGTACAGTAATCCGCAATGACCTGCCATTTATTCTTGAATACACGAAACCGCCGGAGCAGGGAATGACCATGCAGTAAGAGCAGAGAAAGGAAGAGAAAGAATGGCACTTTTTGATGCAGCGAAAGAAGGATATGAACTGACGGAAATTGATGGAAGACCGGTTCTTTTTACTAATATGCGTCTGAACCGGGACACCGTTCCGGCTGGGATTTTTTGTTATGATGTACGGGATTCAGACGCTCTGGACGGGAGCATGGCTGAGATTAAGGCGGTGGTGGTTGTCAACCACTGGGGAACTATTCTGTGCAAAGATCCGTTTCCTGTAAATGAATATGGCAGCTATTATCCGAAGGACTGGGGATATCTTGGCAAGAACATGAGCCTTGAGGAATTTCAGGAAACCGGCAGGGAACAGCTTGCCGCTTATCTGCTGCCGGAAGCACCGCAGACAGAACCTGTTATGTAGAAAAGTTTGCCATAAAAAGGAGGTGATGCGGCATTAATAGCTTTATCAGCTGGGTAGGTGGAAAAAAAGCATTGAGGAAGCTGATTTACACCATGTTCCCGGCGAATTTCGACCGTTACATTGAAGTATTCGGAGGCGGAGGCTGGGTACTGTTTGGCAAACCGCCGGATCAGAAATGCATGGAAGTGTATAACGATTACAATTCCAATCTTGCAAATCTGTTCTACTGTGTAAAGAACCGGACTGTAGCTTTCCTGCAGGAACTGGGGTTCCTTCCGCTAAACAGCAGGGATGAGTTTACTGTAATTAGGGATTTTATAGACAAGCAGGTGTTTGATACCAGCTTTCTGAAAGAGGAGCTGCAGCTGGCAGAGCACTCCCTTTTGCCGCCGGAATTTGAGGAACTGAAAGCCATTCTGTTGGAGAATGCGGAGGTCACCGATGTAAAGAGGGCAGCTGCTTTTTTTAAACTGATTCGCTACAGCTACGGAAGCGGCTGTACTTCTTATGGATGCCGGCCTTTTGATGTGCGAAAATGTTTTGCCGCTATCTGGCAGGCATCATACAGGCTTGCTGATACGGTAATAGAGAATAAGGATTTTGAGGCGCTGATCCGGCAATACGACCGGGAAGGCGCCTTTTTCTATTGTGACCCGCCTTATTACGAAACAGAAGGACATTATGCGGTAGTATTCCGCAGGGAGGATCATGCCAGACTTCGGGATGCGCTGGCTGAGGCAAAAGGAAAATGGATGGTCAGTTATAACGACTGTGAATTTATCCGGGAGCTGTATGCGGGATATACGATTACTGCTGTGACCCGTATCAATAACCTGGCGCAGCGGTATGACGGCGGCTGTGAATTCCCGGAGGTTATCATTACCAACTATGATCCGGGTGAGCTGGAGCGGACAAAGCCGCAGCAGCTCCATCTTTTTGCCCTGTGTGGTGAAGAGGAAGACGATTACTATGAAGTTGTGGGGCGGTAAAGCCCGGAAATGGAGGAAATATGGGACAGGCAGAAAAGAAAACACAGGGGGACACTGCCAGACTGGGGGTGCTTTCTATCCCCAATGTGATGCTGGAGGCAGCGGGGATTCCACCGGACAGTGACCTGATTGTGGAAATCCTGCCCGGCGTGCTGCTGATTGGTGCAGAACAGCCCCTGTGGCAGGCCAACCGGCCTTATTTGAAGCTGTTCGATGACCTTGGCATCGAACCGGAGGAGGTAACAGCGATTCTGGAGAAGGGAGGATATTTTGATGAATAAACCGATTTATAAGCTGGTTGACAGCAAGGGGCGTGTGCTGATTCCAAAAGCCCTGCGGGACATGGCAAAGATGGAATACGGGGATATTGTAAGGCTGGGACTCGCAGATGGAAAAGTCACGGTACGCAAGGTGGATATCGTAGAGGCAGGAGACCAGTCTCCGGAAGCAGTGGAGGCCTATGTTCGTGCTGCCTTTAAATCCATGCCCGACAGTACCAGGCTGGAGCTGATCGGGGAACTGAGCAGCCTGCTCCAGAAGAAGGAGGGATAATTCATGCAAGTGTTTCACCGTGAGGACTGCAGCCAGACAGGTAATGGGATTGACCTGAAAAATAAGGTTGTGGTTCTTTCTGCAAATGTGCTGCCCAAAGAACATTCCGGGCAGCTCTTTTTTTGTACCGGGGGAAGCGGAGCGAATCCCGCTCCCATGGGCAGCACTGTTTTTCTGATCTCTCTTTCTGATGGGGAAGCCTGCCGGTGTGAGCGAAGCGATGTGGTTGGCACGCTGGAGCCGGAACTGCTGCCGGAAGAAGCGAAGCTGCAGCTTTCCCAGATCCGGCCTGTTGGAGCCGCAGACCTGCATCACCATGAGCCGGAGTATTCCGGCTACAGCTTTTTGGAGGACGGGAGGTATGCCGCAGGTGCCTGGCTCTGCAGTCCCCAGGAAGTCATGGACTATGTGGAGATGCAGAAGCCCTATCAGCATCGTGTGCTGATCTGCGACCGGGATGACTTTGCCGTGATGGAAGTTGTAAAAGAGCAGGTGATTTTCCCTACCCAAAAGGAGCTTGAGGCATTCCGGGAGGATACACAGGAGCAGAAAGGCGGCGGTATGGAAATGAAGTAAGGAGGAATGCCCCATGAAACCAATCCGTATTGAGAACGGGATTGTCATCTACTACGGGAACCTGGCCGGCCGCATCCGAAACGGACAGGCGGTGGTCGATCCCATGTTTCAGGTACCGGAGCTGAAGGAATTTCTGGAGAAGCAGCGGAGTGTGAATGAAATCAAATGGCAGGACGGAATCTTTGACCAGCTGGCCAGCGGGCAGGGAGAAACCAGGGAAATTCAGAGCCTAAAGAACTGCCGGGTCTGGCAGCTGAAACCGGAGGTGGATATCTGCAAGAAATTCATCGGATATGATGCCCTGATTCAAAAATTCGGGATGCTCAATCCGGAGGACTACCGGCTGGTGTTTGACGGTGCAGTGGACACCAATAATCTGGAAGCGCTCTATACCAAATTTAACGTGGACCATCCGGCCAGCTATGCCGGGCATTCCCTCTCCATGAGCGATGTTCTGGAACTGTACGATGAATCCGGCAGTTCCTTTTATTATCTGGATAGTTTCGATTTCAAACAGGTAGATTTTGAGCCGCCGGATCAGGAGATGGCACATATCCAGACCATGCAGTTTTAAGCAGGCAGTATCCGCTGTCTGTTTTTTACTGAAATAAATTACAGAAAGGACGCTTTTCACATGAAAAAGCAGAAAAAAAGGAGGAAGCAATTTTATGGCAACACTGGATATCCGAATCACATCCATGTACCCGCCCGGCTCACAGGGAGGGACAAGAGCTTATGCCTCAGCAACCATCGACGGATGCTTTGCCGTCCGGGGAATCAAAGTCGTCGAGGGCGGTAAGGACGGTCTGTTCGTCTCCATGCCCAGCCGCAAAAACCAGGACGGGTACAAGGAAGTCTGTTTTCCTGTAACCGCTGAGTTCAGGGAACAGCTCTACAGCGGAGTGCTGAATGCCTACCATCAGGCACTCACCATGGCGCAGGCTCCGGCCGCACCCCAGCAGGCAGCCCCGGAGCAGGAAGCCACCGGCCAGCAGATGGCCGGAATGTAACTGAAAACATCAGAGTATCAAGATAATGGAGAAATCAAGAATGAAGAAATTTGTAAACCATACCTGTGCTGTTGTTGCCATGAAAGCCATGAATCTGAGACAGAAGCTTGCCGAGCAGAGAGCGGAGGGCTATGTGGATACCGCCATCAAGATCCTGATTGCGGTTGTGCTGGGCGCCCTTTTGCTGGCAGGTCTATATGCACTGTTTAACGATACGGTTCTGCCGACTCTTGTACGCAGGGTGCAGGAAATGTTCGACTATGCCGGATAAGCTGACAGCCTCCGATCCGGCGATGCTTACCCTGCAGGCAGGGATGTTTCTCCTTCTGCTGTTGGCGGCTTCTCTCAGTGATCTGAAGCGGAGGGAGATTCCGGACCGGTTACAGCTTGCTATTGCATCCCTCACATTCCTGTCATTTTCTCCGGGAAATTTCTGGGGGATTCTTGGCGCATTGCCATATCTTCTGGTCGCCCTGTTTTTTGGAGGCTGCGAGGGCATGGGAGGCGGGGATATCAAGCTGGCGGCAGCCACCGGACTTGTGCTGGGACTGCCGGCCAGCCTGACCGCTTCTATTCTGGGACTGGGGAGTATGTGCCTGGTCTGTGGGCTGATTACTGTAAAACGGCGGCTCCATGGGAAGAAAGAAAAAATCCCTTTTCCGGTGGGACCGTTTCTGGCGGCTGGCGCGGCCGCCGCTTATTTTATGAAAATTGGAGGTTTGATTTTATGAAAAGAAAGCTCATCATTTCCCTTTGTGCAATCGTTCCTGTGGCAGCTATGGCAGGCCTTCTTTTTCCCCCCCCAATCTTTACCGCCGCCGCTGTCAGTAAGGCAGGCAAACCGGGCGGGTCTTTAAGGCCCGCCTTTTCCTATGGAATGCATATCAAATCAAAATGAAGGAGGACATACCCTTATGAATTTTCTCAAAAACAGAACTGTCATTGGTGTTATCTGTATTCTTTTGGCACTGATCATCTGCTTTGCAGTTACTCCGCTGTTTAATAAGACCATCAGTGAAAAGACGGAAATCGTGCGTGTGGTAAAGCCGGTAAAGATTGGGGAGGAGATCACCGCAGATAAGGTTTCCGTTGTGGAAGTAGGCGGCTATAACCTGCCGGAGGATGTGGTGCGGAATCTGGATACCGCCATTGGAAAGTTCGCCTCCGCAGACCTGGCAGTGGGAGACTACATCATCTCATCCAAGATTGCAGAGGAACCTGCCGCTGAGAATGCCTACCTTTACAACCTGACCGGCAAGAAGCAGGCAATCTCTGTTTCCCTGAAAGCCTTTGCCAACGGATTATCCGGAAAGCTGCAGAGCGGGGACATTGTGTCTGTGATTGCCCCGGATTACAAAAAGCAGGGTTCTACAGTGATTCCGCCGGAACTGCAGTATGTGGAGGTTATCGCAGTAACTGCAAACAGCGGCTATGATGCCAATACCAATACACAGAATGGGGAGGAGGATAACACAGAAAAAGAACTGCCCGGCACCGTCACTTTGTTAGTTACCCCGGAGCAGAGTAAAATCCTTGCAGAGCTGGAGGCAGACGGGAAAGCACACATCTCCCTGGTGTTCCGTGGTACCCCTGAGCAGTCTGCGGCTTTCATTTCTGCGCAGGAAACCGTTCTTTTGGAACTTTACCCGCCTGTGGAGGAAGAAACAGAAGATTCTGAATCCGGCGCTTTAGAGGAACAGACGGATGAGAGTGAAGCTTCTGAAACCGAACAGACAGATATTGCAGAAGATGAAACTGCCGAAACAGAAGGGGAAGTTTGGGAAAGCGAGGTGGAGTAGGGCGTGAACTTTTTGAAAAACAGCATTTTCAGCCGTAGTGCCGGTGGGGAAGACAGGGAGATGGAACCGGAAAACGATAACCAGATGCTGGCTGTCTGGGGCAGTCCCGGTTCCGGCAAGACCACTACAGCGGTCAAACTGGCTATGCGGCTGGCAATGCAGAAGCGGGATGTGGCTCTGCTTTTATGCGACATGAACACGCCCATGCTGCCCTGCATCTGTCCGCCCGGAGATCTGGAGGAAGAACATTCTCTTGGAAGCATCCTGGCTGCCAGCCATGTGTCGGAATCGCTGGTGCGCCATAACTGCATTTTCCATAAGAGATTCCGCCATCTGACCATCCTTGGAATGCGAAAAGGCGAGAATGAATATACCTATCCGGTCTATGAGCGTCAGCAGGCAGAGGAATTGTTAGACTGTCTGCGAAGCATAGCCCCCTATATCATCATTGACTGTGGCAGCCACATCGCCAACGATATCCTCTCGGCCATTGCGCTGATGGAGTCTGATGCAGTGCTGCGGCTGGTCAATTGTGATTTAAAATCCATCAGCTACCTCTCCAGTCAGCTTCCCCTGCTCAAAGAAAACCAGTGGGATGCGGATAAGCAGTATAAGGTAGCAAGCAACGTGCGTCCCAATGAAGCCAGCGACCACATCGAGCAGGTGCTGGGAAGTGTGACCTTTCAGTTGCCCCATTCGCTGGAGCTGGCGGCACAGGTTCTGGAGGGAAATCTGTTTAAGGAACTGAGCTTAAAAGACAGCCGCGGGTATCGCAAAAACCTGGAAGCCATCACAAAGGAGGTGTTCGGATGTTAGGGGAAAACCGGAGCAAAGCCGCATTTTCAGCGGGTTCTAAGGAATGTGTTCGGGAAGAAAAACCGCTGTTTGAAAGCAGTGAATCTTTCTCGGAAGCCCGGAAAAAATCGGAACACCTGCAGATTACCCCGGACGATCCGGCAGGGGAAAAAACATGGCCGGTAGCGCAGAAGGAAGAAGTGCCTGCAGAGCCGAAGCAGTCTGAGATAAGAAAGCCAGAACCAAAGCAGTCAGCATCAAAGCTGCCGGAAAGAGATACACCGGCTCCAAGGCTGGCCGCACCGGAAAAAGCCCGGACACTCCGCACCCACGACCTGTTTTTTGCGGCAGAAGATAAGAGCCGGGAGTTTGCCTCTGTACTGCGGGAGGTGCAGGCATACCTTTCCAAAGAGTACAGCAGTCTGGTAACAGAGGATACCACCGATGAGGTGAAGGTACAGATCCGCCGCTTTGCCGGAAAGTATATTCAGGATCACCGCATTGCTGTGGAGGGGATGACCACCGACCAGCTCATTGACGGGATCTATTCCGAAATGGCGGAGTTTGGCTTCCTGACCAAGTACATTTATGGGGAGGGCATTGAGGAAATCGATGTGAATGCCTGGGACGATGTGGAAGTGCAGTACTCCGGAGGCATCACAGAAAAGCTGACGGAGCATTTTGACAGCCCGGAACACGCCATCAACGTGGTGCGCCGGATGCTTCATGTATCCGGCATGGTGCTGGATGATGCCAGTCCAAGCGTTCTTGGGCATCTTTCCAAGAACATCAGAATTGCGGTATTAAAAAGCCCCATTGTGGATGAAGATGTGGGGGTGGCTACTTCCATCCGAATCGTCAATCCCCAGAGCATGAAAAAAGAGGATTTTGTAAGAGGCGGGACAGCCACCGGACAGATGCTGGACTTTTTATCGGAATGTATCCGCTATGGCATTTCGGTATGTGTGGCAGGAGCCACCAGCTCCGGAAAAACCACGCTGCTTGGGTGGTTACTTACAACCATTCCGGACAGCAAACGTATCTACAGCATTGAAAACGGTTCCCGTGAGCTGGCGCTGGTACGCAGGGATGAGAAAGGACGTGTGAAAAACTCTGTCATCCATACCCTGACACGGGACAGTGAAAATGAGCGCCAGCGGGTAGATCAGATTGCACTGCTTGACATGGCCCTGCGGTTTAATCCGGATGTGATTGTGGTAGGTGAGATGCGCGGACCGGAGGCTAATGCCGCTCAGGAGGCAGCCCGTACCGGCGTGGCGGTGGTCACCACCATCCATTCCATGAGCTGTGATGCCACTTACCGGCGTATGGTATCTTTGTGCAAACGAGCGGTAGATATGAGCGATGACACGCTGATGGGATTTGTGACGGAAGCCTATCCCATTGTGGCGTTCTGTAAACAGCTTGAAAATAAGGAGCGCCGCCTGATGGAGATCATGGAGTGCGAGATTCTGGCTGATGGCTCCCGGCGGTTTCGTCCGCTGTTCCAGTATCAGATCAGTGAGAACCGGATTGAGGATGGCAGATTTATCATTACCGGCGAGCACTGTCAGGTGAATCCCATCTCGGAAAGCCTTGCCCGCCGTCTGATGGAAAACGGGATGCCAAAGGAGATGCTGGCAAAGCTTCGCACCATCGGAAAGGAGGGAGAATCCCTATGACAGCAATCCAATTACTGGCCTGCGCAGGAATGATCGTGGGCGCTTTTTTGATTCTCGGATTAAAGCCGGTGGAGTTTACAGACAGTCTGTTTGCATTCCTGCTCTGGAAAAAAAGCAGCATCCGGGAGGATATACGGGCTTCAACCGGCAGAAAGAAAGCCGGCCCCTTAAAAAGGGAAATCATGGAGGCACAGGCGGTGCTGGAAATGACCGGGCGAAGCAGACGTTTTTCTCTGGTTTGTGCCGCTTCCCTGGCGTTGTTTTGTACAGGCGGTTCCATCGCTATCCTGCTGGGCAATTTTTTCATGGCTCCGGTTCTGGCGGTGGGGTTTATGTTCCTGCCCTTCTGGTATGTGAAGCTGACTGCCAACCACTATAAGAAAGACATTGCTGCGGAACTGGAAACAGCCCTGTCCGTGGTAACCACCGCCTATCTTCGTACAGAGGATATCGTGACAGCGGTGGATGAGAATATCGCTTACTTAAATCCTCCGGTTTCCAAAGTGTTCCGGGAATTTCTGATGCAGATCAAGCTGGTAAATCCAGATGTGGAGGCGGCACTGCGGACCATGAAAAGCCGCATTGACAATGAGGTGTTCCGGGAATGGTGCGATGCCCTGTGCGACTGCCAGCATGACCGCAGCCTGAAAACTACTCTGACCCCTATCGTAGCCAAACTTTCCGATATGCGCAATGTCAATGCAGAACTGGAATATCTGGTTGCGGAGCCAAGGAAAGAGTTCCTGATCATGGTGTTTTTTGTGGTAGGCAACATCCCGCTGATGCACCTGCTCAATCAAGAATGGTACGATGTTCTGATGCACACGCCGCTGGGACAGATTATTCTGGCTGTTACTGCAGCGGTTATTTTTATCTCGGCCAGCTTTGTGGTAAAGCTGACCCATCCCATCGAATACAGGAGGTGATGCCATGACGGGACTGTTATTTTTATTCGGGCTGTTCCTTGCCCTGGGGCTGTTCTTTCTGGCGGCATCCATCCTGCGGCTCCCCACCATAGGTACAGCCAAGGCCATGCTTGGAAATGTGAAACAGGAAAAAAAGGCAGCCAAAACCATAGAAACCTATCTGATGACCGTGGCAGTGCGGCTGGCGAAGTATATCCGCATGGATGAGTACAAACGCAGCCGGATGCACAACGTGTTAAAGGCCAGCGGCATGAACCTGACACCGGAGGTGTACCAGGCGTATGCCTTTGTGAAGGCTGGAGCGATTCTTCTGGGCGTGATTCCCTGTGTGTTTCTCCTGCCTCTTTTGTCGCCGGTTGTAATCATTTTGTCTCTGCTCACTTATTTTAAGGAAAGCCAGAAAGCAGATGAGCGGCTGAAGGCAAAACGGGATGAGATCGAGGGGGAACTGCCACGGCTGGTGGCAACCATTGAGCAGGAACTGAAAGCCAGCCGCAATGTTATTGGTATGTTGGAACGCTTTAAGGGAAATGCGGGGGCAGCCCTCACCGGGGAGCTGGATATCCTGTTAGCAGATATGCGCTCCTCCAACTATGAGGCAGCGCTGACCCGGTTTGAGGCAAGGCTTAATTCCCCCATGCTTTCTGACGTGGTGCGGGGACTGATTGGAGTGCTGCGTGGGGATGACAGCTCTGTGTATTTCCAGATGCTGGCCCACGACTTCAAACAGCTGGAGCTGCAGAGGCTCAAAGCCCAGGCGCAGAAAATCCCTCCCAAAATCAGGGTGTTTTCTTTTGCCATGCTGATGTGCTTTTTATTAACCTATCTGGTAATCATCGCTTATGTAGCGGTAACCAGTCTGGGTGGAATGTTTTAGGAAAGGAGAGAGGCGATGCGCTTAAAGGAATGGATCGAGAGTCATCCACAGAGCAGCTTTGACATGATGACACCGGGCGGCTATGTCTTTCTGACACCGAAGCAGGCAAAAGAGCTTTTGGAAGGAAAGGATATGAAAGCACATCTCGGTATTTCAGGATATGATATAACGGTATCTGCGGAGGAACTGCTTGCGCAGAACGTGGTAAATGTCAAATGGGACGGGGCTGTCTGTCATATGCTTACGGACTATATACAGAAAAGGGAACCGGAGCCGCCTGCTCCCGGACAGGGGGTGGTGATGTGCTGAAAAAACTAAAAGATAAGCTCAGATGCAGACGCGGGGAAGGCTATGTGGATGTGGTCGTGCTGGTTCTGTGTGCCATGCTGGTTTTGGCGCTGGCTATTCGGGTGCTGCCGGTGTTTATTGCCAAACAGCAGCTGGATACCTTTGCCACGGAACTGGTGAGGGAGGCTGAAATCTCCGGCAGGGTTGGTTTGGAAACCTCCCGGAGAGCTGCTGTTCTGCGTGAAAAAACAGGTCTTGACCCGGATATCACATGGTCGGCAGGCGGCAGGATACAGCTGAACAGTGAAGTGACGGTCTTTCTGACACTTCAGACCAACATCGGTTTATTTGGAGATTTTGGTTTGTTTCCTATCACGCTTCGGGCGCAGGCCACCGGAAAATCCGAAGTTTACTGGAAGTGAGGTGAGGACAGGCTTGCTTAAAAAACTAAGAATCATTTTGAAAGACAAAAGCGGAGTATCTTTTCCCCTGGTGATCGGCGTTACCCTGTCACTTCTGCTCATCTTTTGCGGCGTCAGTGAGTATTTCCGGCTTCAGATTATTGCTGCCGGTGTCCGGGATGCAGTGGAGGATGCCATCATTTCTACGGTAAATGATAATTACGCCGGGGTGTACCATGGTGTCCGGGAGGGATATTCAGGCGGATATATGCCTTACGGAGAAGGGGAATGGGAGGAAACGCTGGATGAAGGGGATATTTATGCCAGAATCGATGAGGTTCTCGGGACCAGAAAGAGCGGCGGGCGTCATGTGAAATTCGCAGGGGACAGCGGAAATGTTGTAGAATTTGCCTTGACGGATTTAAATGTAACGCTCCGCAATGCGCCTCTTGCGCCCTCTGATCCGGGAAATGCACAGCGTTTTGAAGCGGAGGCGGTCATCAGGCTGGAAGTTCCTGTCCGATTTGGCAGAAAACTCCTGCCATCCATGCACATCACTTTGCGGGTTCAGGCAGGTTATATTGAGGTATTCTAAAAAGATTCGGGAAGAATCAGGGAATTTAGTAGACTTTCAGGCGATGATGTAGTATGTGTGGTGTACAGGAAGAAAAGCAGCATGATTTCAGACAGGCGGCAGATGCTGCAGCTTGTCATAAGTACAAGGAGAGTTATACCGAAAAGAAGGAGGAGAGCGCATATGAAATGGACAGAAAAGAAAAAAAGAAACCTGACTGTGGCAGGAGGCATTGTGTTTGGAGTGATATTGGTGGCAGCCATCGCAATGCAGTTTGGAAAAACTCCGGTTACCGGGGATAAGATGGCGAAGGAGAGTCAGACGGATGTGGAGCTTGAGATAGATCCCGGAAAAACAGAAAGCGGAATGGAAAGCAAAGAAGAACCGGATGAAACGGAGCGTGATGTGGTAATTCGCCCCGATACCGGAGAAGGGACAACCGGTGCGGAGACAGAAAGGCCGGTGTACAGCCGTCCGGCCCAGACCGATCAGACCAAGCAGAGCATTCAACCGGAGGCAACAAAACCGGCGGCTCCCAGTGAGGAAGTACTGAAAGATCCGACACAAAAACCAGACGGGACTGTGGTGGATACCCCGCCGGAACCGGTAGACCATGAACAGGTAGAAACACCGGTCCAGACTGAGCCAGCACCTGGAGAGCCACAGGCCGGAGATACGAAAGATGGTCAGATTTATGTGCCGGGTTTTGGATGGGTAGAGAACCACGGAGGTGGTGGTTCCGGGACTACTGCAGAAGATATGTATGAAAATGGTAACAAGATCGGAAGCATGGACTGAAACATGAAATAAGGAAAGAAAGTCAGAAAGCATCGCAGAGTCAGGCGGTGCTTTTTGTTTGGAGGAATGAATGAAAATCAGAAAGAGAGTCAGACAGTTGTGTATGTTTGTTTTGCTTCTGAGCCTGTTCCTGTTCCAGAGCATTCCTGCCTATGCTGTGGGAGATGGAAATCTGGATGGCGGTGGTGGAGGCATGGGACAGGGAACCAGTCAGAACAGCTGGTCGCCGGGAAATGAAGGTGTGCGGGTAACCGTCATCCGGGCAGCGGACCGGGCGGTGGTAACAAGATCGGTTGACCTGACAAATAAGAAGCCTAAGATTGTGTATTCTTTTGGAAAAGTCAGCAAAGCGGCATATACACAGGGGACAGCGTTGTCCGTCAATACGGGCGCTTATGAATATGTGAATCCGGCTCAGTCGCTTCCCCGGATCATTAGTTCCAAAAGCCTTGGCGCGGCAAATATCGAAGCCATCAAAAGTTATTTCACAGATGAGCAGGTAGTCAGAAGCATTGCAGGCTTGACAGGAATGGATTTTGATACCTTGATAAACGGGGATTACCGGCTGTTAATTGAGCCAATCAGCTTTTTAAAATTTCAGGGAAATCTGATTGCCTGTACAGCAACCGAGGCAGCACTTTATGATGAGCAGACAAGCGGAAATGTGCGGGCAGTTCTTCCAACGGTTGGAT
>OASY01001139.1_pt1 | contig 12999 bp, 10 predicted proteins | sample 1501231 | NCBI WGS metagenome assembly OASY01 (sample SAMEA2579917, study PRJEB22360) | human gut metagenome | biome: human gut; feature: human-associated habitat; material: faeces | place: Denmark | collected 2008/2010 | reverse complement strand
ATCCTCAGCATAGGTGGGGCAGGAGCAGATGCCGATCTGAGCGGAGCAGACGCAGTCTGACTCGCCGACAGTCCATACACTCTCAAACCGTTCTAAGATTTTAGCAGCCAGATCGCAGGCCGCACCTTCCCCTGCACCTTCCAGCACGATCATAAATTCCACGCCGATATAGCGGAATACCCTGCCGCCGGATACACCGTTTAAATAATCTGTAATCTGAGCAAGAAGCGCCTCACAGTAATCGTATCCGAAAGATTTATTGAGATTTTTGAAGTTTTCCAGATAGACCTTCATCACCACGCCCTTGGCTGGAATCTGAAAGGAACGATCATTCAGCCCCTTTACTGTTTCCCGGACGTGTTCCGTCTCTTTTTTGTTCTTTTTAAACCATTCCATACATGGACCTCCCTGAGTGTAGTGTGTATTTTGGAAAGCTTCCTGGTACACCAATCGTTTCTATTATAATACAATAGGGGAAAAACCTCAATTTTAAATTAAAAATGCTGAAAAATAGAAAAGTTGTTTCCTTTTTCTTTGCAAATTGACCGGAGTATGCTATACTGTTCTCAGGATATCATCTGCTGCCATTTCCCGGCCGGCGGATGATAAGTGAACATAAGGAGAGATCCATTCATGAAAATGAACCGAGTATTTTTAAAATTAAGCGGCGAGGCTCTGGCCGGACCGAAAAAGACGGGTTTTGATGAGGACACGGTAAAAGAGGTGGCCAGACAGGTAAAGCTGTCTGTGGATGCGGGGGTTCAGGTAGGAATCGTCATCGGAGGAGGCAACTTCTGGAGAGGACGCACCAGCGAGGCCATTGACCGCACGAAGGCGGATCAGATCGGTATGCTGGCTACCATTATGAACTGTATCTATGTATCTGAGATCTTCAGAAATGCAGGGATGAATACGCAGATATTGACTCCGTTTGAATGCGGCTCCATGACAAAGCTGTTTTCAAAGGATAGCGCCAACAGGTATTTCCAGCGCGGCACGGTGGTATTCTTTGCCGGCGGCACGGGCCATCCCTATTTTTCAACTGATACGGGCATTGCCCTTCGGGCGATTGAGATGGATGCAGACTGTATTCTTCTGGCAAAGGCCATCGACGGCGTATACGACAGTGATCCGAAGATCAATCCTGCGGCTAAGAAGTACGATACCATTTCCATCCAGGAGGTAATCGACAGACAGCTGGCCGTTGTGGATCTGACTGCCTCCATTATGTGTATGGAGCACAGGATGCCTATGGCAGTATTCAGTTTAAATGAGCCTGACGGCATTGCAAACGCGATGCAGGGACGGATTAACGGCACAATCGTTACGGCGTAGCCGACTGTTTTAAAGATCAGGATATTGTTATTTTCATAAAATTAAACAGGCGTTTACGGCCTGTGTTACAGGAGGACATATGGAAGATTTAAAGTTTTATGAGGAAAAGATGAATAAGACACTGGATGTACTGATATCCGATTACGGCACTATCCGCGCAGGCCGTGCCAATCCCCATGTTTTAGACAAAATCAAGGTAGATTACTACGGTACGCCCACCCCTCTTCAGCAGGTAGGAAATATCTCCGTTCCTGAGGCGCGCATGATCGTGATCCAGCCGTGGGAGAAGAGCCTGTTAAAGGCGATTGAGAAGGCCATTCTGACTTCGGAGCTTGGCATCAACCCCACCAATGACGGAAGCTGCATCCGCCTGATCTTCCCTGAGATGACAGAGGACCGCAGAAAGGAAGTTGCAAAGGATGTAAAGAAGAAGGGCGATAACGCCAAGGTAGCCATCCGCAATATCCGGCGGGATGCCAACGATGCGTTTAAGAAAGCTGAGAAGGCAGGCGATATCTCTGAGGACGAGCTGACTGAGACCACAGAGAAGATGCAGAAACTGACCGATAAGATGATCGAGAAGGTAGACCGTCTGGTGGAAGATAAGACAAAGGAGATCATGACCGTTTAAGCGGCTGGATCGGGATACTTCCTATATATGGGGGCAGGAGCGACTCCTGCCTCTTTTTGAGAGTGTACAGAAGAAAGGCGGAAGGGAATGGCTTTAGATACGAATGTGGCAATACCGGCTCATGTGGCTCTGATTCTGGACGGAAACGGGCGCTGGGCAAAAAAGAGGGGGCTTCCCCGTACTCTGGGACATAAGGAAGGCTGCGTCACCGTAGAAAAAACGGTGGAGATTGCCGCCAGGCTGGGGATCCGTTATCTGACAGTATACGGATTTTCTACGGAGAACTGGAAACGTTCTTCTGAGGAGGTAGGCGCCTTGATGCAGCTGTTCCGCTACTATATGGTACGCCTTTTGAAAATAGCCTCCGCCAACAATGTCCGTGTTAAGATGATTGGGGACAGAACCCGATTTGCTAAGGATATAATTGCCGGTATCAACCGGCTGGAAGGTGAGACAAAGGATAATACCGGTTTGACCTTTGTGATCGCGGTCAACTATGGAGGAAGAGATGAGATCCGTCGGGCAGCCGCTAAATTTGCCGCAGATGCTGCAGCAGGCAAGGCAGATCCGAAGCAGCTGACAGAAGAGGGCTTCGCCGCCTATCTGGATACAGCCGATATCCCGGATCCGGATCTTCTGATCCGCACCAGCGGAGAACTGCGTCTGTCCAATTATCTTTTATGGCAGCTGGCCTATACCGAGCTCTACGTAACCGACTGCCTGTGGCCTGATTTTGATCAGGAAGAGCTGGAAAATGCGATCCTTCAGTATAATAAAAGGGACAGGCGGTTCGGCGGAGTAAAGTAGAAAAGGAGAAGTCCATGTTTACCACACGACTGATAAGCGGAATCATACTGGTACTGTTAGCGGTGTTCTTTGTAGGTCAGGGAGGTCTGCTTTTATTTGCGGTGACAGCCCTGATCTCATTGATCGGCCTCTTTGAACTGTACCGAGTCTTAAAGATCGAAACGCGTTCGGTGGGCGTGGTCGGTTATATAACGGCTCTTTCCTATTACGGCATCCTGTGGTGGGAGGGGCAGCAGCATCTGACGCTGATGATCATTCTTTCGCTGATGGCGATGATGTCCCTTTATGTGTTCACATTTCCAAAGTATAAGACAGAGGAGATTACAGGGGCCTTTTTTGGCGTGTGTTATGTGCCGGTGATGCTGTCCTTTCTGTATCAGACCAGGGAGATGCAGGACGGGGCCTATGCGGTCTGGCTGATTTTTCTCAGCTCCTGGGGATGCGACACCTGCGCCTACTGCAGCGGGATGCTTTTAGGAAAGCACAGACTGGCTCCGGTGTTAAGCCCCAAAAAATCCATAGAGGGCGCTGTGGGCGGTACGGTTGGGGCGGCTCTTTTAGGCTTCCTGTTTGCCTCTGTGTTTGGGGGACAGATGAGAGGGATTTCCGATCCGAAACTGGTGTGCACCGCAGCCTGTGCGATTGCAGCTGTAATCTCTCAGATCGGTGATCTGGCGGCCTCAGCCATCAAGCGCAACCATGATATCAAGGATTACGGCCACCTCATACCAGGTCACGGCGGGATCTTAGACCGGTTTGACAGTATGATCTTTACGGCGCCGGCTATTTTCTTTGCTCTCACCTTTTTGGGATGAATGTATTCGTGAAAATGTGTATTTTCGTTGATTGAGGAGAATATAAGTTATGAGAAAGAAGATCTCGGTTCTGGGTTCCACCGGTTCCATAGGTACCCAGACGTTGGAAATCGTAAGGTACAATCAGGATATTGAGATCACCGCCCTGGCAGCAGGCTCCAATGTGGAACTGTTAGAAAAGCAGGTACGTGAATTTCACCCTAAGACAGCCTGTCTGTGGGATGAAAAGGCGGCGGCTGAATTAAAAGTCCGCATTGCAGACCTGGAGGTGAAAGTCGTAAGCGGGCTGGAAGGCCTGATAGAGGCGGCTACGGAACCGGAGGCACAGATCGTAGTTACTGCAATCGTCGGCATGATAGGTATCCGTCCCACTATTGCAGCCATGGAGGCGGGAAAGGATATTGCTCTGGCAAATAAGGAAACACTGGTAACGGCCGGCCATATCATCATGCCTTTGGCACGGAAAATGGGCGTGAAAATCCTGCCGGTGGATTCGGAGCATTCGGCTATCTTCCAGTGTATTCAGGGCGCCGGCGGGAACAAAATCCACAAGATACTCCTCACTGCTTCAGGAGGCCCCTTCCGGGGGCGCACCCGAGAGCAGCTGCTTCATGTCCAGGCGGAGGATGCCTTAAAGCATCCAAACTGGGCAATGGGAAAGAAGATCACAATTGATTCCTCCACCCTGGTAAATAAGGGGCTGGAGGTAATGGAGGCCCGCTGGCTTTTTGACGTGGAGATGGATCAGATCCAGGTGGTCATCCAGCCGGCCAGTGTGATTCATTCCATGATCGAGTATGAGGACGGAGCTGTGATGGCGCAGCTGGGAACGCCGGACATGAAGCTTCCAATCCAGTATGCCCTGTATTATCCGAAACGGCGGTTCCTTCCGGGAGACCGGCTGGATTTTACAAAGCTCAGGGAAATTACATTCGATGTGCCGGATATGGAAACCTTCCCCGGACTTAAGCTGGCCTATAACGCCGCAAGAGCGGGCGGTTCCCTCCCTACGGTATTCAATGCGGCCAATGAGCGGGCGGTAGAACTGTTCCTGCAAAAAAAGATATACTATCTGACGATTACAGATATGATCCAGGCAGCCATGGAGAGTCACCATATGGTAAATGCGCCGGATGTGGATCAGATTCTGGAAGCCGAGCAGGAAACCTATGACTTTATCATGGAAAAATGGGGGCTGTCGTAAGAGGCGGTATCATCTGCCGGTGAACACACCCATCCAGAGATAGTAAAATATTGAATTATAGAAAGGAAATCATAAAGGCAGATGAATATCATATTATCAATCCTGATCCTTGGTATTATTATTCTGATCCATGAACTGGGACATTTTCTTTTTGCCAAGTGGGGCGGCATCGGAGTAGTGGAATTTTCCCTGGGAATGGGCCCAAGGCTTTTAAGCTTTGAAAAAGGAGGCACCCGCTATTCTGTTAAGGCATTTCCTTTTGGAGGTTCCTGCCTCATGCTGGGAGAGGACGAAGAGGCGGAGGATGATCGCGCCTTTGGGAACAAATCTGTATGGGCCAGGATTGCGGTTATTGCAGGGGGACCGTTGTTTAATTTTATCCTTGCTTTCTGCCTTGCCATGATCATGGTTGGGGCCACCGGCTCCTATGATATTCCCAGGGTCCAGGCGGTTCAGGCAGGCCTTCCGGCAGAGCAGGCCGGGATCCAGGCGGGAGATGTGATCACAAAGGTCAATGGGCGGTCGATACACAGTTTCCGTGATTTTACAACTTATACGCTGACCCATCCAGGAAAGGAACTGAACCTGACCTGGAAGCGGACGCTGGAGGATGGAACCGCCAGAACCTATAAGGCAGTTGTTACGCCGGTTTCAGCCGAAAACGGACGGAAGATGATTGGAGTAGAGTTTGCCTACGGGATCAGGCAGCCGGCCAATCTTTTTGAGATCGCAAAACAGGCGGTTTATGAGGTGCAGTTCTGGATCCGCTACGTATTTGATTCTTTTTATATGATGTTTCACGGCGCGGTGTCCGTGGATGATATCAGCGGTCCCGTTGGCATTGTATCCACGATTGACCAGAGCGTTTCCGAAGCCTCAGCAGCAGGCGGAAAAAAGGCGGTTGTTCTGACGTTAATCAATTTCGGAATCCTGCTCAGCGCCAACCTTGGAGTGATGAATCTGCTTCCTTTTCCGGCGCTGGACGGCGGACGGCTGTTTTTCCTTATTATAGAGGCCCTTCGCAAAAAGCCCATTGACCGTGAAAAGGAGGCCATGATCCATACGGCAGGTATGGTGTTTTTGCTGGCTTTAATGGTAATTATATTATTTAACGACATGAGGAAATTGTTCTGACTGGAAGCAAGGAGAATGTAAGATGACGAGATACGATACACGGGTGATCGCAATCGGAAACAGGGTCATCGGCGGGGGAAATCCGGTGCTGATTCAATCCATGTGCAATACAAAAACAGAGGATACAGCGGCTACGATCGCACAGATCCGCCGTCTGGAGGAGGCAGGCTGCGAGATAATCCGGGTGGCGGTGCCTACGATGGAAGCGGCGTCGGCCATCTCACAGATCAAGAAGGAAATTCATATCCCGCTGGTGGCGGATATCCATTTCGACTACCGGCTGGCTATTGCGGCTATGGAAAACGGTGCTGATAAAATACGTATTAATCCCGGAAACATTGGAAGCATCGACCGGGTAAAAGCGGTGGTAAATGCTGCAAAAGAACGGGGGATCCCGATCCGGGTTGGCGTAAACAGCGGTTCTCTTGAAAAGGGCCTGATCGCCAAATATGGCGGGGTGACGGCCAGAGGGGATCGTAGAAAGCGCTCTCGACAAGGTGAAAATGATCGAAGATATGGATTACGGCAATCTGGTAATCAGTATAAAATCTTCGGATGTGCTGATGTGCATCCGCGCACATGAGCTCATTGCCCAAAAGACAGATTATCCTCTTCATGTGGGTATCACAGAATCAGGAACACTCCTGTCCGGCAATATCAAATCTGCAGTAGGCCTTGGGATTATCCTGTATCAGGGCATTGGAGATACCATCCGGGTATCTCTGACCGGGGACCCGGAGGAGGAGGTCAAGTCTGCAAAAAGGATCTTAAAAACCCTGGGCCTTCGCGCCGGCGGCGTGGAGGTTGTTTCCTGTCCCACCTGCGGCCGTACCAGGATCGACCTGATTGGTCTTGCAAATCAGGTCGAGACGATGGTGTCCGGCCTGGAAGGCCTGGATGGATTAAAGGTGGCTGTTATGGGCTGTGTTGTAAACGGCCCCGGTGAAGCAAAGGAAGCCGATATTGGCATCGCCGGAGGAATCGGAGAAGGGCTGCTGATCAAAAAGGGGAAGATCATCCGCAAGGTACCAGAGGATCAGCTGCTCGGAGCGCTGGAGGCAGAGCTTGCCGCCATGGCAGAAGAAAGAAAGAAGTAATCTATATGGCAAAGAATTTTCTGGAGGTTTTTCCTTCTTTAAATATCGCAGAGCCGCTTAAGGAGCTTTTAGCTCTGACGGAGGTGGAAAAGGTCACCTCCACCAGAGATAGAAGCTCTATTCGCGTCTATGTGAAAAGTCCGCGGCTCATACACAAACAGAATATCTACGACCTGGAAAAAGGAATCAAAAATCAACTGTTTCCGGACAAACAGGTAACTGTGAAGATTCAGGAAAAATACCGTCTTTCCGGGCAGTATACGCCTGAAAAGCTTCTGAAAATGTATAAGGACAGCCTGCTTTTGGAACTGAAACATTACAGTATCATCGAGTATACCATGTTCCGCAAAGCGCAGGTGGCTTTTGAAAAAGAGGACCTGATGACCCTGACAGTGGAGGATACCATGGTAAACAGGGATCGCACGGGTGAGCTCAAGAGGGTATTGGAAAAGGTTTTTACAGAGCGGTGCGGCCTCCCGGTAGAGGTGCAGTTTGCTTTTGTTCCCTCCCTGGGAGGTGAGCGCAGAAAACAGCTGGAGCAGAAGATCGAACGGGAAGCGCAGACTATTTACTGGAAGAACCATAAGGAAGAACTGGCAGCAATGGGCGGCTTTTCATCAGAAGGTCTGGAAGGCAAGGAACTGTTAAAACAGACTTCCGGGCAAAAGGAAGCCTTCATGGGTAAGCCAGAGGACAGCGCTCCCTGGGATATGCTTATGGCTCAGGCCGCTTCCGGTGATATCGGTGGGGAGGATACGGCTGTTTTGGCAGTTTCTTCTGGCATGGATGCTGGCAAAGCAGGGGAGTCCGGGGCAGGAAACGGCGCAAATGCCGGGCAGAAGGGCGGAGGACGCCCTCAGTTAAACAAGGGCCGCAAGGGCTGGGGACATAATAAGGACAATGGTTTTGGAGAGGATAAGAAGTTCTCTGTCAAGCGCTCCAACAATCCAGACGTACTCTATGGCCGGGATTTTGACGATGATTTCCTGGATATCGAAACAATTGACGGGGAGATCGGAGAAGTGACTCTTAGGGGCCAGGTGCTGACCTGTGAAAACAGAGAACTGCGAAGCGGCAAGTTTATCCTGACCTTTGATATTACAGACTTTACAGATACCATCACAGCTAAAATGTTTATCCGCCCCGAAATATTTGAAGAGGTAAAGGCCGTTATCCAGAAGGGAATGTTCCTTAAGATAAAGGGCGTGACTACGATTGACAAATTTGACGGAGAACTGACCTTAGGCTCTATTGTAGGTATTAAAAAGGGAGAGGACTTTACCAGCAAACGCATGGACAGCAGCATTGAAAAGCGTGTGGAACTCCACTGTCATACCAAAATGAGCGATATGGACGGCGTTTCCGAGGTAAAGGACATCATCAAACGGGCAAAAAAATGGGGGATGTCCTCCATTGCAGTCACGGACCATGGCTGTGTCCAGGCCTTCCCGGATGCCAACCATGCGCTGGATAAAGGTGACAGCTTCAAGGTCATATACGGAGTGGAGGGCTATCTGGTAGACGACACCAAGCAGCTGGTGGAACATTCCAGGGGACAGAGCTTTAAAGATTCCTACGTTGTTTTCGATATTGAGACCACGGGCTTTAGCCCCTTAAAAAACCGAATCATTGAGATCGGTGCAGTAAAGGTAGTGGATGGTGTAATCACAGACCGTTTTTCCAGTTTCGTAAATCCTGATGTGCCTATTCCCTTTGACATCGAAAAGCTTACGGGCATCAATGACGCCATGGTACTTCCATCTCCAAAGATTGATGTGGTTCTGCCTCAGTTTCTGGAATTTGTGGGCGATTCTGCCCTGGTGGCCCACAATGCGGGCTTTGATGTCAGCTTTATCAGCCACAATGCCGAAGAACTGGGCCTGGCTTTTGAACCGACGGTGCTGGATACAGTATCGCTGGCAAGACTTCTTTTGCCGAACCTGAACCGTTTTAAACTGGATACCGTAGCCAAGGCCTTAAACATTTCCCTGCAGAATCATCACCGGGCGGTAGACGACGCAGGAGCTACGGCAGAGATTTTCACAGCTTTTATAAAAATGCTTCGGGGCCGTGATATTGAGGATTTAGACCAGCTGAACGGTCTTAGCGCCATGGATGCGCAGACGATTATGAAGCTGCCTACCAGCCATGTGATCATTCTGGCAAAAAATGATATTGGCCGCGTGAATCTCTACCGTTTAGTGAGCTGGTCTCATCTGGATTATTTTTCCAGGCGTCCCAGGATTCCCAAAAGCATCTTAAACGCTCACAGGGAGGGACTTATCATAGGATCCGCCTGCGAGGCGGGAGAGCTGTATCAGGCGCTTTTAAGAGGCGCGCCGGATGCGGAGATCGCAAGACTGGTAAATTTCTACGACTATCTGGAGATTCAGCCTTTGGGAAACAACGCTTTCATGCTGCGTGATGAAAAGAGTACCGTAAAGACAAAGGAGGATCTCATTGAGATCAACAAAAAAATCGTAGATCTGGGAACTCAGTTCGGAAAACTGGTCTGTGCTACCTGCGATGTCCATTTTCTGGATCCGCAGGATGAGGTTTACCGAAGGATCATTATGGCAGGACAGGGCTTTAAGGATTCGGATGACCAGGCGCCCCTATACCTTCGGACTACGGAGGAGATGCTGGAGGAATTTGCTTATCTTGGGCCGGATAAATCGTACGAAGTAGTAGTGACAAATACCAGAAAAATTTCAGAAATGTGTGAAAAAATCGCACCGGTACGGCCGGACAAGTGTCCTCCGGTAATCCCGGATTCAGATAAGACACTGACAAAGATCTGTTATGACAGGGCTCATGAGATGTACGGTGAGAATCTTCCCAAGATCGTAGTGGACCGGCTGGAGAGAGAGCTTCACTCCATCATCACCAATGGCTTTGCCGTTATGTACATCATTGCCCAGAAACTGGTTTGGAAGTCAAACGAGGACGGCTATCTAGTGGGGTCCAGAGGCTCTGTGGGTTCGTCCTTTGTAGCTACTATGTCCGGTATCACAGAAGTAAACCCCTTAAGCCCTCATTACCATTGTCCAAAGTGCCGTTACTATGACTTTGACTCTGAGGAGGTAAAGGGATTTTCCGGAATGGCGGGCTGCGATATGCCTGATAAAGCCTGCCCTGTCTGCGGAACCCCTCTGGAAAAGGACGGATTTGACATTCCTTTTGAAACCTTCCTTGGATTTAAGGGCGACAAGGAGCCGGACATCGATTTGAACTTCTCTGGTGAGTATCAGAGCAAGGCTCACGATTATACGGAGGTTATCTTCGGAAAGGGCCAGACCTTCCGTGCAGGCACCATCGGTACGCTGGCAGATAAAACTGCCTTCGGCTATGTAAAAAAATACTATGAGGAACGGGGGACGAGAAAGCGCAATTGTGAGATCAACCGCATCGTTCAGGGCTGTGTAGGTGTGCGCCGTACCACGGGACAGCACCCCGGCGGAATCATCGTGCTTCCTCTGGGAGAAGAGATCTATTCCTTTACTCCGGTGCAGCACCCGGCTAACGATATGACCACCTCCACCGTGACCACCCACTTTGACTATCATTCCATTGACCACAACCTGTTAAAGCTGGATATTCTGGGACACGATGATCCTACCATGATCCGTATGCTGCAGGATCTGATCGGTCTGGATCCCGTAAAGGATATCCCTTTAGACAGCCCGGAGGTCATGAGCCTGTTTCAGGATACCTCTGCCCTGGGGATTACGCCGGATGATATCGGCGGCTGTCCTCTGGGAGCCTTGGGCGTCCCGGAGTTTGGTACAGATTTTGCCATGCAGATGCTCTTAGATACCAAGCCGAAATATTTCTCCGATCTGGTGCGGATCGCCGGCCTGGCCCATGGCACTGATGTATGGCTGGGAAACGCCCAGACATTGATCCAGGAGGGAAAGGCAACCATTCAGACCGCTATCTGTACCCGTGATGATATCATGGTTTATCTGATCGCCAGAGGAATGGAACAGGGGCTTTCCTTCACCATCATGGAAAGCGTGCGAAAGGGCAAGGGCTTAAAGCCGGAGTGGGAAGCGGAAATGACGGCTCATGGAGTACCTGACTGGTATATCTGGTCCTGTAAAAAAATTAAATATATGTTCCCCAAGGCCCATGCGGCAGCTTACGTTATGATGGCGTGGCGGATTGCTTACTGCAAGATCTTTTATCCGCTGGCTTATTATGCCGCCTTTTTCAGTATTCGTGCCAGCGCTTTCTCTTATGAGATCATGTGTCAGGGCCGGGACAAGCTGGAGTATTATCTGGTGGACTACAAAAAACGGGCGGATACCCTGTCTAAAAAGGAGCAGGATACGCTGCGCGACATGAGGATTGTCCAGGAAATGTATGCCAGAGGGTTTGAATTTATGCCATTAGATATCTATCGGGCAAAGGCAAGAAGCTTCCAGATTATCGACGGCAGGCTGATGCCGTCATTAAGCAGTATCGACGGTCTGGGAGAAAAGGCGGCAGATGCCGTGGTAGATGCGGTAAAGGATGGCCCCTTCCTTTCAGTGGAGGATTTTTCCAGCCGTACCCGTGTGAACGGAACCATCTGTGCTCTGATGGCGGATCTGGGGCTTTTAAAGGATCTGCCTCAGTCCAATCAGCTGTCGCTGTTTGACTTATAAAAGAGGCGACAGCCAATCAGGCTTTTAACAAAGCCGGAAAAAATATGAAATGGGAGATATGAAAAGAAAATGGAACGTGAAAAATTTTCCTCCAGACTGGGCTTTATCCTGATCTCAGCAGGATGCGCAATCGGTCTGGGCAATGTATGGCGTTTTCCCTATATTGTGGGGAAATACGGGGGAGCAGCTTTTGTACTGATCTACCTTGCATTTCTTCTGGTTCTTGGCCTTCCCATCGTGGTGATGGAATTTTCCGTAGGCCGGGCCAGTAAAAAAAGCGCGGCTCTTTCCTTCGATGTACTGGAGCCAAAGGGCAGTAAATGGCATCTGACAAAGTATATTGCCATGGCAGGAAACTATATGCTAATGATGTTCTACACCACAGTAGCCGGCTGGATGGTTCTTTACTTCTTAAAGATGCTTAAGGGTGATTTTACGGGGCTGGATGCAGAGGCAACAGCCAGGGAGTTTGACAATATGCTGGCTAATCCTGCAGTAATGACCCTCTTTATGGTTATCATAGTGCTGATATGCTTTGCCATCTGTGCACAGGGACTGGTAGCCGGTGTAGAGCGCATTACAAAGGGAATGATGCTTCTGCTTTTTGTCCTTTTGTTGGTGCTGGCCGTTCACTCCGTATTTTTAGAGGGCGGCGCTCCGGGACTTGAATTTTATTTGAAGCCCGATTTTGGAAAAATGAGAGAAGCAGGCCTGGGGGAAGCTGTGTTTGCAGCCATGGGCCAGTCCTTCTTTACGCTGAGCATTGGAATCGGCGCTCTGGCGATCTTTGGAAGCTATATCGGCAGAGAAAAGAGGCTGACCGGAGAGGCGATCAGCATTGCGCTTTTAGATACCATGGTGGCATTTATGTCAGGCCTGATCATCTTCCCGGCCTGCTTTGCCTATGAGATCGAGCCTGCCTCCGGCCCCTCCCTTATCTTCATTACGCTTCCCAATGTATTTAACCATATGGCAGGGGGACGGCTGTGGGGAGCACTGTTTTTTATATTTATGGCCTTTGCTGCTCTGTCTACGGTCATCGCCGTATTTCAGAATATCATTTCCTTTGCGACAGACTTAACCGGCTGTTCCGTAAAAAAGGCGGTTTTCTGGAATATTATTGCAATTATTCTTCTGTCCATGCCCTGTGTGCTTGGTTTTAATGTATGGAGCGGTTTTCAGCCATTAGGGCCTGGAACTACGATCCAGGATCTGGAGGACTTTATTTTAAGCAATAATCTGCTGCCCATCGGAAGCGTGCTGTATCTGCTGTTTTGCACCAGCCGTTACGGATGGGGGCTTAAAAACTTCTTAAAATTATAACTAT
>OASY01001129.1_pt1 | contig 13065 bp, 14 predicted proteins | sample 1501231 | NCBI WGS metagenome assembly OASY01 (sample SAMEA2579917, study PRJEB22360) | human gut metagenome | biome: human gut; feature: human-associated habitat; material: faeces | place: Denmark | collected 2008/2010 | reverse complement strand
GCCTGGATTCCGGCTGGAAGTACGCAGCGTTTGCAAAGATTACCTCCGGCAGCGCCGTTCTTTATAAAAGCGACAGGGCTGATAGGAAGAATATAACCGTCTGCGTCAATGCCGGACACGGTACCAAGGGCGGTTCGGCTGTCAAGACCCAATGCCATCCTGATGGAAGCCCCAAGGTTACAGGCGGCACCACGGGAGCGGGAGCCGTTACTGCAGCTGCCGTCTCCGGGGGAATGACATTTTCAGATGGTACGCCGGAAAGCAGAGTTACGCTGTCTATGGCACGGATTTTAAAGGAAAAGCTGCTGGCAAAAGGCTATGATGTTCTGATGATCCGGGAGAGCGATGATGTTCAGCTGGACAACATTGCCAGAACTGTAATTGCCAACAATGCCAGTGACTGCCACATTGCCCTCCATTGGGATTCCACAGCTACGGATAAAGGCGCTTTTTATATGAGCGTACCCGATAATGCCTCCTATCGTGGTATGGAGCCTGTAAAATCTCATTGGCAGCAGCACCAGGCGCTGGGCGAGAGCCTGGTGGCCGGCTTAAAGGCCCAGGGAGTTAAGATTTTTTCCGGAGGAGCCATGGCCATGGATCTGACTCAGACCTCCTATTCCACCATCCCCTCTGTGGATATCGAACTGGGAGATAAGGCCTCGGATCATTCGGAGGCTGTTTTAAATCGGCTGGCCGACGGTCTGGCAGCGGGCGTGGATCAGTATTTTGGCAGATAGGTCAGTGGGCGGCAAAGAGTCGGAATCTTAAGAAAAACAGATGAAAATGTAAGAAATGTATTTGCATTTTTCATGGACAAATGACCGAATTTGGATTACAATAGCAATATCACCATTGATCGTTTCAGGGGATGTTAATTATGACGTAAGAAAGCACGCAGGAGGTGTTTTCTGTACGTATTTAAAGGAGGTTACGCTATGAGAAAAATGAAACGTTTTGCTGCTGTTCTTTTATCTGCCGCTTTGCTGTGTCCGATGACTGCATACGCGGACAATTCTGACGATGCCAGAGCTCTTTACCATCAGGTGGAGGAGAAGCAAAAGGCACTGACGGATATGAATGCCTTTGTGGATTTTAAGATATCCGTTGGAGGCGATATGCTGGAAGAGGCTGGCATAGATTCCATGAATATGCGTATGGAGATGAATATGAAGATGAATCATATGACAGATCCACAGCAGATGAAATACATGGTGTATGCCCGTACTACCATGGACGGCCTTCAGGAACCTGTGATCATGTCCGCTTACTATCAGGACGGATGGTATTATGTGGATACCATGGGCCAGAAGATAAAGATGCCCATGGACGTGAGTGCGATAACAGAGCAGACCAAGGTATCCACCCTGACTTTTGATGAAGATGACCTCTTATCGAACTTCCGCCTCTGGGATGAGGGGGAGAATAAAGTGGTTGGCTTTGTGATCGAGGACGATAAGATGAATGAATATATTCAGACCGTCTTAAGTGCTGCCGGCATGAGCGGACTGACGGATCTTTCTGGGCTGGATATAAGCGATATTCAATGTGAATATGTGGTAGATCCCGCAGGAAACTGTGTGAAGATGCGTATGAAGCTGGATATGAGCGTGACCGATCAGGGACAGACGGTTACGATGAAAATGGACGGCGATATCGGAATCGCAGATCCGGGCCAGCCGGTAGAGGTTCCTTCCGTACAGGATCCCGCTTCCTATCAGGATATGGCTGCATACCTGGGAGAGAATACCCAGGCAGCCGGACAGTAGGAAGGAAACAGCCGTTTTTGTAAAATAGGACATTTATAATTTGAATAAGGAATAAAAAGGCCGGCACCGCATCAGGCGCCGGTCTTTTTGCTGCTATGCGTTTTCTTGCGGACAGGTATTCTCTTTTCGGGCAAAAACAAAATACCTGAACTAATTGCGCCTGTCTGCGGAATGTGGTACAATTTTATCAGAATGTATTGATAAGGAGAAAAAGAAAATGAGCGACACGCAAACTACCACGGCAGCTGTAAAGAAGGAGCTTCTTAGCCGTCTTGGACATGATGCTGATATTTTTGCACTGATCTCTCTGTGTACAAGAGAGCCATACGTTGTATGCGATCCTGAAACCTTTGATGATGAGGTGTTTTTATTTCTTGAGGAGGAGGAGGCGAAGGCAGAGGCGGCCCGTCTGACGGAACAGAAGATCCCTTCCTCCGTGGCAAAAATCAACGGTAAGGATATGCTGGTATTTTTTACCAGCCTGTACTCCATGGGCGTTAATGCTCTCATCGTGGAAATGAGAGGGGAAAAGGCAGCGATGCAGGTAAGCGATATTGTAAAGCGCAAAGCCCCGGAGGATATGCCTGAGGGTACGGTATGGGTAGAGAATCCATCTCTTCATCTGACGGCTGTTTACCTGTCTCAGGAGATGAGAAGGCCGATTGAGTCTGGGGATGAAGCGGCTGCAAAGGAGAGAGCAGACCGGATCCGTGAGCTCAACGAGGAGCTGACGGCTGATTTCCGCAAGGGCAGCTATATCTTTGCCATCCAGAAGGAGGAAAAGGGGATTCCTCTTGTGAAAATGAAGGACGGACAGCTGTACCAGCCCGCCTTTACAGATATTTTAGAGTTTCAGAAGTTTAACCGCGACAATAAGCTGCGCCCCGTGGTGGTAGAGGCTGAGAAGGTTCCCACCGTACTGGCGTCCGAGGCAGGCGGTATTATTTTAAATGTGATGGGAGTCAATCTGCCACTTACCATTAACCGCCCCGCAGCGCCTAAGACGGCGCCCACAACTCCGCATTAAAAAGGACTGCGAAGGAGAATGGATGCAAAATCAAAAGGCTGAGGATGAAGCTGCAGAAACTCAAGAGACCACTATCTCGACCAAAGCCTCCTTTTGTGGTATAATGCAGTATTATGCAATCGCGGAAGGAGGCAATTTTTATGGGCGAACAGAAGTCCGATAAAATTAAAAAACATATATGTGCTGGCCTGTTGGCCCATGTAGACGCGGGCAAGACTACGCTGTCGGAGGCGATTCTCTATCTGGCCGGGGCCATACGAAAGCTGGGACGGGTAGATGACCGGGATGCTTTTTTGGACACGTATGAACTGGAGCGGGCCAGGGGGATCACTATTTTTTCCAAACAGGCCGTGTTCTCTCTGGAGGATACGTCCGTTACTCTGCTGGACACTCCCGGCCATGTGGACTTTTCCGCAGAGATGGAGCGGACTCTGCAGGTGCTGGACTGCGCTATCCTTGTGATTAACGGGGCAGACGGCGTCCAGGGTCATACGGAAACGCTGTGGCGTCTGTTAAAGCGCTACCGGATTCCGGTGTGTCTTTTTGTCAATAAAATGGATCAGCAGGGGGCGCAGAAAGAGACGCTTATGGCAGAACTTAAGAGCCGCCTGGATGAGGCCTGCGTGGATTTTGGCGGCTGGCAGGCGCAAGGCGGTGCATGGGATCCCCAAACAGAGGATCCAGAGGGCTTTAAGGAAAGTCTGGCTGTCTGCGATGAAGCTGTATTGGAAGCATACCTGGAATCCGGAGAGCTTCCGCCGGATACAGCAGCGCGCCTGATGGCAGAGCGGAAACTGTTTCCGTGCTTTTTCGGTTCTGCTCTTAAATTGCAGGGGATTGAGAGCTTTTTGAGGGAACTGGGGGAAATAATACCGGTTCCTGAGAGAAGCTCTTGTTTTGGCGCAAAAATCTATAAGATATCCAGGGACAGCCAGGGGATGCGGCTGACCCATCTTAAGGTAACCGGAGGCGTCCTTCGGGTGAAGGATACATTGATAGAAGATGAGAAGGTAAATCAGATCCGCATTTACTCAGGAGCTAAATATGAGACTGTCCAGGAGGCGGAGGCAGGAACCGTATGTGCGGTGACGGGACTTGTATCTTCCAGGCCAGGTCAGGGGCTGGGGGAAGAGGCGGCCTCGGAACTTCCGATCCTGGAGCCGGTTTTGACGTATCGGATCCTTCTGCCGGAGGGGGAAGATGTCCATAAAAGCCTGCGGGATCTGCGCCAGCTGGAAGAGGAGGAGCCGGAGCTTCATATCCTGTGGGAGGAAGCGACAGGAGAAATCCAGGCCCAGGTCATGGGCGACGTGCAGATTGATATTTTGCAGACACTGATCCGGGAGCGATATGGCCTTTCGGTGGAATTTGGCACAGGGAACATTGTGTATAAGGAGACGATTCTGGAACCGATGGAGGGAGTGGGACATTTTGAGCCTCTGCGCCATTATGCGGAGGTGCATCTTCTTCTGGAGCCGGGTGAGCCAGGCAGCGGCCTGCAGTTTCATACGGCCTGCAGTGAGGATGTTCTGGATCGGAACTGGCAGCGTCTGATTCTTACCCATCTGGAGGAAAAACGCCACCGGGGAGTGCTGACCGGGGCGGAGATTACGGATATGCGGATCACGCTGCTGACTGGAAGGGCACATATTAAGCACACTGAGGGAGGAGACTTCCGCCAGGCTACCTACCGGGCACTGCGTCAGGGGCTGCGAGCGGGAAAATGCCGTCTGCTGGAGCCTTATTATGGATTTCGCATGGAGCTTCCTGCAGAGAATCTGGGAAGGGCCATGGCAGATTTTGGGAGAAAATGCTGCGTCTTTGATCCGCCTCAGACCCAGAAAGAGACGGCGGTTCTTACGGGAAAAGGGCCGGTGGTAAATCTTCGGGATTACCAGAGGGAGGTGACGGCATACACCAGGGGAAGAGGCCGCCTGTCTCTGTGGGTTAAGGATTACGAGCCCTGTCATAATGAGGAAGAAGTGATCCGGGCCGCCGGGTATGATCCTGATGGGGATCTGGATAACCCAACTGGATCCGTGTTCTGCTCCCACGGGGCCGGGTTTGCAGTACCCTGGGATCAGGTGGAGCAGTATATGCATCTGGAAAGCCCCTTAAAAAAGAAAGAGGAGGAGGGGAAAACGGAAGCAGACCGGAAAATGGGTGGCGTGGGAAACGGCCGTTTTAGTGGGTCCTGGGCGGATGATAAAGAGCTGGAAGCCATTTTCCAGCGGACCTTTGGGCCAGTTCACAGAAGAAATCCAAATCAGGAAGCGCCTGCCCGACGGGTATATACAGCCGGCAAAACGAACATTTCTGCCCCGAAAAAGGAAGAGGAAGCAGAATATCTTCTGGTAGATGGCTATAATATCATTTTTGCCTGGGAAGAACTGAGAGAGCTTTCAAAGACCACCATCGAGGGAGCCCGCCATAAGCTGATGGACATTCTCTGCAACTACCAGGGCTACAAAAAATGCACGCTGATCCTGGTATTTGATGCCTACAAGGTATCGGGAAATACTGGAGAAGCGCTGGATTACCACAATATTCATGTCGTTTATACAAAAGAAGCGGAAACGGCAGATCAGTATATCGAAAAGCTGGCTCACCGGATCGGCCGCACCTATCAGGTCACGGTGGCTACCTCAGACGGCCTGGAGCAGCTGATCATCTACGGTCAGGGCTGCCGTCTGATGTCTGCAAAAGATTTAAAAGAGGAGATTGAGTGGACAAACCGCCTGATCCGCGAGGAAAAGGAACGCCTGGGAACACCGGGGAAAAATTACCTGTTCCAGAATACAGGAGAAGAACTTGGCAGCTATCTGGAAGATATCCGTCTGGGACGCAGGGACACAAAATCATAAGAAAGGCATAAAAGGTATGCTTTATATCTACCCCCATTATTACAAACGTTTTACGTGTATTGCGTCGGAATGTCCCGACACCTGCTGTGCCGGCTGGTCCATCATGATCGATGAACGGTCTCTTAAGCAGTATGGAACGGTAAAAGGGCCTTTTGGCAATCGTCTGAAAAATTCCATCGACTGGAAGGAGGGATCTTTTAAACGATATAAGGGCCGCTGTGCCTTTCTGAATGAGGAGGATCTCTGCGATCTCTATATCGAAGAGGGAAAGGACAGCCTGTGCAGAACCTGCAGGATGTATCCCCGTCATACGGAGGAATTTGAAGGCTGCAGAGAGATTTCCCTGTGTCTATCCTGCCCGGCGGCGGCAAAGCTGATCCTGGACTGTAAGGAACCGGTGCGTTTTCTGGAGAAAGAGGATGAGAAGGAAGAAACATACGAAGAATTTGACTTCTTCCTGTATACAAAGCTCACAGATGCAAGGACGCTCATTTTAAAAATACTGCAGAACCGGCAGATGGAAATGGAACTTCGCCTGTCGATGGCGCTGGCTCTGGGACACGATCTTCAGCGCAGGATTCGGGAAAACAGGCTTTATGAGGCGGACGCCCTGTTGGCCCGGTATGAGAAGGAAAACAGGGAGGAATACTTTAGAAAAAAGGCTGTTTTTGGAAGCCGTTACCGGCTGATGCAGGATTTATTTTCCATTTTAAGGAAAATGGAACCCTTAAACGCTGCGTGGCCCCGGGTTCGGGAGAAGCTGGCCGCTGCACTGTATGAAGGCGGGGAAGAGGCCTATAAGGCCGGCTGGAAGGAATTTGCGGCTGCCTGTCCCGACCTGGAGTTGTGGACCGAGCAGATGATGGTCTATTTTGTGTTCACCGGTTTCTGCGGGGGTGTTTACAACGAAAATCCGTATGGGAAGTTAAAAATGGCTGCGGCCTCCGTGCTTGTGATTCAGGATATGGCTCTGGGGCGATGGATGGAGCAGAAATGCCTGACGCTGGATGAAATGGCTGATACAGCCCACCGATATTCCAGGGAGGTAGAACATTCAGATGAGAACCGGATCCTTTTAGAGAAATGCCTTACCAAGCATGAGCGTTTTGGCCTGACGGCGTTTTTAGGGGCGATTCAGGAAAAATGCTGAGCAAACAGAAAGGCGCTCCATTGTTCGCTGTGAAATACACGGGAAAGGAATGGACATTCTAAGAGGAAAGCCGTATAATAAAAACAATAGCTGCCTCCAGGCAGAAGAAGGAAACGAAGTTTAGAAGGAGAAAGTGACCATGAGTGAATGTAATCATGACTGCGGCTCCTGCAGTGCTAACTGCGGCAGCCGTACAGCAGATAAAAGGATCCCATGCCGGCGCCCCTGGCGGTCCTACCGGCGCCAGCCGTACAACAGATAAAACAAGCTTTTTAGAAGCGCTGGCACCGGAGAGCAGGGTAAAGAAGGTGATCGGCATCGTCAGCGGAAAGGGCGGAGTAGGCAAGTCTCTTGTGACCTCCCTGATGGCTGTGAGCGCCAACCGCAGGGGGAAACATACCGCTGTGCTGGATGCGGATATCACCGGCCCGTCAATCCCCATGGCGTTTGGAGTAGCAGACGAGAAACCGGCAGTGACGCCTGACGGCCGTCTGATGATTCCTGCAAGATCCCTGGAGGGGATAGATATTATGTCTGCCAATCTGCTTTTAGACAATGCGACAGACCCTGTGATCTGGAGAGGTCCTGTGATCGCCGGCGCGGTAAAGCAGTTCTGGAGTGAGACGTTGTGGCAGGATGTGGACTATATGTTTGTGGATATGCCTCCTGGAACCGGGGATGTGCCTCTGACGGTATTTCAGTCTCTTCCTGTGGACGGGATCATCATTGTAACCTCTCCTCAGGAGTTGGTGAGCATGATCGTTGGAAAGGCGGTCAATATGGCAAAGAAAATGGATATCCCCATTCTTGGCATTGTAGAAAATATGAGTTATCTGGAATGTCCGGACTGCGGCAGGCATATTAATGTGTTCGGTGAGAGTCATGTGGAGCAGGCGGCCAGGGAATATGGCTTAAAGGTTCTTGCGCAGATCCCGATTGATCCGAAGCTTGCCCAGATGGTAGACGGCGGCCGGGTAGAATACATAGATATGCCATGGTTTGAAAAAGCAGCAGAAGCTGTACTGGCCCTGTAGCACAAAATGAGGTGGCAGAATCAATGAATATCAATCTTAGTCCCAACAGCGAGCTTCACCAGTCCATTGTCCGTGTTCCTGATCTTGTTCAGGTGCCCGATATCTGGCTGGATCAGGCCCGACAGTTCCAGCAGGTGATGATGCATTATACCTGCGCCATCCGGGAGGTAAAGACGAAACTGGAGGTCTTAAATGACGAGCTTTCTGTCAAAAACCAGCGTAACCCCATTGAGATGATCAAGTCCCGTGTAAAGAAGCCTCTCAGCATTGTGGAGAAACTGCAGCGCAGGGGATTGGAGGTATCTTTGGAGTCCATGGTTAAAAATCTGGATGATGTGGCGGGAGTGCGTATCATCTGCTCCTTTGTGGATGATATCTATGAAGTGGCGGAGATGCTGATGCGCCAGGACGATGTAAGGGTCATCGCTGTGAAGGATTATATCAAAAATCCCAAGCCAAACGGCTACCGAAGCTACCACATGATCATCGAGGTTCCGGTCTTTTTCACGGATTCCAAACAGTTTATCCGGGTAGAGGTTCAGATCCGCACCATTGCCATGGACTTCTGGGCAAGCCTGGATCATGAATTGAAATACAAGAAATCTTTTTTTGACACGGATGGGGAAATCAGCGGTGAGCTGAAGCAGTGTGCCGATGTGATTGCCCAGACGGATGAAAAGATGCTTGAGATCCGCAAACGAATCGAGGCCCAGGGAGTAGAGGTGCGCCGGGATTAGCGCAGATATATAAAAAGCCGCGTGATGCAGCGGCTTAATAGAGATAAAAGGACAGGGTTTCCGTTATGCGGAAGCCCGTTTTTTTGTACAGCGCCAGGGCAGGCTCATTTTCACCGGAAACCTGAAGGCTGACAGCGGTAAAGCCGAGTGCGGCCAGACGGAAAAAAAGACCCGTTAAAAAGGCGGCGCCGAGTCCCTGGTTCCTGTAAGGCTCCTCTGTGACCAGATGAGAGAGATATACCCTCCCCCCTTGGGGGGATAAGAAACAGGATACATGAGGAGCGACGGCGCGGCCGGTATCCTGAAAGGAGGCGCTTTCCGGGGAAAGCTGCGGCTGATCAGAAGAAACAGCCGCAGCCCCATGGTTTCGTTTTCCATCAGGGAGAAACAGGGTGACGGGGAAAGAGGGCGCTGTCCGGGGAAACATAAATCCTTCTAAAGAAAGCTCCATCATATACTCGTCATAAACCTTCTCTGCCTGGATTGCCTCAAGAACTGCGGCCCAGGTTTTCTGTCCGGGACGGCAGGTGAACCAGAGTTCTTCTTCTCCGGGACAGTTTCCGGCTTTGCAGGCCTCTGATAAAAGGGCGGAGAATACGCCTTTTTTCCGGCAGCCGGGATCTGTAAGAGGAATACATTCCCAGGAAGCCTCCCCTGTCTGAAACAGGATCAGGCATCCTGCAAGCGAACCTGTCTTTTCATCGGCAGCCAGCCAGAAACCATCTCCATCTGTGCCGAGGGGGTCAAAAATATCGCCGGAGGCGGCGCAGGCAGAGAGGAGCCCGGACAGCTTCCGGTTCCATTTTTGGGTCAGTTTTGTTTCAAAAAAGAACCTCATAAAATTTTCCTTTCCAAAGGGAATTATTTTCGTTAAAAATTGCAGAGGCCGGAGGACAAGGCGTCCGCTGGTTTTATTTTAGGCCCTGCGCCAGTCAAATGCAAGATTGTATTTTCTCTGTATTTTGGCATTTCACACCTTGCATATGGAAAAATGCAGTGGTAGAATATGACAGCATGACACAGGAGGAAAAAGACATGAAGTATGTAAAACAGATTGGCATTATTTTGGGGATCACACTGGCGGGAGAATGTTTAAATCAGTTCCTGCCTCTTCCTGTACCCCCAGGCGTATACGGCCTGTTTCTGCTGCTGGGCACTCTTCTCACCGGCGCGATGAAGCTTGAGAGTGTAGAAGGCACCGGCAACTTTCTTATGGATACCATGAGCATGATGTTTATTCCCGCTACGGTGGGAATCATCGAGTGCGCGGATCAGCTGCGGACGGTACTGCTTCCGTTTCTTCTGATCATCGCAGTGTCCACCATCGCTGTTATGGCAGTGACCGGAAAGGTGGCTCAGCATATGGTGGAAAAGAAAGAAAGAGAACAGGGAGGACGGTAAGATGAAAGAGACATTACAGGGATTTTTAGATCAGTCCCAGTATTGGGGGCTTGTATTCAGCATTGCAGCCTATCTGTTTGCCTGCTGGCTGAAAGAAAAAACACGGCTGGCTATTTTAAACCCGCTGCTGGTATCGGCGGCGATCATTATTGTATTTCTTGTGGGCGTAGGGGAGGATTATACGGTATATAACCAGGGAGCCTCCTACCTGAGCTGGCTTCTGACACCGGCCACCGTCTGCCTGGCTATCCCTCTGTATAAGCAACTCCACCTGCTGAAAAAGCACGGCGCTGCCGTAGCTCTCAGCATTACTGCCGGGGTTATCACCAGTGCAGTGAGTATTTTCCTCATGAGCCGGATCCTGGGGCTGACCCATATCGATTATGTGACGCTGCTTCCAAAGTCCATAACCACGGCTATTGGAATGGGTGTCAGCGAGGAAGCGGGCGGAATTGTCACGCTGACTGTTATGAGTATTATTCTCACCGGTGTGATCGGAAATGTACTTGGTGAGATTATTCTGCATCTTACAGGTGTCCGCCATCCTGTAGCCAAAGGTCTGGCCCTTGGCACCAGCGCTCATGCCATCGGCACGGCCAAGGCCCTGGAACTGGGAGAGATCGAAGGGGCCATGAGCAGTCTGTCGATTGCAGTGGCCGGGCTTATGACGGTGATCGCAGTTCCTTTTGCGGCGAACCTGATGTAGGAAACGGTTTTTATCAACAGAATAGCGGAGTACATACGGAAATGTCCCTTAAGGAAGAGATTTAGATTCTTTGGGGGCATTTTTGTATTGTGATGAAACGGTATTGTAATGGATCGTGTGAGAGGGGGAGATTCTGCAGTGTGTGAAATGGAATATATGATAAAATATGCCAAAACAAATTCTTGCAAAACAATAGTATGTCTGATAAAATATACAAACATTATTGAAAAAAAGAAAATATTTACAACGGATTATACAAAGGAGGTGTGGCTGAGGTGATTTTGCATGAAGAAGTTTATGTGCGGCAGCAGGAGAGTGGAAAGATGGATCGTCAGTGAGGTATAGTTGCGGGCAGGGAAAGCGGCCCGGAGAGAAACTGACACATGGGAAGGAAAAGAGATGAGGTGAACTATGGCAGAGGAGAGGCTATATTCCATTGGAGAGGTAAGCAAGCTGTGCAATATATCCACAAAAGCCCTTCGGTTTTATGATAAGATCGGCGTGATCGTTCCGGATCGGGTGGGTGAAAATGGATACCGTTATTACAGTCTTGACACTATCCTTCGGATCCCTATTGTGAAATATTATAAGCAGATGGGATTTCGGCTGGAGGAAATGCAGGGGCTTGTAAATGGAGAGGATTATTATGTGGTGGGAGACAGCTTTCAGAGCAAAATCAATGAACTGTGGGAACAGGAACATTCCATTCACAACAGTTATGTATCCGTAAAAGACTGGTACGAGCTGATCCAGGAGGCAAAGACTGTACGCTGCAACAAGCTTCAGGAAGTGGGAATGCGCTATGTAAGTGAGGAGCATTACTGCTATATGGATCAGGAGTTTGAATATCACTATATGGATTCCATTATCAATATCCCATGGGTGAATTACCTGGACAGCGTGAAAAATGAAATCACCGGACCAGTAATTTTGGAATTTCCCTCCTGGCAGGAGAAAATGGAGAGGAGCAGCAGGAGGGCCAGGATCATGCAAAAGCCCATTCATCCATGCAGCTGTGAAACGAATGAGGTAAACTTCGGCGGATTTATGGCGGCGACGATTTATCATGTGGGTTCTCATACAAAGATGGAGGAAAGCTATGAGAAGCTGGCTGTCTGGGCAAAAACCAGAGGGATTTCCTGCGGTCCCAATGCTTATGAGAGATATGTGGTGGATTACTGGACGACCAGCAATCACGATGAGTTTGTAACGGAAATCATTTTACCCATAAAAAATCATAGGGAGTAAGAGAATGAAAAGTTTCCCCTTAGGGGAAAGCAGGATAGAATGGCGAAAAGCAGGAAGAAATCTTCCTGTTTTTTTATATCTCCGGATTCTTCGGCATATTGCTGAGAAAAAAACAATAATGATGTGCAAAATCCACAATAAAATTCCGGAAAAAGAAGTGATAAAAACTTAATAAAATAGTATTGACATTCCATATATGGGGATGGACTATACTAAATGCACAGAAAAAGTATGCTTTTGGCTTTTGGAATATGCATACTGCGCGCGCGGGCTGTAAAAAGAAAAAGAGAAGGAGAAGAAACATGAAGTACGATGCATTAGGAATGATCGAGACAAAGGGGCTTGTAGCATCCATTGAGGCAGCAGATGCCATGGTAAAGGCTGCTAATGTAACGCTGATCGGAAAGGAAAAAGTCGGCGGCGGCCTGATCACCGTTTTGGTAAGAGGAGATGTGGGAGCTGTTAAGGCAGCAACAGACGCGGGGGCAGCAGCAGCTCAGCGTATTGGAGACCTTGTATCAGTTCATGTGATTCCGCGTCCTCACGGAGAGGTGGAAACCATTCTTCCGGGAAACGCAAAGGCAGAATAATCAAAGGAGAGAAAAGCCATGAGCGGTAACGCCAATATGACAAAAACATCTGCTGCGGACGTGAAGATGAAGCAGCTGAGCAAAAAGTTCCGTGTAACGGGTCTGACAGCCGGAGCGCTTTCCGGTCTTACATACGGGATTTATACAACCCTGGTACTGGTAGCCGGTTATTATGAGCCTCTTGTAAGCGCTGTGGGAATCTTGGCAGCCCCCTATGTATGCTCCGGACTGAACGATCTGTTTGCCGGAATCTGGCTGACGATTTACAATGCAAAAAAGGGCCGTCTGGCAGAGATTGGCCGTACAGCCAATACATTTCCGGGTAAGATGATGATTCTTGGAGCTTTGCTTGGCGGTCCCATCGCCAACGGAGCTTATCTGGTAGGCCTGGCATTAGCCGGTGCTTATGCAATTCCCATTTCTGCCACCTGCGGACTGTTCGGTGCACTGTTTGCCTGGATTTTCTTAAAACAACGTCCGACCAAGCGAGTAGTGGCCGGTATGCTGATCTGTGTGGCAGGGGGGGTTTAGCCGAAATG
>OASY01001127.1_pt1 | contig 13080 bp, 12 predicted proteins | sample 1501231 | NCBI WGS metagenome assembly OASY01 (sample SAMEA2579917, study PRJEB22360) | human gut metagenome | biome: human gut; feature: human-associated habitat; material: faeces | place: Denmark | collected 2008/2010 | reverse complement strand
AGCGCTAAATCGCAGCGTCGGCCCACACCACTGCCGCCGGCTGCACGAGCGGCTCGGAAAACAGTCGCATGGCGCAGTCGAATCCGCGCTGCACGCTACGGTCTCCGAACTTGTTCCATTCGGTTTCGGTGGCAAGATGGTGCGCTCGCATCTGCGTGTGGAACATGGCGAACAGTTCCGCCGATTCGAAGGAGATTTCCTTGCCGGCCATGTATGCCACGGATGCGATGCCACGTTCGGCCAAATGCCTGATCACGATTTCCATGGCGGCGTTTTCGTCGATGCTCACCATGGATGTGCGGGATGAGCATCGACGGCCGCCCACCTGCACAATCGGCAATGTGGAGGCGTAATGTTCAAGTTCCTCGGAAAGGTAGGCTCCCCAGGCGGGCAGTACGATCAGCCCGTCAACATGGCGGTCCACCAACGATTCGATGCGTTGGATCTGCGTGGCCTGATCGCCGCCGATGCCGAGCAGCAGTTGCTGCGAATCCACGTCGATGACGGGTTCGATTTCGTCAAGCAGTTGCGCGCAGAACGGGTCGGTGGCGGTTGGAATCACCAGTCCGATGGTGTTGGTGACGGTGCTGCGCAATGCGCTCGCCGCATAATTGACCGAATAGTTGAGGTGTGCCGCGGCGGCTCTCACACGTCGTGCGATGTCGTCGTCTTTGGTGCGTTTTCCGGAAAGCACGCGGGAGACGGTGGCGATGGAGACGTTGGCCAGCGCGGCGACGTTCGTGATTGAACTGTTCGTCGAAGTAGCCGAAGCCGAGGCGTTGTCGGTTGTGCGTGCCATGCTCTCCTCCCAAAATCATTCGAAGTATTGGATTATTCGAATTGCTGCCGTGTCTCAATCGCGTATTCAGGAATAAAACAGCCACCCGTCGAATGCGGCAGGTGGCTGAAGCAAGTATCGCAATCATGCATATGGAATTGCGATCGCATTGCGATTTCATAACTGAAGATTGTTGAATATCTTGCGAAATCCTCGAAAATCTTCAGAAAAGAAGATCACTCGGCGTTGACGAGGATGTTCAGCAGGTTGTCTGCCACGGTTTCGTCGTCGGCACCCTGCACATCGATGACCACGGAATCGCCCTGCTTGATGCCCAGGCCCATGATGGACAGGATGGAGCCTGCCGGAACCGGGTTGCCGCCTTCCTTGGCGATGGTGACGGTGCAGCCGGAAGCGGTGACGGCCTGGGAGAACTGTGCGGCCGGACGAGCGTGGATACCGACGGGATCGTTGATGACGGTGGTGCGGGTTGCCATGATGGACACTCCTTTGAGTCGTTATTGTTGATTGTTTTCTGTTGTGTTATTTGAAAGTCGTGCTGCTTGCCGAGCGAAATGCATCGGTGCGCCGCTGGTGATTACTATAGCACTTTTCCACGAAACGCAGAAAACGTTTACTGGTTGTGTGTTGCGGTTTAAAGCGTGTATACTGTGGGCAGGCTGAAAATGATTTACCGGCAAAGACGGTGGAAATCATTGCGGTAACTCAACGCGCAAGGCAGGCGCGGAAATCACAAGAACACGTTCGGCTCGCGTTCCTTTCGCGAGCAAACAACAAACGCAAACGACAAAACAAGGAAACAGGTCAAAGGAGTTCACATGATCATAAAGGGTGTTGGCATTGGTCGCGGCGTTGCAGTCGGCCCGGTCATCCGTATGGCGCAGCCGCTGCCGGAACCGTCGGACGCCCCGCGTGCGGAAGGCATTGCCGCCGAAAGCGAAATCGCCCGCGTGGAAAAGTCCCTCGCACTGGTGAACGCCGACCTGAACCGTCGCGCCGAAGAGGCCGCCAATGGTGACGAAGGCGCCAAGCAGGCCGCTCCGATTCTGCAGGCCATCGCCATGTTCGCTTCCGATCCGTCGCTGGCCGAATCCATCAAGGGGCTGATCCAGCAGGGCAAGACCGCCGAACGCGCGGTGCTCGAAGGCTTCGCCGCGGTGGAAGACATGTTCCGCGCCATCGGTGGATATCAGGCCGAGCGCGCCGCCGATCTGCATGATGTCGGCCAGCGCGTGATCGCCGACCTTATGGGCGCTCCCGCACCGGGCCTGCCGCAGAGCGAAACCCCGTTCGTGCTCGTTGCCGAAGATCTTTCCCCCGCCGACACCGCGGCGCTCGACATGAGCAAGACCCTCGCCATCGTCACCTCGCAGGGCGGCCCGACCTCGCACACCGCCATCCTGGCCCGTGCCCGCGGCATCGTGGCGGGTGTTTCCGCAGCCGCAACCCCGGAAATACGGAACAGTTGTTTCCGCAGCCGAAGCCGAGAATCTGACCGACGGCACCACCGTGGTCGTCAATGCGGCCAAGGGCGAACTGGTCGTCGACCCGACCGAAGAGGAGATCGCCGCAGCCGAAGCCGCCAAGTCCCGCGCGGCCGCAGCCAAGGAACTGCGCGGCAATCCGGGCTCCACCAAGGACGGCCACCTCATTCCGCTGCTCGCCAACGTGGGCAAGCCGGCCGACGCAGCTAAGGCGCTGGAATATGGCGCTGAAGGCGTTGGTCTGTTCCGTACTGAATTCCTGTTCATTGGCAACTCCGAGCCGCCGACCGTCGAAGAGCAGACCCGCGCTTACATCGAGCTGTTGAGCCAGTTCCCGGGCAAGAAGGTCGTGATTCGTATGCTCGATGCCGGCGCTGACAAGCCGCTGCCGTTCCTCACTCCGGAAGACGAGCCGAATCCGGCTCTCGGCCTGCGCGGTCTGCGCACCCTGCGCGCCCACATGGACGTGCTCGAAGGCCAGCTCAAGGCGCTCGCCGCAGCCGATGCCGCCACCGACGCGAACCTGTGGGTCATGGCCCCGATGGTTGCCGACCAGCATGAGGCTGACTATTTCGTGAAGCTTGGCAAGAGCTTCGGTCTGAAGTTCGTGGGTGCGATGGCTGAGGTGCCGTCGATCGCGCTTATGGCTGATAAGGTGGCCGACGTGGCCGACTTCGTGTCGATCGGCACCAACGATCTGACCCAGTACACGCTGGCCGCCGACCGTACGCTCGGTTCCGTTGCCAACTATCAGACCGCCTGGCATCCGGCGGTGCTGCGTGCCATCAAGATGATCTGCGACGCGGGCAACGCCAAGGGCATGCCGGTGGGCGTGTGCGGCGAGGCCGCTGCCGATCCGGACTTGGCCGTAGTGCTGGCCGGTCTTGGCGTGAACTCCCTGTCCATGACTCCGGTGGCACTCGACGACGTGCGTGCCTCCCTTGCCGAAGTCACCTTCGAAGAGGCTCAGGCCCGTGCCGAAGCCGCCCTCAACGGCGACTTCTACCACCCGGCCAACTGACCGTACTAGCTGTGCCTATCGCCTGTAACGCCTTGTTTTTCAAGCGATGTGAGGTCTGATAGGCCCTGTTTCCCGGACCGACCCCTGCCCGCGTGCCCCACAGGCTCGCCGCAGGGGTCGTTTCGTTATGTTTCGTTATGCCGTCAATTGAAACCTTGTATGAGTCAGACGCTTGAGGGATACTGGGTGCATGAAGATTTCCGCAGATTTCACCGTCATTCCCGACGCGTTTGCCAAGGCGGCGCCGCCTGAGAACTGCATCGACGGTACGCCGATTGTTTCCTTCCCCTTCTACATTGATGCGCTTGATCCTGCAGTGCAGTTCCTGCATTGGGAATTCGTTGATCCGGATTCAATTCCGGTATGCGGTTTCCAGTGGAATCATTGGTCCCTCGCGAACCTGCCCGTGGATGCGCTGATGTACGATTTCAACGATTCTCACGCGCTCGCGATTCCGGCTGATTTCTCGCGCACGGTTTCTGCGATGATTCCTGAAACGGTTCAGGGACGCACGTCCGCCGCCTCGCCGTTGCTGCAGGGCCGCAGCAGTGATCCCGCAGTGACGATGCGTTACAACGGTCCATATCCGCCAGATCAGGATCATGACTACTATCTGCATGTGTGGGGTACCACGGCTCCGCTCGCCGGCCTCAATCAGGGATTCTGGCTCAACGAAATGGAACGTGCGCTGCGTACTTCCGGTACAATCGTTGATCAGGGCGCTATTTTCCTCACTGGAAAAGCCTGATTTGTGAAAGAGGATCTCAAGTAAGGCCAGAAATTTGATTTCCGCAGCAATATAACGATATAAAGATGCGGAAATCAGAAATATATCCGACGAAAACGTATTGACAATAATCGAAAGGATTGCTGAATAATTATGGCGTGCACCACGATTTTGGTTGGCAAAGACGCAAGTTATGACGGATCGACCATCATCGCCCGTAATGAAGATAGTGCAAATGGTGAGTTTTGCCCGAAGCGCTTCATCGTAGTCAAGCCTGAAGATCAGCCGCGCAAGTACAAGAGCGTGCTTTCGCATGTTGAAATCGATCTTCCTGACAATCCGCTGCAGTATACGGCTGTGCCGAATGCCGATCTGAAGGAAGGCATTTGGGGCGAAGCTGGCGTGAACGAAGCGAACGTTGCCATGAGCGCCACCGAAACGCTCACCACCAATGAGCGTGTGCTCGGTGCCGATCCGTTCGTGGAACTCACGCCGGCCAAAGGCAAGGAAGGCGAAGAGGGCTATGAGCCGGAAGTCGCCGGTGGCATTGGCGAAGAGGATTTCCTTACTCTCGTGCTGCCGTACGTCACCACCGCCCGTGAGGGTGTGGAACGTTTGGGCGCTCTGCTTGAGGAGTATGGCACGTATGAGATGAACGGCGTTGCTTTCTCCGACGTCGACGAGATCTGGTGGCTGGAAACCGTTGGCGGCCATCATTGGATCGCCAAGCGTGTGCCGGACGAAGCGTATGTGACCATGCCGAACCAGCTGGGCATTGACGAATTTGATTTTGAAGATGCGTTTGGCGAGCAGGAGGACCACATGTGCTCCGCCGATCTGGCCGAGTTCATCGAACGCAACCATCTTGACCTGTCGGTGGAGAATTCCACTCCGTTCAACCCGCGTGACGCGTTCGGCTCCCACTCCGATTCCGACCACGTGTACAACACTCCGCGTGCCTGGTACATGCAGCGTTTCCTTAACCCGTACGACGAGCAGTGGGATGGTCAGGATGCCGACCACAAGCCGATTTCCGACGATATTCCGTGGGCTCGCCAGCCGGAACGCAAAATCACCATCGAAGATGTGAAGTATGTGCTGAGCTCCCACTATCAGGGCACTCCGTACGATCCGTATGGAAAGCTTGGCGACCAGCGCACCCGCCACATGTTCCGCCCGATCGGCATCAACCGTCAGAGCCAGCTTGCGGTGATGCAGATCCGCCCGTACCGCCCGCAGGTGAGCCGTGCGATCCAGTGGATCGCCTATGGTTCCAATCCGTTCAACACGCTCGTGCCGTTCTTCCCGAACGTCAACTCCACGCCGAAGTATTTGGAAGACACCACCACGCGCGTCACGTCCGAAAACTTCTATTGGGAGAACCGCATCATCGCGGCCCTGTGCGATTCCAGCTTCGCCGACACCGCCAACGCCGTGGAACGCTATCAGGAGAAGACCGGCGCGATGGGCCACCGCATGGTTGCCTCTACCGACGAGCAGATCGAACGTTTGGTGGGTGACGTGACCGACGAATTCGATGCGGAAGACGAAATCGGCGATGTTCAGCCTATGGAACCGGATGAAATCATCGAAGCCGTGCGCAACGGCGAAGCCCGTGAAATCCTTGCCGCAGCCAACGAGACCATGGCCGCGCAGCTCAAGGAGGAAACCGACAAGCTTCTTGATTCCGTGCTGTACACCGCCAGCATGAACATGAAGAACGGCTTCCACATGTCGGACTTCTAAAATCTCACTATTCGGCTCTCGTGACCACGTTGCGGGAGCCAATTATTTTCCGCAATACAACATCGTTAGAATGGCGTGCATTCCAATTTGAAGAAAGGAACCCCAGTGACCAGCATTGAGGATTTCACCAGCCAGTACGGCTTGGTGCAGAAGATTGATGCGTTCGGCTATCTCGATTATTTGAAGAATGATCCGGATGCTCCACGCAAGCATGGCAAGGTCGTGCTCGTCACCGCCGATACTCCGCTGAAGGCGTCTCGCGGCGAGGGCAAGACCACCACCACGATCGCGCTGATCGACGCGTTGCGTGAGCGTGGCATTGATGCGGCCGCAGTGCTCCGTCAGCCGAGCATGGGCATTACCGCTGCCGGTTCCAAGGGTGGCGCTTCGGGCGGCGGCAAGGCTTCCCTGACTCACCCTGAGCTGATCGACTGGGGTCTGTGCGGCGAAATGGGCGCTATCGAAGCGGCCCAGAACCTGCTGGTTTCCTTCGCTGAGAAGGCCATCGACGACGGCAAGCTCGACGATATCGCCGTGCCGCGCGTTTCCGAAGTGCCGTCCCGTTCGCTGCGTCAGATCGCGGTGGACCGCGGCAAGGGCAATGTGGCCGAGCGTGTGGTGCTCACTCCGACCTGCGAGCTCATGCAGATCGTGGTGCTCTCCCGTTCCATGGATGAGATCGCCGAGCGCGTTGCCAAGATGATTGCCGGCACGAAGGACGGCAAGGCCGTTACGTTCGGTGAATTCGTTGATTTGTGGCGTATTACCGGCATTCTTTCCGATGCGGTGAAGCCGGCGAAGACGGAAACGGTGAATGGTTCTCCCGTGTATGTGCACGGCGGTCCGTTCGCGAACGTGTCGATCGGCATTCCGACGCTGGTTTCCGTGGAAATGGCGTGCGCCCTGCATGATGTGGTGATCGTCGAGGCCGGTTACGGTGCTGACGCGGGCGCTCAGAAGTGGCTTGATATTGCTTGCCGCGAGTATGGCGCACAGTGGCCGTCCGCCGCGATTGTGGTGACCCGCGCTTCCACTTGGCGTGACGATCCGGCGCTTGCCTGGCGTTACCCGTTCCACGTGCAGCGTTTGGAAGGTCTTGATATTCCTACGTTCCCGCTGATTAACCTGTGGGATGGCGAAGACGATCAAATTCCGGCGTTGCAGCAGACCGCCAAGGATCTGGAGTTCCGCGAGCCGATTATCGGCAACCTGTATCGCGATGGCGGCGATGCGCTCGCCCCGCAGCTTGACGCGTTCGTTGACGCGGTGGTGAATGGTTCCATGCCGGCCACGCCGCACAGCCACAAGGGTATGGCTCTGGTGGAGAACGTGCGTTGGGTTGCCGAAAATGCGTATGGTGTTCCGGCAGATCGCGTGATCCTGAAGGACGGTTTTGCTGAATCGCTTAATAAGGCGGTGGACCTGTGCGCCAGCGCCGGTATTGATTTCGGTTCGCTTGCACTGGTTGCGGTGAAGTCTCCGGCCACGATGACTGACAACGATTCCGCTCCGGCTGAAGAGCGTACGGTGACGTTGAAGAAGGTTGAAGTGCATTCCGGTGCCGGTTTGGTGCATGTGAATCTCACCGTTTCGCTGACCACGCCGATGCCGAAGATCGTGTGATAAACGAGTCGTAGCGTTCTGATCGCAACATTTTAGGGCGGTCACTTGCGTATATGCGTAGGTGACCGCCTTTTTGCACCTTAATTTCGGCGGTTTCTAGCGAACGTCGCAACGCCATGACCTCGAAGGAACGGAGGTGACTTCGTCAGAAGTTGCCGCCGTTCCAGCCCCAGTCGGTGGTGGCGGTGTAGCGGATGTACGTGCGGTCGGCCGGAATGCCCAGTTCCTTCTCCAATGCGGCCATGATCTGCTCGGTCAGCTTCTCCCAAGCGGAACCGGGCACGGAACGGCCGAACACGTTCACTTCGACGTATGCGGCCGGCTTGGAATCGTCACCGCCGAAATAAATCGGCATATTGTCTTCAAACGGGCACATCAGCCAGCCTTCGGACTTGCCGGGAACGGCGGTGATCGCCTTGCCGTATGCGGACTTCAGCGCCTCGCGCTGCTCGGGAGTGGTGGAAACGGAAACATGAGTGTGGATGACTGGCATGATGCTCTCCTTGGATTGTTGGAATCAGCCTTTGCGTGTTCATCTCCAGTCTAGGCGTCAAACGGCTCAGACGGGGTGGCTGTGTGAGAAATTTTGGGCTTTGTCTGGATATCCGCCAAGGTGGTCTGCGTGCGCGTGTTAAATATTCGTTGTGAGAAAACTGATTGAACAGCTTATGAAATTTGGCCTCGTTGGCGTGATCGCCTTCATTATCGACTGGGGCATTCTGAATCTTCTCGTCGGCGTGTTCCATATGCACAACGTGCTCGCCGCAACCATCTCGTTCATTATTTCCCTGATTTTCAACTACATTGCCAGCATGAAACTGGTGTTCAAGCACCGTGATGACATGGCCCGTTGGATGGAAATCCTCATTTTCGTGGTCGGCGCGGTCATCGGCCTGTTCATGAACGACGCCATTATCTGGATCTCCACGTATGGCATGAACCATGATGCCTACGTGTCGCAGAGCACCGAATACCTGATCCGCACCAACGTCGGCAAGCTCATCGCCACCGCCGTGGTGATGGTGTGGAATTTCCTGACGCGCAAGTGGCTGCTCGACGATACGCACACCAACGCCATGAACCGTTTGCGCAAAGCCGACAACCGCCTCACGCCGGAAGAGCTGGAAGCCAAGTGGCAGAACAGCTTCTCGCACAGGCTCGGTGTATGGTCGCTGGAGCACACCCCCAACGGTTGGCCCAAGTAGTCCTGAATTCGGAAAATCTGTCTGCACAACCCGGAAATCTGCCCTGATCAAATCTGCCCTGATTCCCGACTCGCGCAGACGGCCGGACAGTCCTGAATATGAAAAGGCGGTGCTTACACCTATAAAGGTATAAGCACCGCCTTTTCGTATGCTCTGCATGCTTTACGTGCGAAAGGTCACACGCTTACGGTGGTAAGCATGGGCTGCTCGGTGGAGTCCTTGATCTGTTTGAAGCCGAACAGGGCGATCGCCAGCGAGGTGAGCGCCAGAGCCGTCACTACAATGAAACCACCGTGTGATCCCATACGGTCGATGAACTGGCCGGCAATCGCCGAGCCGACGGAACCGCCGATTGAGTTCATCGCACCCATCCAGGCCATGCCTTCGGTGAAGCGTGTGGGCGGCACCAAGTGCAGCATCAGCTGGTTGCCGTTCACCCACGTCGGTGCCTGGCATACGCCGATGAACAGGTAGATGATCATGATCACCCACAGATGTTTGGCGAACATGAACGAGCCGATGCCTAGATCGACCACGGCAAGGCAGAAGTAGAAACGCTTCCACAGCGGAATAGTCCAATTCTTTGCGCCATACACGAGCGCGCCGATCAGCGAGCTGAACGAGAAGCAGGCGAACACGAAACCGGTGTACTGCTTCATATTCGCTTCCGTGGCGAACGCGACGATCGAAATGCTGGCGGCCGACTGGAACGCGCCCAAACCGAACCACGTCACGCATACGGCGATTAGGCCCGGCCCCCAAATCGACTCCTTGCGCCCGGCATTCACATCGGCGGCGGCCTGATCCATGGCGGACTGCACTTCCGCAGCCGTTTTGCCTTCGGAACGTGCGCGATCGCGAGCGTACTCAATGGCCGCTTCCGCCTGCAACGCCTTGGAACGGGCGGCTTCGCGCTCACGGTATTCCTTGCGGGTCATGCCCGCTTCGCGAGCCAGCTGCGTCTGCGATTTCGGCTCGGTGGAAAGTTCGGTGAGGAACATGAGCGCACCGACCACCACACACACGCCAGTGAATGAGAATGCCAACAGCCCGGAAATCACGGCCAGTGTGGAGGCGAGCGGATTGCCGATCACCCACATGCATTCGTCGAACACGCCGGAAAGCGAAAGCGCGCGGTTGGTTTTCTCCGTGTCACCTTTAAGCAGCGTGGTCCAACGCTGACGGCTCATCGCGCCCCACGGCGGAATCGCCGCCATGAACGGTACGATACAGAACAGAATCCACGACGGCACTCGGGCGGTGATGCAGGAAACCAGTGCGGTCGCCGCAATCATCCACACGATGATTGTCGGAATCGACACTTGACGCTGGCCGAACTTGTCAACCAGCTTGCCGAGCACCGGGCTCGCAACGGCCAGCGCGATCGCCTGCACGGCCGTCAGCGCGCCTGCCAGCGAATAATTGCCGTAATAATGCTGCACGGAAATCGTAATCGTCATGCCGACCATCGGGAACGGCATGCATGCGATCACTGAACCGACCGAAAATCGGGCGGTGTGCGGTATGCGAAGAAGCTCCGCGTACCCTCCGAAAAGATGTTGGCCGATGCTTTTGGCGCCGGCGAGGACTGAATTGGTCATGTTTTGCCGCTCCTTTCTGCTCACGGTTGGTGCTTGCGTCCGCTGCGTTGCGTTGCCGCGGACCGCTTGACATACCCTTGTTCTGTCTTGATTGTTTGCTCTCCAGCCCCAGTCTCTCACTTCAACCTTGCTTGAACGTCAATCGATTGACGTTCAAGCGTGTTGCATAGGGGGTGGAGATTGGTTGTGTGCCATTTTCTTGAACTAGACAACTTTATGCGGAGGTACTGTCGCAACACGCGGTGCATTGAGGTTGGCAGACATAATTCGATTGGCTATTTTGTAAGTACTCACCACACGTTCACTTGGTGGACGAAAAGATGTCCGGCGGGCGAAAGACGGTTGTTGCAAAATGGTTGCGCAACGCTTCCAAAGCTTGCGATTGCAGGATTTTCGTTCCATCGGTCAACGTCAGCAGTCCGGCAGCATCTTGCGGAAAGGCGGTAGGGATGCCCGCAACAACCATCCATTTCGTACGTCACGGCAAAGTCGAAAATCCAGGGCATTTGCTCTACGAACGACTGCCCGGATTCCACCTGTCGGAAGTGGGTGTGCGCATGGCGCAGGCGACCGCGCACTACATTGCCGTCAATCCACGACTCAACACAGTTTCCGCCATCTACTCGTCGCCGCTGGAACGCACGCGCGAAACGGCCGGCGAAATCCTCACCGCACTCAACGAAGTGCGTGAAACCCGTGGCGAGGAGCCGCTGGAACTCACCACCGACGAGCGCATCATCGAAGCGCGCAACGAATTCCGCGGCACGCGCATCGGCTACGGCGAAGGCGCACTCTGGAAAAACGGCAACTGGAAGCTGGTACGCAACCTGTGGAAGCCAAGCTGGGGTGAAAGCTACCAGTCGATCGCGCATCGTGTGCAAGCGTTCGCCCTCGAAAAAGTGGGGGAGCATCCCGGCGAGCAAATCATCGTAGTCAGCCATGAATCGCCCATCTGGAGCTACAGGCACATGCTGGAAACCGGGCACCCGGAACATAATATGCTGCTACGCCATACGGCACTCGCCTCCATCACTTCCATTACGTACGATTGCGATACACGCAAAGTATTGTCGATCGCTTACGTCGATCCCGCGGCCGACGTGAAATAGCGCATAATGCGGCATGGAATCGCCGGATTGGAAACTTTTGACCGAGACACGCGACAATGAGTGCGGCGGTTGTTGAAAGAACGGGGATTCCATGCAATCATGGAAGGGCTGGATGCTGTTGGGTCCAGTGAGGAAAACAAAATGTCGAAGCTGCAAAGGGGCACGCATGGCTTTCACTATCAACAACGGAGCGCTTTATCAATTATTCGATAGGCCTCATATGAAAATTGCCATCGAAAGCTGTGTTGGAGTGGTGGAATTATGGCCGCTGCAAACCGTTCAGGAGATGGAGAATGACGCAAAGTACACGGAAGATCTGCAAGTAAGATTCTCCTGCACCATGGCAAGGGCAATGCTGCGATTGTCCCACGGGATTAACCCGTCCGTGGCGGAAGCCGTGTACGAGGGAATGGACGAGATTCCGGGTTGCGATCCGGAAATTGTGCAAGCGCTCACGCGGGCCAATCAGGCATACGATGTGATGCGCAATTATTCCGAAACCAACAATGCCGACCTGTTCTTCGAAGCGGCCGACATTCTGGGCATCTTCATCGACGCCCATGTCGAGACGGAAGTCCGCAATATACTGCAAAAGATCGTGGAGTACATTCGGCAGAGCGTCAGCCTGGGCTTCGACGGCGGAGCGCTGGAAGATGTCAACTACTGCTACGCTTTCACCACGACCCCAAGGACGCTCACCGGGCGATTCCTCGCGGCGCTCGCGGTGGGTGACGGTCTGATGAATCTCATGTGCGAAGGCATTGACGATGTGGACGAACAGACCGTGCGCGTGCTGCCGGTGATGCTGTACATCAACGAGTTGTGCGAGCAGATGGCTGTTCCGCCGATCTATGTCGGCGACGTGACCTTGTCTCGAATGGTTGCGCTGCGTAATGCTGTGCGTGAGGCGGGCAGGGCAACGCCACTCGAGGAGAATTCCTTCTGCGACAACACATTCACCATAACCGCGGACAATGTCATTCCGTGCGCGGGTATGGAGTGGGATCATCATGCGGAGTGCCTGCGTTGGGATCCGAAGAGGGCCGAGCAGGAAGCCAAAGATGAAGATGAACGTAAGAGCAAGGAAGCGCTCGCTGAAAAGTTCAATTTGATGACGGACGCTATGAAAAGTATGAGCTACATGGATGATTCCGATGATTCGGGTGATTCAGGCGAAGGTGCGGATGCTGCGTGACGTGGGCAATCCGAGATAATCCGAATTAGTGGGAATTATCGATATAGGAATAAGAAAATCCCGGCACTTGCGATTGCGGTGCCGGGATTTTCTTTATGTAGTACTGATTATTGCAAGTTCGGTTCTTAAGTTCAGTGCTGAACCTGCATATTTCGTCAATGCTGTATGTTGCCGTACACGGTAGGATCGTCGGAATCGTCGGAATTGTCGGATCCGTACGGGGTCTGGCCCTGCGAATCGTTGCCGAACGTGGGGCGATCGAACTGCGTCTGGTCAAGCTGGGTGGACTGTTCCGGAACCGTAGGCAGCGGAGGCATGCTCGGCATGGAAGGGGCTTCGGGTGCCGGGGCTGCATGCGGAGTTGCCGGGGCGGCCGGAGTGTACTGGGCGGCTGGAGCGGCTGGCATCGCAGGTGCTGCGTACTGATCGGTCGGAGTTCCGTAAGGAGCGCCATACGGGTTGCCGTACGGAGTGTTGGTGGCTGCCGGGGCTGGGGTCGGAGCGCCATACGGGTCTGCGGTGGGCATTGCCGGAGTCGGCGCAGGCATTGCAGGTGCCGGAGCGGCTGCC
>OASY01001124.1_pt1 | contig 13106 bp, 16 predicted proteins | sample 1501231 | NCBI WGS metagenome assembly OASY01 (sample SAMEA2579917, study PRJEB22360) | human gut metagenome | biome: human gut; feature: human-associated habitat; material: faeces | place: Denmark | collected 2008/2010 | reverse complement strand
TGGCAGACGATCCCCCGCGGTGACGGTTGATAAGTAACGTCGCCAGCCGGGGCGCATCCAGCCGCACGTAAATGCTGATCCAGCCCGGATGGTTCGGATTTCGCTGGTCAACATCCGTCTCTTCCGGCCAGCCCTGCGCCAGCAGCAGGTTACGGACGTGGCGACAAATCAGTGCATTCAGCGTTTCGTTCATGATTCATGGTCTCCCTGAATCGCCGCCCGCAGGCGGCGATAACATCAGTCGTTTTCGCGTGTGTTGTTTTTCAGCAGGGTGCGGGCCTGATTAATCACCGCCTGACGGCGGGTGACGCATTCCGGGACGGCGAGGCCATGATCCCGGGCGGCCCATTCACGTTTCCACAATGCCTGTTCAGCGGTCTGAATCAGGGACGCCAGCAGTTCAGCAGGGACGGTCACCTGGCGGTTTTCGCTCACGTTATTGATGATCTCCATCGCCACGCCGGAAGAAATACCGGATTCAGTCCGCTGGTCTTCCGGGATGTCCTCCAGGCGCGCCAGGACGGTTCTGATTTCATGATCGGACAGGGAAATATCCATTCCGTCAGCGAGGGCCTGAATCTCTTCCGGGGACCAGATAACCAGCATCAGCGGCATGTCTCCCGGATACTTTACTGCCAGCTCCCGGCATAGCGTTTCGCATGTTCCGTACATTCTCGTCTCCTTCTCAATCTTTAAAGCACGCATCCAGTTCCAGAATTTCGGTATATGCCTCCATCAGGAGGCGGTTTGCGCGAAACAGCGTCTGACGCACCAGACGTTCCGGCAGGGTGTCGGCATTAAAGCTGTACCGCTGCTCCATCTCATTCATGGTTGTACGCAGGTCGCACATGGCATTGGCCACCTCCGCCACTTCGGCGCGCAGTTTTTCGTGTCCGGCATAGTTCATTTACGCAGCCTCCGGCATAAACCAGTCATCATTCGCGGCCCCCTGCTGCATGGCCCGTTGCACGGCGGCAAGGCGTTGCTGCCCGGCACGGTGATACTGCTCAAGCAGCTCGATACCGATATACCGGCGTCCAGACTGGAGGGCGGCGACGCAGGTTGAGCCGCTGCCTGCAAACGGGTCCAGCACAATTGCGTTCGGGTGTGTGAAGCTCTCAATCAGCGGTTGCAGGCTGGTAACGGGCTTTTCCGTCGGGTGATGACGATTGCCCGAATATTTCCAGCCCAGCACGTCCGGCAGCGGGTTTGGTGGCAGACGTGGACGGCCTTTTGCCAGGATGTAGGCGCATTCGTGGCGATAGCCCACATATGCGGCCTTCGATGTGTATTTTTTGGTGAAGACCAGGTGACCAACAACGCTGAATCCCGCATTTTTCCAGGCGGCCATAAAGCGATCGACGCGGTTCCAGCCGTAGAAGCTGACCATCAGCGCATCTTTTTTGAGTACGCGGAACATTTCAATACAGGCCGGTTGCAGCCATTCATCGGTTTTATCGCCGGCAATGGTACGCCCTGAACGGTCACGGAACCCCACCAGGTAAGGCGGGTCGGTAAGTATGAGATCAATGGCGTTATCAGGGATACGGGCCATAACATCGATGCAGTTACCGAGGACAAAGCGGGACATAACAACACTCCTTCTCTTACAGAGGGCACCGGGAGGGCACCCCTGTGGTGCCCGTTCCCCGCTGCCTGTGGGCTGTTCACCGCGTCCGGTAACGGGTCAGGCCGACCGTGGAATACCGCAGCCGTCGTCTTTCTGATGGCAAGGTTATGCCGCGAAAGCGGCTTGAAGGGCGTTCATCAGAACAGGGCGACGGGCTGGCGTACACTGTCACCGACGCCAGCCGGGAGCGGTAAAGCGCCCGTCCCGTGTCCGCCGGACGCGGGACACTGACCACAGGCAGCGTTTATGCCGCGCCGCGTCAGCCGGCGCAGTAAAAAGAGGAGCACGGCGACATCCTTTACCGGAAAAGAAACGGGCGGTTGCCAGCCCGTCTCCGTCATACTTCATCCCCCGTAATGCGCCACCTTGTCGACTATCCACTCCGGCGCGGTGACTTCCGGCAGCTCATCATCATCTGTCGGGGAAGACCATTCCAGTTCCCCCCACAGCACATCAACGAGCTCTCCGCGCTCATACAACTGCCAGCCACAGAAATTGCAGCCCTGTTCGGCGTACCAGTGCTCCAGCGTGCAGCCGAAACGGCGGCTTAATGCTGCAACAACGTCGCTTTCCGGCTGACACCACGGCGTGTCGAAATCCACCTGAATGAAGTTGTCTCCCTGACTACTGATATTCAGGTCATACCCACAAGGCCACTTCACGCCATACCGTTCTGTATACCAGTGATATGCAGAAGGAACACCGTTCAGAACACCACCGTTAAAGCCGTTCACTTCAACATCCAGGCGGGTCGGCAGAACCGTCAGCAGGTCAAACGGCATGGTTTTTTCCGGCACTACGTTGTCACACAGACGGTTCCACCACACCGATACATCCTCGCTACCCCAGATGTCACACCAGTCATCTCTTTTTGCGGTGAAATGCACAGTGATGGTTTCCCTGACATCATCCGGTAATCCTTTCCAGCGACGCTGTCCAGTACCGCTCTGCAGTCAGAGTTCATGCAGCATCAGGCAGTTTTGCTCATCCAGCAGTACACCATTCTGCAGGTGTGTCAGCCAGCGGGTGAACGCGATATTTTCCGTCGATACAGCACCACGTCCGGCAGCCGTCACTCCGGGGCACTGCTCAGAGCGGATATTTTCAGTGATCTGCAGAAGTCCGGCACTTCCGGCCAGAAACAGCTGAATACCTTCATTTGTGGCGCGGCGATAAAGCGGTGTGACTGCACCGCTGGCCAGTCGTTTAATCTCAGCAATCTGTGCCGGTTCACCAGAAAAATGCATACGATTTGAGCACCAGTTTGGCATGGGAATTCTCCTCTCACATGCGGCCTCCATCAGGCCGTGCCGCACCTGTAACCGGGCGACCGCATACGAATGCAGGTGCGGCCCCGAAGCCGCAGCGCGTGGAGGAGGAACGACGAAACGTGACCGGGTGAGGAGGCCGGCGACAACGACACACTTGCATCGGATGCAGCCCGGTTAACGTGCCGGCACGGCCTGGGTAACCAGGTATTTTATTCACAGAACCGTGCGCAAAATGCTGTGGATAAGCTGGACACAGCAGTCCACAGCAGGCATACAGCCACACCCTCAGAGAATTGAGCGTTTCTTAGTCACAATAATGACATTTGACTGTGTGTGGATTCAGTTATTAGAATACTGTATATACATACAGCAATAGAAAAGGGAGATGAGAACATGATCCGCATTGAAATTCTTTTCGACCGCCAGAGCACAAAAAACCTCAAATCAGGCATACTTCAGGCGCTACAGAATGAAATCGAACAACGTCTGAAACCACACTCCCCGGAAATCTGGCTGCGTATAGACCAGGGCAGCGCCCCGTCTGTATCTGTCACAGGAGCCCGCAACGACAAGGATAAAGAACGTATCATGTCTCTGCTGGAAGAAATCTGGCAGGACGACAGCTGGCTGCCTGCAGCATGAGTACCGTTTATCACCGTCCGGCTGACCTTTCAGGCGATGACAGTTACGTGCGACCGTTGTTTGCCGATCGTTGCCAGGCCGGTTTTCCTTCGCCTGCCACTGATTATGCTGAGCAGGAACTGGATCTGAACAGCTATTGCATCAGCAGACCTGCAGCCACCTTATTTCTGCGCGCCAGCGGTGAATCGATGAACCAGGCTGGCGTGCAGAATGGTGATCTGCTGGTAGTGGACAGGGCCGAGAAACCACAACACGGGGACATCGTTATCGCTGAGATCGACGGTGAGTTCACCGTCAAACGACTGCTGTTGCGCCCACGCCCGGCACTGGAGCCGGTTTCAGACAGCCGGGAATTCCGCACACTGTATCCGGAAAACATCTGTATTTTTGGTGTTGTCACTCACGTGATACACAGGACGCGGGGGTTACGCTGATGTTTGCACTGGCTGATATCAACAGTTTCTACGCCTCATGTGAAAAAGTTTTCCGCCCGGACCTTCGCAACGAACCGGTCATCGTACTCAGCAATAACGATGGCTGTGTGATCGCGCGCAGCCCGGAGGCAAAAGCCCTTGGCATCAGAATGGGGCAGCCCTGGTTTCAGGTGAGACAGATGCGCCTGGAGAAGAAAATACATGTATTTTCCAGCAATTATGCGCTGTACCACAGCATGAGCCAACGGGTCATGGCTGTTCTGGAGTCGCTTTCTCCCGCAGTTGAGCCCTACTCAATTGATGAAATGTTCATTGATTTGCGGGGGATAAATCATTGCATCTCTCCGGAGGTTTTTGGTCATCAGCTCAGGGAACAGGTAAAGAGCTGGACAGGACTCACCATGGGGGTGGGCATTGCGCCTACAAAAACGCTGGCTAAAAGTGCACAGTGGGCAACAAAGCAATGGCCACAGTTTTCCGGTGTGGTCGCGCTGGAGGCAGAAAACCGTAATCGGATCTTGAAGCTACTGGGGCTGCAGCCAGTTGGTGAGGTCTGGGGAGTAGGACGCAGACTGACGGAAAAGCTGAATGCGCTGGGTATTAACACAGCACTGCAGCTGGCGCAGGCTAACACGGCATTCATCCGGAAAAACTTCAGCGTCATTCTTGAGCGTACGGTACGCGAACTCAACGGCGAGTCCTGCATATCCCTGGAAGAAGCACCACCGGCAAAACAGCAGATTGTCTGTAGTCGCAGTTTTGGTGAACGAATCACAGACAAAGATGCCATGCACCAGGCTGTTGTTCAGTATGCAGAGCGGGCCGCAGAGAAACTACGTGGGGAGCGTCAGTATTGCCGGCAGGTGACGACATTTGTACGGACATCCCCCTTTGCAGTAAAAGAACCCTGTTACAGCAATGCCGCTGTGGAAAAGCTTCCATTACCCACACAGGACAGCCGGGACATTATTGCCGCAGCATGCAGAGCGTTAAACCATGTCTGGCGTGAAGGGTACCGCTATATGAAGGCAGGAGTCATGCTGGCTGATTTCACACCATCTGGTATAGCGCAGCCGGGATTATTTGATGAGATCCAGCCCCGTAAAAACAGCGAAAAGTTAATGAAAACACTCGATGAACTGAACCAGTCTGGAAAAGGGAAAGTGTGGTTTGCGGGGCGAGGAACCGCCCCTGAATGGCAAATGAAACGGGAAATGCTCTCGCCTTCGTATACAACACAATGGACTGAGATCCCCATTGCTTCATTCTGATATATCAGAATAATTTTTGCATTTTAAGGCGCACATCATTCATTGCCTCCTGCACCGAATCAGTAGCAGAAGGAGGCATTTTTTCAGCAGATTGCAAAGCACCGAGTTCAGTCAACACAGCTCTGATATCGGCCTGAGAAGGCTTCCATCCTGTCGTCTGACTGAGTAAGGTTACAACCTGATCTGCTGAAAACTCCTCGCTCAAAATGGCAGTCAGCAATACAGGCAGGCGAGGATCAAGTTGGTGTAACGCCATTCCAGAAATAAATGCATTCCGGAACAGCTCACCACGCTCAGAACGCGGAACGGACTCTATCGCTTCCAAAGTTTGAAAGTCTGCAGCTTTTTCCGGATGCAGATAAAGTGTGAATTTTTTCCTTTTCCGTTCATCGTCCACAATATTACTCCTCTTTGAAAGCCGCGATAGCTTCAACCAGTGCTGTCTGTGGCGACTCCATCATCACTACTTTTTGCCCAAGATGGTGCCATGCCGTTTTTATCGAATCATAGATCAACGGGGCCCCACCACCGACAACATAAACACGATTCACATGATGAAAATCACCGAGCTCATTGACTACTTGCTCCCCCAGACTGGCAATAGCCCCCTCAATGGTATTAAGGACCAGATCAGTTTTTGTTTCGTCATTTATAACCTGCCGAACAAAGTCCGGGTCATTACGACGTTTAATCAATTCATCTGCAACGAGGAAACTGGTATCACTGGATGCCATGCGCAATGCACTCATTGCAGCTTTCGTAACTGAAGACACACCAATGCCAGAATTACCATGAATGGCACTTACAGAGTCAAATTGACCAACGATAACACCAACATCAAGCGTAGTGCCGCCAATATCAACTACCAGCGATTTTTCGAACTGACCAACTTTATCCATGACCAGACGAGAAAACACAGCTGGCAATGATTCAGGCATCACATCAACGTGTTCAATGGTGAAAACATCGCCTTTATTAAGACGAATCGGCCTCATTAAATTCTCAATTTTACGCTGAATGTTGAGTTCATTTTTTTGACACTCTTTCGTGTAGAACTCACTGATAGGCAAAGTCACAGTCAATGATACAGGCTGAGGCGCTAATCCACTATTCAGTAAAGCGTGATGCACAGCTAACAGGTTAACATCCGTATATTGATACTCAATATGAGTCGTAAGAATAGATTGGTTGCTAACTTCATCATACGTGTATTTTTTACCATCCAGTTCATAGTTAAATGTCTGGCGAATCCCTAACCCGTCAACCTTCCATCCATGACGAAATGAGTTTTGCGACAACGACTTACAGATTTTCCCATTGTCATTCCATGCCAACTTGATTGTTGTTGAACCATCATCGCAGTATACGTTCATCTATAGCCCCTTAAATACTCAATCTGAGTAAATCGCTGTTTCTGGTTGCAAGGTAATACTCAATTTGAGCACTATCATAGTTATGAAATCACAAAACACAAGTAATATTTATTACATCACATGGCATACTTCATATTTCATACTTCATAAATATGAATGCATGTTGACACATCAGGTTACCGTGTCAAAATATCATCATACTTCACACATCACATTTATGAGGTTGCAATGATTACTGTAGTTGGTGGGAACAAAGGTGGTTCAGGGAAAACTACCATTGCATCAAACCTGGCTATTGCTCTCGCAAATAAAGGAAGGGAAGTCTGCCTGTTAAACGGAGATCTACAACGAACAGCCGCAAAACATCATGCGGAACGAGAAGCTGCAGGACTGTTACCAGCAATAACCCTTGTTGAGAAATTTGATAACCTGACACAAACACTACAGGCTCTGAATGAAAAGTTCGATGATGTAATAGTGGATGTCGCAGGAAGAAACTCAAAGGAATTCATAACGAGTGGAGTTGTCGCACATCAAATAATTGCGCCACTACAGTGTTCTCAACCAGATCTGGATACTCTTACAGAACTAGAACAACAGATAGACGCAATGCGTAACCTTAACCCGGAACTTAAGGTTTATTGTTTACAAAGTATGGCAACAACCAATCCGGTTTTGAGGGGAAATGAGAGAAAAGAATTCCTTGAATATCTTGAAGAATTCCCAACAATTCAAGTCCTGGATTCAGTTATTTGTTTCAGAAAAGTCTATCGCGATTGCATGAGCAACGGCACCGGTGTAGTAGAAACGAACAATACAGCAGCCAGAGCAGAAATTGAACATTTAATGAATGAGGTATTTGGCCCATGGTGAAGAAACCCAGCCAGCAAGCATTAAACAGAGCTGCAGTTACGGTAGAACAAGCAGAGGCTCTGGCTCAGCGCCTTGCGGATAAACCATACGGCGCGCCGGAAAAACCCGAACCAGAAAAACAATGTCGGACGACAATCTCTCTTGGTGAAAGCATGCTTGTCACAATAGAAGATCTGGCATTGAGGAATAAACGCAATGGTAAAGATCCAAAAAATGTAAGTGCCATCGTCAGAGTAGCCCTTGAGCAATACTTAAAAACACTAACGTAATAATCAAGAAGTTATTCCTTATGAAATCACACTTGTGAATTCACACTGTTTAAGCACCCTTGCATACAAGAGATCACATATTGCAGTGGTCTCTTCTTTTATAGAATAAATCACAATTCATAATTATGATTTGTGACTTATGCGTGTCTGTTTTTCAGCATTGTGACAGCATCGGACTCAGGCATCGAAAACTGCACCCGGTGCCGTGCAGCCACATCCAGCGCAAACACCTTCGTGTACACCTCTGTCGAACTAATCGACTTGTGCCCCATCAGGCTCTGCAGCACCTTCAGCGGAATACCAGCATACAGCATATGCATCGCGTAGGAATGGCGGAAAGTATGTGGGGTAACCGGAACAGAGAACGTCACGCCGTCGGCCGCAGCGGCCTCTACAGCTTCATTCAGCCAGGTGCGAACTGTGCGGTCAGTGATTCCCCAGATGCGCGCCTTCTCCATTCTTCCGGTTCGTTTGTTTCTGCGCTCCAGTGGGATTTTCAGCGTGGCCACCATCATCTGCAGTTGGCTGACGTATTGTGTATCGGACAGGGGAACCAGGCGATGCACCTGACTGCCAGCAGGGACACGGCCTGCCGTTCTGGTCGCTTTTTCAGTCCGTTGTTTGAGCGTGGCCAGCTGTACGAACGGATATGGCGGCGCCAGAGAAAAATCTCCCCGCGTCAGCGCCAGCGCTTCGTTTATACGTGCGCCCGTGTTCCACAGGGTGGCCAGCAACATTTTGCGGTGCAGATCCGGTACATAGTGGAGCAGGGCGCTGATCTCCGGCGCCAACAGATATTTTGGTAATTCGTCCTGCACAAGTGCCATCTGACGTAGTGCCAGCGCAGCCGGGTAATCAATGGCAACAGGTAATGTTGCCGGAGGCGTTAAAAAAGAACCTGGCAGGGAAAGCAATTGTGGGCCACTCATGATGTCCCCTTTATGAAATCCTCAATCTCTTGCTCGGTCTTTTTAGACTTCTTTACCATTTCGTACTCCTTTTGGAGTGTTTTACCTCTGGCTTTCAACAATACCAACCTCGTTGGCGATAGTGTATCGGAAAGGCCGTGCAGAGGGAGGCCACATAACATTCTCAGTTCTCGTGATAACCGCAGTGCTTTTACTCCCAACATAGCTGCGTTTTTATGCAAACTATATTCACCCGCTCCACCATAAGGAGTATCTTCAACAAACACATTATCTACACACACGACAGCTTCGTAGCTGAGAACAGAGAGTTCGCTGAGCCTATACATCAGGCCAGAAGGAAGGGAGCGCCAGTTACCAGATACCGGGGAATAATCGATTTCCGGTAATAAGAACTCAGCTTCTCCTCTGCCATCCTGATCGTGCTCCACAGGGCACTGTTGCAAATAGTCGGTGGTGATAAACTTATCATCCCCTTTTACTGATGGAGCTGCACATGAACCCATTCAAAGGCCGGTATTTTCAGCGTGACATCATTCTGTGGGCCGTACGCTGGTACTGCAAATACGGCATCAGTTACCGTGAGCTGCAGGAGATGCTGGCTGAACGCGGAACGCGGAGTGAATGTCGATCACTCCACGATTTACCGCTGGGTTCAGCGTTATGCGCCTGAAATGGAAAAACGGCTGCGCTGGTACTGGCGTAACCCTTCCGATCTTTGCCCGTGGCACATGGATGAAACCTACGTGAAGGTCAATGGCCGCTGGGCGTATCTGTACCGGGCCGTCGACAGCCGGGGCCGCACTGTCGATTTTTATCTCTCCTCCCGTCGTAACAGCAAAGCTGCATACCGGTTTCTGGGTAAAATCCTCAACAACGTGAAGAAGTGGCAGATCCCGCGATTCATCAACACGGATAAAGCGCCCGCCTATGGTCGCGCGCTTGCTCTGCTCAAACGCGAAGGCCGGTGCCCGTCTGACGTTGAACACCGACAGATTAAGTACCGGAACAACGTGATTGAATGCGATCATGGCAAACTGAAACGGATAATCGACGCCACGCTGGGATTTAAATCCATGAAGACGGCTTACGCCACCATCAAAGGTATTGAGGTGATGCGTGCACTACGCAAAGGCCAGGCCTCAGCATTTTATTATGGTGATCCCCTGGGCGAAATGCGCCTGGTAAGCAGAGTTTTTGAAATGTAAGGCCTTTGAATAAGACAAAAGGCTGCCTCATCGCTAACTTTGCAACAGTGCCCCAAATGATACGTCAGTGGGAGAGATCTCAGTAAAAACCGGAAATAACGCCAGAAATGGTGGAAAAAATAGCCTAAATAGGCTGATTCGATGTGTTTGCGGGAAAAAAATCGGCCCAGATCCGCGAAATTTTAATCAGCGAGTCAGCTTGGGAAGAAATGACCTGCTTATTCGCACCTTCCTTAGAAATGTCCATATGTTGAAAAGGCCGCTGCGAAAATCTCTCCCGCAGCGGCCTCTTTAGCATAACGTTATTGTGCGAACCATCATTCTGATTTAACGGTGTTTATGCTACTTTTTCTGTATGTCTCTCTATGTACATGCGGCAGGTCAAAAAGTGAACATTATTGAATCTAAAATTGCTGGGTTAGGGTTCCTACAGGCGATCATAGCTAGAATGGCTAATAATTCGTTTTATATTAAAGGATGGGACCTAACATTATTTGTTGCAGTTGTTGCGTTAAAAAAGGATGCATCCCAATATTCAGGTTATTTACTTCTTGCGTTAATAGTGAGCACCATAGCGTTCTGTTTATTGGATGCTTATTATCTACAACAGGAGAGGATTTTCAGGAAGATATATAATTACTTGGCTGAATCAAATTCAGAATCTATTAACTATTTTAGCATAAACCCTGTGCTATACAAAGATATACTAAAGGGTGAAATGCTTTCATATAGAAGCTCATTAATTTCTACATCTATTCTTCTTTTCCATATACCAATGTTTGTTGCTGTTTTTATCTTTTTCGTGTTATTTTAAATAATGGATATTAATCATGCTACATGCCTTAAACTTTTCAATACCTGATGATTCTTTTCTATTGGATGGTACTTATTCGACTACATTAACAGAGGAGTTAAAACTTCAAAATCCGATAAGCAAAATTAGAGAATCAATAACAAAATCAGATGGTTGCAATGATTCTATTGATAATTCTATTAATTATGAAGAATTCAAAAGAATCTGGTTCCCTGATGTAAATGCACATGTTTTCATTTCCCATAGCCATGTGGATAAAGCTAAGGCAATAGCCTTGGCAAACTTTTTATTTTCAAAGTTTGGCATTCGTTCATTTGTTGATTCAGAAGTGTGGGGGTATATGGATGATGCACTCCGTGAACTAAATAATAAGCACAATAAGTTTCCGGGGCAAGAAAATACTTATATTTATGAGCACTGCAATAAACTTGCAAGCAATTTAAATATGATACTTTCATCTGCATTAATAAAAATGATACATGAATCTGAATGTCTGATATTTATTAATACAATCGACTCATGCGTTCGTGATGGGAATGAGTTTAGAACCCAATCTCCATGGATATTCACTGAGTTATTAATGAGTTCAATGCTTGAAAAGAGCGAACATAAAGATCGTCCAACTGAACTGCGCAAATCACTTGATGAATTTCGTGTAGTAGCTGCGAATGAATCATTTGACCAGGCTGTGTTTTCATATCCATTATATTTACGACACATGCATAATGTAACCAATGATAAAATCAATAAAATCAATGCGATAAAACCTAGCGGTCTATCTTTCACAACGACCTGTTACAGAGACACTGCACATCACTTTGAAGTCGATGATGTATTCAAAAATTTAGACTCGATCTATAACTTGGTCATTTCTCGTTAATTTTTTTGCTTCTATCCTCTAGGCCATTTTCATGAATGGCCTTTATCTCCAGATACCGCGCAGCGGTTCGGGGTTCTGTGACACCCGAACTTTACCCCGGCTTCCCGACTTTTTCCTTTGTATATAATATCATTGAAGTTAATTGCATTTCCCAGAAATCTTCTCAGGACATGGTTGCAACACAGTGCACATATCGCCATAGGTCAGTGAGTCCGGAGTTTCCTTTCTGATTTGCGTCAAGTTCACCTTTTACCAAAGATGGCCTCAGAGCTCCCCTGAAGCTTTATTATGGCTTCAAGCATATCTTCTTCGTTCAGCGAGCGCTGGGGTTTGTTGATGCTCGGAGCATGACGTCTTCGGGAAGGCTCATCACCAGAAGGTATCGATTGTGAGCGATTATTGTCCCGTTTTCTCTGGACCTGGCGCGAAACTTCAAGCACATGGCCCAGTCTTTTATTATCAACAATCGCGACGGGATCAACTTCCGACAACCGGTCGTAGGTGGAATAGGGGAGCTGTACATCATTCAGGCGCAGTTCCTTATGTCCGTCAGGATAATGCCAGACGTCGATATACTTACCGATGGCCCGGCGGCTGTCCTTGCTGTCTTCAATCAGATACAGCACTTTATCGTACTGTACTGTAAGGCTTTTTAATACCCGACGGGGCTCACGCCAGGTAAATTCAGGGCACTGTTGCAAATAGTCGGTGGTGATAAACTTATCATCCCCTTTTACTGATGGAGCTGCACATGAACCCATTCAAAGGCCGGTATTTTCAGCGTGACATCATTCTGTGGGCCGTACGCTGGTACTGCAAATACGGCATCAGTTACCGTGAGCTGCAGGAGATGCTGGCTGAACGCGGAACGCGGAGTGAATGTCGATCACTCCACGATTTACCGCTGGGTTCAGCGTTATGCGCCTGAAATGGAAAAACGGCTGCGCTGGTACTGGCGTAACCCTTCCGATCTTTGCCCGTGGCACATGGATGAAACCTACGTGAAGGTCAATGGCCGCTGGGCGTATCTGTACCGGGCCGTCGACAGCCGGGGCCGCACTGTCGATTTTTATCTCTCCTCCCGTCGTAACAGCAAAGCTGCATACCGGTTTCTGGGTAAAATCCTCAACAACGTGAAGAAGTGGCAGATCCCGCGATTCATCAACACGGATAAAGCGCCCGCCTATGGTCGCGCGCTTGCTCTGCTCAAACGCGAAGGCCGGTGCCCGTCTGACGTTGAACACCGACAGATTAAGTACCGGAACAACGTGATTGAATGCGATCATGGCAAACTGAAACGGATAATCGACGCCACGCTGGGATTTAAATCCATGAAGACGGCTTACGCCACCATCAAAGGTATTGAGGTGATGCGTGCACTACGCAAAGGCCAGGCCTCAGCATTTTATTATGGTGATCCCCTGGGCGAAATGCGCCTGGTAAGCAGAGTTTTTGAAATGTAAGGCCTTTGAATAAGACAAAAGGCTGCCTCATCGCTAACTTTGCAACAGTGCC